>Ga0137409_10007501_pt1 | contig 11208 bp, 10 predicted proteins | sample CZODoug1_16funga_FD_122059 | JGI IMG/M metagenome (GOLD analysis project Ga0137409, IMG submission 122059) | Vadose zone soil fungal communities from Angelo Coast Range Reserve, California, USA - CZODoug1_16fungal (Hybrid Assembly) | ecosystem: Environmental > Terrestrial > Soil > Vadose zone... | reverse complement strand
GAGTTGCAGTGGCGAGCCAAACAGGCTTCCCCGATTTTATCATCACGGCGACACACAGGACCTCCACCGGGTGATCGGGGAGGCTTTCCGGAAAGAGTACGATCACGTAGCGCTCGTCGGTTTCAGCATGGGCGGAAGTTTTTCGATGAAGTACCTTGGCGAGCAAGGAAGGTCGATCGACCCCAGGATCAGAGGAGCCGTCGGGTTTTCGGTGCCATGCCATCTCGGTTCGAGCGCCCGTGAGCTCGACAAGCCAACCAGGAGTTTTTATCGCAACAGGTTTCTGCGAAAGCTTGGAAAGAAGATCCTCGCAAAATCATTGATCTATCCCGACAAAATATCGTACGCGGGGTACGATCAGATCAAAACGCTCAGGCAATTCGACGACCGCTACACGGCCCCGCTCCATGGGTTCAAGGACGCGGCGGATTTTTACGCGAAGTCGTCGTCCGATCAGTATTTAAAAAACATCAGCGTGCCGGCCCTGGTCATCAATGCCGCCAACGACCCGTTTCTCCCGCCGGAGTGTTTTCCAAAAGACATCGCCGCTTTCATCACGATCAGCGAACAACTTGGCGTTCCCTTCAATTTACTGAAAGAAGTGCAGCGAATAAACGGTACGCAAAAGGAGCGTTTTCTTAAGACCATCCGCGAAACGCTTTGGGTTTTGCGTGAGAAGAAGATTGCGGTGTGGGGCCTGACGTTTAAGCCCGACACTGACGATATTCGTTCATCCGTCGCGATTGATCTCGTGGCGGACATGTTGCGGGAAGGTGCGCAAGTTACGGCTTACGATCCGAAGGGAATGGATAAAGCGCGCGAAATCAAAGCGATCGCGGGGTTAAAATTCGCCCCATCGGCAGTTGAAGCGATTGAGGGAGCCGAAGCGCTCATCATCGCGCTTCGCCTCGCCTTCCGGCGTCTGGTACTCCTCGCGGAAGTGGCAGCCGCACGACTCGTCACGCTGCAGGGCATCGTGGCACATCAGCTCGGCGAACTCGAAGAAGTCGGCGACCCGGCCCGCGTGCTCGAGCGACTGGTTCAAGTCCTCGCCCTTGCCGCCCACGTAGACGTCCTTCCAGAACTCATCGCGCAGCGCGCCGATCCGTCCGATCGCCTCCTTCAGCCCCGCGGCGTTGCGGGACATGCCGCACTTGTCCCACATCACGCGGCCGAGCTCGCGGTGAAAGGCGTCCGCGCTTGTGCGGCCGCTCGCGGCGAGCAGCCGCCGGACCCGCTCGCCCACCTCGCCCTGGACCTGGCGGAATGCCGGATCCGCGGAGTCGACCTTGGCGAGCTTCGCCTGAGCCAGGTAATCACCGATCGTGTACGGCAGGATGAAGTAGCCATCGGCGAGCCCTTGCATGAGGGCGCTCGCTCCCAGCCGGTTCGCGCCGTGGTCGGAGAAGTTCGCCTCGCCGATGGCGTACAGGCCGTCGATCGTGGTCATCAGGTTGTAGTCCACCCACAGGCCGCCCATCGTGTAGTGCGGGGCGGGGTAGATCCGCATCGGCACGCGGAACGGGTCCTCCCCCGTGATGCGCTCGTACATCTCGAACAGGTTGCCGTACCGCTCGGCGATCACGCCACGGCCGAGACGCGCGATGGCGTCGCGGAAATCCAGGTACACGCCGTGGCCGCCCCCCCCCGGGCCCACGCCGCGCCCCTCGTCGCACACTTCCTTGGCGCGCCGCGACGCGATGTCCCGGGGCGCGAGGTTCCCGTAGCTCGGGTACAGGCGCTCGAGATAGTAGTCCCGCTCCTCCTCCGGAATCTGGTCCGGCGGTCGCGTATCGCCTTTCTTCTGCGGTACCCAGATACGGCCGTCGTTGCGAAGCGACTCGCTCATCAGCGTCAGCTTCGACTGGTACGGTCCGGTCTGCGGGATGCAGGTCGGGTGAATCTGGGTGAAGCAGGGGTTCGCGAACGTGGCGCCGCGCTTGTGGGCACGCCAGATGGCGGTGACGTTGCAGCCCTTCGCGTTGGTCGACAGGTAGTAGACGTTCGAGTAGCCGCCGGTCGCGAGGACCACCGCGTCACCCGCGTGCGCGCTCACGGCACCGGTGACCAGGTCTCGCACGATGATCCCGCGCGCCCGGCCATCGATCACCACCAGGTCCAGCATCTCAGCGCGCGGCTCCATCCGCACGCTGCCGGCGCCGATCTGCCGCGACAGCGCCTGATAGGCACCCAGCAGCAGCTGTTGGCCCGTCTGGCCGCGCGCGTAGAAGGTGCGCGAGACCTGGACCCCCCCGAACGAGCGGTTCGCGAGCAGGCCGCCATACTCGCGCGCGAAGGGGACGCCCTGGGCCGTGCACTGGTCGATGATGCGGGCGCTGACTTCCGCCAGGCGGTACACGTTGGCCTCGCGTGCGCGGAAATCGCCGCCCTTGATGGTGTCGTAGAACAGCCGGAACACCGAGTCGCCGTCATTCTGGTAATTCTTGGCCGCGTTGATCCCGCCCTGTGCCGCGATCGAGTGCGCCCGCCGCGCCGAATCCTGAAAGCAGAAGCAGGACACCCGGTAGCCGAGCTCGGCCAGGGACGCGGCGGCGGAGGCGCCCGCCAATCCCGAGCCGACCACGAGGATGTGGTGCCTCAGCTTGTTCGCCGGGTTGACGAGCTTGATCGCGCTGCGATGCCGGTCCCATTTCGCCTCGAGCGGCCCGCCGGGGATGTGAGAGCGCAGCTCCATGGTCAGCGCAGCATCCCGGCGAGCACGGCCACCGGAATGGAGATGTACGCGCCCGCAATCAGGACCGCGATGCCCGCGGCCGCACCGCGACGCCAGCGGCCGGTCGGCGGCCGGTTGAGTCCCAGCGTCTGCAGCGCGCTCCACGTGCCGTGGTACAGGTGCAGTCCGAGCACGACCATCGCCCCGATGTACGCCGCCGCCACGGGCCACACCCGCAAGCTCGCCACCACGTTGTGGTACACGTCGCCCGGAACGAAGCTCGGATTCACGCGGCCAAAGGTGAGGTCGAGCAGGTGATACATCACGTACAGGGCGATGAGCATACCGCCCCACCGCATCGTTTGCGCCGCGTACGTCGTCTCGACCGCCTGGAGGCGCCGATACCCCACCGGGCGGGCCCGCCAGCTGGCACGGGTCGTCTCAATGGCCGCCCAGATGTGCGCGAGCACCGCGACGCTGAGGACGATGCGGGCGATCCACAGCAGCCACCCGCGCCCGAAAAACGGGGCGCCGACCGAGCGCAGACCCTCGGCGTAGGCGTTGAACGCCTCGGGCCCCTCGAAAATCTTCAGGTTGCCGAGCAGGTGACCGACCACGAACAGGAACAGGATCACGCCCGTGACGGCCATGACGGCTTTCTGACCGACGAGCGAGCGGAGACCGCCCGGGCGGGCTGCGACTGAAGGCAGGGTGGTCATGGAACGGTGGGATGATACCTGTTCCCCCGCGGCTCAGGCAAGGCGAGGGCCTTCCGATGCTATCTTTCGGGCGGGAGGCCACATGTTCTTGACACTCTGCAAGTCCAAGCTCCACCGCGCGACGGTCACACAGGCGGAGCTGCACTACGAGGGCAGCATTACCATCGATACCGAGCTGCTCGCGGCGGCGGGCATCCTGCCGTTCGAGCGGGTCCAGGTGGTCGACATCGCGAACGGGGCGCGGTTCGAGACGTACGCGATCGAAGGGAGCGCGGGATCGCGCACGGTGCGCGTGAACGGCGCGGCCGCGCGCCTCGTGCAGGTGGGCGATCCGATCATCGTCATCAGCTACGCGCAGATGGCGCCCGATGAGGCGGCCCGCCACCATCCGACGATCGTGCTGCTCAACGCCGACAACTCGATCCGCGAGACGCTGGCGGGCGACCGGACCACGCCCCTCGAAATCCTTTCGGAGTCGCTCTGAGACCCACGGTCGTCGTCGTCGGCGCCGGATTCGGCGGCCTGCGCGCCGCGCGGGCGCTGCGGAAGGCGCCGGTCGATGTCGTCCTGGTGGATCGCCACAACTACCATCTGTTCCAGCCGCTCCTCTACCAGGTCGCCACCGCCGGCCTCGAGCCCGAGGAGATCGCCCGGCCGGTGCGCGCCATCCTGCGCCGCCAGTCCAACGCCGAGTTCCGAATGACGGAGGTGACGGGCCTCGACTCGAGCGGCAAGCGCATCGTCACCGCCGACGGCCCGATCCCCTACGACTACCTCATCCTCGCCGTGGGCGGTCAAACGAACTACTTCGGCCTGGAGAGCGTGCCGCGGCACGGGTTCGGTCTCAAAGACATCCCGGAAGCGATCCGTATCCGCAACCATGTGCTCCACGCCTTCGAGCGCGCCATGCTCGAGGCCGATCCCGAGCGCCGCCGGGCCGAGCTCACGTTCGTCGTGGTGGGTGGCGGGCCGACTGGCGTCGAGATGGCGGGCGCGTTGTCGGAGCTGATCCGGCTCGTCCTGGTGAAGGACTACCCGCGACTCGACATCAAGGACGTGCGCGTGCTGCTGCTCGAGGCCACCGACCGGCTGCTGGCCGCCATGCCCGCCCGGCTACGGGATGCCGCCGCGGAGACGCTGTGGCGCAAGCACGTGGAGGTCCGATTCGGGGCCACGGTCGCGGACTACGACGGCGCGCGCGTGCTCCTGAAGAGCAGTGAGGTGATCCCGGCGAGGACGCTCATCTGGGCAGCTGGGGTGAAAGCCGTGTCCCTCACGGGGCGGCTGGGACTGCCGACGGCGCAGCAGGGCCGGGTGCCGGTGGCACCCACGCTCGACGTTCCGGGGCACCCCGATATCTATGTGATCGGCGACGCGGCTTACCTCGAAGTGGCCGGAGCGCCGCTTCCCATGATGGCACCGGTCGCCCTCCAAATGGCCGAGACGGCGGCCGGGAACATCCGGCGCCGCATCGCCGGGCAGCCGCCCGTGGCGTTCCGCTACCGCGATCCGGGCTCGCTCGCCACGATCGGCCGGAACGCCGCCGTCGCGTACATCCACGGGATCGCGTTCACGGGATTCGCGGCGTGGGTGGTGTGGCTGGTCGTCCACATCATCCAGCTCATCGGATTCCGCAACAAGCTGTTCGTGCTGTTGAACTGGGCCTGGGATTATTTCTTCTACGAGCGCGCCGCCCGGCTCATCACGTCGATGGAGTGAGGCGGGGGAGCCGTCGCCGAGTCGCCGCGCCGCGCACCCGTCGCACCACGCCGTCCCAGCCGCACTCGAGACACCAGCGTCGTTGCAGCACGGGGAGGAGGCGGTCGAAGAAGCGGTTCCGGAGCGGCACCATCTCGATGCCGCAGTGCGGACACAGCGGGCCCCGCGGCAGCAGCAGATAGACCACCGCGGTGACTATCGCGACCCGCATCGCCACGGTCACGAGCAGGACGATCACGACCAGCATACTCTCTCCATGATAGTGACCGGCCGCCCGGCCGGCCACCTCAGACCCCCGCGCCGCGCACGAACGAAATGATCCGCCGCTCGAGCTCCGCGAGCTCGACGGGCTTGACCAGCACCCGCTCCCGCGGCACGGGCGTGTTTCCCGGCGCGGCGAGCTGGGACACATCGCCCGATAGGAACAGCACGCGCGCCGCGAGCTCGGGCCGCTCCTCTTCGAGCTGAGCGTACAGCTCGACCCCGCCCATACGGGGCATCCGCAGGTCGGCGAGGATCACGTTCGCCGGTTGTGCCCGCAACCGGGCCAGCCCCTCGACACCGTCCGCCGCCTCGTCGACCTCGGCGCCCCGGCGCGTCAGGAACCGCACCATGGGCCGCCGCACGGCCTCCTCATCTTCCACGATCAACACGCGAACCCCCGCCAGCGATCCGACGGCCGGCGGAGCGGGGGCCGGAGCGGCTGGGGGGGCCGGGGCGGCCTCCGCGGGAGGAACGGAGGCCGAAGCGGACGACGCGGCGACGGGGAGTGAGAGGATGAACCGCGCCCCGAAACCAGGCGGCGCCGTCAGGGCGAGGTCGCCGCCCGCCTCGCGCGCGATCTGGCGCGAGATATACAGCCCGAGCCCGGTGCCGCGACGCCCCTTGGTGGTCGCAAAGGGCCGGAACAAGCGTTGCGCGATCTCCGATGCGACGCCTTTGCCGTTGTCGCCGACCGCCACCGACACCGTTCCGTCCTGGACCCACGTGTCCACCGTGAGGTGGCGGGGGGGGGTCACGGCGCGGAGCGCGTCGATCGCGTTGGACAGGAGGTTGACGACGACCTGCTCGAGCTTGATCGCGTCTCCCTGGACGGGCGGCAGGCTTGCGTCGAGTCGTCCGCCTACCGTGACCTCGTCCACGCCGAATCGGTACGACACAAGATCGAGCGCCCCGCGCACCACATCGTTGAGATTGACGTTCGTTACCTCGCGCTCCGACGCGCGCACGAACCGCAGCAGCCCGCGCAGCAGCTTGGTGGCGCGGCGCGCCTGGCGCAGGATCTGGGTCATCTCGCCGCGCTGCTCCCCCTCGAATGCGGGATCGGCGAGGCGGTTTTCGGCGTGCGCGGCGATCGCCATGAGGGGATTGTTCACCTCGTGCGCAACGCCGGCGAGCAGCTCGCCGGCCGCGGCGAAGCGGCCCTGCTCTTCGGCCCGGTCGCGCAGCACACGGGTCATCGCATTGAAGTGCTCGGCCAAGCGGCCGAGCTCGTCGGACGCCCGGACCGGGACGCTGACGGTGAGATCGCCGTCGGCGACTTGGGCGAGGCCGCCCTCGAGCTCATGCAGCGGGCGCCACACCCGGCGGCGCACCACGAGGATCAGGAGGGGCACCAACAGGGCGCCCAGCCCGAGCCACACGATCGTGTCGCGTCGCACCTCGCCCGCCGCGGCCCGCAACGCGCGCTGGCGCGCCGTGAGGTATACCCGAGCGACCCGGCTGCCGTCGGCACCGCGCGCGTGGGCGGCCTGCAACAGTTGTTCGACCGTCGAGAGTCGCGCGGCGGCCTCCGCCCGGCGCCCGCGCTCGAGCTGCGCCACGCTCTCCTCCAGGACGTTGCCGACGCGCGACAGCGCGCCATCGATGCTCGCCAGCGCCGTCCCGAGCTCGTGCGGGATGGCGGCGCCCGCGGACACCTGCAACGGCGTGCGCCCGAGCGCCACGAGATCGTGCACCACCTTCAAGGAATCAGGGCTCGGCCCCGGACGGCGCGTCAAGTCGCGCACAATGGCGACCGCCCGGTTGAGCGCGCTGTCGCGTCGCGCGAACACCGCGCTCACGGTGGTGATGGCTTCGGTGGCGGCGCCCAGCGCCAAGGCCGGACGACTGACGCGAAAGAACAGGTAGACGGGAAGGGCGGCGGCGTACGCCCCGGCGGCCAGGGCGACGGCGAGGAGCGTCACGCGCAGGCTGAGCGCCGGCCTCACGGCTGGAGGATCCAGTCGACGGGGGGTCACGACAAGAGGAGCGCGAGCCGACCGAACACGAAGTTCGTCGCCATAACGACACGCCAAAGATACGCGACCGCCCGGCGCTGACTAGCGGGGCCGTGCCCGAGCGCTCACATTTGCTGCCGCGCCCCGATGACCGGAGGTGAGGGAGATCCGCATGGCTAGCGACACCGGCGACCGCATGAAGATCGTGATCGGCTACGCGGTGTGGGCCACGCTGTGCGCCGTCGTGGCTGGGGTCGCGCTCTCACTCATCCACACGTCGTTTTTCAGCTACAACGCGGGCCGACCCGGATTCTGGCGGACGCTGCTCGAAGACGCGGCCGTGACGGTGGGCATCGCCGCCGGGCAGGGCGCCGTCGCCCTGGTCACGGGCAGCGTGCTCACCCAGCTGGGACGCGGGCTGCGCGCCACCGTTCTGCTCGGTATGCTGGTCGGGCTGTTCGACTTCGTGATGAACTTCCTTCAGATGGCGGTGCCTCGGACCGAGCTCGGCTGGGTCCCCGATCTCGTGATCCTGGCGGCGGTCACCATCGCCATCACCGTGCTCGGCTCCCGTTCGGCGACCGCCGCCCCCCCGGCGCCCCCGTGAGCGAGGAGCAGCACGACGCGCTGCAGCGACTCGAGCGGCGGGTCGAAGTGCTGGAGCAGATGGTGCGGCGACTGCTCGCGGCCGCCGCCCCCGAGCGCATCACCCCGGCACCGGAGCCTGCCGCGGTTACGTCGCCCGCCCCGTCCCTGGCCCGGCCCCCTCAGCCAGCCCGGTCACGCGCACCAGAACCGCCCCGATACTCTCCGCCGCCCACCCCAGCCCCCGATCTCGAGCAATGGTTCGGCCAGCGCGGGCTCCTGATCGTCGGCGTGCTGGCGCTGCTCACGGCGGCAGGATTCTTCCTGAAGTACGCCATCGATCGCGGCTGGATCGCTCCGCTGATCCGCTCGCTGCTCGCGATCGCAGCGGGCGTCGGGCTGGCGGCATGGGGGGAAGCGCGCATCGGCGGTGGCTTGCGGCGTTTCGGCGCAGCGATGATCGGCACGGGCGGGGGACTCGCCTACCTCGGGCTCTGGGCGGCCGCCGGGCCGTACGGGTTGCTCGAGCATCGCATCGGCGTGCTCCTCCTGGCCGCGTGCACGGTCGTCGTGACCCTGCTCGCCTTGCGGCACGAGATCGAGGGACTCGCGATCTGGGCGCTGGCCGGCGCGTACCTGGCCCCGGTCCTGCTCCGGCCGCATGCACCCAACCCCGAAGCCTTCCTCGGGTACCTCGAGGTGATCGGCCTCGGCACCGGCCTGCTCGCGTACACGATGAACTGGCGCCGCACTTTCGACCTGGCGCTCGCCGGCTATTTCGTCCTGGCCGCGGCCGGGGCCGCCCGCGTGCTGGCCGGCGCGCTCGGCTGCTGGTTCCTCGCCGCCGGCGCGCTACTCACCCTACACGTGACGCGGCGGCGAGCTTGGCCCGAAGCGCGGCTCGGGCTTTTGCTGCTTGCCTGGATCCTCCTCGCGGTCGCCCTCGGCGGCGTGCGTGGCGGCCCCCTGTCCGAGCCGCAGCTTTGGCTCGCCGTCGGCGCGGCGTTCGCGATCGCGGCCCTGCTGTGGTGGCAGCAGCTCGACCGGAATCAGCTGCGGGCGCCCGAAGAGGCACTCCTCTTCGTCGCCAATCCCTTCGTGCTGATCGGGCTCGTGTGGACGGCCGATCCGGGGCTGCTCGACCGGGCGCCGGCGCTCCTGCCGGCGCTCCTGGGCGGGCTGTACCTCGGGGTCGGGTGGACCCGCCGCGCCGCGCCGCATCTGATCATGGGGTTCGCGCTGGGCGCCTGGGCGGTGGCCGTGCAAGGGAGCGCGCCCACGGTCGTCGTCGGCTGGACGGCGCTCGCGCTGGCCGCGCTCGCGGTCGAGCAGCAGGGCGGCCGACCGGGCGGGCGGATCGCGGCGCTCGGGCTCGGCTTGCTGGCGCTTTCGTGCCTGTTCGGCGTCGCGCTCTGGTCCCGAGAATCGGGCGCCGCGCCCTTCACCGACCCTTGGGCGCTGGCGCTGTACGCCTACGTGGCGGGCACGGCACTCGCGGCACACCGCTGGGGCGGGGGATTGATGGATCCGGGCACGGCGCGCTGGACGGCGCGCGGCGGGGAGCTGCTGTGGGTGCTGTGCGGGGCCGCGGTGTTCGCGGGTGGCTCGGTCGAGCTGCCACGCTACTTCGGGCGGCGCGCTCCGCTCGCCGGCGACCTGGCCTTGAGCGTCTTCTGGCTGGTGTACGCGGCCGCCCTGGTCCGGCTGGGGTTCCAGCTCGACCGGAAGGACGTGCGCTCCGCGGGGCTCGCGGTGGCGGCGGGGGCGGGACTGAAGATCGTGCTGTACGACCTCTCGACCCTCGACGCGCTGTACCGCATCGCGTCGTTCTTCGCCCTCGCCCTGATAGCGCTCGCCGTGGCGTACGCCTACAACAAGAGAGCTAGAGCTTCGGGAGTGTAATGCCCGTCTGCCCCTGATATTTGCCTTTCTTATCCTTATAGCTGACCTCGCACTCGTCTCCCTCGTCGGCGGTGAAGAACAGCACCTGGGCAATCCCCTCGTTGGCGTAGATGCGCGCGGGGAGGGGCGTGGTGTTCGAGATCTCGAGCGTGACGAAACCCTCCCACTCGGGCTCGAGCGGCGTCACGTTGGTGATGATGCCGCAGCGGGCGTAGGTGCTCTTGCCGACGCAAACCGTCAGGACGTTTCGCGGAATGCGGAAGTATTCGACCGAGCGAGCGAGCGCGAAGGAATTCGGCGGCACGATGCATACGTCGCCCGCGAACTCGACGAACGATTTCGGATCGAACTGCTTGGGGTCCACCACCGCGGAGAGCGCGTTGGTGAAGATCTTGAACTCGGGCGCAACCCGCATGTCGTATCCGTAGGACGACACACCATAGGAGATGACGCCCGCGCGCGCCTGGTTCTCCGCGAACGGCTCGATCATGCGTCGCTCGGTCGCCATGCGCCGGATCCAACGGTCGGACTTGATGGACATGGGGCGGCAATATATCGGCGGCATCGACACTTACGCCACTCGATTCGGTTGACAAGGGTGTGGCGGCCGGATACGTTTCGGCGGGTCAAGTGAAATTTTTCACGAACTCACATGAACCAGCCCTATCTCTCGTTCCTCCTGCTGCTCGGGTTCGTGGCGTTCAACGCGGTACTGTTGATCGGGCTGTCGCATCTCCTCGCCCCCCGCAAGCCCACCGCCATCAAGGACAGCCCGTACGAGAGCGGCATGCCGCCGCTCGGCAACGCGCGCGATCGGTTTTCGGTGAAGTTCTACCTCGTCGCGATGCTGTTCATCGTATTCGACATCGAGACGGTGTTCTTGATCCCCTGGGGGACGATCTATTTCGGGGGAACCGGAGGAGGGCCGAGCATGGGGTTCCTGCTCGTCGAAATGCTGGTGTTCATGTTCATTCTGGCGGTCGGGTACGTGTACGTGTGGAAGCGCGGAGCGCTCGAATGGGATTGAACCGGGAGGGCTTGCGGTCGTGAAGCGCGTGATCGAAACCAAGGAAGTGTCGGGACAGAGTCCCAACTACCTGCTCGCCAAGTTCCAGGACCTGGTGGACTGGGCGGTGAACTCGTCGCGTGCCAACTCCCTGTGGCCGATGCCGTTCGGGACCGCGTGCTGCGCCATCGAGTTCATGGCCACCGCAGCCAGCCGCTACGACTTCGCCCGCTTCGGGATGGAGCGCCAGGCGTTCTCGCCACGACAGGCGGACGTGCTGATCTGCGCGGGCCGGCTGCCCTTCAAGCTGGCACCGGTCATCCGGCGGATCTACGATCAGATGCCCCAGCCCAAATGGGTGATCTCGATGGGGGCGTGCGCGTC
>Ga0137409_10007500_pt1 | contig 11208 bp, 8 predicted proteins | sample CZODoug1_16funga_FD_122059 | JGI IMG/M metagenome (GOLD analysis project Ga0137409, IMG submission 122059) | Vadose zone soil fungal communities from Angelo Coast Range Reserve, California, USA - CZODoug1_16fungal (Hybrid Assembly) | ecosystem: Environmental > Terrestrial > Soil > Vadose zone... | reverse complement strand
CTCAATTCGTACCGCACGGTACTGCCGTCGGAACTCAGCTCCTGAATATCGTGGACGATACCCCAGTCTCCGTAAATGAAGTTGTAGCCGGTGCTGTTGGCATAGCGGCATTGCGTGATCACGTTGATGGAACTGTTGTTGGCAGAGGTGTCTTGCACGGTGAGCGGGCTGCTGAAACTGTATTTCAAAGTGGCGGTGCCCCAAGTGAACGTGGCGACGGTGGTCTGGCCCGCGCCGCCGAAACCCGGAGCAGTGATGTTGAGGAGCTTGTTGTTTGCATCGTAGTTGAAAACAACCTGACGGCCAAGGGTGTCCGTAATGGATGCGATGGCCTGGTTATTTGCGCCGGAGGCCGTGCTGTAGACAATGGAGAGGAAGTTTCCGCTGGTGTCCTGGATCTTGATGGGGCGATAAATCGTGGTCGTGCCCACCTGCTCGAAAACCCAGGCGGTTCCGTTTTTCGTCCGGAGAGTTTTCGATGCGGAATCGTAGTGAACGTAGCTGGAATCCTGGCTGTCACCCGTGGAACTGAGCTGATGTTTGGTGCCGTCTGGCTCCGTCCAGAGGTAAGTTGAGCTCGTGGGACCTTCGAGGAATCCGAAATTCAAACGGAAGCCGTATGTGGGGAAGTCCTTGTCCGCGTTGAATGTGGCGGTGTTGTTGACTTTGTCGATGGTCCAGACACGGCTGTTGTAATAGAGCGTGAGATCGACGTCAAGACCGTTACGTCCGGGCAAATGCAGAATGGGAATGGCATAGAATGCGCTTTGGCTGCCGGCAATTGTGTGGACTCTCAAGTGGGAACCCCCGACGTGTTCGGCCAAGGGGGTACCCTGCCCCCGGACATTTTGAGACAGGGACCGTGCGCCAAAGGTTCCGCCATAGGTAGGTGAGGTTGGATCCGGTCCGCAAGTGACGTCGCAGAGCGGAGCGTGCTGAGCGGAAGCGATGGAGCCAAAAGATACAGAAAGAAAGACAACGGCGAACAAGGGACGCACTCGCATGGGTCCTCCACGTGCGGTCCATGGACCATTCCAATGCGCTCAGGGCAAGCCGTTCGGGCCGTAACCGGTGAGAGCGCTAGGACCTTTAGTTACGGCATAAATACGTGACGGCGCGGTGAAACCTACAGCAATGTCCTGCAGGGCGTCTATCGGGAGAATCAGCTAAAGTTGAATAGGGTGATCTACGGAGGGAGGTACCATCGAAGTACTAAGCTAGACCGGCGAGAGTGGCGAGAAAAAAAGCGGTGCGACTCGAGAAGGGAAAGCAGCCTTACGGGCGGTCGGGGCTTTCAAGGGCTTCGTGAAGAGCCCAGACGGTTAGGACGGTGGTGATGCCGATGGCGTACCAGATGAACCGGCTCCTGGCGGCTTTGACCGGCGGGCCGCCGTAACGCTTGCCGCCTGCACCGCGCGGCCCCTGCGGAGCAGCTGCAGTGTCTGGTGAATCAAGAACGATGCGATAGGCGGTACCTTCGGCAATGACGCGCACATCATCTTCAACGGCGATGCTGAGCGAGCCACGCGTGCTCCTCACCACCAGTTCCTTGGGGCCCAACACAGTAACATGCCCGATAGTCGGCTGATCCGTGTTGGGACGGATTACGGCCGAAGCTACATGCAGTGCAAAAGCCTTCGAATTGGCGGTCGAGAAAGTGGCGGAGCCAAGGGTGAGAATCGCGGCCGGCGTGGCTTCATCCTTCGCAAATGTGGCGCTGCTTGCGCCAGAAAGAAGCAGACGCGCGGCACCGGCGCGGACTTGAACGCTGCCGGACTGCTCGGTGCTCAACCGATCGCCGCCAAAAACCGTCGCGCCGACGGATGCAGCCCCTGCACCCATGTGCGCCCGGTCCGCGTAGACGACCGTCCCAAGTGAAGTGGGGGACGCGCTCCAGGCAGGTGCAATCAGCAGAGAGACAGATATCAATGCAGCGATCAGTTCGCGCAAGCGCGACATTGCGTCTCCAAGAGGGCAACGAAAGAATACTGTCTAAGTTTTGCGCCGTCAATCAATAAACTTGTGTCTTGCCGAAAATCCGCTGTACTTGACAAGGGAGGGACGGTGCTGGCCGACACCGGCTTCCGCTGCTACAATGCAAGCCAACACATGGCTGACTGGAAACAGATTACCGCACGCATCCGGCGCGCGCGCACCAGCAAGGATCCCGCGGGACAACTTTCGAATCTTTACGAAAAGACGCGGGACGCCATGGTAGCGTTCGAACTGGCGAAGTATTTCGAAACCTCGGGTCAGAATGCCGATGCAGCAAAATGGTATTCCGCTGCTGCGGAACGCTTCCGGCGTGCCGATTGGAAAACCAAAGCGCAAGAAGCGGCGGTCCGGCTGGGCGGCGTACCGGGAGAAATTCCACTGGAAACTTCCACGCCAATCGGTGGTGATTTTGCATTGACATCACCTCCGGTCATGCCGGCAGAACGTGCTCTGCCATTCGAACAGGATGCAGCCGCGCTGGAATCCATCGTCGCCGTCAGCAGCGAGGTCCAACAAGCGACGGATACTGCCGCGAACACATCGCCCGCTTCTGAATTGGCGGGGAAGCGCCGGCGGCGCGGACGCCGTGGCGGCCGGAACCGCCGAAAGGGCGGCGTCGGCAAAGAGGCTGCGGACGTCCCCGCTCAACGAACTACGGTAACGCCGGCGCCGCGCCGTGGATTGCCGCCTGCGGTATTCAATGAACCGGCCGAGCCAACGCCTCCCAGAGTGACCCACAGCCGGGCGATGCCCAGCTTGCCGATCGAGCCGGCGGGAGATCCCGGCGGACCAAGCGTCAAAGGCCGTTACGGCGATCCGGGGCTATCTTCGCGAATTTCGCTGTTGGAGATGCAATTCCGCCGGCTGCTTACCTGCCCGCCGGTGAGACTCAACGAAGCAGATACCGCGCCGGTGGGGCCAGGAGTATTCGTACTGACAGATGCAGACCTGACAACTTACTACTACGTGGAAGCATGCCAGACGCTGCGAATTGCCATCGGGAATCTTTTGCGCGGCGGGTCGAGCCGCCGCGGAGCCGATTCGCTCAAGCCGCAGCTTGCCGAACATCTGGGAATTCCCGAATCACGCGTGCCGAAATATCTGGCCGATCATTGCGTGGTCCGCTGGCTGCAATTGGATGAAGGCGCATCGCACTTCGCGCACTTCGTCATTGCCGTTCTGCGGCCTTCCCTCAACGAGTAGGCGAAACCGGAGAACTTACAGGCCATTCGCACTAGAAGTAACCCCCTAGGAGAAGCTCTAGAGATCCCCGTTGGGGACCCGGTTTTGCCGTTCGACCCCCGATTATGACCGTTCGGCGTAAGCTACTGGCGTCCGATCTGGTTAGCCCTCAAACTATAGGCGCCCAAAGACTTATTGGACGTTCCTTGTATTCGTGGTACGGTTTTTGGGCACACAGTAATGAGCCCGGGGGCAGTCGTTAGAGCTCGGCTCCGACGATTGATTGGGCTCGGTAAAAATCCAGGCCAAGTAGTTGTACTTTTTGAAAGTGGAGGGTAGAGGTTTATGCCGAATCAAGTAGGCACGCAAATCGCGAGAACGTTTGATTGGGTTCTTTGCAAGGCGGCTGGAATCACGTTTGACACGATCCAGTATTTTAACAAGCGCAATCCGAATCCGTCCGTTACTCCACAGTGGTCGGACAAGCCGCTGCTCAAGTCCTGGGAGAAAACCAAGCCGACGCTGGGCTTCCCGCGGCAGACCGATTCTCTCTGTCCCGCGTGCGTGAAGGAAGCGCGCGAAGCGATTATCGCAGGCAAGAAAGATTGGCGCGACCTGATGAGCGAGAAGGTCGGCGAAATCAAGGCGCAGATCATCGAGCGCGACGGCCAGGTGTGGATGGTGAAGGATTGCCCGCTCCACGGTCACTACGAAGACATGATGGCTGTCGATTCCAAGTGGCTGAGCTGGATCGAACGCCAGTACCCGGGCCGCGATATTCCCGCCCACAACGACGAAGACCTTCACAAGCACGGCTCAAGCACGGTGCGTTACGGCCGCGGCTCGGTGCTTACCGTCGACCTTACGAATCGCTGCAACATGATGTGCGATCCCTGCTTCATGGATGCGAACCAGGTTGGTTACGTGCATGAGCTCGGATGGGAAGAGATTAAGGAAATCCTGGATAACGCGTTGAAGATCAAGCCGCGCCGGCAGATGTCCGTGCAGTTCAGCGGCGGCGAGCCGACCATGAGCCCGTATTTCTTTGATGCAGTCGCGTATGCACGCAAGATCGGTTACAACAGCGTGCAGGCCGCGACGAACGGCATCGAGTTCGCGAAGAGCAAGGAGTTCTGCAAGAAGGCGTTCGAAGCGGGGATGCGCTACGCGTACCTGCAGTTTGACGGCATCGGCAACGACGCCAACGGCCACCGGCAGATCGGCAATTTGTTCGACGTAAAGCTGCGCGCCATCGAGAACATGCACGAGGCGGGCATCGAAATCGTGCTGGTGGTGACCATCGTCAATAACGTGAACAACGATCAGGTTGGCACCGTCGTAAAGTTTGCGATGGAGAACCCCAAGAAAATCGCTTTTGTCAGCTTCCAGCCGGTTTCCTTTACGGGCCGCGATGAAGACATTACTCCGGAACGCCGCTTGCGCCAGCGCTACACGCTTTCGCATCTGGCGAGGGACGTCAGCAACCAGGTAGGCAAAGTCGAGCCGACGCGCGACTGGTTCCCGATTTCGTTCGTCAGCACATTTGCCGGATTCTCGGACATGGTGAAGGGACAAGAGTCCACGTGGGGTTCGCTCTCCTGCGGCTGCCATCCCAATTGCGGAGTGGGCACGGCGCTGATGATCAACAAGGAAACGAAGGAATGGGCTCCCGTTCCGCGCTTCCTCGATGCCGTACAGCTTACGAAAGACGTCACCGACATTACCGACGCGGCCCGCGGCAAGAATTTTTCCAACTTCATGATGGCCATGGCCCTCTTGAAGAACTACCACCCGTTCCGCGGCCCGAAGGGGCTGAAGCTGTATGACCTCTTCAAGAAATTTGACAAGACCTGGGCGCTGACGAAGGGCGCGGAGAAGAAATACGGCAAGACGTCACCGGATCGCACCTACGAAGACGCCATGAAGCGCCGCCAGACCGATCCGTGGAACTTCCTGTTCATCGCGGGAATGTGGTTCCAGGATCTGTTCAACTATGACTTCCGCCGCACGGAAATGTGCATCATCCCGTACGCCACGCAGCAGGGCGAGATTTCCTTCTGCGCATACAACACGGGTGTGGGCTGGCGGCAGATCATCGAGAATATGCATAAGAATGCGACTGTAGCCGAGTGGTACAAGAACCACGGGAAGCACGAAATCTACGCCAAGGGCAAGAGCGTCAACCTGCAGAGCTTCGAGCATTCCTTGAAGATTGACGCCGAAGACGCCGCTCGCGTGCGCCATCTGGAGCATGACATTCCGGTGACCGCCGCTGAAGAAGACCGCGCTCGCCGCAAGAAGGCTTACGAAGAACAGGCCAAGGTTCGCGCGATTTATGAAGAACTGGTGCTGAAGAAGCCTCAACCGACGGTCGTGCAGATCGGTACAGTCAGCGACATCGCCAAGGCGGTGCCTGCCAATTTTGCCAATGCAGGGAAGCCGGTCTCCATCGTCCCGGCAAACGGCAATGGTAACGGCCATTCGAACGGCAACGGCGCCACAGCCAAGACGGACGAAAAGGCCGCGGAAGCCGTCGCCGGCGACTAGGCATCCTGTCCAACTCCGCAGAAAGCAACTGCCCTCCGACTGGTCGGGGGGCAGTTGCTTTTGGGAGAGCGCGATTGCTTGCTCTGGCTGATATAATTATGAAGGTCCCCACAGGAACTCAAAATGCCCATATACGAATACATTTGCGAGGATTGTCAGACGCACTTTGAGAAGATTGTGCTGAACAAGGCGCAGGAGATTGCCTGCCCGAAGTGCGCGGGGATGAAAAACGCGATTCAGCTTTCGGTGTTCAGCTCGGCGAATGGTTCCGCTAACGGTGCGTCTAGGAAGCCATCCGGAGGATTCACGGGTGGTGGTGGCGGCTGCTGTGGCGGCGGTTGCGGCTGCAACTGAACACTCGATCACAAGATTCCATCCCATGATGCCAGGCTCTTCCTCTCTCCTGCTTTTTGTCAGCGCGGCCGTGGTGCTGCTGGTGATACCTGGGCCCGCCGTGCTCTACGTGACGAGCCGCACGATCGGCCAGGGACGCAGCGCGGGATTCGTCTCCGCCCTGGGAATCGGCGTTGGCACGCTGGTCCACGCGGCTGCGGCTGCGGTCGGCTTGTCGGCGCTGCTGATGTCCTCGGCGATCGCGTTCAGCGCCGTCAAGTATCTGGGCGCGGCGTACTTGATCTACCTGGGTATAGAAAAGCTGCGCCGCGAGGAATCACTTGAGCTTTCGCAAGACGCTCCACGCACCAAACTGAGCCGCGTCTTTGGACAAGGCGTCGTCGTCAACATTTTGAATCCGAAGACCGCGCTTTTCTTTTTCGCGTTCCTCCCTCAATTTGTGGACGCATCTCGCGGAAATGTCGCGTTGCAGATTCTTGTTCTGGGTACGCTGTTTGCCGCGATGGGCGTGACGAGCGACAGTCTTTGGGCGCTGTTTGCGGGGACCGTCGCGCACCGTCTGAATCGCAATCGACGTTGGACGCGAACGGAGCGCTATATTTCCGGAGGAATGTTGATTTCGCTGGGCGTTGCCACGGCGCTAGCGGGCACCGGCGGAAAAAAGTAACCGGCCAGCCCCAATTGCTTGCGCGCACGCCTACTGCGGCCGCGAATAATTCGCGATGTTTGGAGGAATCGGACTCTTCGGGTTGCCGCGTGGATCGGGCACGGGCGTTTGCGCCATCCACTTCATGGGAATGACTCCGGTCCATCCGGGCGCGGAATATTCTTTGCCGTCATCAACGGCGAAGCCGGTGCGCACCTTGGCCGAAGCTTCGACGAGCGGCACCGCGAGGACCATCGTGCCCTTCAACTCCTGTTCAGTGGGCGGATGCACGGTGTCCCAGCGGCCGCGAATCACGTATTCGACGAAGTCGCGCATCGCGGCTCGCTTGGCAGCCTGGCCCTGAACCGGCTCGGCCTTGGCCATCACGACGACGGAACGGTAATTGACAGAGTGGCCCGTTGCTGTGGGCGCGCACACGATGCCGTCGAGAAGCGTCACACTAAGACAAAAAGGTGCCCCGCTACCGAGCGTTTTCATCAAGCGGCTCGCGACCGAACCGTGAAGAAACAGTTTGTCGCCGACGCGCACGTAGTTTGTGGGGACCACGAACGGCTGGCCGTCCACGATGAAGCCAACGTGGCAGACAAAGGCTTCATCGAGAATGCTGTAGATGAGTTCGCGGTCGTAGCTGCCACGATCCGGCTTGCGGCGGACTTTGGTTCTTTCCGTAGGAGTGAAGTTGCTCATGCAGGCAGACTAGCTGGCACGCGTGCTTCGCGGCAAGTGCCAATCTGGCAGGGCGCGCATACCGGCCTGTCGTCCTGCGCGGATTCTCAAATATTGAGAAGGGGACAGACAGGAATGTCTGCCCTACAGAGAGCCCCCCCCAATATTGGCGGAATTGACCTTCCTTGGGAATCATGTACGCTGAGGGACGCTGCCTTGTAGCTCAAGCGAAAGCACCGAGGCGTTAGATGGCTCCTGCAAAGCCAGTGTTTGCTCGCGAAACATTTCAATTCTTCAAGAATCTCGCGCGTCACAACCGCAAGGATTGGATGGACGCGAACCGCGAACGCTACCAGGCCGCGATTGTGCATCCTTTCCGCCGCTTTCTGGAAGAAATGGCGCCCGCGGTGCTGGCGCTCGATTCACGCTTTGACACGTCTGGGCGCACCGGGCCGAACTTTTCGCGCATCAACCGCGATATTCGCTTTGCGAAGGATAAGACGCTCTACAAAACTCAGATGTACTTGAAGTTTTCCGTTCCCGCGCCGGGCAAGCGCGAAACCGGCCAACTCTACGTCGGAATCTCGAAAAATACGGTGACCGCCGGCTTTCGCATCTATTCCGGCGGGAAACGCAAAGAGTCGACGATTGCGCTGATCGCGGAACCTCGCGTGATCGCCGATCCACGTTGGGCCTCGAAGCAAAAGAAGCGCTTTGGCCGCCGCTACGAAAGTTATTGGTATTCCACGCAAAAAGGCGAATGGACGAAGCGCGAAGGCTGGCCGACTTCACCGGAAGATTGGAAGAAAATTCTCGCGTGGATCGTCCGCCGCAAATTTGCGCCCGCTGCCGCCACGCGTGCATCCTTTCCGCGCGAAGCCGCCAAAGTCTTCCGCGATCTCTATCCGCTCCTGCGCTTCACTTCGCTGTCGGAGTGAAAGCTAGCTCGCGGCCCAGAGGCGCAGGGCCACGAGATGCCAAGACAAGAGGAACCCGGCGACCACGCAGCACGCGGAAGAAACGAGCAGTGAATGAATTCGCACGCCGCGGTGGATCTCCGGCTTTGGCACGAGCAATACAAGCACCAGGCCCAGGATCGACAACAACGGAAAGAGTAATGTCCCCAGGAAGATCCCGGAAGTCCACAAATTCAGGCTGCCAATTTGCGCGCCGTCCAGTTGGGTAAAGCAGATGGGCACGATCAGGAACGCCAGCGTCGCAAACAGGGGTATCACGCGCACAGGCAGGTGGCGCACGTCCTTCATTGCTCCAACGAGCTTGCGGATGAGCCAGACGAGTGCAAAGGGCAGAGTTGTCAGCATAAAGAACAAGCAGAGAGTGAGGATGGCGATTCGAATGAACGACATCGCGAGATAACTCCGCTCGCTGTAAGGAATTCCGTCCAGTCCGCTGCCGGCCACCGCCATTTTGCCGGACTCACCTGGAAAAAAGATGGTGGTGGCTTCGGGCTCCTTCTCGCTGCGAAAAAGATTCGCGCCCACGCTGAAGAGCGGCTCGGGCTGGCCGAACAATCCGGCGCGCGTCAATTTGCCGTTGATGATGCGAATGCGAGTGCCGCCGGCCAGGTCGTCCAGGAATGCAAGCAGCTGGCTTCGGGGCGCTCGCGAAGCGTAATATCCGGCATATTTCTGCAGCTCCCGCGGAGCCAGATTGATCGCTGCCTTCTGCGGCTTGGGAAAACCTCTTGAAAGAAAATCGATCGCCAGGCGATTCAACTCTTCCAGGGCCCGGCCCGAATTCGTGCTGTTCAGGAGCACGACGTAACCCCAGTTGTGCTCCGGCATATAGCGATACGAAGAGATGAAGCCGTCGATTCCGCCATCGTGGCCGTGCGTTACAACTCCTCCTTGAACGCTCGAGTAGTTCGCCAGGCCGTAACCGAGCCGGAGTCCATTCTTTGCGGCGAGCGTGGTTTCTGGCACTTCCATCCGCAGGATCGATTGGGGATTCACCAGTTGCGTTTCGCCCGTTTTGCCGCGCCGCAAGAGGAATTGCACCAGCTTCGCCAACTCGCCCGGCGAAGCTTTTAAATCCCCGGCAGGCCGCAAATAGATGAATGGATATCCGACAGCCCTCGGCGGATTCTTTTCATAACCGGTAGCCAGCAGCGGTTTATTTGCGTCGGTGAACGGAAAATCGGCCTTTTCCATGCCCAGCGGGCGCAGAAAAGTTTCGCGGATATATAGATCGAAAGGCCGTCCGGCCACTTTTTCTATTAAGTAGCCCGCGATGGCGTTTCCCGGATTGGAATAGGACATGCGCGTGCCGGGAGGCCAGCGCGTGATCTGCGGTTTCTGGAATCGCTTGAAAATATCCAGCAGTGGAAGATCGTAGCGATCCCTCTGGCTGTACACCTCGCTGAATTCCATGTCGTCGAAGCCGGCGGTGTGCTCAAGCAGGTTTACGATGCGCACCGGCTGCGTGGCTTCCCACCTGTTATTCATGGGGATTTCCGGGGCGACGTCCTGCAGCCGGGCATAGAGATTGATCTTTCCATCCTCCTGCAATTTCAGCAGCGCCAGCGCGACAAACGTCTTGCTGATGGAGCCCACGCGAAATTCCGTGTCGCAAGTCATTTCACGGCCCGTGGCGAGGTCCGCCTTGCCGATTCCTCCGCACCAGAGAAGCTGACCGTTCGCGACCAGCGCCACCCCCGCTCCGGGTACGTGCTCTTTAGCAAGGACGTCCTTCATCACCTTTTGTAATTCCTCAAGGGTCTTGGGGTGCGGCAGATCTTCTTTTGTTTGCTGTGCGGCGCTCCGGGCGGGCGTCAACGTCAACGTGATAGCAAGAAGAAGTGAAATGGCGACAGACCGGCCGGCACGGCACATGCGGTGCTCCTTGGGAAATTAGCTTCTTTCGTGGGCCGCATTCTAACCGTGATTTCACGAGTTGCAATAAGAATCGCGAGGCTAGATGCACCGCGAGGCGCGCTCCGAACCGATTGACGCTGCCGGCACTCTCGCATACGATGCCGCACGTCGCCGATGTGCGTGTTTTTCACGTATTAAAGGAGCTGCGTCTTCTATGAAGTGTTTACTTCGCTTTCTGAGCTCTGCTGCTTTGCTTTTCTTTGGAGCGAATTTTTGCCTTGCCCAGCAGCAACCACAGCCTGCACCGGAGAAACCCGCGGAAAAGCCCAAAGACGAGAAGAAACCGCCCGTTCCGGAAGAAAAAGTGGTGCAGACTAAGCATTCACTGAAGATTGACGGAAAGGAAATCAAGTACACCGCGACGGCCGGCACGATTCTCCTGAAGCTCGAAGACGGCACGCCCAAAGCCAGCATCTTCTACATGGCGTATGCAAAAGACGAGGTCAGCGACGCGAGCCAGCGCCCGATTACATTCAGTTTCAATGGCGGCCCTGGTTCTGCCTCCGTTTGGCTGCATCTTGGCCTGCTTGGTCCACGCCGCGTGCAGATGGGCGACGCCGGTGCGCTACTTCCGCCGCCGTACAAACTGGTCGACAACGAGGCATCGCTTCTCGACGTCTCGGATCTCGTCTTCATCGATCCTGTTTCGACGGGCTACAGCCGCGCGGTTCCCGGCGAAGCGCCCAAGCAATTCCACGGCGTCGAGGAAGACGTGCAGTCCGTGGCCGATTTCATCCGGCTCTATGCCACGCGCAATAAGCGCTGGTCGTCGCCCAAGTTTCTAGCGGGTGAAAGCTATGGCACGACCCGCGCCGCGGGGCTCTCTGGCTATCTCCAGGAGCGGTACGGGATGTATCTCAACGGCATCGTTCTGATTTCCGCGATCCTGAATTTTGAAACGGC
>Ga0137409_10006620_pt2 | contig 11209 bp, 10 predicted proteins | sample CZODoug1_16funga_FD_122059 | JGI IMG/M metagenome (GOLD analysis project Ga0137409, IMG submission 122059) | Vadose zone soil fungal communities from Angelo Coast Range Reserve, California, USA - CZODoug1_16fungal (Hybrid Assembly) | ecosystem: Environmental > Terrestrial > Soil > Vadose zone... | reverse complement strand
CAACCTTACCAAGACTCACGATGACTGCCGCTCTAGCTCGCGGCCGCCGCTCTTACACCACTACGCGGGACACGATCCGTGCCCGCTGCGGCAGAGGGGCGCGCCCATACTCAAGAACTACAGATCAATGTCGGAGAACTGTTCGGCGACGAGCTTGCGAACACGGATATATCCGGCCGGAAACCCCAGCTGGACGATGAGGTCGCGTACGGCGTCCGGTACGGCTACAACTTCACGGACAACTGGGGTCTTCAGCTTTCGGTTGGGCATAGCCCGAGCTCGGTCACGGATCTCGCGGGCGGCGACATCGATCTCGCCCTAACGACGTTCGATGTCGACGCAGTCTGGAATATCGGATCGCACTCACGTTGGACGCCCTATCTGGTTGCCGGCGCCGGCTATGCGTGGGCGAATCTCGACAATCCGATCGCGGGCCTAGTGAACGGTCAGAGCGTCTTGATCGATGACAAGAACGGCTACACGCTGAACGCTGGAGTGGGGGTGAAGTACCGCGCCACCGATCGGATCCAGATTCAATTCGAGGCGCGTTATCGCTACTTCGATGCCCTGATCGATACGAATGATGACTCGCTCGACACCGTCGAGACGACGTTCGGCGTCGGATGGCGGTTCTGATCGGCTTAGGTAGCCGAGGGGGCGTACCCCCTTGGCCTGCCCCCCCAACTCCACATTCGCGATACCAGGACTGAACGATAATGCGAATCGAGCCGGTGATCGGGCGCGTCTGGGCGATCGTGGCGGCGGCCGCACGCAACGAGACCGGCCCCGATCGTGCGAGTCCGTCGCCGGAAGTCGTTGCGCCGGCGCAGTACGGCGCCTCGCCAGACTCGCCCGCGTCGCCGTTGCAGAACGCTCTGCATCGCGCCGCCGCCATTGCGCCTCGACAGCGCATCGTTACGGTGGTCGCGGCCGAGCACCGCGTCTGGTGGCAAGGGCCGCTTTGGTTCCTGCCCCGGTCAAACGTGATCACGCAGCCGGAATCCAGAGGGTCAGCCGTCGGGATTCTCCTCGCGCTGCAGAAAATCCTTGAACGCGATCGTGATGCCAAGGTCGTCGTGCTTCCTGCGACTCATCAGGTACGGGATGAAGAGATCCTGATGGCTTGGATTCGCCGAGCCGCGACGCTCGCTGCGTTGCGCCCCAAGCGCCTGTTCGTGCTCGGAATCGACCGCGAAGCGGGGGTTGCCGCACGCGCGTACGTCGTGATTGGGCGCTACGACAACCGCGGTGGTTTCGAGACCGCTAGGTTGCTCGAGACGCCCTCGTCTTTCCCAACCGAAAAGCCGAGCGAGCGTCGCATGCTGTGGAATTCCGGCATCGTCGCGGGAGCGGCAGCCGCGTTGCTGCAAGTCTTCAAACGTCGCGTGCCCGATCTCATCCTGCACGGGGAGGCGGTCACGCATGGGGCCGCACGCGGCGAGGAGTATTCCGCCGGCGTGTCTCGGATTCGCGAGCGCCTATCGGGTATCGATTTCTTCCGGCACGTGCTGCAAGGTCAGGAGTCGCACGTCCGCGTATTGCCGGTGCCGCGATGTGGCTGGAGCGATCTCAGCGTGGTCGGCAGCGGCGACGGGCCGCAGCGGGTCGACGACGACGTGCCGACTCCTCACGGCCTGTTGCGGCGACTCGGAGACATCGCCTGGCGACAGCCGGCACTGAAACGGGAGCCGCTGGCCCCGACACGCGACTGAGTCGCCTTCCGGCGTTCATCGGCAACGATCGGGTCCTCTCCCTAAAGGGTGAGGCTGGGTTCCCCCAGATAGGTCGGGCGAGCTCTCCGGAGGAGTAGCGATGGCGTTAGACTTCGACCGCTGGCCTGCAACGGAGTAGACCATGGAAACCAGTCCCATCGCCACGCGCCGCGTCGAGAGTCCCGAAACGTACGGCGCCACGAAGCAGGCGAGATGGCTCGCCTTTGATCCGGCCCAGATCGACGAGTCGGTGCAGCGGCGGGAGAGCCTGCTAGCCGCATCCGCGGGGGCGAGTCGGCTGTTGCTCCAGGCACCGGACGTCATGGCCGTCGTGCCAGACGTATTGCAGTTGATCGGCGAAGCGGCCGGCGTCGATCGCGTCGACGTGATGCTCGCGCAAACCGGACCTGCCGGGGAATCGCGGCTCGTCGTGGCGAGCGAGTGGACCGCTCACGGGATCGTCCCACGCCTCGGCGACGCCTCGATGGGTTATGTCGACGAGCGGAACTTTGCAGGCTTGTTCGCGGAACTGCGCGCCGGCCGGAGCTTGTGCTTGGACCACGGCGAGCGCCCGGCGGCCGCACACGGCATCTGCGGCATGCGCGGTGTCGGTACGAGGAGCAAGGCCGTCGTGCCGATTTTCGTCGGCGGCGAATTCGCCGGAGTCGTCGCGTTCGACGCGTGCCAGGCACGTCGAGCCATAGGCAGCGCGGAATTGTCGGCGTTGGAGACGGCAGCCGGCGTGATCGGTGCGGCGCTGCATCGCGAACGACTGGTCGATACCGTGCGGCGCGAGCGCGAGCGAGCAGCCGAGGAACGGGCGGCCGATCTAGCGTGCAGGCATGCCGCGATCGTGCGAGGTCTGGAACAACTGGCCGGCGAAGCCGAGCTCGGCAGCTTTCTCGGCGGTCGAGTGCTGTTGGAAATCGCCCAGCAACTCGCCGCCGCCAGCGGCTCCGTGATCGTGCGCGACGTTGCCCACAGTGAATGGCGTGTCATCGCCCACGTGCGGCAGGGACGGGTGGCGGCGCCGCCGTACCGTGCGAGCTTACCGCTGACGGTGGCGCTCCCGTTCGGGGCGGATGCGGCTGCCGTTCGCCCAGAGCAGAAATGGCAGCCGATTTACTTCGAGCTCGGGCGCGACGTGCAAATCGAATGGCCCGAGATGATCGAGCATCACCGCAGTGAAGGCGACGCGGCTCTGCTGGTGCTGCCGCTGCTGTTCGGGCAGCGGTCGGTCGGTTTCATGACCTTGAGCTTTCGCTCGCACATTCACGACCGCTTGCCGCGCAGCGAGGTGCTGGTCGCGCTGGCTCAAGGAGCCACGGTCGCGATCGAGCTCACGCGACTGGCGGATTCATCCAGGGACGCCGCCGTGCTTGCCGAGCGCAACCGCATCGGCCAGGAGATTCACGACGGTCTCGCCCAGGCGTTCACGGGGATACTCATGCAGTTAGGCGCGGCCGAGGAGGTGGGTGCGGACGACGAGGAATCGCGATCAGTGCTCTTGGCGCGGATACGCGATATCGCCCGCGACGGCCTCGCTGAAGCGCGACGGTCCGTCATGGCGCTGCGGCCCGAGCAGACGCGCCGCAACGGTTTGGAGCTCGCATTGCGGCAGCTCGCGGAGCGCTCGACGGTTCCGGGTCGCGTGACCTCCAGTTTCGAAGGCGGCGGATTGGCGACCGGACTTCCCCCGGAGCACCAGCACGAGCTCCTGCGCATCGCCCAAGAAGCCGTCAGCAACGCCGTGCGGCACGGCCGGCCTCAGACCGTGCGTATCGCGATGACCGACGAGCAAACGCATTGGGTGCTGTCCGTGGCGGACGATGGCGGCGGATTGCTGCAGGCGCCGGAGCTGTCGGCTCAGGAGGGATTTGGGCTCACCAGCATGCGCGAGCGAGCGGGCGCCATCGGTGGCGAGTGGCGCATCGAAAGCAGTTTGGGCACGGGCACGCGTGTCAGTGTTCGACTTCCCAAGCGAGACCCGTCGTGACTACGTTGGCTGGCAAGATCCGGCTCGTTTTGGCGGACGATCATCCCGTCGTGCGCGACGGCCTCGCGACCATGATCAATCAGCAGTCGGACATGGAAGTGATCGCGGAGGCCGGCGACGGGGACGAAGCCTTCGCGCTGTATGAACGGCATCAGCCGGACGTGATGATGCTCGATCTGCGTATGCCAAAACGAGACGGCGTAGCGGTCGTCCATGACGTGCTCGCGAAGCATCCGAAGGCGAGGCTGTTGATAATGACGACGCACGACGGCGACGAGGATATCTTCCGTTGCCTGAGCCAAGGCGCGATGGGCTATCTGTTGAAGGATGCCACGCGACAAGAGATCTTGTCGGCGATTCGCACAGTGGGTGAGGACCGCCAGTACACCTCGTCTTCGGTTGCGGTCAAGGCGCTGCAGCGCATGGCGAAGCCGACACTTACCCAACGCGAGGCCGATGTCCTTCGACTAGTGGCCGAGGGGCGCAGCAACAAGGACATCGCGCGGCGGCTCGTGATCACGGAAGGCACAGCGAAAACGCACGTCAAGGCGATTCTCACGAAGCTCGATGCCATGAGCCGGACCGAGGCCGTCGCGATTGCTCACAAGCGAGGCCTCATTCACCTCTAACCAGGGGCCGGTCGGATAAACGCGACGTCGTCTTTGATCGGTGTTGGCCAGCCGTTTTCGCTCTCGCACTCTCAGTTGACTCAACGCGACTGGCAGCATCGAGCGTCGGTTGGACCTGCGCATCTTTCGGAATCAGCCCGCTCACCCATTCGACGAAGATGCGCACCTTCGCGGACAAGTGACGGTTTTGCGGATACATCACCGATATCGGCTCCTGCTCTGCCGCCCAGTCGGTAAGCACCTGTGTGAGGCGCCCCGATTCCAGATACGGGCGCGCCACGTAGTCCGCGACCTTCACGATCCCGATACTCATCACACCCGCCACGACATGGGCGTCGGAATCGTTCTGACAACGATCGGCGCGAAGGGGAGCGTTCTCGTCGACCCTATCTTCAAGGAGATCCAAGCCATCCTCCCCGAAATCACGCCAATCGATCGCACAACGACGCATGCCTGGTCAGACCCGAAGTTCCGGGCAGCGATTGACGCGACGCGCCGCAAGAAGCTAATCATGGCCGGCATCGTGACCGGAACCTGCTTATCCCAGTCGGTACTCGCGGCCCTCAAGCACGGGTTCGACGTCTACTTCGTCAGCGACTGTTCAGGCGATGTGACGACAGAGGCCCACGAGGACGCGAAGGCACTCATGACGCAGGCCGGGGCCCATCCGATCACCTGGATGAACGCGTCTGGTCAGTGGGCCCCGGACTACACCTCAAAGGAACGAGCGCTCATGACCCCCGTCTACACGAGGTATGGCGGCGGCGGCACGAATTTCATGACCGACTACGTGCTCGACCAAATCACAGCCGGGGTTGTATCGCCGCCAAATTTCGCGCCTGCTCCGGTTCGAGCCGAATCTAGGTGAACTTCGTGTGCACCACCGCGGTGGCGAGCTCAAACGGTGACCCGAACTTCGTTATCGCCGTAGTCCGAGCTCCTCCGCGCTGGCGCACGTCGTGCGCCTGCGCTCCGACTACCAAAGGAGCCTGAAGTGCGGATCGCCCACCGAACCCCCACGGTTACTTCCATCGGCGGCCGCGACGGCAGTGTGCGTAGCCTCGACTCATCGACTTGCGCGTGGCGGTTCCCAAAGAGATGGGTGGTCCGGGCGGGAAGACGAATTCGGAAGAGCTCTTTGCCGCAGCCTACGCCGCATCCTTCCACGGCGCCGTACGGCGCGTCGCCGCTGACAGGGGCGTCGCGTTCGGCAAGTCGATCGTAGAAGCGCGTGCCGGGCTAGATCTGAACGGTAACGGCTCGGGCTTCACGCTCGTCGAGCTACACGCTCAGGGTGCCGGCCGAGGCGATGATCGACGACTGTAGTGGTGGACCGCGGCGTTGAAGACTGCGCGCGCCAACGCGTCCCGACTGGATATCGCGCGGCAACGGCTCTAATCGCGCGCTCTTTCTTGAGGAACGGCAAGCCACCACTGACGCAAAGACGATCCTGCTGCGGTGCACCGCGGCCCTGCTCTCTCCCGGAAGGAGTGGCAACTCACCCCTCTGTGGGGTGATGCGCCAGCGAGGCACTGCGTTCTAGCTTACGAAGCCTATTGAGGAGGGCTTAGGGTGCAGGAAACGGTAAGCAAGTCATCGGAGGGCCAATAAGTGAAAGCGACGCAACAACTTCAGCGTGCAGGTCAGAGCCTCTGGCTCGACAACATCACGCGCGAGCTGCTGAGGAGTGGCACTCTCAAGCGGTACATAGAAGAGCTCTCAGTCACCGGGCTCACCTCGAACCCTACGATCTTCGATCAGGCGATCAAAAACGGCACCGCCTACGACGCCACGATCCATGACGGGTTGCGAGCGGGCAAATCGGTGGAAAGCTTGTTCTTCGAGCTCGCATTGGAAGACATGACCTGGGCCGCGGATCTGTTTCGAGCGGTCCACGAGCGGACGTCCGGAGTCGATGGCTGGGTGTCGCTGGAAGTCTCGCCGCTGCTCGCGCATGACACGCTAACGACGCTGGGGGAGGCCAAGGATTTGCATACGCGCGCCGGTCGTCCCAACGTCTTCATCAAGATTCCCGGCACGGTTGAAGGACTGCCGGCGATCGAGGAGGCCGTCTTTGCGGGCGTTCCGATCAACATAACGCTGCTGTTCTCCTCGGAGCAGTACGTCGCGGCGGCGGAGGCCTATCTGCGCGGCGTCGAGCGTCGGATCGCTGCCGGTTTGAATCCGAACGTCGGCTCCGTCGCGTCCTTGTTCATCAGCCGCTGGGACGTTGCCGTGGCGAGCAAGGTTCCCGCTTCGCTCGCCAACACGCTCGCCAACACGCTCGGCATCGCGATCGGCAAGCGCGCCTATAGCACATATTCGAATCTGATCGAGTCACCGCGCTGGCGGCGCGCATTAAACGCGGGCGCGAGGCCGCAGCGGCTTCTTTTTGCCAGCACGGGCACCAAGGACCCGAAGGCCGCCGACATTTTGTACGTCAAGGGACTCGTTGCCCCGCTCACCGTCAACACCGTGCCGGAAGGTACGCTCAAGGCATTCGCGGATCACGGCGAGCTCGGTGCCGCGCTGACCACCGATGGCGGCGACAGCGGGCGGGTGCTTGCCGAGTTTCGCAACGCCGGCGTGGATCTCGACGCATTGGCGGCGAAGCTACAGGAGCAGGGCGCCGCCTCATTCGTGGCTTCGTGGAACGAGCTGCTCGGGGTCATTGCCTCGAAGAGCGCGTCACTCGCTAAAGCCGGCTGAACCGCGTATGACCACTCCCATTCCTCCGCTGGTTCAGCTCCCGGCCTGGGCGGCGCTACAAGCTCACCACAAGACTATCGCGCCGATGCATCTCCGTAAGCTGTTTGCGGACGACGCCAAACGCGGGGAACGCCTGACGCTGGAGGCGTCCGGCGTCTATCTCGACTATTCCAAGAACCGCATCACCGACGAGACCATGGCGCTGCTCGTGCAGCTCGCGGAACAGTCCGGCCTACGCGAGCGCATCGACGCCATGTTCGGCGGCGAGCGCATCAACGTTTCCGAGAACCGGCCTGTGCTTCACATTGCGCTGCGTGCTCCCAAGGGCGCATCGCTTCTCGTGGATGGGGCGAATGTGGTGCCCCAGGTCCACGCGGTGCTGGACAAGATGAGCGACTTCGCGAACCGCGTGCGCGGCGGCGATTGGAAAGGTCATACCGGCAAGCGCATCCGCGACGTCGTGAATATCGGGATTGGGGGATCCGACCTCGGGCCCGTGATGGCTTACGACGCGCTCAGACACTACAGCGAGCGCGCGATGACGTTTCGCTTCGTATCGAATGTCGATGGGACCGATTTCGTCGAAGCGGTCCGTGACCTCGATCCGGCGGAGACGCTGTTCATCGTCGCATCCAAGACCTTTACCACGCTCGAGACGATGACCAACGCCACCGCGGCGCGCGGCTGGTCCGTGCGGGGCTTGGGCGGCAACCGGAGCTCCGTAGCCCGGCACTTCGTGGCCGTCTCCACCAATGCAGCAGAGGTGTCGAAGTTCGGCATCGATACCGCGAACATGTTCGAGTTCTGGGATTGGGTCGGCGGGCGGTATTCGATGGATTCGGCCATCGGACTGTCGACGATCTTGGCGATCGGACCCGACCACTTCCGCGCGCTGCTCGGTGGCTTTCACGAGATGGACGAGCACTTCCGCACGGCACCGTTCGCACGCAATCTACCCGTCGTCATGGGTCTGCTCGGTGTTTGGTACAACAATTTCTTCGGAGCGCAAACCGTCGCCGTGCTTCCCTACGAACAGTACCTCGGGCGTTTCCCGGCTTACCTGCAGCAGCTCACGATGGAGAGCAATGGCAAGCACGTGACGCGTGAGGGCGGGGCGGTTGGGTACGGTACCGGTCCGATCTACTGGGGTGAGCCTGGTACGAACGGGCAGCATTCCTTCTACCAGCTGATTCACCAGGGCACCCAGCTGATCCCCTGCGATTTCATAGCCTTCGCGAAATCTCTGAATCCTTTAGGTGAGCAGCACGACATGCTGCTGGCCAACGTATTCGCGCAGGGCGAGGCGCTCGCCTTTGGCAAGACGCCCGACGAGGTCAGGGCCGAAGGCTCGCCCGACTGGCTCGTGCCCCATCGCACGTTCGAGGGCAATCGACCCTCCAACACTCTCCTACTCGAACGCCTCACACCGGCGGCGCTCGGCAAGCTCGTGGCGCTTTACGAGCACAGCGTGTTCACGCAGGGGACGATTTGGCGCATCGACTCGTTCGACCAGTGGGGCGTCGAGCTGGGCAAGGTGCTCGCGCAACGGATCCTCCCTGAGCTCATCGCACGCGAAGCACCGGCGCTCCGACACGACGGCTCCACCAATGCTCTGATCCGGCGCTACCGGAATCTCAGGGCAGCGCAGTGAATCAAAACAGCGCCCCTCGCTGCCACGGTCTTCGAGCGCGCGACGGCAACCAGCCACGCCGTTGGATCTACTCCGCGTCCGTTGCGGCCTCGCCTGGCGGCGTCTTGTGCCACGGGTATCCGTTCGCACTGCGGCGATACGCGTAGTCGAATAGCTGCTTCATGTACTCGGTATCGAAGTTCCCGTTGTGCGGATAGTTGAAATCCGGTTCGATGTACGCGAGGTTGAAATCCACGCCGTCGTGCTGCGCCGTACGATAAATTAGATCCACGTCACTGATCCCCTGCGCCTGTATCAACGCGGTAATGGCTCGACTGCCGATGTTCAACGTACGGCGCCGCGTCCCTGACCACTCCGGCTGCAGTTTCCCGTTGCGAATGACATATGCGGTGAGCTCGCGTTGATATGGGACGCCAGTCACTCTCTGTATCTCGGTGAGAATGCGCGGCGGGTAGAGGAATACTTGCGTGATGACACCGCCATCCACGTGCATTTCCTGAAAGTGTTTGCCATCGACTTCTACATCGATCATGACGGGTGAGACGGCGCCGGGAATGCTCGTTGCCGCGATCAGAACCTTGCGGAAGAGGTCGAGCGCTCCCGGCGTTTCGCTGGAGGCGATCGCGCCCATGTTCCAAGACACGGGCCGCCCGGAATCGAGGTCGGTCGTGCCGATGTAGAGGGCTCGCCCCTTTGCGTACTCGGCGGCGACTGCCGAGAGAACCTCAGGCGTGACGTACTTCGCAACGACTCGCGACAGCGGCGTACTGTTCGCCATGCCGTCGCTGGCAAGCCCCGTAAACAGGTTGCGATTGTGGAAAAGGTCCTTCGGACCGACTGAAGTGGCGACGGTCTGGATGACGCCGTCGTACGCGGAGCCCAAAAAGGCAAACGGGGCGATCAGGGCGCCCGCGCTAACGCCGGTGACGAGCCTGAACTCGGGTCGAGTCCCTTGAGCGGTCCATCCCGCCAACAATCCCGCCGCGAACGCGCCCGCGTCCCCACCGCCCGAAATCGCCAGAAACTTTGCAGGCGGCTGATTGGTCTCCTTGCCGGCTTTGGCAAGCGCCGCGCTCTCACGCTCGATATCCTGAAGTACTTGTTCTGTGAACCGGCCGAGGTCACGGTCTACCCAATAGCGTGCATTCGGGATACCCGGGATGACGGCGCGTTCCGTCAATGTGGGCGGCACTGGTTCGAGGCGCGGCAGCGCGCAAGCTTGCAGCAACACGCCGACGACGAGCGTCGATGCAATCCGAGCCAATCGAAAGGATTTCAAGGTCCCCCTCCCTCAGGCCATGGCCTCGCCGATACCACTGTTCGCGCCCGTGATGGCGGCGACCTTGCCTTCGATTCCGGACGTTCTCCTTCCAATCGCTGCGATCTGGAGGAGACGATACGGCCGGTGAACGCAACGTTGAATGCTTGGACGTTCGTGAAATCTGCTCGATCGTTCACTATGCGGAACGCTGTAGGTTGCGCGCCTCCAGGAACACCTTCCGCCACGAACTCGGAATTAAGTCGACGGGCCGGCCACTTCGCCACCGCTCAGATCCGGCGCCCGCAGTTCCTCGAGCCTGGAGAGGAAGAACTTGAGAATCGGCGACGTGTTTGCCTTGCTGTAACCCACAGCCAGATCGATCGTTGGCGCTTCGCCTTCGAGCGGACGGCTGACCACGGACCACGGCAAGAGATTTCTGGCATAGGCGGGCATGAGCGCCAAGCCGCGGGTCGATGCAACCAGGGACATGGCCATCGCCAGGTTGTCCACTCCGTGATCGAGTTTGATGTCGAGCCCGCAGCGGCGCAGATAGTTCTGTGTCACGGCGCGCAGCACGCCGGCTTTTTTCGAACCGCCAATGAATTTCTCGCCGACGAATTCGCGCGGGTGAATCGTTTCGCGGCTGGTGAGGCGATGGTCGCTTGGCATCAGCACGATCAGGGGCTCGCGGTCCACAACCTCGTAGCCGAGGTCGAAGGTCGGCTCGACGCGCAGGAATGCAACGTCTAGCCGGCCGCGGATCAGCGCCTCGGCGAGATCCGGCGAATAGTCGCTCGAGACCGTGACCTCGATGCTCTTCAACTCGTCGCGCAGCACACCCATGGCCCGCGATAACCAGTTCATCTCGTGACCGGTCTGGAAGCCGATGGCGAATGTCTTTTTTCCAGGCTGTCCGGCCCTGCGCGCCGCTTCCACCGCGGCATCGACTTGCGCTAGCGCCAGCCGGGCATGGTCGAGAAATGCTTTACCCGCCGCAGTCGGCTCGACACCGCGAACACTGCGAGACAGTAACTCGGCCCCCACCTGATATTCGAGATCGCGGATCTGCCGGCTGAGCGAAGGCTGGGAGGTGTGGAGCCGGTGCTCGGCCGCCGTCGTCAGGCTGCCTTCCTCGACCACCGCTACGAAATAACGCAGGTGCCTCAACTCCACAATCGTTCCATGCCCGATGGGTATGCCCGTCAGCTTACAAAGTCTTTTTCACGCGCGCTACGGAAGTCTACGGTGTGG
>Ga0137409_10007498_pt1 | contig 11214 bp, 5 predicted proteins | sample CZODoug1_16funga_FD_122059 | JGI IMG/M metagenome (GOLD analysis project Ga0137409, IMG submission 122059) | Vadose zone soil fungal communities from Angelo Coast Range Reserve, California, USA - CZODoug1_16fungal (Hybrid Assembly) | ecosystem: Environmental > Terrestrial > Soil > Vadose zone... | reverse complement strand
ACGAAAGCCACCCAGCGCATCCGCCCACTATCACTGAGGCTGCCGAAAAGTGGATTGCTGATCACCGAGGCGATAAAAATTCCGGAGATCATCAGTCCAGTGAGTTTCGGGCTGAACCCGTGCGCACTTTGCAGGAAAAGGGAAGCTGAAGTGCCCATCGCACTACCGGCGAAGTCGCGCAAACTTAACGCAAAGCTTGCGCCGAAGAAGAAGAACCAGAGGGCAGCGGTAGGAAAGAGTTTTTGGGATACAGATCCCACAGGCTCAGAGCGATTGTGAAAACTGCCAGAAAGTGGAGAGCCTGCGTGAGGAAATGGCCTCCTCTCCCCTGCCCTCTCATCCAGAGCAGGAGAGGGAGTGGACTTCTGAGTATCATTACGGGTGCTTCCTTCCTCGTCCGCCAGCCAGCCAAACAATGCGGCGGCTAAGATGCCCAGTGCACCGAGCTCAAAAACCGGCGTGCGCCAGCTTGATGCTGTGACCACCCGCCACCCGGCATACATTGGCCCGGCGAAAAAACCGATGCTGGCGCCGATGCCGACCAACCCAAGCGCGCGCCCTTTCGAGTCAGGAAAAAGCCGAGCGATCAGCGCGGTTGCAGAAGGATGATAAAAGCTGCCACCGAACCCCGCGAGAGCGGCGCCAACGAGTGCCCAGCCATAATTCGGCGCAAGAGACAATCCGATGAATCCCAATGCATTGATCGCCAATCCGAAGGTCAGAAGTTTCTTCCGGCTCAATCGATCCGCCAGCATTCCCAAAGGGTAGCTGGGGAGAAAATAGGCGATACCAAGCACGGTAACAAGCAGCGTCGCCTGTTCGACGCTGCTTAGTTTCAGATCCTGCTGGATACGGAAGTACAGGGGCAACAATGCGACCTGATAAAGATGAGTGAAGGCATGGAGGGTGCCGACCAGCCAAAGCGTCCGATTTTTATGAGTTTGGTCGTGAGACATTGGGATTAACCGGCTGCCTAAGGCGACCTACCCGGCCATCAAGGAGCACCCGCGAGGTTCAGCCAGCGCGGCGCGGCCGAGAAGCTCGAACCCGTTTGCCCTCCGAATTCCTAAATCCTCCGTTTGAATCGCCATTACTGAATAGACATTTGCCAGATCGAACACGCGAATCAAGCCGGTTTCTCCTTTGCCGACCTCCCGGCCGGTTTCGGACGAAATGATTTGCGCTCTGGCCCAGGGAGGGAAAAAGAGATGTGATGAGTGACTCTCACGGGCGTAAGCTTGGGAACTGAGTTCGCTCATGCCGTATTCGCAAATGATGTCCGCCGATGCGATGGCCAGATGATCCGTGATTAGGGCGTGAAGTTCGCTCTTTGGCACCTCGCGTGAACGGCCTTTGTAGCCGCCAGTCTCCACGACGCGCGAACCAGGTGGCAGTTGAAAACGGAGGTTTTGTGCGGCGAGATAATCAAGCAAGTGCACAAAGGAAAAGGCGGTGCCAAGGAGAAGGATTGGCTGTTTATCTTGCGTGAATCGTTTCAAGACTGTCGCAGTTCGTTCCAAATCGAGTGTCCACCCGCCATCACTGCCGACTCGCGCAAGAAACGAGGACTCGTTGGCCCCTAGCCTTCGCCGGATAATTTCGAACATGTGCACGAGCGAAGAGTGCGGGGCCTGAGCCGGCGACGGAGTCAGAACAGCCAGTTGCCAATCGCCAATCGCCAATGGTTCAACATGAGGTTGGCGGCTGGTGGTGCGTGATTGGCTAGTACTCTGAGAAGATTCGGATACAAACGGCCTCCTCTCCCTGGCCCTCTCCTCCACAGGAGGAGAGGGAATTCGCGAAGCGGCCACCTGGGCCATAAACCAGGCCCAGAGCGAAGCTTCATAAATTGCCAGCGATCCTGCATTATGAAAATGCCGGCTTGGTCGCTGTTGCGTGGTTCCACTCGAATGAAAGCTGACAGTGCGCTCTTGAACCGGCAGGCACGAAAGATCCAATTCTTTAAAGGCTGTCGTCGGCACAGCCGGGATTTGCGTCCAGTGTTCGATAGTTTGCGGCCAGACGCGCCGAGCGTCGCAGATTTTGCGATAAGCTAAATTATGCTCACATTGAAGAGCAAAAAGTTCGAGCGCCAGGGAGTCGAATATGCCCTGATCGGCAGCCCTCGGGCCGGCACTAGACGAAACGATGAAACCGCGCAGCCGCGCGGCGAACTCTTCAAAGCAGGATTTAACACTCATGCGGTTTTTATTTTGCCGGGCTGGTTTTCCGCTACAGCCCGGAAACAATATGTAGCCGCACTTGGAGAAAATTCCAAGTTCCAAAATCCAAATTCCAGAGAATCTTCGATAGCGCCAACCGGGTGTTCGCGGGTTTGGATGTTGAGTCTTTTCAGATCGGATTTTCCCTGATGATTGGAGTTTGAAATTGAACTTATTCCGCGACGTTTACTGTCGCGGTTGGTTGAACATTTTGGAGATGCGTAGCGTCGAACATTGCGAACACGCCTGATGACGGTATAGTTAACTCGGTTCGGCGGATTGACCCAAACCAAATGAGCGACGAGCGCAGTGAGGGATTGCAGGGAGGGGAAGGAGACCCCGGTCCGGAAAATTTCCTCGATTCATTCGATCAAGTGATCGGATCACTGCCGCCGGGCGATCCAGTTCGGCGTGAATTGTTGCAGCTGCGGCCGCAGATTCTCGATCAGCAGGAAACGATGGTCGAGGCGCGCCGCATGATTGAGAAGCTTGAGGAAGTCGTTAAAAAAGTAACTTCGCCCGCGAACCGTATCGGCACCTTTCTCGGCGCCACTTCGAAGGAGACAGCGCATATCGTGGTTGGCGGCGCAGATTATTATTGCAACGTCGATCCGCGTATACCTGTCTCAAGGTTGAAAAAGGGTACACGCGTTTTGGTCAACGAGGCATTCGTCATTGTCGGCGATTTGGGATTCGAGACAGCTGGCCCTGTAACGAAAATCACCGAGGTCATGGGCAAAGACCGATTGCGCGTGGGCTCGGAGCACGGGTTGCACTCGATGGTGCTGCAGCGTTCCTCAGAACTTGTCCACTCTAACTTGAAATCAGGCGACGAAGTCCGCGTTGATTCCAATTACCGCATGGCGTTGGAGATGCTCTCGAGCACCAAATCGGACGAATACTACCTCGATACCGTGCCGGTGTTGCCGTGGGAAAAAGTCGGCGGCCAGGAAACGGCGCTGCAAGCAATCAAGGACGCGATCGAGTTGCCGCTGTTGCATCCTGATCTTTTCAAGAAATTTCAGCATGCTACGCCGAAAGGTTTTCTGCTTTACGGCCCGCCGGGGTGCGGCAAGACGCTGATCGGCAAGGCCACTGCATTCAATTTGACGAAGCAACTCGGCGCACAAACTGCGTCTGAGATGCGCGAATATTTCATGCACGTGAAGGGTCCCGAGATCCTCAACATGTGGGTAGGCGAATCGGAACGAATGGTGCGCGAGATTTTTGCTACTGCGCGCGACAAACGGAAAGAAGGTTTCATGCCGTTCCTTTTTATCGATGAAGCCGAATCGATCCTCGGTACGCGACGCGCATCGCGACATTCGAACATTCTTTCCACGCTGGTGCCGATGTTCTGCTCGGAGATGGACGGAATCGATTCGCTCAATGACGTCGTGATCATTCTCGCTTCGAACCGCGCGGATCTGATCGATCCCGCAATTTTGCGTCCGGGGCGGATCGACCGAAAAATTAAAGTCAACCGTCCCAACAAGGAAGGCACGCGCGAAGTTTACCGTATCTATCTCACCGACAATCTGCCATACGATGGCGTGCTGGCGAAGGAGGCTGATGGAATCGGCGCGTCCATCGAACGCTTGGTCGAACGGTTTGTTGACTGGCAATTTGCCCGCCGTGATGAAAATAAATTTTTGGAAGTGACCCTGCGCAGCGGTCGCAAAGAAACGCTTTACCGCAGCGATCTGATCAGCGGCGCAATCATCGCCTCGATCGTGGAGCGCGCGAAAGCGATCGCGATCAAACGGGCCATCGGCACTCAACAGGAAGAAGGACTTCGGGAAACCGATCTGCAACTCGCGTTTAACGCCGAATACGCGGAGAACGACATTTTCCCGGCCACCGATATCACCGAAGATTGGCTCAAGCTGATCGATTACGATCCGGAAAACGTCGTGAAGATTTCACCGGTTAGGCCAGTGTCGGACGAACGCGTGCGCACAACGTCGGTGATCTAATGCGCGTGAAATGACGGTGATTCCAGAGTGTAGGGGAAGCTGACAGCTTCCCGCGTATATGGCCGAACCCCCGCGGTTGCCAGCAATCCGCCTGCCTTGGGAGAACTCGATTATATATTTTGTGACCATCTGCGTGAAAGATAGGCGGCAAGCTCGTTACGACAGCAGAGTAGGCTAACAATGAGACGCGTCTTTGGGCTGGAGACGGAGTACGGCATTACGCTGTCTGGTGCGGAGACGGTGGATGTCGTGGCCGAATCGATCGAGTTGGTGCGCCGTTACACCGATCACGGCGCGCTGATGAAATGGGATTATGACCTCGAAGATCCGCATCTCGACGCCCGCGGATTTCGCGCCCGGGAATTGCTGCAGGACACGGACGAATCGGCTTACTACGAGATCGACAAACGTCGCCCACTTAGCTTCGAGGAAATAAAAAGCGACCTCGTCCTTTCAAACGGCGCGCGGTTCTACAACGATCACGCGCACCCGGAATATTCGACGCCAGAGTGCACAACGCTCCGCGAGATCGTCGCGCAGGATAAAGCCGGCGAGCGCATCCTCGCAGAATGCGCACGCCGCCGAAATCAAAAATTACCGCCCGGCTACGAGGTCCGCCTTTACAAGAACAACACCGATTTTGCCGGACACAGTTACGGTTGCCATGACAATTACCTGATGACCCGCGATATCCCATGGGATCGGATCGTCGCCGGCATCCTGCCGTTTCTTGTCACTCGCCAGATTTTCTCCGGCGCGGGGAAAATGGGGATTGAAGGCGAGAGCAGCCAGGGGGACCCGGGAATCTATCAAATTTCACAACGCGCCGATTTTTTCAGCGTCGTAGTGAGCATCGACACGATGAATCGCCGTCCGCTGATCAACACGCGCGATGAGCCGCATGTGGACGCGAGCCGCTACCGCCGGTTTCATGTGATCCTCGGCGATTCCAACATGAGCGGATGGGCCACAGCGATGAAGATTGGGACCACCGCGCTGGTCCTGGATCTGATTGAGCGTGGGAAAGCACCAGAGCTGGAAATTGCGCAACCGGTCGACGCCAACAGATCCATCAGTCGCGACCAAACTTGCGATTGGATCATCGAATTGAAGGACGGCCGCAAAATTTCTGCGATTGATGTGCAACGAATTTATTTGAGCGCTGCGAGCAAGCTGTGGCGCGATCCGCCAGATGACGAACACGCATGGATTTTGGGCGAATGGGAAAATGTACTGAACGATCTCGAACGCGACCCGATGTCAACGCGAGATCGCGTCGATTGGTCCGCCAAAAAATTCCTGTTGGATGCGTTGCAGCAGGACGAGAAACTTTCCTGGAGCGATCCCTGGCTGCAATCGATCGACCTGGAGTATCACAATCTCGATCTGGACCGGGGATTGTACTACGAATTGTTGCGCAAAGGTCTGATGCGCCGCGTCAGCACTGAGGACGAAATCAAGGCTGCAATCTTTAATCCGCCGGAAACCACGCGTGCGTTTTTCCGCGGCCGCGCAGTGGCGCGTTTCAACGACCAGATCTCGTCCATTCAGTGGGACGAAGTTGTCTTCACAAACGGCGCCTACTCATGCCGTGTCGCCCTGCCCGAGGCCGCGATGGACACGCGCCTCGACGCGCTCAATCGCGCCGCGCGCAACGGCAAAGATTTCTCTCAATTCATGCGCGAGATCGCGCAGATTGATTGATTCAAGCTTTTCTCAATCGAAAACAGGATTACTCCCATTCGATCGTGCTCGGGGGTTTACTCGAGATATCGTAAACCACGCGATTAACGCCTTTGACTTCGTTGCAGATGCGGTTGGAAATGCGCGCGAGCAATTCGTAAGGGATACGCACCCAGTCGGCAGTCATGCCGTCGTGGCTCTCGACGATCCGCAGCGCGATCGTGTTTTCATAGGTGCGCTGGTCGCCCATCACGCCGACCGATTGCACCGGGAGCAAAACGGCGAATGATTGCCAGACCTTGTAATACCAGTCGGCGGCTTCCATTTCGCTTTGCACGATCGTGTCTGCCTCGCGCAGGATTGCCAGTCGCTCAGGCGTGACCTCTCCCAGAATGCGAACGGCAAGGCCCGGCCCGGGGAATGGCTGCCGATAGACGATCTCTTTCGGCAAACCCAATTGCAGGCCCGCCTGGCGCACTTCGTCTTTGAACAATTGCCGCACCGGTTCTACCAGCTCGAACTGCATTTTCTCTGGCAACCCGCCGACGTTATGATGCGTCTTGATGACCTGCGCAGGGTTCCCTTCGATGGACACGCTCTCTATCACATCTGGATACAGCGTTCCTTGTGCGAGAAACCGGAACTTGTGATCGGAAACCGGCAATCCGTTGTCAGTTTTTGCAAGATCGACGATTGCGTCTTCGAACACGCGGATGAACTCATTCCCGATGATTTTGCGTTTCTCCTCCGGATCAGTGACGCCCCGCAGTTTCGACAGGAACCGTTCTGAGGCGTCCACGTACTTCAGTTTGATGTGGAAATTTTCGCCGAAAACACGCTGCACGATTTCTTCCTCGCGCGCACGCAGCAGACCGTTGTTCACGAAAATGCACGTGAGCTGATCGCCGATAGCTTTGTGCAGAAGCGCGGCCGTCACTGACGAATCGACGCCGCCGCTCAAACCGAGCACGACCTTGTCGTCGCCGACTTGCTTACGAACCCGCTCGCAAGCTTCTTCGATGAACGAGCCCATCGTCCAGTCCATCGCGCAGTGGCAAATGTGATAGACGAAATTTTGCAGGATCTCTTTGCCTCGCGGTGTGTGCGCGACTTCGGGATGAAATTGCAGGCCGTAAAGTTTGCGTTGCGGATCCTCGACCGCGGCGAAATCGCAACCGTCGGTTGTTCCCACAACGCGAAAACCTTTCGGCAACGCCGTCACTTCGTCGCCGTGGCTGTTCCAAACATCGAGTTGATTGCCCAATCCATCGAAGAGTTCCGATCGTTTCGCCATGTGCAGCACTCCAGCGCCATACTCACGGCGCCCGGTAAAAACGACGCGGCCGTCAAGATGATGCGCCATTAGCATCAGACCGTAACAAATTCCCAATATTGGAATACCTAACGAAAAGATTCCCGGATCCACTTGAGGCGCGCCTTTGTCGTAAACGCTGGCTGGCCCGCCCGAAAAAATCAGGCCCTTGGGTTGCATTGCCGCGATTTCAGCGGCTGGTGTGTCGAAGCGAATGATCTCCGAATACACCTGACATTCACGAATCCTGCGCGCGATGACCTGGGTGTACTGTGAGCCGAAGTCGAGGATGAGAATTTTCGAGTGCGTTGGGCGTTCTGAGGTCTTCACATTCTACGGATGCGTTTGCGGCACGCTATGCTCCGACGCTGGGTCGTCGGGTGCCCGTTCCATCGGCCCGAGCGTTCCCTGACCGGTGATACCGCGCCCGAACTGCTCTTGCACTTCTTGTCCACTGCGTTGTTCGAGCGGGTCCGCGCAGCCGCTCAACGCCAGACATGCGATTGCGAGCGGAATCGAAAGGGGCCTCATCTACTCATTTTATGAAGCGCCGATTTCATTGCAAGAAGGTTGAACAGGTGAAGTGCAGGGTCATTGTCCTTCTGAGCCAAGCGAAGAATCTCTGATCGGTCCTGTCGATGCCGCCGACCTAAAAATCAGAGATGTTTCGCTCCGCTCAACATGACAGGATGAAGGCGCTTTGCTTAACGCTTCGACGATGATCGACCCCGATCTCTTACTCCAAGGCTATCGGCTCGGTGTTTTTCCGATGGCCATGAACGACGACTCGATTGAGTGGTTTTCGCCCGATCCGCGCGCCGTCCTGCCGCTGGAGAATTTTCATTTGCCACATTCATTACGCCGTCTCGCGCGCAGGAAACCCTTTGAAATTACCATCGACAAAGCGTTTTCGGCAGTAATCCAAGCGTGCGCGGAACGCGAAAATACATGGATCAATCGCGACATCATCGACAGCTACACGCGATTGCATGAGCTCGGTCACGCTCATTCAGTCGAGGCTTGGAAAGAAAACAGGCTCGCCGGCGGCCTTTACGGCGTCGCAGTCGGCAGCGCGTTCTTTGGCGAATCAATGTTTCATCGCGAGACTGATGCGTCCAAGATTGCGCTCGTGGCGCTCGTGGAACATTTGCGCGCCCGCCAGTTCGTCCTGCTCGACACGCAATGGCTCACACCCCATCTGCAACAATTTGGCGGGATCCAAATTTCGCGGAGCCATTATCTGGGCCTGTTGCGGAGAGCAGTCGATTTGCCGCGGAGATTTCTGTAGCGCGTTTCAGTGTTTCCTGTAGCCACCGGCGTGCGGCCGGTGGGATTTGGCAGGGCGGGTAGTCCTCTGCCGCCGCTTACGGACCACCGGGCGGCGCGCACGGAGTGACGCGCCCTGCCAGCGGAGACGGCGCACAGGGACGTGGCTACAGATTGATAGTGCCGGAATCTGACCGATATTACGGGTTCAAATGGTTGCTTGGATTTTAAAGAAAATTTTAGGGTCGAAAAATCAGCGCGAGCTCAAGCGTCTGATGCCGACTGTTCGCCGGATCAACGAGTTCGACGAGCAGTTCAAGAGCTTGTCGGACGACGAGTTGCGGGCAAAAACTGCGAGCTGGAAGGAAGAGATCTCGAAGATTCCAGACCTGCAAGAGCAGTGGATGAAGCTGGATGAAATTTTGCCGGAAGCATTTGCGGTGGTGAAAAACGCCGCGCGCCGGCTCAAGGACCGGGGACACAGCTTCACAGTGTGCGATCAGCCGATGGTTTGGGACATGGTGCACTTCGACATGCAATTACTCGGCGGTATCGTTTTGCACAGGGGCCGAATCGCCGAGATGGCAACCGGCGAAGGTAAAACTTTGGTCGCGACGTTGCCGCTTTACCTGAACGCGCTCACTGGCCGTGGCGCGCACCTGGTGACGGTAAACGATTATCTGGCCCGGCGCGACGCGGAATGGATGGGGCAACTTTACAGTTTCCTCGGACTAACGGTTGGCTGCATTCAACATGATGAGGAACCGGATGCGCGCCGCGAGCAGTACGCGATGGACATCACGTACGGCACGAACAGCGAGTTCGGTTTCGATTATCTGCGCGACAACGGCATGGCCACGACGCGCGAACAACAGGTACAACGCGGTTATTCCTATGCGATCGTCGATGAAGTCGATTCGATTCTAATCGATGAAGCGCGGACGCCCCTCATCATCAGCGGTCCGGCGACGATTTCCACACATCAATACGACAAATGGAAACCGCTGATCGAGCAGTTGGTGCGGAAGCAAAACATGCTTTGCAACCGCGTAGCGAGCGAAGCGATCGAGAAATTTGAGCAGAGCGATGTCGAGATGGGCGGTCGTCTCATGTTCAAGGTGAAACTCGGTCAGCCGCGCAATAAGCAGCTTTTGCGCATGATGGAAGACCCTGACAAGCGCCGCGCCATCGATAAAGCTGAGCTTTCCTTTTTCCAGGACACGCGCAAAGAAGAACTGTTTGCGCTCAAGGAAGAATTGTTCTTCACCATAGACGAGAAATCGAACGAATCCGATCTCTCGGAGCAGGGCCGTAGCTTTCTCAATCCCGATGATCCGAACGCATTTGTTTTGCCGGATCTAATTAACGAATTCACCGAGATCGATCTCGACGAGACGCTCTCCCCCGAGGAGAAAGACAAGAAAAAAACCGAGCGCCAGCAACACTGCGACGCGCAAGCCGAGCGCATCCACAACATCTCGCAGCTACTTCGCGCCTACTGCCTCTTCGAGAAAGATGTCCAGTACGTCCTCGAAGATAACAAGGTCGTGATTGTCGACGAATTCACTGGACGCAAAATGCCGGGCCGGCGGTGGAGCGATGGATTGCATCAGGCAGTTGAAGCGAAGGAAGGCGTCCAGATCGATCGTGAGACCCAAACATTGGCGACGATCACGATTCAAAATTATTTCAGGCTTTATCAGAAGCTGGCGGGAATGACCGGCACGGCCGAGACCGAAGCGGCCGAGTTCCACGATATTTACAAGCTCGACGTCAACATGATTCCGACGAACCGGCCGGTGCGGCGGACGGATAACAACGATCGCATCTACAAGACGCGTCGCGAAAAATACAACGCCGTCATCAAGGAAATCAAAGAAGCTCATGCGAAAAATCAGCCGGTTCTGGTCGGAAGTGTGAGCGTGGAAGCCTCCGAGTTGCTCAGCCGGATGCTGAAGCGGGAGAAGATTCCGCATAACGTGTTGAACGCAAAATTTCACATGCAGGAAGCGGAGATCGTGGCGCGAGCCGGCCAACCGGGCACCGTCACGATTTCGACGAACATGGCGGGGCGCGGTACCGATATTAAACTCGGTCCTGGCGTAATAGAAGCGGGCGGGTTGATGGTAGTTGGCACTGAGCGCCACGAGGCGCGCCGGATCGACCGGCAATTACGCGGACGCTGCGCGCGCCAGGGCGACCCCGGCGCATCGCGGTTTTACGTAAGTTTTGAAGACGATCTGATGCGGAACTTCGGCGCTGCCGATCGCATGACAAGAATCATGGAGCGCTTTGGTCTTGAAGAAGGTCAGGAGCTTGAGCATCGCTGGCTCAACAAATCAGTTGAGACAGCACAAAAACGGGTCGAGCAACGCAACTATCTCGTCCGAAAACGCACACTCGATTTCGACGACGTCATGAACATGCAGCGCGAGGTCGTTTACACCTGGCGCAATGAAGTCATCGATTCCGAGGAACCGCGCACGCACATCTACGAAGTGATCGATGAAGCCGTTCCGGCGAAAGTGAAAGAATATCTCGAGGGCGATGAACCGAATTACACCGGTCTCATGCACTGGATCAACACGACGTTTCCTCTCGGTTTAACGAAGGAAAAAGCGGAGTTCGATACCCGCACCGTCGACGAAAACGCGCAGTTCCTGCGGGAAAAGATTAAGAATGCGTACGAGCGCAAATCGAGTCATGAAGAACCGACTGCTGTTAAAAGCCTGGAGCGTTATATCATTCTGAACGC
>Ga0137409_10007497_pt1 | contig 11214 bp, 10 predicted proteins | sample CZODoug1_16funga_FD_122059 | JGI IMG/M metagenome (GOLD analysis project Ga0137409, IMG submission 122059) | Vadose zone soil fungal communities from Angelo Coast Range Reserve, California, USA - CZODoug1_16fungal (Hybrid Assembly) | ecosystem: Environmental > Terrestrial > Soil > Vadose zone... | reverse complement strand
CTGACGCGACACAGTATGTCCTTCGCGCGGTTCGAGGGCAGCCTCAGCGGCCCCGAGAAAGATGCCGCCGTCGCCGCGTTCCGCGACGAGGTCCCGGTGCTGCTATGCACGGAATCCGGGGGCGAGGGGCGTAACATCCAGTTCTGCAACACGCTGATCAATTTCGACGTCCCGTGGAATCCGATGGCAATCGAACAACGCATCGGTCGCATCGACCGCATCGGCCAACAGCGCGAGGTCTTTATCTTCAACCTCGTCACCCGCGGCACCCTGGAGGAGCACGTGCTGCGCCTGCTCGACGAGAAAATCTCGATGTTCGAACTGGTGGTCGGCGAAGTCGGCGCCATCCTGGGCGACCTCGAACAGGAGCGGGATTTTGCGGAACTTGTGCTCGACGCTTGGCTCGAGACCACTGAGGCTACTCGCGACGCCGCCTTCGATACCCTCGGCCGGCGACTCGACGATGCGCGCCGCCAGCACGAGGATGCCAAGGCTCTCGACGATGCATTGTTCGGCGAAGATTTCGAGACCGGCTGATCGGGGGCGCGCGGATGGGAGAATTGCGCGAATTCGTTGCCGAGGTGCTGGAGCGCCGGGGGGCCGCGGTCGAGGCTGTGGAGCCCGATGGACTTGAGGTGCTGGCCCCCGAGCCCCTGCGGAAAGCATTGGGGTGGTCTGAGTTCACGCGGCTCGGATTTGGGGCGCAGCGGCCGGAGCAGGCGATCCCGGTCGGGCTAGAAGGCGACTGGCTCGATCGTTTTGGTGCTCTCCTCGGCGACGACGGGCGGTGGAGCGAGCGGCAGCTTTCCGGCGGCCCAGCGTCGTGCGGCGACCCGCAGCGCATTCTTGAGCAAGGTCTTGACCTGCCGAACGCGACATGGCGCTTCCACGGCGCGACGGCGACCTTTACACGCTGTCTGGTGCTGGCCTTCCGCTACACAGCGCTCTCCGACGAAAAACGCGAGGGCCTGGTCTGGCTCGGCTTTAATGTCGCCACCGGTGCGGTCATCGACGATATCGTGGCGCGGATGCGACGGCTGCTTCCGCACGAGGCCGATTGGCAGGCCCCTGATGCGGAGGTCCGCGCCGCCGCGGATCGGCGCTGGGATGGAGCTACGCTCGAATCTCGTGTGCGGCCGGCACTGGACGCCCGGGTCAGGTCCGAGCTCGCGCCTTTCCTGCGCGCCATGCGCCGCCGGCTGGAGCGCGACCGCGACCGCGTGCACGGATATCACGACGATCTGCGGCGCACATCGCTGAAGCGGCTCGCCGCCCTGGCGCGCGCCGAAGGAGAGAAGGCTGAATCCGACCGCCGGCGCGAAACCATGCGGGTTAGCGCCATCGAGCGGGAATATCGGGCGAAGCTCGACGATCTGCGGCGGAACTACGCCCTGCGGGTCACGGTCGATTGGGTTCAGACGCTTGAGCTCTACGTGCCGGTCCAGCGTTTCGAGGTGCTGATCAGGCGTCGCAAAGGCGAACGGCTGATCTGGATCGACTGGCATCCGCTTGCGCGGGCGATCGAGCCGCCGCTCTGCGAAGCGGGGCCCGGGCTTGACCGGACGCGGCTCGTTTGCGACGACAAGCTGCATCTGGTGGCGCCCGCCGGCCATGCCCCCTGCACGTCCTGCGGCAAGGCGTTCTGCCGCGCCTGCCACCCGGCCGCGTGCCCGCGCTGCGGGACAGCCGCGAAGAGCGGGGCTGGTGCGTTGAATTGAATTTCAGCAGGCCGTTGGTACTGCATTGCTTTTGATCAACGGCTGTCCGACAAATATCGCGGCAAGGAGGCCGCGATGGTCGTAAGCCGATGCATTTTTGCCCTGACGGTTGTCACGATCGGTGCGAGCGCCGCATCGACCTTGGCCCCGACCGCGGCACGGTGCGACGACATTTCCGATTTCTACGCCGGCAGGACGGTGCAGCTCGTGATCGGCTATGCGACGGGCGGCGGCTATGACGACTATGCCCGCCTGGTCGGCCGCCACATCGGCCGGCACATTCCGGGCAATCCCACCGTCGTGGTGCAGAACATGCCGGGCGCCGGCAGCATCCGTGCAGCGAACTATCTCCACAACGTCGCCTCCAAGGACGGTTCGGTGTTCGGCGGCTTCGCCCGCGGGATATTCCTTGACCCGCTGCTGGGGCGTGCGGACGCCATGCGATTCACGCCGGCGAAATTCGGCTGGCTCGGCAGCGTTTCCAATGACATCGGCGTCTGCGCGTTCCGCCAGGATGCCGGCATCGAGTCTTGGGCCGACATGCAGACCAAGCATTACAAGATCGGCGCGACGGGCGCCGGGGCGGACAGCGACGTGTTTTCCAACCTGCTGCGCAAGATGTTCAGTCTGCCGATGCAGCTCGTCTTGGGCTACCAGAGCGCAGCCGAGACGGTGCTTGCCATTCAGCGCAAGGAGGTCGACGGCCGCTGCGGCTGGTCGTGGTCCACCTTGTCGACGCGCAACCGGGACCTGTGGCAGTCGAAGCAGATCCGCGTGGTGCTGCAGCTTTCCGACCAGCGCATTGCGGAGCTCGCCGACGTGCCGACGGTCCTCGATGTCGCCGGCAGCCCGGAGCAGCGGGCCATCCTGAAACTCGTCATCGCCCGCCAGACGATGGCGCGCCCCTTCGTGGCGCCGCCGGGCCTTCCGCCGCAACGCCTGACCGCGCTGCGCAAGGCCTTCGACGCCACCATGCAGGACGCTGAGTTCCTTGCCGATGCCAATCGACAGGGCCTCGACGTGCGGCCGGTGACGGGCGCTGCGGCCGACGCCCTCATCGCCCAGGTCTATGCGACCGCGCCCGATGTCGTGAGGCGCGCGGCGGAATATATGAAAGAGGCGCAGTGAGATGAATCTCAACGACGGGCCAAGCGGCCCGCCGCTGTTTTGAGACTCAGTGCTGGCGCCTGGCTCTTCCAACGCCTCAGCGCGTCCGCCCATGAGTTCGACCGGATTAAAGTCGCGCTCACCGGCCTGTTCTGCCAGTGATTTAAGCTGAGCAATCCGATGGAACCGGGCCTGGGCTCGGGCGCCCCCATAGATAGAGCCTGCCGCACCGCCGGGTGCCCAACCCACCGCGATTTTCGTGCCTTGGCGCTTTTCGGACGCCGGCCGCTGGCGCGCGGAGAGTCTCCCTTACCGGCGTCCGAAAACCGCCACATCAGCGGACGAAGGGTCAATTATCCTTCGTCCTTCGCTAGACGCGACGAGGGTGCCGCCTATTTGGAAAATCCCGATTTGCATAGCCCTTCGAAAAACAGTTCCGCGTGCTCAGCATGCCTGAATACTGCCAGGGGTTGGGCGGTACCGCTGATGGTGAAGGAGGGCTGCAACCGCAGCAGGGCTTGAGCCTGCTCCCCAGCAGCACTCGCTTCTCCGATGTGTCCATAGACCGATGCGAGCCAGTAATGGAACATTGCACGATCGGGGCTACGTGCTACGGCCTCGCGCAAGTGAGTGCGAGCTTCTTCGAAACGCCCGAGCGTGCAACACGCAACGCCGAGCCAGCCGATGGCGGAGGTTGGGTAATATGGATCGAGGCGCATATAGGCTCTCATGCTCTCGATGGCTTGCTCCAACTCGCCGGCCCACATGAGGGTCGAAGCCACCTGCCAGTGTGCGTAATTCGGGTTAAGCGCAAGAGCCCGCGCCAGCGCGCCGAGGGCGGCCTCATGCTCGCGCTTCCAACTCAACACGTGGGCGAACGTCGCCTGGACATAGGCAAGTTGAGGGTCGAGCTGAACAGCTTGGCGAGCAAATTGATAGGCTCGCTCCAAGGCAGTAGCCCGAAGGAAATCATTGTCGCCATAATTGGCCCAAGATGACAAATGGGAGACGGCCAAAGCGCTGTAGGGACGCGCATATGCCGGGTCGATCGAGATCGACTGCTCGAGGAGGCGTCGCGCTTCGCGAAGTGCCGAGACCTCCTGCGAGGACTGGTAGGACAGATGAAGGTCAAGGCCTCGCATGAAGTAATGGTAGGCTTGCCATGTTGTCGGCGGTTTCAACAGCGTTCGTTCAACCTCGGCTTTCGTAACGTGTGCGACCAACAATGGCGCAATCGAGCGTATGACCTCGTCCTGAATCGCGAATACATCGTCGAGCTTTCTGTCGTACCGTTCGGCCCAGCGATGCGCGCCGGTCTCTGCATCGACCAGTTGTGCAGTAATGCGCACGCGATCACCGCTGCGGCGGATGCTCCCTTCCAACACGTAACGGACACCCAGCTCGCTGCCAACTTGGCGGACATCGGGAGTCGTTCCCTTGTACTGGAATGATGAACGCTGACCGATGACTAATAACTCCGAGAAACGCGACAACTCCGTGATGATGTCCTCTGTGAGGCCGCGGCAGAAGTAGTCGTCCTCGGAATGATCTGCGAGGTTTACAAATGGCAGTACAGCGATTGAGGGTCGATCGGCTTGCGTGACTAACGCAGACCGTAATGACTCCGAACGAATCGTCTCCCGCCCGCTGCCGTCGCATGAATCGCGACCTACCGATGCCGGGGTATCGAACAGATATCCTCGCCTTGGGACCGTCTTTATTATGTGTTGGCTCTCATCGCCGATCGCCCGGCGCACCTCGCTGATACAACGGATCAACGAGTCGTCGGTCACAATCACATCCGGCCACACAGCCGCGACGACTTCCTCCTTCGAGATCACGCGTCCGGCATGCTCCGCCAAATATCGCAGCACCTCGAAGCTTTTTGGCCTGAGCTCGACCTCCCCAGCGGGACCTCGCAAGCAAAACCTCTCCAGATCGAGCGTGAATGATCCGAACTGAAGCGACTGCTGCTGCATTTTGCTGCAAGTGACCTTGCGGGGGTCACTCCCGACCCGCACCGCATTCGGCGATCTTTCAGGCAAGTTTCGCCCGAATGTCGGGACTCCGTCCACATGCTCCTGATCTTATTCCCGCGCGGCAGGTCGAGCAAGGCCTCCTCCAAACGTCATTTTGCCAGCGACGGAGCACGCGTGATGTCGAATCTCGCATATGCCAACGAGACTTATCAACATGGCCACCACGCTGCGGTGGTCGCAGACCATGCTAAGCGAACGGCGGACACTGTTGCGGCGTTCTTTCTCCCGTTCATCAAGCCCGGCATGCGCCTGCTCGATGTCGGCTGCGGACCAGGCACTATCACGTCCGGCCTAGCACAGCGCGTGGAACCGGCCGACACAATCGGTATTGACCCTTCGCCGGACGTGATCGAGACAGCGCATTCGCTCTTGGATAGGAAGTCGGTTAAGCGCCTCACCTTCGAGGTTGGCGACATCTATAAGACACGCTTCGCCGCGGAGGCATTTGACGCCGTCTTCGCGCATCAGGTGTTGCAACACCTGCCTGATCCAGTGGATGCATTGCGACGGATGCAGACGCTCCTGAAGCCTGGCGGCGTGCTCGGCGTCCGAGACGTCGATTGGGGAAGCACGACGTTCTATCCTGAAAATCACGGAATGCGTCGTTTCCTCACCCTGTACTACGAGCTGGCTCGTCGCAACGGCGGAGAAGCAAACGCGGGACGTTACCTTCGACGGTGGCTGCGCGAAGCAGGCTTTTCCGAGACGCGTGTAACGACCGCGACCGTATCCTACACGGACCCAACCGCCACCCGAGAGTGGGGGGAGACCTACGCCGAACGCACGCTGCAGTCCAATCTTGCGGACGGAGCCGTGGAATACGGCATCGCGACGCGCTCAGAGTTAGAGGATATCGCCGCCGCCTGGCGGACCTGGGGTCACGATCCAGATGCGCTCTTCTGCTTCTCGCACACCCAGGTAGTTGCTTGGAAAAGATAGCTGAATCGTCGAACCGAACCGACGAGGACCACCAAGCTGCAAAGCTTTCGACGGAGCGCCAACCATGAAGCTTCAGCGCCGACAATTTCTGCAGCTAGCGACAAGTGCCGCCACGCTGCCGGTCATGCCAATCATCGCGCGCGGGCAAACCTATCCGGTGAAACCGGTTCGTATCATTGTGAATCTCGCGCCGGGCGGCGGAACGGACTTCTTGGCTCGTTTGGTCGGCGAATACGTATCGCGTGGAATGGGACAACAGGTGGTCATCGAGAACAAAGTTGGTGCTGGCGGTCTAGTTGGTGCAGAGGCTGCCGCCAACAGTGCGGCAGATGGCTACACCCTGCTTGCTTCGCACGATGTCGTGGCGAGCGCGCCGCCGATCGTGACTTTCAACGTGGACTATCTGAAGAAGCTCGTGCCCGTAATCCAACTGTCGCGAGCGCCTCTTGTTCTTGCTGCTCATCCTTTGCTCGGTGTGACCGGTATGGGTGAACTGATCACTTTGGCAAAGCGGCGGCCTGGAATGAGCTATGCGACGTCCGGGACTGGCACACAGCAGCACTATATCGGAGAGTGGTTCGCGCAAATCGCGGGCATCAAGCTCGAACACGTTCCCTATCGAGGCGCGGGACAAGCGGTCAACGATCTGGTTGCTGGCCACGTCCCGATCGGTTTTTTGGGTCCGACACCGATCGTTCCACACCACAAAGCCGGCACCCTGCGCATCTTGGCGCAATCAGGCGAGAAACGCTCACCGACATTGCCGGATGTACCTACCTTTCAAGAAGCAGGCATCCCCGGTGTGGCGCTCGAAGCATGGAATGCCGTGTTCACACCATCAGGAACGCCGCAGACCATTGTTGGTCGCCTGAATTCCGAGATCGATCAAGCCCTCTCGGACCCAGCGATCCGCGCGAAAATGCTGGCAGTCGCGCAAGAGCCGGTCGGTGGCAGCGCGGAGCAATTAGCCCTCCTCGTTCAACGAGATTCCAAAAAATACGCCCAGCTGGCGAAGTTGTTGAACATCAGGGCGGAATAGAGTGTGCAAACGGAGGACGTCGAATCCGTTCCGGAGGGGCCGTTACGAGTCGCCCTGACTGAGTGCCATGCCCTTTTCGTGGTGGCCGATCAATCAAGGCAGCGAGCATCAGGGTTGAATGAGGGGCCTCAGCGTGGCCGTATGTCTATCGGTCTTAACGACGGGCCGGTGGCCCGTCGTTATTGTCTGAAACTCGGTGCTACAGAGGCCGGGTTCTACTCCTCGTCGCCCTCTTCGGACTCCGACATCATCTCCGCCATGCGACGGCGCTCCAAGGCGCCTCTCACGTCGCGAACGACATGCATCGCCAGGAGACGCATCCGCTGCTTCTGGTCGGGATTGAGAGTCTGGTAGAGCGGCTGCCACGCTTCGGCGAGCTTCTTGAGGTTTGCCCCTCGTTCAGCCAAGTTCTCGGCGCGTCCGCGCATGAGCGCGACTGGATCAAAGTCGCGCTGACCGGCCTGTTCCGCCAGCGATCTGAGCGCTGCCATCCGATGGTGCCGCGCCTCGGCTCTGCCGCGGATGGCTTCCTCGATGGGCGGCCAAAACTTTTGCTGCTCCGGCGTCAGTTGCAACGCCCCCTTGGTCATGGCTATGCGCGCATCGGTCAAGACGTTGAGCTCGTTTGGGGTCAGCCTCACGTGGGAAGCTTCCTGCGCGCATGCCGAGCCGGCAACGAAGAGGACCGTCACCAGTCCAACTACTCCTTTTAACATCGAACTCTCCTTGGGTGCTTCACGAGCGTAACCGTTAAACCGAGCAGGAGGCCATTGGTTGCAGCCGGGCGGTAAAGAAATTTAGGGCGCTCCGGCCATGTCGAACCATTCTTGCGGAGTGCTGTCGCGGCGCGGCGCGTTTATCGCGTATAATTATCTTGCCTGCAGCTGTTTCCAGGGCATCCCATGAAATCAGCGCAGCGAAGAACACCGTTGGAGGAAAGCCCATGAGATCGAATCTACGACCGTATTCGCGACGATGGGGCCTGCCTGCCATTGCCCTCGTTGCCGTTCTCGGTACGCCGCTTGTTGCCGGCGCCCAGCAGACCTTATCGTCGGCCGTTGCTCTCCAGCTCGCCAACGCCCCGCCTGAAAGCGTCGGCATGTCGACGGCGCGGCTCGCGCGACTGACAGCGATCTTTAAAAAGGAGATCGACGACAAGAAGCTGCCGGGCGCCGTCATGATGGTCGCGCGCCAGGGCAAGCTCGCTTATGCAACCGCCCTCGGGGTGCGTGATCCAAAGGGCGCCGACGCCATGCGAACCGACGCCATATTCCGCATCTATTCGATGACCAAGCCCATCGTTTCGGTTGCCGCCATGATCCTGGTCGAGGACGGCGCGCTGGAGTTGACCGATCCGGTCGCAAAGTGGCTGCCCGCCTTCAAGGACGTGAAGGTCTTCAGCAGCGGCGGGTTGGTGGCGGCCGAGCGGGCGATGACGGTTCAGGATCTCCTGCGGCATACGGCCGGCCTTGCCTACGGCGAGCTCACGCAGAACCTTGCCGTCAAAGACGCTTTGGCCAAGGCGGGACTGTTCAAGCCCGGCGTCATCGATTTCGACGCGCGCGACATCTCAGGGGCGGAGGAGGTTGAGCGCCTGGCCAAGGTTCCGTTGCTCTACCAGCCCGGCACGACCTGGGAATATAGCCTTGCCACTGACGTGCTCGGGCGTGTGGTCGAAGCCGCGTCCGGCAAGCGCCTCGGCGAATTCATGAGCGAGCGCATCTTCAAGCCGCTCAAGATGGACGACACGGCCTTCTGGGTGCCGGCGGACAAAAAGGGGCGCGTGGTCGAACCCTTCGAAAAGGACCCCGTCGACGGCGCACCGGTCAGGCTGATCGACGTGTCGAAGCAACCGGCCAATGACTCCGGTGGCGCGGGCGGCGTGTCGACGGCCGGCGACTATTTGCGGTTCGCGCAAATGCTGGCAAACGGCGGCGCGCTGGATGGCGAGCGGGTGCTGAGCCGCACCACCATCAAGCACATGACCGCGGACCATCTCGGGTCACGCGTGTCTCTCGCGGCGACGGCCGGCGGCGCCGTGCTGGGTGCTTCGACGTATACGTTTGGGCTGGGGTTTGCGGTGCGGCCGTCGGACGGCGTCGCACCGGTTCCGGGATCGGCCGGCGACTTCAACTGGGGCGGCTATGCCGGCACGCAATTCTGGGTCGACCCGAAGGAGCAGCTGGTCGCGGTCCTCATGGTCCAATCAAGCGGCGTGCTGCGCGCGTACCACCGCACGCTGTTCCGGCAACTCGTCTATCAGGCGATCGTCGACTAGACCTAGGGCACCGGAGAGCGGGGCATGCGAGCGCGGCGCAGCGGCTCCGCCTCGGTGAAAATCATGCGGCGGCGGAAAGCTTGCGGGCTTTGCGCCAACAGCATGGCCTTGAGGTTTTCAATCGGTGTCGTGAAGTAGGGTTCGTGGAGAAAACGCATCTTATCGTTCGTCCACGCCGGCACCGCAAGACCCCAGCGGCGGGCCAAATGTTCGCCAACCGCGCCAAGCATCGCATGCTCGCGATCGTCAGCAAGGCGCGCCGGTTCGTCGGCTATCATCGCTTGCCGCCGCTCCGGGTGCCCATAAAATTCATCAAGGAATTCGCTTAACGTCGGGCCGAAGGCCGCCCCGGCGTTAACCTTTGCGGCCACTGCGGCCAAGGTATTGGGGCGTTTCATTCGGTGATCTTTCAGGCTGACGATTGTATTGTCGCTTCTACACCACCATTATATCGAGGTATCCCTACCTTGCATCCCTACCTATGGAATGTGTCGCTCGAAATCCATGCGCTCATGGAGAATGCGGACGACATCAACGCCATCGCTCGTAATGCGGTAGAATAGAAAGTGCGATCCTGAGCGGTATTTGTGATAACCGGCTCGCACTTCGGGGCATGGCCGCCCGCTCGTCGGCTGTGCCGCTATCGCCTTGATATGCTGCCAGAGCTGGCGGGTATATTTCTCCGCTTGGTCGATACCCCAGCGGCTTTCCGTGTAGCTCCAGATGTCATCGAGGTCCGACTGCGCGCGAGGCGAAAGGACGTAGCGGCCTGTCATAAAGCCGACGACCGAGCGGCCCGCTTTCGTTCAATAAACGCTTCAAAATCGAACGGAGCGGAAGGGCCGCTTTGCTCGCCCTCGACGAGGGCGGCGCGCAACGCGGCGAGCTTTGCCTCCTGTTCTTCAAGCAGTCGCAATCCGGCGCGCACGACATCGCTCGCGCTGCTATAGCGACCTTCCTTCACTTGTTCGTCGATGAAATCGCTGAAGTGTTCGCCGATGCTGAACGACGTATTCTTGCCCATGGTAGAACCCTATCTCTCATTTACCAAAGTTTGGTATTGAGTGGAAGGAATTTCAACCCTGCTTCACCGCGTCTTCTCATAAATCTCCCGCCCGATCAGCATGCGGCGGATTTCGCTCGTTCCGGCGCCGATCTCATAGAGCTTGGCGTCGCGCAGCAGCCGGCCGGCAGGGAAATCGTTGATGTAGCCGTTGCCGCCGAGGCATTGGATCGTCTCCAGGGCCATCCAGGTCGCCCGCTCGGCGGCGTAGAGGATGGCGCCGGCGGCGTCCTCGCGGGTGACGCGGCCGTCGTCGCAGGCGCGCGCGACCGCGTAGACATAGGCCTTGGCGGCGTTGGCGGCCACATACATGTCGGCGAGCTTGGCTTGAATGAGCTGAAATTCGCCGATCGGCTGGCCGAACTGCTTGCGTTCGTGCACATAAGGGATGACAAGATCGAGGCACGCCTGCATGATGCCCAACGGGCCGCCGGCGAGCACCAGGCGCTCGTAGTCGAGCCCCGACATGAGGACGTTAACGCCGTTGCCGACCGCTCCCAATACGTTCTCGGCCGGCACCTCGCAATCGGTGAACACGAGTTCGCAGGTGTCGGAGCCGCGCATGCCCAACTTGTCGAGCTTCTGGGCCGACGCAAATCCCGCAAATCCGTTCTCGACGATGAAGGCCGTGATGCCGCGCGCGCCGGCGTCGCGATCGGTCTTGGCATAAACCACCAACGTATCGGCGACCGGGCCGTTGGTGATCCACATCTTGGAGCCGTTGAGAATGTAGCGGTCGCCCTTGCGGTCGGCGCGGGTTCGCATCGACACCACGTCGGAGCCCGCCTCCGGCTCCGACATGGCGAGCGCGCCCACATGGGCGCCGGAGATCAGCTTGGGCAGGTAGCGCGATTTCTGCTCCGCGGTGCCGTTACGCCGGATCTGGTTGACGCACAGGTTCGAATGGGCGCCGTAGGACAGACCGACCGCCGCGGAAGCACGCGACACCTCCTCCATGGCAACGCAATGGGCGAGATAGCCCATGCCGGCGCCGCCCCACTCCTCCTCGACCGTGATGCCGAGCAGCCCGA
>Ga0137409_10007495_pt1 | contig 11218 bp, 5 predicted proteins | sample CZODoug1_16funga_FD_122059 | JGI IMG/M metagenome (GOLD analysis project Ga0137409, IMG submission 122059) | Vadose zone soil fungal communities from Angelo Coast Range Reserve, California, USA - CZODoug1_16fungal (Hybrid Assembly) | ecosystem: Environmental > Terrestrial > Soil > Vadose zone... | reverse complement strand
CATAGGCGTCTTTGCGAGCCAGTTGTTCGCCTGACAACCTCTGAGAAGTCTCGTAATCCACGTTCGCGACCTTGTAGCGATAAAAGATGATCAAGCCGGATTCGTCCTGTTGAAAATCCAGAATGTGTCCATCGGCGACGCGGCCGAATTGAGAGAGCCATTTGTAATATTCAGCCACCGGGTCACGGCCCAACAGACGATAAAACACGCGGATGAACACGCTGCGATTTAAGCGCATAGGGGTATAGGGATAATGGATCAATTGGGGCAACTCAATGAAAACGGCCCCAAGTCCTACAGGGTGAGAGCAACTTGAGGCCGCGAAACAACAGGGATATATTCAAAAATCGGACAATCGGCGCGACTTTGTTCGATCGGAACAATCTATTGTCGCGCTTGTCCCTGATTCAGTTCAGCCGCATCAGGGTCGGTCTGTGATTCAACGATCACGCCGTCAATCATGGTGATGTCATCTTTGGTCCCGAACCTGCCGTCGGGCCCCGCGGAAACGAGTTTGTAGTCGCTCAGGCTGACCCCCGACCCTTTTGACGCAATGACGCTGACCGGCTTGTATTCGAAATTGTGTTCCCAGTAATCCGACTGCGGAGTCTCGCTGGCGTTGACGCGCGAAAGATCGGTCAATTCGCCCGGATAGGCGCCGTATTCTTTGTAATACCTTTGCAGCCCCTGGGCATGCAATTCATACATCAACGCGCGTGTGGCGGCCGCGCGCCTGGCGCGACTTATGGCGATCGCGTGCGGAATCGAAGAAACGCTCGCGGCGCCGAAGATGATCAGCAGGGCGATTGAAAGACCGTAAGAGGCTCGCGCGACCCTGCCTCCCGCGAACGAAGCGGAGTCGGATTTGATCAAACGCAAAGCGCGCCGCGCCAGCCAGATTCCCGCGAGCGAAAGCGGGATGGCCCCGATCGAGAAAGCGCCCGCCAGCCGGTACGCGTCGAAAGTGAAGATGCGGTAGTAAGGCAATTTAGCGTCGCCCCCGATCAGTTTTTGGGTCAACTCAAAACCGTCGCCCAGCGCCCAGACCAACAACGCGCGCCCAACCTTCGCGTCATCAATGAGTATCCAGGCCAGAAGAAACGCGATTATAACCACGACGCCACAGGCCAGGGCGACGAAAGACGGCCCGAGTTTCGGCATCAGCACATCGGGCTTGGCGAGGGGGGGACCGACCTGTTTCGCGCCGCAGGCGGCGCATTCGGAAGAACTGATTTCACGACTCTCCCCACAGCAGGGACAGATCATTGAATCACGTAAAGATTTATTGTTCATAGACAGGGTTTATGAAATCCCGGGCAATGGGCGATCTCATATTTTATATTTAATATGCCATATGAAATATGAAATATGGAATTCTGCTAAACGGGGTCATGGCCCAGGCGCAGATTTTTCGCCTCCTTTTTTTCTTGAGATTTATTCTCCTGAGCTTCGATCCGAGAGGGATCGGCGGCGGCGGACTCCATATCGCGGATTGCGCGCCAGGTGTGATAGAGCCTGTGACTAAAAGTCCAATAAGAAAGGGCGGCCATCAACCATATTGTGGCCGGCATTTTATTGAGCAGAGGATGATCCGATTCAGGCCAGACAGTGAGCGAGCCTATGATCAACAGGACGACGCGTTCAGGGCGCCGCAAAAATCCCACGTCGCATTTCGGGATCAGCGATTCAGCCCGCGCGCTCGTGTAACTTACCATGACCGAGCCGATCAAGGCCGCTCCGGTCAACGCCACATAAAGAGTGCTGTGATATTTGGTGTCGCGGGAATAGAAGATGATGATCCCGAGAAAAACGACAATATCGGAGAACCTGTCGAGGCTCGAATCGAGAAAGGCTCCGAACTTGGTCACCCGCCCCATGAGCCGCGCCACCCGCCCGTCCAGCATGTCGAAGATATTGGCGAAGATCATCACCAACCCGGCGTAAAAGAACCGCCCCGTTCCGTATAGAATCGCGGCGAAAATGTTGATGCCCAATCCGATCACTGAAAGCAGATTCGGATTCGGGTCGAGGCGCGCAATCTGGCGGACGATGCCGTTAAGTATGCGCTGGCAAACTTTTCCGATGTATCCGCCGAGCATATTCCGTCTACTTCTTTCTCCTTGAGAACCTAATTGGTATCACTACCGCCCGCATAAACATACAGTTGCGCGCACGGCCGACCGCTTGCTTACACGCACGCGGCGCTCAGGCCAGCGTCCCTGTCTTGCGTGGTTCGATTTAAGAATTTGGTTGGACGCCAGCCAGGTTGCGTTCGAGGCATGAATCATATGGTCTGGTCATTCGGCGTGTCAAGAAATCGGAAGAACATCCCAAAAGACCTCCCATCGCGCTGTTAAATCAGAGCAACCAAGAGCGGGACAGACTAATGGTCTTTGAGAAATAAATGCAACAACCACAATGAGGCGACAGCCTTTGGAGTGCGTGGTTGCGCTTATTTCTCAAAAACCATAAGTCTGTCCCACTTCTCGCTTTTTCGCTTCCACTGCCCATCGAACTGAATTACTCTTCGCCTTCGGCGGGCGACGCTCATCCTCCGGCGCCGAAACTGATTCTGAAGTTGAGGTCAGAGCAATGCGCAAGAACCAAATTGGCCCCTATCATCCGTCATTCCGGATTTTCTTCCTATTCCTCTTCCTTTTGCCGATTCTTTGGAATTGTGTTCCGGCGGCGTTCGCGCAGAGCGGAGACCGCGCCGCGCGCGCGGCGCTGTGGGACGGCTATCAGCTCCCTGCGGGCAAGTTCGCGCGTTTCATTGACAGGCAGAAGGGCTTTTCATTCCGGTATCCGGCTGATTGGAAGCAGGAGCCCGGACCGAACGGCGGGACGGTCTTCAAACCCGCTTCTGAGACTGTCAACCTGATCGTGATTATCGAGGAAATTCCCGACGGATCAGGTCTGGCCAATTACGTCAGCGGGGTGATGCAGAGTTTCCGAAGCGAGCCGATCAAGCCGGAATCGGTGACCGTGCGCCGCGTCATGTCGGGCGGCCTGGAATGGCGCGAGATCGCGCACGAGATCGAAGCGCCGGGCGGCGAGGCCGTGCGCCAGACAATGTGGTTCACCGCCGTGGGCCCCCGCGCTTACGGGTTGGCGCTGTCGGCCCAGGACGGCGAGATGGAAGCCTACGAACCCGTCTTCAAACGCATCGTTTCATCAGTCCACATCGGCGCGGCGGGGCATTGGAACGAAGAGTACGAAATTCTGCGGGCCGGTTTTACCGCGGGGTCCAACCCGGAGAGCGAAATCGAGGCCGGATTGGTCGCCGAAGCATTGCGCGCGGGGCGCCAATCTTTCGCGGCGGCGGCGGGGCGCATCGCGGAGCTGTTCGGCGCCTCGCCCGAGGCCGCAATCGATCTGATCACCGACGCCGATCCGCAGGTGCGGGCGGCGGCCATCACCGCGCTCGGCAAAACCGGCCCTTCGCAAACCATCGATCTCCTGATCTGGGCGTTGTCTGACAGAGATGTTTTCGCAAGCTCGGCGGCGGCGCAGGCTCTGGCCGCGCGGGGGGCGCTCAACCGGGTCAAGAGCAAGCTGGCGAGTCTGGCCGAAAATCCGGCGGCGGTCGTCCGCGCCGGCGCCGCGATGGGCGAATCGGCCTCGCGCGAACTGATCGAAGAGTTGCTCAAAAGCGACAGCGCCAAACAGCATCTGGCGGCTTTGCAGCTCGCGCTCGTCACGGAACAATTCGACCTGCCCTACTCGAAGCTTCTCGCTTCAACCGACCTCGGCGCGCTGCATGCTTTCATAGCCGTATTGCAGCGCCACGCGGGGCCCGGCGCGGCGAATGAACTGGTCAAGTTTTTGCGCACGGAGAATGAATTGTGGGCGGCGCGCTCGCTCGGCGAGATCGGCGGGGTCGAAATCGCGCAGGAATTAAACAAGCGCGTCGCCGAAATCGACGCCCAACTCAACAAGCTCGGAAAATCCGCGGCCAACAGACCCGCGCCGAAGAGGGCGCAAAAGAAACCGGACGGCGAGAAGAACGACGCGTCCGAAACCTTCGCGCTGGTCACGGCCGCCGAGTTGAAGAATAAGCCCGAAGACGTCCGCCTGGCGCTCCTCCGCGGCGAACTGGAGACCGCGGCGCGCAAGATAAAATTCCGCGACCGATGGAATCAGGCGAAGACCGAAGCCGAACGCCGCCGAATCAAAACCGAAATCAATAAAGAACACGCCAATCTGAGCGGATGGTCTGAAATCGCGCTCGTGGCGCCGGCCAACGCCGCCAACGTTGACCCTCGGTACAGTACCGGGAACGGTAGCGACCGGGTTCTGGAGAAGCTGAAAGACGCCCCGGCGACTGGCGAAACACTCTTTCCGAAAAATACCTTCAGTTACGTGATGGCGCCCGATTTCGCGGCGACCCTGGGGAGGATCGATTCCGCGCTCTCGGGCGTGCAGATGGCCACCGTCCGCGACCAGATGACGTTCACGTTGATTCTGAAGGCGCTGAAGGCTTCGCTCGCGTCGCGCCTTGGCGCGGACGTAACCGGCGACGCGAGCAAGGCCACTGGCGTCGATCTGAAATCGCCGATAGCCCTGGCGTCGTGGCAATCCTCTGAAGGCAAGGGTGAAGGCAAGGGTGAAGGCAAGGGCGACGGCGGAAGCGGCGGAGACGCCGCCGCGACGCGCAGCGCGCTTACGGTCCGCGTCACAGACCGCGCGCGCTTCGAGCGGCTATTGGCGAATTATCAGGATGATTTCGGCGATTTCGATCAATTCTTCCCGGTGGCCGCCGCGCTCTCGCGGTTCGCCGGAATCATTCCCGCGGCCGTGCCCGTGATCTTCGCCTCGATGGCTTCCAACGAGGCGCGCGGTAGGGCGGTCGCGCGCTCGTCATCGGAATCGAAGATCCCATCGCTCAAGCCTTTCTCCTACACGCGTCCGGAGAGCGTGGGAGGCATTCCGATCACGACGCTCGTCAGACCTGTCATCTCGGAATTGGGCGGCGCCAACTGGAAGACGATCCGCGTAGCCTACCTGGGCGAGACCGCGATCGTCTCGTCGTCGCGCGAAGCGATAGCCGATCTGCTGGCTTCTGGAGCTTCGGGCCAGACCATCGGGCAAAGCGAAGCCTTCTCCAGAGCCCTCGCCGAGAAGGGCGAGATAATCTTCTTCAGCCGGCCGAACACGGCGCTCAAACTGCTTTTCGATCTGGCCGAATCGAAGGAAGAGAACGATCAGGTCGCGGCGTTCATCAAGGCTTTCGGCGTCGAGAGCGGCGCGCTGCAACTGACGCCGAATTCATGGGAGACGGTCTTCAAGATCGGCCTCGCCGACAACGAATTCATCAAGAGCTTCAGGCCGTTCAAGGTCGACGCACTCCTGGCGCCGCGCGAGCTGATTCCTCGCTCGGCCATATTTTACGCGGGCGCGGTCGTCGATCCGGTGAAACTCTACGGCGCATTGAAGAGCCTGGAGTCCGCCAGAAACAAAGAGCAGGCCACGGAACGCGATAAGGAGATCGACGCGGACATCGAGAAACTGATCGTCCCGAATATGCAGGGCGAGATCGCCGCCGCGCTACTCAGCCTCAGACCGATCTTCGACGGCGCAGAATGGCCCGCGATGGCCATGGCGCTGAAACTCAAGAACGGGGACCTGGCCGCGGCTCTCCGCGCGGGTAAACTCTTCGCCAATTTCCGGCGCGCATCCAACTCGACGGAGGGCGCGACGGCGGGAGGGAATCCGGTCGTGGCGTTGGGCGAAGACGGCGCCGGGCCGTTCGCCGCCGTGACCGGCGATTATTTCCTGCTTGCCTCGAGCGTCGAAACGCTCCGATTGTTCGAAGCCAAAGATAAGTTCTCTTCGTCGCGCGATTTCGCCCGTTCGACGAAAGACATGCCCGGCGGCCTGGCGATATTTGCGACCTACGACCTCGAATCGGCCTTCGACGAAGCGAGCAGGGCGCTCGCCGACAGTTCATCGCAACGGATGCTGCCCTTCATCAGCGCCGTGATTCACGCCTTCCACAGCCAGCGCGCCTACCTGGCCGTCGAGAAAGACGGCCTGGTCGGGCGGCTCGCGGTCGCCTTCGACCGCGAGGGGCGCTATTCGGTCGGCGACCTGGCGAACGCGATCGGCGATTTCGACCTCGCTAACGCGATGATCGCGCCCAGGGGGCTGACCGTGATTCAATCGCCGCGAGTCGAATCGATGACGCTGCGGGTCTCGGCCAGGACGCCCGGAATCGCGCCGCGCGTCCGCGACGATCTGGCCAAATTCGATTTCCAGCGCATCGAATCGAGCGATTCTTCGACGGTGGTCGTCACGACGTCGGCCCGCCGCATTCCCGAAAAGCTCACGATCCAATTGCCCGTGGCCGGCGCCGAATTCGCGCCATTCCTCAACCAGACCGCCCGCATCAAGTCCAAAGACCCAGCGCTGCTCGCGCTCGCGAAACAGATCGCGGGCGAAGACAAAGACGGCCGCAGCGTCGCCCGCAAGATCGGCGAATGGACGTACGGAAATCTGAAGTGGAAAAAGGTCGAGAGCGACACCGTCGAGACGCTGGCGTCGCGCGAGGCCGACTGCCTCGAACATTCCGAACTTTATGTCGCGCTGGCGCGCTCCCTGGGCTTGCCGGCGCGGGTCGTGACGGGCGCGGCGCTCGGCGGCGGGTCGTTCGGCGCGCACGCCTGGGTCGAAATCTATCTGGGCAAATGGGTCGAGATCGATCCGACCTGGGGATTGATGGATCGCGTCGACGCCACGCATCTGCGCTTCGACGGCGACGCGTTCACCAGCTACGCGATGCTCAACCAGCTCGATCTCGAAATCACTTCGGCGCGCCGCGCAATCGCGGATTACCAGCGCGACCCGATCCGGCTGGTCAAAGAATTCAGCCTCGACCCAGGCCTCCGCAACCTGGCGTTCGACCTCTCGCTGACGGCGGAGCAGGCGCTCACGCAAGGCGGCTGGGCAAATCTCGACGAAAAGCAGCGCGCCGCCGTGATCAGCGCGTTCGAGAAGACCGTGAAGGGGATGTGGGAGACATGGGACGCGGAAACGCCTTTGCCGGCGCGCATCCTGCGAAGCGACGTCAACGCGGGCCGCGCCTTCGTCACACTGCTGCGCGGCGAGGCGCTGCTGCGTCTGACGCTCGCCTCCCGCGACGGCGCCTGGTACATCACCGAGCACGAGGTCGTCGACGACGCGCTGCCCGAATTTGCCGACGCGCTTCAGGGAGCGCTGCGGCCCGACGGCCGCCGCGGACTGGTCTTCGGGACGTCCGTCGACGAGGCCGCCAAGCACATCGATAAATTGATCGCCCGCGAAGGCGAGAAGCCTGAACTGCTCTTGTTGAAATCGCGCGTCCTCAACGCGCAGGAGTTGGAAGGGACCGTGAAGGCTCAGGTCCAAAACGGAACAGCTAAGACCGATTCGTCCGCGTCAGTCGAAGTTTTAAAGGACGCCGTCAAACGCTGGCCCGATTTCGCGCCCGCCCGTCTGGCGCTGGCGCGCGCGCTGCTTTATTCCGGCGGCGAAGACGCCGTCAATCCGCTCAGCCCACTCAGCCCACTTAGCAAGGACGCCGAACGCGCCGTCGCGGAATTGAACGCCTACGCGCGGCTTGCGCCTTACGATCCGCGCCCGTGGCGCGACCTGGCTGTCGCCTACGAGCGGTTTGACAAGCTGGAAGACGCCGAATCGGCCCTGGAGAAGGCCGTCGAACTCGACCGCGAATACCTCGATCATCACACCGCGCTCGTCAACTTTCACCTGCTCAACGACCATCCCGACAAGGCCAAATCCGCCTTCGCCCGAATGCTCAAGACGTCTTCCGACGTCGATGAAATATTCGGGCAATTCTCGGACGACGAAGGGTACGACCCCGATTACGCGAAGGCGCTCGAACCATTGTTGCTGGCGTTCCCGAAAGAACTGGAGGGCAGCGTGACCGGATTGGTATTGCTCGCCGGAGTCCAGGAGGCCCAGGACAAGATCGGCGACGCGATCAAATCGATGCAGCGCGCCATAGCCATCGAGCCTTACGCCAGCTCTTACGAATATCTGTCATCACTTTACCGCTCGCAGCGCCGCTTCACCGAGGCTCTCGGCGCCGCCAACGAGGCCGTCAAGCTTGACGAGGATTCGGCCGACGCGCATTTCGAGCGCGCCTGCTCGCTGGCGCAACTGGGCCGCAAACGCGAAGCCCTGGCAGCGCTGAAGCGGATGCTGGAACTCGACCCCGAAGCCGTCTTCGATCCCGACGAGCCTGATCTGCAACCGCTTGCCGCAATGCCCGAATTCAAAGCCATGAAGGGAAAGATGAAGGAAACGAATGCGCCCGCCAATGAAGTGAAACCGGCGAAACCGGCGGGTGATCCCCCGCGCCGGTAAGGGAGATGCGGTACGGTACCGGACTAAAGAGCCGCGCTAGTGATCACATCGACTCCCAGATAGGGAGTCAATGCTTTCGGAACTTTGACCGAGCCGTCGGCCTGTTGATAATTTTCCAGGATCGCAATCCACGTCCTGCCCACGGCCAATCCCGATCCGTTCAGCGTGTGGACGAATTCGGTCTTCGATTTGCCGTCGCGTTTGAAGCGGATTTGCGCGCGGCGCGCCTGGAAGGCCTCGCAATTCGAGCAGGAAGAGATTTCGCGGTAAGTCTTCTGGCTTGGCAGCCAGACCTCTAGGTCGTAAGTTTTCGCCGCCGAAAATCCCATATCGCCGGTTGAGAGCGTCACCCTGCGGTAGGGCAGTTCGAGGCGTTCGAGCACCGTCTCGGCGTCACGCGTCAACCGCTCCAACGCTTCGTATGAATCTTCCGGCTTCGTGAACTTGACCAGCTCGACTTTGTCGAACTGGTGTTGGCGGATCAATCCGCGCACGTCGCGGCCGTAGCTGCCTGCTTCCGAGCGGAAGCACGGCGTGTAGGCCGTGTAACTCAGCGTCAGATCCTTCTCGTTCAGAATCTCGTCGCGGTGCAGATTCGTGAGCGGAACCTCGGCGGTCGGCACGAGGTAATAATCACGCTCGAATCGCAGCTTGAAGAGGTCAGCTTCGAATTTCGGGAGTTGTCCCGTGCCGAAAAGCGAGTCGTTGTTGACGATGAACGGCGGCAGTGTTTCGCGGTAGCCGTGTTCCTTGGTGTGCAGGTCGAGCATGAAATTGATCAGCGCGCGTTCGAGTTTCGCGCCCAGCCCGCACAAAACGGCGAACCGGGCGCCAGTCAACTTCGCCGCGCGCTCCTGATCGAGAATGCCCAAACCGGCGCCGAGATCGACGTGGTCTTTAGGCTCGAAGCCTTCGGCGGCGAAATCGCGCGGCGTCCCCCACCGGCGGACTTCCAGGTTGGCCGATTCGTCGGCGCCGACTGGAACCGATTCATGCGGCAGGTTCGGAACGCTAGTCAGAATGGCGCGGAACTCGTTATCCATCTCGTCGAGTTTCGCCTCGATGCCTTTTACTTTTTCGGCGACGGCGCGCGATTCGGCCTTCTTCGTCTCGGCCTCGTCTTTTTTGCCTTCGCGCATAAACGCGCCGACTTCCTTGCTGAGGCGGTTGCTGGCGGCGTTCAACTCGTCGCGCTCGCGGATCATGGGACGACGCACGCCGTCCAGTTCGGTGAAATTGTCGAGCAACGCGGGATCGAATTTGCGTGTGGAGAGTTTTTCGCGCACGAGATCGAAATTCTCTCGCACAAAATGAACGTCGAGCATAACCAATCCTTTCAACCCAAAATACTACTGGGAACGGAAATTTTAGACACTACGCGCCGCGCCGAAACGTGTCAAGGAGAGAATTTTTGCGGCTTGTTGGGCTATAATCGGCGCTCTTCATAAAGGAAAAGAAATTTCAGCCACGAATGAACACGAATCTTTTTTGATTTCTACTCGACGCTATTCGTGAATATTCGTGTTCATTCGTGGCTGAAATTCTTTCTCTTGGAGTTCATAGCCTGTCGAAGCGAGATTTTCAAAATGCGAATTGCGATTGTCGGAGCGGGGCCTGCCGGAGCGCGCCTCGCTCATCAGCTCAGTGAAAACGGGATTGAAGTTCTGCTCTTCGACGCGCGCGAGGCGTGGGAGAAGCCCTGCGGCGGCGGAGTCACATCGAAAGCGCTTCGGGAGTTCGAATTTCTGCGCGACGGCGCGACGCCGAAACAGATGATCTCCAGCCTGCGCCTGATCACCGCCCGAAACCGCGAACTGACGGTCGCGCCCCGATACGATTTCGCCATCTATTCGCGCAAGGAGTTGGGCCGGATGATGCGCCTGCGCGCGGTTAACGCGGGCGCGCGGCTCCACTGCGCGCGCGTCGAAAATACAGAGTTCGTAAACGGCAAGTGGCGAATCGAAACTGGTGATGGCGATTTCACCTCCGATTTTCTGGTCGGGGCGGACGGCGCGAGCAGCGTCATTCGACGGCGCGCCGGCCTGAAATTCGAGCCGAAAGATTTCGCCTACGCGCTGGGCTGGCATGTCAAAACCGATCGGATCGAGCCCCGGGTCGATGTAAAATATCTGGACGAATTCAGCGGTTACTTGTGGCAATTCCCGCGCACCGACCACATCTCTTACGGCGTGGCCAGCGGTTATCAGGAAACGACTCCGGCCCGGTTGAAAGCCAAACTGATCGAATTCATAGAGACTCAAGACGCCGAACTCGCGCGTGAACTCAAAACGGCTTCGGGAAATTCGACTCCGCGCGCCAGCTTTTACGCCGCGATGATTCCCTCGCTGGATGTTTCGACCTGGGATCGTCTGAAAGTTTGCGACGCGAAGCGCGCGTGGGCGCTCGTCGGCGACGCCGCCGGATTCGTCGATCCACTGACGGGCGAGGGGATTTATTACGCGATCAAATCGGCCGACTTGCTGGCCCGGGCGCTGGTCAATCAGGTCGGGCAAGTCGGGCAAATCGAGGATTTCGACGAGATGTGGCGGGCCGCGTTCGGCGCGGAGTTGCGCCGGGCGGCCGAGTTACAAGATCGATTCTACCGCGGCAATTTCGCCGGCGCGCCGCTGACCGAGCGAATGGTGCAGTTCGCGCGCCGCCATCGCGGCGTGCGCGAAACGCTGCGCGACCTGGTCGCCGGCGATCAGGGATACGTCGGGCTGAAGTCGCGCCTCTTGCGAAGCGCGCTCTCATTCACCTGAACCTGGATCCTATACGACCTATGGTCCTGTTTTTGTCCAAACGGAATAAATAACATGACCACGCAAGAAATCCTCATCGGCACAGTCAA
>Ga0137409_10007494_pt1 | contig 11219 bp, 10 predicted proteins | sample CZODoug1_16funga_FD_122059 | JGI IMG/M metagenome (GOLD analysis project Ga0137409, IMG submission 122059) | Vadose zone soil fungal communities from Angelo Coast Range Reserve, California, USA - CZODoug1_16fungal (Hybrid Assembly) | ecosystem: Environmental > Terrestrial > Soil > Vadose zone... | reverse complement strand
GGCCTACTTCGATCCTGAAATCACGCAGGGCGTGCCGCTGTCCCGTCTCTCGGGCCTTGGCGGGTTTACCAACGGGGAAATTGCGCGTACCTCGGGCCCGACCCTCACCTTGTACGCGGCCCGCCTATTCGTGCGCCAGACCTGGGGCCTGGGCGGCGACCGGGAAGCGGTCGCATCGGACGCCAATCAGCTCGCGGGAAGCGTCGAGCGGCGCCGGCTGGTACTTACCGCGGGCAAGCTCTCCGTCCAGGACCTCTTCGACGACAACGCCTACAGCCACGATCCGCGCACGCAGTTCCTGAACTGGTCGCTGATGACTTATGGTGCCTGGGATTTCGCCGCCGACGCGCGCGGCTATTCCTGGGGCTTTGCCCTCGAATATTTCGACGGCGCCTGGGCGCTACGCGCCGGGCGCTTCATGATGCCCAAGCAGTCTAACGGCCTCGCGCTCAATCCGCGCATTTTCGCGAGCTTCGGCGACCAGGTCGAGCTGGAGCGCTCGCACACGCTCGGCGGCCAGGCGGGCAAAGTGCGCCTGCTCGCCTATCGCAACCAGGCCGACATGGGCGGGTACAGCGACGCCATCGCCGACGCCAGCGCAAGCGGTGCAACGCCCGATCTCGCGACTTCACGCAAGACGCGCGTGAAGTACGGATTTGGCGTCAACCTCGAGCAACATATCTCCTCTTCCGTTGGCGCGTTCGCCCGGGCCAGCTGGAATAACGGCGAAGCCGAGACCTTCGCATTCACCGAAATCGATCGCTCCATTTCCGCGGGAGTGCTGATCAAAGGAACGGCCTGGAACCGCGCGGCGGACTCGGTCGGCGCCGCGCTCGTGAGGAACGGCATCTCGGGTCCGCATCACGACTACCTCGCTGCGGGCGGACTGGGATTTTTTCTGGGAGACGGCCAGTTGCGCTACCAGTACGAAGGCATTTTCGAGACCTTCTATAGCTTTGGTCTCGTCAAAGACGCCTGGCTCTCCGCCGACTTCCAGCGAATCCTCAATCCGGCGTACAACGGCGACCGCGGCCCGGTCAGCGTCGTCTCCGCGCGGTTTCACTACGGATTTTAGCGAGGCACCGAGGTCAAGCCAGTTTCGGATGGACCGCGGCGAAGAGCCGGGTCTCGCCGTCGACGTGCCGCAACCACCACACCGCGCCCTTGGCGAAATGCCAGTCGGCCTCCGAGCCCGAGAGTAGCGTCGCGGCAACGCGGCCCAGCGTCGGCTGATGCCCGACGATCAACACCGCCTTCGAGCGCGTCGGCCAGCCGATCGCCGCGATGATCTCCGTGGCGATCGCGTTCGTGCCTACCACGGCGCTAGTCGCGAACCGGACACCGAGCGCTGAGGCGGTCTCCTGAGCGCGTGCCGCGGGGCTCACCAGAACTTCGCAGCGCTTTGGGAGGCGCGGCTTCAACCAGGCCGCGATGCGTCGTGCCTGGTCTCGGCCGTGCTTGGTCAGCTTTCGCGCGGAGTCGGGGCTGCCGTCCTCGGCTTCCGCGTGTCGCCAGAGAATCAAATCCATTGGAGTATTATCCGGGAACGCTCTTGTCTGAACAGGGCGATACCTACCGAAGGAGACGATCGATGGCCAAAGCTGAGGGAGTCTACCGGATCACCGAGGTAATCGGCACGAGCACGACCTCGTGGGAGGATGCAGCGAAACGAGCTGTGGAGACCGCGTCCAAGTCCTTGCGCGACCTTCGAGTCGCCGAGGTGGTGAAGCAGGACATGAAGATCGAAAACGGCAAGGTCGCGGCTTACCGTACGCGCGTACTGCTGTCGTTCAAGTACGAGAAGTAGATTCCGCGGTGCCGGCTATTCCTTCCCGGACGCGGAGATGGCCTTACGAATAAAAGCCTTCCGCTCATTTTTGTCCTCGATTTCCTCGGCGATCAGCAGGTAGAGCTCTCCGGGGTCGCGCGCCTTGGCCGCGGCGCGCTTGACGACGATCCTGGCGACTGCGCCGATGTACCTGGCGAGCGCAGCCTCGGCCTTGGCGAGCGTTTGCGGGTCGATGTTCGACGGCGCGGATTGCGTGGCGCGCGCTTGAGTAGGATCGCCCATGGGCACAGACTTGTCACCCGAGAATTTCTTGATGAATGCGGCGCGCTCTTTGTCGCCGGTGATGTCCGTTGACACGATTTCCGCGAGGCCTGCGACGGTGTAGGTTCTCTTTGCGGCGGCCCTGATCACGACCGGGGCGATGGGGCCGATATGCTTGGCAAGCTCGGTTTCGACCTTCTTCAGGGTTTCCCTGTCGAACACCACTCCGGTCGGCAGCGTAGTCGGCGGAGCCGAGACCGGGACAGAGGTATCGATCTTCAGGGTCTTCTGGTCGGCAGCGGCGAGTCCAGGCAGCGCGGACCTCAGGTCCGGCACCGATTGCGGCCGGCTCTCCTCGTGCGGTGTCAGAGCCCAATCGATTGCGGCCAGCAAATCCGCGCTGTAGCGGCTGCGATCCGCGGCTTGCGCCGCCGGGGGCAGCATGTCCTGGCGCACCCGCGCCACGGCTTCGACCGGCCGCTTCCCGGTGATCATCCAGTACAGAACGCCACCGAACGCGTAGAGATCGCTCCAGGGACCCTGCTGCCCCTGCGAGTGATATTGCTCGATCGGTGCGTATCCGGGAGTGACGATCGCGGTGAGTTCGCCGGCGGACGAAGTCGAGCGCGCCGAGCCGAAATCGAGCAGCACCGGCGAGCCGTCGTCGCGCATGAAGATGTTGCTGGGCTTGATGTCGCGGTGCAGGTAGCCGGCGCGGTGCACGACCTCGAGTCCATCGAGCAGCGGGCCGGCGATTCCGAGCACGGCACCTTCTCCGAGCGGCCTGCGGCTCCGGATCCACTCTCCCAGGGGTTGTCCCGAAACGAACTCCATCACCATGTAGGCGGTGCGGTTTGCCTCGAAAAATCGCAGGACGCGAACGATGTTCGGATGGCGGAACGAGGCGAGGGTGCGCGACTCGTCGAGGAAGCGCGAAAGGCCCCACTTGAACGACTCGAAAGTCGTTTCCGCTTTCGGCCGAACCGACTGGTCTTCTCCCCGTTGCGCGAGATCGCCGGGCAGGTATTCCTTGATCGCGACCTTGAGGTTGAGGTTCGCATCGGTCGCCAGATAGGTCAGGCCGAAGCCACCGATCCCCAGAGTCTGCTCGATTTGATATTCGAGCAGGGCATAACCTCTGGGAAGAGCGATCTCGGCCGCCATCGCGACGCTATTTCTGGTCGATCAGGCTGATGGCCTTCTCGAGACTGCGGCGCATGCGATTGAACGACTTCGCCAGCAGCGACACCTCGTCCCGGCCGGACTCGTCGAATTCGGGAATCTCCAAGTCGCCGGTGCTCATGCGGTCCGCGGCATCCGACATCTGGGTAATGGGGTGCACGATCATCACCGACAGCATGAAGTTCAGGATGACGAACAGCACCACGAATACGCCGGTCAGCGAGGCCATGAACGTGTAGAAGGCCCGGTTCGCGTTCTGGATGGGCAGGGACATCGGCACCGAGACGACCTGCGCGCCTATGATCTCGTTGAGCTTCCAGCCGAAACCGTTGCTGGATCCGTAGAGCTTCACCATCGACACCGGCGCGATCTCTGCGGTCGTGTGGCAGGCGAGGCACGCCGGATCCTTGATCTGGAAGGGGCGCGCCAGAAACATCGACATGCCGGTGGGCGTGATCCGGGTTCCGGAAATCTCGCCGCGGGCCGGGTCATTGCGGAAGGCATTGACGATGTCTGCTTCCCATTCGACCGCGCGGTCGCGCGGGTTGGTGGGGTTGAGCGCCGCTTCCTTGTATGCGTAATCGGGGTATTTCTTGCGCAGCTGGTTCATGATTTCGGTGGCCGCGAACGCGGGAACGCTTTGCGGCAGGAACTCGTCTTCCTTCTGCACGAGCTTGTCGCGTACCTGGCTGACGGTGTACTGGCGCATCGAGAGCGCGGCTTCCATCATGACCCCCGCGTTGCGCAATACTTCGTCGCGTGCGGTCTTGTGGAGCAGGTCGTAGGACACGTACCCCGAGACGCCCAGACCCAGGATGAACACGAAGAGAAGCACCAGATTGAACTTCAGTCTCAAGCCCATGATTTCTCCCTAATTCCCCTCAGGGTTCGGCGCGAGGGCAGGGCCCATTATAGACAGATAGCGCGGCGCTCTGAACCTCACGAGTACTACGCGTCAGGGTGCGGATCGGATGGGGCTGCCCACAATAGTCCACCCGGCGTGAAAAAAGTCCGCTGGAAGCGGCGGACTTGCCCTGGCCTAGCTCCGCGGACCGCCCTTGTAGGGGCAGCCGGGCTTGGTGCAGTCGGCGTAGAGCTGCAGCGAATGGTCGCGAATCGCAAAACCGCGCTCCTTCGCCACTCTGGTCTGACGCTTTTCGATCTCGGCGTCGTAGAACTCCTCGACGCGTCCGCAGGTGACGCACACCAGGTGATCGTGGTGGCTGCCCTCGTTCAGCTCGAACACCGCCTTTCCCGACTCGAAATGGTGGCGCTTCAGGATGCCGGCCTGTTCGAACTGGGTGAGCACTCGGTATACCGTAGCGAGCCCGATGTCCAGGCCTTCGCCGATGAGTATCCGATAGACATCCTCGGCAGACAGGTGCCGGACCTTGCTGTTCTCGAAGAGCTTGAGAATGCGCAGCCGCGGACCGGTTGCCTTCAGCCCGCTGGTCTTCAGGTCGTGGACGTTTGTCACCGGGATGCTTCGGAAAGGGAGGCCGTTTCCGCTATGATATAGCGTTTTGCCGCCGTGGAAAGATCGTGCCGCGAACCCTGGTCGTCACTTTGTCGCTCCTCACTGCGGCCTGCGGCTGGCTCACACCCTACCGGATTGAAATCCAGCAGGGAAACTATGTGACCCAGGAGATGGTCGCCCAGCTCAAGCCCGGCCTGACCCGCGATCAGGTGCGGTTCGTCATGGGCACGCCCCTGCTGAGCGACATCTTCCATGAGGAGCGCTGGGACTACGTATTCGTGCGGCAGCGCGCCAACAGCCGGGATGTCGAGCATCGTCGCATCGCGGTATTTTTCGAGGACGGGAAGCTGAAGCGGGTGGACGGAGACATCGTGGCCGCCGCCTGGCGAAAGGCTGGGGGATGAGGCTCGTCATCGCGGGCGCGGGCGGGCGCATGGGACGCGCCCTGATCGAGTCGGTATTGCGATCCGCCGATCTCGAGCTCGCCGCGGCGCTGGAAGTGCCCGGCAGTCCCCTGATAGGCAAGGACGCGGGGGAGCTCGTCGGGCTGCCTTGCGGTGTGAAGATCTCCTCCGAGCTGGCGAGCGGCGACTGCCTGATCGATTTCACCCGTCCCGAGGGCGCGCTCGCGCATCTCGATCAGTGCCTGGCGAAGGGAATGCGCATGGTCATCGGGACGACCGGCTTCTCCGAACAGCAGAGCGAGCGCATCGCCTCAGCGGCACAGCGCATCGCGATCGTGCAGGCGCCGAACATGTCTGCGGGGGTCAACCTGGCATTCACGCTCGCGGAGACGGCCGCGCGCACGCTGGGCGAGAGCTACGACGTCGAGATCATCGAGGCCCACCACAAGCACAAGGTCGATGCGCCTTCGGGGACCGCGCTCAGGTTCGGTGCCGTGATCGCCCGCGCTCTGGGAAGGGATCTCGCGCGCGACGCCGTTCATGGGCGAAAAGGGGAAGTCGGCGAGCGCGATTCCAGGGCGATCGGGTTTCACGCCATTCGCGGAGGTGACATCGTCGGCGAGCACACCGTTCTGTTCGCCGGCGAGGGCGAGCGCCTCGAGATTACCGTGCGATCGAGCAGTCGCGCGACCTACGCCACGGGAGCGCTCCGGGCGGCGCGCTTCCTGGCCGGCAGGCGGAACGGCCTGTACGATATGCAGGACGTGCTGGGGCTGAAGGAGCCCTCTGACTAGCTCTGCTTCATCGCACGCAGGGCTTGGTCCGTCCACGCCTTGTCGATGCCCTCGAGAAGATCCTCCGCGGTCTTGTAGCGTTTGCGGGGATCGACGGCGATCATCCGATCGAGGAGCGTCTGGTACTCGGCGAGCGCTTCCGGGAGCTTCGGCCGCGGCGCGCTGACGTGCAGCGCGATGAGGCCGGACACCGATTCCGCCTCGAACGGACGCTGGCTCGTCAGCATCTCGTGAAAGATGATTCCCAGGGAATAGATGTCCGACTGCGCCGTTGCCGGATTGCCCTCGATCTGCTCCGGCGAAACGTAATAGGGCGTCCCGTATAACTCGCCGTGTCGCGTGCGGCCCAGGTCGTCGTCGAGGCGCTTCGCGATGCCGAAATCGGCGAGCACGATGCTGCCGTCGCCGCGCGCCATCAGGTTTCCGGGTTTGATATCGCGATGGATCACTCCGCGATTGTGTACCTCGCGCAGGGCGCTCGCCACCTGCGCCAGCAGCGACAGGGCCTGCCGCGCGCTCAAGCCCTGGCGGATGACTTCGACCAGGCTGCCGTTGGGGAAGTACTCCATCGCGATATACGCGTGGCGGTCGCTGAAGCCGCGGTCGTAGATCTTGACTACGTTCGGGTGATCGATCGAGGAGATGATGTCGAATTCCTGCACGAAGCGCTGCAGCAGGATCTCGTCCAGTCCCGCCTTGCCGTCGAGGATCTTGAGAACGACCTGCTGCTGGTCGCTTTCCCGCTCTGCGAGGTACACCACCGAGGAGCCGCCGCGACCGATCTTCGAGACCACGCGGTAGCCCTGGACCGACAGGAGTTTCTCGCCGAGGTCGCCGGTCATGATGCTCAGGGTGATCCCCAGCGCGGCCTTCGCCGCCTCGGCGGCGATTCTCGCGTTCTCCGCGAGCGCCTGGCGCATTTCCTCGGGGATGTGCACCGAAACGTCGTCGGTATTGCCGGCCGAGATCCCGATGACTTCGTGCGCCTGGATGGGCGCGCTGCGTCCGCGCAGCTGCACCTCGCGGCTCGAGCCGACTGCGATCACCGAGCGCGTTAGATTGAGCGTGGCGTCGCTCGCGACCACCGCCCAGCCCAGCTGCTTGGTCTGGCCTTCCAGCCGCGAAGCGATGTTGACGGTATCGCCCACCACCGTGAGCTCGCCGCGGCCGGGCGCTCCGACGTGGCACAGCAGGACCTCGCCCGTGTGCATGCCCACGCCTATGGAGAATTCGGGCAGGCTTCGCGACTCATGGCGCTTCGCGATCCACTTGCGAAACTCCAGGGCGGCGAGCTGCATGGCCAGGCCGGCGCGCACGGCACGTTGTGCGTGATCGCCGGTTTTCTCGTTCGGGTACCCCTCGAACAAGGCCATGATCCCGTCGCCGATGAACTTCATCACCACGCCGCGGTAGCGGATGACGGGCGCGCACGCGGTCGCGAGATAGGCGTTGAGCAGCTCCGCGATCTCGTCGCTGGTGAGCCGCTCCGAATAGGTCGTGAAGTTGCGGATGTCCGAGAAAAGAACGGTGGCGTTTGTGATCTTTCCGGTCAGGCTCGCGGAGTCGGCGTCCTCGAGGGCCGCGGTACCGTCGCCTCCCGAGATCTTTTCGCGGAATTTCTGCGTGAGGCGGTCCTGCTCCGGGACGAGCCGCGCGGCGAGCGCCTGGGTCAGGGTCTCGAATTTCTTCAGGCGGCTGTTCACCGCTTCCAGAAGCTCGTTGCGAGTGAAGGGCTTCGGCAGATAGTCATCGGCGCCGAGATTCATGCCGCGGCGCATGCTCGAGCGGTCATCGAGCGCGGTGAGGAAAATGAACGGGATCTCGGCGAAGCGCGGCTCGGCGCGCAAGGCCTCCAGCACCGCGAATCCGTCCATCTCCGGCATCATCACGTCGCAGAGAATCAGGTCCGGCGGATCGCTGCGGGCGAGATCGAGCCCGACGCGGCCGTTCTCGGCTCCGACGGCCGCGTAACGTTCGACCTTGAGCATCAGCATGATGTTGTTGCGGATGCTGGGCTCGTCCTCGATGACGAGGACTTTCTTCGGAGCGGGAGCGTCCATCAGCTCATCCCCGTGGCTTGGCTTGCCGGCCGCAGCGGAAGCACGATCGTGAACCGCGTTCCCGCGCCGACCGCGCTATTCAGGCTGATCTCGCCGCCATGGAGCTCGACCGCCTTCTTGACGATGGCAAGACCCAGGCCCGTGCCCGGCCGATTCTCGACGTTGGACGCGCGCTGGAAGCTCTCGAACATCCGCGGCTGGTCCTCGGGTGGAATGCCGATTCCCCGATCCTGGATCTGGATCGCAGCTTTCTCGTCGCGGCGCTCGAGCGAAAACGTGACCTCGCTGCCCTGCGGTGAATATTTCACGGCGTTGGAAAGCAGGTTGTTCAGGATGTGCCGTAGCAGGCGCTCGTCCATGAACGCCTCGAGACGATCGAAGCGGTCATCGAGGGTGATGACGTGGTGCTTGCCCTGCGCAATGCGAAACTCCGAGACGACCCGGTTGCAGAGCTCGCGCAGATTCGTCGGACCGAGGTTCAGCTTGAGCACGCCCGACTCGGCGCGTCCCAGCGTGAGCACGTCGTCGATCATCTCGCTCATGCGCTTGGCGCCGCTCTGAATGGTCTGCAGGAGGTTGCGCTTTTCGTCCTGGCCCAGGCTGTCGGAGTAGTGCTCGAGCAGCTCCGCCGAGGAGAGCATCGTCGCGAGAGGCGTTCGGAACTCGTGAGAGGCCGTGGAAACGAATTTCGATTTCATCTCCGACAGCTCTTTCTCGCGCTGCACAGCGACCAGCAGCTCTACCTCCGCGCGCTTGCGATCGTCGATATCCACGTTGACCCCGGTCATGCGCACCGCCTTGCCGGCGGCGTCGCGCTCGACGACCCTTCCCCGAGAGAGGCTCCATACCCACCCTCCGGCTAGGGTCCTGATGCGGTGCTCAGCCATGTACTCGGTCTCCCCTCCGTTAAGGCATCGGTCCAGGGCCCGTTTTACCTTCGGAAGGTCGTCCGGATGCAGCATTCCCGCCAATTCGTCCAGTGCAAGAGCGTTGGTCTCCTTGCCCACCCTCATGATGATCGCCCAGCTGCCGCCGAGGAACACGTCGCGGCGGCGCACGTCCCAGTCCCAGATAAGGATATTGGCGGCCTGCAGCGCCAGATCCAGGCGCTCCTTCGCCTCCTTGACCTGCTCGAGCAGGCGCTCGTTTTCCCGGCCGAATCGAAGCGTCTCGGTCAGCGCACGATTCGAGGACAGGTAGAGCGCAAGAAGCACCGCGGCGAATACCAGGATCAGGATCCCGGCCGAGGTGTTGAAAGACCCGCCTTGCGAGAACAGCAGGCCGATCATGGGCGCGAAGATCGGGACGATCAGGCAGGCAAAGGCCTTGGGGCTGGGGGCGAGCGCGGGGGGCAGGCCCATCGCGACGCTGCCGATGAGGAATGGAATGAAGACCTCGTGAAGCTGGGCTTTCGCGGGGTAAAGCAGCAACACGGTCAGGCCCCAGGCTGCACCCACGCCGGCGCTGGTGAGGCAGAAAATTCCCTCCCAGCGCTGCGCGCCTTCCGGGCCGGGCTGGCGCAGGCGGTAGGCGCGATTGAGGGCGACGCGTACCAGACTCGCCACCACCAGCCAGATGAGCCAGGCGGCGAGGAGCGCATCGCTGATATAGCCCCACAGGGCGAAACCGGCGATGGAAGAAACGATGAAAATGGCGGGCACATCGCTTCCCGCCAGCCGGTACAGCAGCGAGACGCGCTGCGGCAGGAATTCGGCCGATGACAGGGCGGTGATGGAGGTGCGCGGCTGGGCCACGTTTTCTGCCGGGCGGGCGAATAACAAACCACCAATTCTGGCACGGTTTGGCAAGCGATGCCGTGCCGTGCGCGAGCGATCCGTGTTCGCGTGCGAAGTTTGATGAGGCCGGGGAAATAGCGATATACTCCTTGGGTCTCAGAGCGGGACCGGTGTGAGCCGGTCCCGCTCTGCACATCTGGCCCCCAATGAGCCTTTCGCCGTGCCCGTCACCTTGCCCGCCCTGCTCGTATTAGCCGACGGAACGGTGTTTCGCGGGACCTCCGTCGGCGCGGCGGGCCTCGCCGCCGGGGAAGTGGTTTTCAACACGGCGATCACCGGCTACCAGGAGATTCTCAGCGATCCCTCCTATTGCCGGCAGATTGTCACCCTGACCCACCCCCACATCGGCAATACCGGCAGCAACGACGAGGACATGGAATCGGCGAAGGTATTCGCCGCGGGATTGGTGGTTCGCGATCTCCCAACGAGGTTTTCCAGCTGGCGCGCCGAACGCAATCTCCCGGAGCTTCTCGCCGGGAACGGAGTGCCGGCGATCGCCGGCATCGATACGCGCCGGCTCACCCGGATCCTGCGCGAGAAGGGTGCCCAGAACGGCGCGCTGCTCGCGGGCTCCGACGATGCGGAGCGGGCGCTGGCGGCAGCGCGCGCCTTTCCCGGGCTCGCCGGCATGGATCTCGCCAAAGTCGTGACCACCGCCAAGCCTTACGAATGGAGCGGAGGACGGTGGCAGACGGGCGGCGGCTTCGCAAGAGGGGCCTGGTCGCGGTTTCACGTCGCCGCTTACGACTACGGTGTGAAGCGCAACATCCTGCGCCTGCTGGTCGAGCGCGGCTGCAAGGTGACGGTGCTTCCCGCGCAGACGACGGCGGCCGAGGCGCTCGCGCTCAGGCCCGACGGCGTATTCCTCTCGAACGGGCCCGGCGACCCCGAACCTTGCGATTACGCCATCCGCGCGATCCGCGAAATCATGGACACGGGAGTCCCGACCTTCGGAATCTGCCTTGGCCATCAGCTAATGGGGCTCGCCTCGGGAGCCAAGACCGTGAAGATGAAGTTCGGCCACCACGGCGCCAATCACCCGGTGAAGGACCTGGACACCGGGACGGTGGTGATCACCAGCCAGAATCACGGTTTTGCGGTCGATCCGGCCACGCTCCCCGCCAACCTGAGGCCGACCCACGTCTCGCTTTTCGACGGGAGCCTCCAGGGTCTTGCGCGCACCGACCGGCCGGCGTTCTGTTTCCAGGGACACCCCGAGGCGAGTCCCGGACCGCACGACATCGGCTATCTCTTCGATCGCTTCGCCGAGCTGATGGGGGAGCGCGGACGTGCCTAAGCGCAGCGACATCAAGAGCATCCTCATCATCGGCGCGGGGCCGATCGTCATCGGCCAGGCCTGTGAGTTCGACTACTCCGGGGCGCAGGCATGCAAGGCGCTGCGCGAGGAAGGCTACAAGGTGATCCTCGTCAATTCCAATCCGGCGACCATCATGAC
>Ga0137409_10007492_pt1 | contig 11221 bp, 14 predicted proteins | sample CZODoug1_16funga_FD_122059 | JGI IMG/M metagenome (GOLD analysis project Ga0137409, IMG submission 122059) | Vadose zone soil fungal communities from Angelo Coast Range Reserve, California, USA - CZODoug1_16fungal (Hybrid Assembly) | ecosystem: Environmental > Terrestrial > Soil > Vadose zone... | reverse complement strand
CACAAGTTCAGCGCCGAGGTGGTGGCGAAGCAGAAGGAGTTCGTGCGCCCGATGCACGCGCAGGTGCTCGAGGGCAAGGCCACGTGCATCGATTGCCACAAGGGCATCGCCCATACCGCGCCTTCGGAGTGAACTGCGACAGTGTTTTTAAAATGTGTTTGCGTATTGTTCTCATGTTCTCGTGACCATGACGGAACCATGTGATTAATGGTAGTAAATAAATAGATTTTGGATTACAGTGATCTGAAGCTGTAGGTTGGTATCATCTGAAGGGGGGAATGGTGAGTAGGTGCGCAACTGTCTGCTTGCGGATTTTCGTAGGCTTGGTTGTAGCGATTGCCACCGGTTTTTCTGTAACTGCAAATTCCCAGTCGACTGACGACATCCGCGACGGCAAAGTCTGCGCGAACTGTCACACCAACGCTTTGACCGTCTGGGCCGGGAAGCACGGCACGAAGGGTGATGCCCGGGCGCCGATCAGCGTGGGCTGCGCCATGTGCCACGGCGATCCCACGGAGCACCTGAAGAGCCCGGCCAACGCGATGCCCAGTCGCTTCAGCAAGATGGCGTCGGCGGACAAGAATGCCGTCTGTTCCACCTGCCATCAAGGTCGGACCCGTATCCACTGGCAGGGCAGTGCTCACGAACGTAACGACGTCGCGTGTTCGTCGTGCCACAAGATACACACGGCCCATGATCAGGCGCGCGACAAGCTTACCCAGCCCGACGTGTGCTTTGCCTGCCACAAGGAGCAGCGCGCCCAGATCAACCGGCCTTCACGGCACCCCATTCGCGAAGGTATGGTGGCCTGCTCCGACTGCCACAATCCGCACGGCTCCGTGGGACCAAGCATGGTACTGCGGGATAACGTCAACGACACGTGCTATTCGTGCCACATGGAGAAACGCGGGCCGTTCGTGCGCACGCATCAGCCGGTGCAGGAAAACTGCGCGATCTGCCACAACCCGCATGGCACCACGGCTCCGAATCTGCTCAGGGCGCGCCAGCCCTTCCTCTGCCAGCAGTGCCACGAGCCCACCAGTCATCGCGGCAATGTCGCTTCGCTGACCGGCACGAGCACCGGCGCGAACACGATGGCGCGGGGGTGCCTGAACTGCCATACCAATATTCACGGCACGAACAATCCATCCAACATTACCAACGAGCGAACTTTCCGGCGGTAATCGGGAGGGGACAAGGTGGATACGCGCACATTCAGGGTGACAGGGACGCTGACCGCGCTGCTCGCGATACTGGGGCCAGCGAACGCGGCCGAAACGCTGGCTCCTTACGGCCTGAACACCGAAGCTAACGCGGCGAGCGTGGGATTGGGCTACGCGGACAACGACGGGCGGCGTTTTGGCGAATATAACGGCGTGAACAAGGACGGTGTCTACGGCCTGTTCGACTTCAACCTGGTCAAGCGCGATGACGGCACGGGCACGTGGCTCGGCCTGTCCGGCCGCAACGTGGGGCTGGATAACCGGCAGTTACGTTTCGAGCACTCCCGGCAAGGCAATTGGGGATATTTCATCGAGTTCAGCCAGATACCCCGATATGAACCTCTCTCGATCACGACCGCCGTAGGCGGGATAGGCACGCCGAGCCTTACGATCCCGGCCGCGCCGACGGCGGGTAGCGCTTTCGATCTCAAGACCCGGCGCGACGTGTTGGGGCTTGGCTTTGAGAAGTTCATTTCCGGCAACTGGGACCTGCAAGTGCGTTTCAAAAACGAGGAAAAGGATGGTTCGCGGGTGTTTGCCCGCGGGACGACGGGGGCAGGCCCAGCGGGCTCTTTTGGGCAATTCGAATTTACGCCGGAGCCGATCAATTCGACAACCCGACAACTTGACGTGAAGGTCAATTATGCGGGCGCGGATTTTCAGGTCACAGGCGGCTATTACGGGACGATGTACAACAATCGGTACAGCGGCATTAACTTCACGGGGGGGCTTGCTGGACTCTCGACTTTCACGCCTATGGCATTGCCGCCGGACAACCAGTCTCACCAATTGTCCTTTGCGGGAAATTACGGCTTCAGCGAAACGACCCGTGGTAACTTCAAGGTTGCCTACGCCCGTGCAACTCAGGAGGATGCTTTCGTCACCGGCGCCAGTGTTCCGCTGTCACCGGGCATCGGTACCAATCTTCAGGGGCGAGTCGATACGACCCTCGTGCAAGCCGGCATAACATCGCGGCCAATGCCGAAATTGACGCTGCTTGCCGATGTTCGCTACGAGGACCGCAACGACAAGACGCCGGTGCTCTTTTACCTGACGCCGGCTGCCTCGACGACCGATGGCGCGAACGAGCCACGTTCCATCCGCACGACGACGGGCAAGCTCGAGGCGAGCTATGCGTTGCCCAATGCGTTCCGGTTGACCGGGGGCATCGGGTACGAGGAAAAGCATCGCAATACCTCTCCGGTGCGCATCGTCAGCTACCGCGATACCACCGACGAGATGTCCTACCGCGTGGAATTGCGGCGCATGATGTCGGATACGCTGACAGGGGCGCTTTCCTACGTTCACAGCGACCGGGACGGATCTCCCTGGGTAACGACTACGCAGACCGGCGGCGCGCTGGGTAGTAACCTCATAGCGCCGATTCACCTTGCGGACCGCAAGCGCGACAAGGTTCGGCTGGCAGTGAACTGGATGCCCGTCGATCCGCTGACCCTCAATTTCCTCGTGGATGAGGCGCGGGACGATTACAGTTCGCGTGACGGATCGACGATCGGCCCGATGAAAGGCAAGGGCCGGAATTATTCGGTCGACGCCGGTTACTCGTTCAATGCGCAATGGCAGGCTACGGCCTGGTACAGCTGGAACGACACGCAGGCCGACCAGACCACCTGCGTGGGGGCTTCTGCTGCCGGTGTATGCGGCGCGCCCACCTATAGCGCAAAGTTGAGGAATGTCAGCGACAACTTTGGCGTGGGCTTGCGCGGCAAGCCCAATAGCATTTTTGAAATCGGCGCGGATCTCAGCTATTCGGACATCAAGGACGAATACGTACAACAGGCCTTGGCGGGGGCGCCGATCACCTCGCTACCCAGCGTGACGACCAAGCTGACCCGTCTCAACCTGTATGGAAAATACCTGCTTCAGAAGAATGCTGGCGTGCGCCTCGATTACATCTATGACCGCTACAGCACTGACGACTGGACATGGTCGACCTGGATGTACGCGGATGGCTCGCGGCTCAGGGACCCCAACCAGAAAGTCAATTTCGTCGGGGTGTCCTATTATTACAAGTGGCAGTAGGCCTGAATATCCGCGTTATAATGCTGATTCGCCAACTTCCAGGAGATTTTATGAAGAGCTTGCGATTCGTATTAACGGTTGCGGGTGCGCTTGTGGCGGGTGTGGTGCTGGCCCAGGACGCTGATAAAGGGCCGTCGGGCGCAGACGTGGTTAAAAGCAAGGGCTGCCTCGGCTGCCACGCGGTGGACCAGAAGAAAGTCGGGCCGTCGTTCAAGGACATCGCGGCCAAGAAAGGCGACGCCGCTGCCCAGGTCGCCAAACTGAAGGAAGGCAAGGGGCATCCAAAGATCGCCGCGTCGGACGCTGAGATCAAGGCTGCTGTCGATTACGTGAATGCGCAAAAGTAGGAAAATCCGACCGCAAAAAAAGCTGGCCGCGGCCAGCTTTTTTTGCGGTCTCAGGTCGCTGGCTCGTCAGATGACGCCTTCCAGTACCTGCACTTCAACCGGCGTCCCTGGCGTGACATTGCCCTGTTCGGTAGGGAGAATGATGAAGCAGTTCGCTTCCGACATCGAGCGCAGGATGCCGGAGCCTTGCTCGCCGGTGACGCGCACGCTCCAGTTGCCGGCAGCGTCCTGCGTCAGAATGCCGCGCTGGAACTCGGTGCGCCCCGGCGCCTTCTTTAGGCTGGAAGCGCAGGGCACTTTGAACGCCGGTACCACGGGCACCGGGTCGCAGCCGGCGAGCTTCAACAGCGCGGCGCGCACGAACTGATAGAACGTCACCATGACGGAGACCGGGTTGCCTGGCAGGCCGAAGAAATGCGCCGCGCCGATCTTGCCGTAGGCAAGCGGGCGGCCCGGCTTCATCGCAATCTTCCAAAACACGACTTCGCCCAGCTTGTTTAGCAGCACCTTCACGAAATCGGCTTCGCCCACAGACACGCCGCCGCTGGTGATCACGACGTCCGCGGCCGCGGCCGCATCCTTGAATGCTTTCTCGAGCAAAGCGGGGTCATCGCGCACCACGCCCATGTCCATAACCTCGCAGCCCAAGCGCGTCAGCATGGCGTGGATCGTGTAGCGGTTGCTGTCGAAGATCTGGCCTTCCTTCGGTTGCGTGCCGATCGAGACCAGCTCGTCGCCGGTGGAGAAGAACGCCACCCGCAGCCTGCTTTATTCGATAACCCCGCCGACGCCGAGAGAGGAGATGAGCCCCACGTCCGCTGCCCGCAACGTGACGCCGCGCCTCAGGGCGACTTGCCCGGTCGCGAGATCCTCGCCCGCGCGGCGCAGGTGCTGATTCTTCTTGTGGCCCCTGCCGACGCTGATCATGTCGCCCTCGGTCTTGGCGTGCTCCTGCATCACGATGGTGTCGGTGCCCGCGGGCATCACGCCGCCGGTCATGATGCGCACGCATTGCCCGGCGCCCACGGTGCCCTTGAACGGAACGCCGGCGAACGACGTCCCGGCATTCTTGAGCGTGACCTCGCCATCGCTCTTCAGATCGGCGAAGCGCACTGCGTAGCCGTCCATGGCGGAATTGTCGTGGGCCGGCACGTTGAGCGGGGAGATCACGTCCTCGGCGAGCACGCGCCCTAGCGCGGCCCGCACGTTCACCCGCTCGGTTGCAGTCACGGGGGCGAGGAAGCGCGCGATGACCTCTCGCGCCTTTTCCACGGGCATGGAATTGGGGTCGTAATCATCCGCGCAGCTGAGCGCGCTGGCGTCCCTAACAGGTTCATTCATTGGGCATTTTCCTCGGGCAACCGGACAGCAAGACCATCGATATTCTAGCCCACGGAAGGTCGCGGGGGAATTTGTGCTATAAAACGCGCTCCAACGCGCTGCCAGCAGCGTGTGGTCAATCATTCAAGGAAATCTCAATGAAACGACGCAAATTCCTGCAAGCAACGCTAGCCATGCCGGCGCTTGCCGTCATGCCGTCCGCCGTGCGCGAGACGGTCGCCGCTCAGCCGGCCGAGGGCTGGCGTACTTTTGAAACCGTGACAAAAGTCGAAATCACCAATCCGACCGGCATTTCGCGCGCCTGGGTCCCGCTCCCGTTCACCGAAAAGAGCGACTGGCACAACCCGATGGGCAACAAGTGGACCGGCAACGGCCAGATGAAGCTCGCCACCGACGGCAAGTACGGCGCGCAGATGGTCCTTGCCGAGTGGAAGCCGGACGAGAAGGCGCCGGTGCTGGAAGTGACCAGCCGCTTCGCCACGCGCGAGCGCATGGTGGACGTGACGAAGACCACGCCAAACGCGCCCACGCTGTCGCCGGCCGAGGCCAAGCTCAAGACCGCCCCGACGATCTACATCCCGACCGATGGCATTGTGCGCGATACCGCCGAGGACATCGTCAAGGGAGCAAAAACCGACGTCGAGAAAGCGCGCGCGATCTACGAATGGATCGTCGACAATACGTTCCGTGATCCGAAAACGCGTGGCTGCGGCTGGGGCGATATCCAGACCATGCTGGAGACCAAAAACTTCGGCGGCAAGTGCGGCGATCTCAACGCCATGTTCGTCGGCCTTTCACGGTCGATTGGCATTCCGGCGCGCGACGTCTACGGCGTACGCGTGGCGGCGTCGAAGTATGGCTACCGCAGCATGGGGATCGGCAATCCGAATGCGAGCAAGGCTCAGCACTGCCGCGCCGAGTTTTTCGCGAAGGGCATTGGCTGGGTGCCGGTCGATCCCGCGGACGTGCGCAAGGTCGTGCTGGAAGAGCCCCCCGGTAACCTGGCGGTGAGCGACCCGAAGGTGGTGGCCGCCCGCAAGCGGCTATTCGGCGGGTGGGAGATGAATTGGCTCGCGTACAACACTGCGCACGACGTGAAACTGCCGAACTCGAGCGGGCCGACGATTCCCTATCTCATGTACACGAACGGCGAGACGGGCGGAAAAGTGCTGGACCAGCTCGATCCCGACGCATTCAAGTACACGATCACTGCGCGGGAACTCACGGCCTGAGCAGCACAACAGGGCTGCGGAGCCAAGCGGCCGGCGGTTATCGTCGGTCGCCAGTTGCATATCAACCGCGCGAGTGGAGTTTGTGCAGCGGGCCGGTTCATAAGCCGGCAGCGTTTCCACGCACCTTCGGAAAGCCATGAACGAGATCGCCGTTGCTTTGGGAGAAGCCGGCCGGCTCATATTCGGGCTGGACGCCAAGCTAGCGGAGATCGTGCTGCTCAGCCTGCGGGTGAGTCTGACCGCGGTTCTTCTGGCTAGTGTGCTCGGATTACCGCTTGGCGCGGCCATTGGGGTAGGCCGTTTTCCTGGCCGGCAGGCACTGATCGTAGCACTCAACGCCCTGATGGGACTGCCCCCGGTGGTGGTGGGGCTGCTGGTCTATCTTCTTCTGTCCAGGGCAGGGCCGCTCGGTCAGTTCGGCATCCTGTTCACGCCTGCGGCCATGGTAGCGGCCCAGACAATCCTGATCCTGCCTATCGTGGCGGCGCTGTCGCGCCAGGTGATTGAGGACGCCTGGCAGGAATACCGCGAACAATTGCAATCCCTCGGGGCCGGACCGATAACCTCGGCGCTGACCCTGCTCTGGGATACGCGCTTCTCCCTGGTGACGATTGTGCTGGCGGGGTTCGGGCGCGCTGCCGCGGAGGTCGGGGCCGTCATGATCGTGGGCGGAAACATTGACGGCGTCACGCGCGTTATGACGACTGCTATCGCGCTCGAGAGCAGCAAGGGCGATTTGCCGCTGGCACTGGGCCTGGGGATTATCCTGCTGTCGCTGGTGCTCGGTCTCAATGCCGCAGCGTACTGGGTCAAGGAAGCCGCGCAGAGGCGCTACGGCTGAGCGAAATCATGCTGCCCCTCGTGCTCGAACAGGTTACTTTCGCAGTCAACGGCAGATTGATCATCGACCGCGTTTCGATGGAGGTGGGCGAAGGGCCGCGCACCATCATTTTGGGGCCCAATGGGGCGGGCAAGAGTGTGCTCATGCGACTCTGTCACGGTCTGTTGAAGCCTAGCGGCGGCAGCATCGTCTGGCGCGGGACAAACGGGGGCCGGCGGCGTCAGGCCATGGTGTTCCAGCGACCAGTCATGTTGCGCCGCTCGGCGCTTGCCAATGTGGCTTACGGCCTCAAGCTCACCGGCGTGGCACCGCGTGAACGCGAACTGCGCGCGCGCGACGTGCTCGAGGCGGTTGGGCTGGCAAGCGTCGCGGATCGGCCCGCGCGGGTGCTGTCGGGCGGCGAGCAGCAAAAACTCGCGCTGGCGCGTGCATGGGCACTCGGTCCGGAAGTACTGTTCTTGGACGAGCCGACCGCTAATCTCGACCCCGGGGCGACGCGTGACGTCGAGACCATCGTAGGCCAGATACGTGCTGGCGGTACCAAGATCGTGATGACGACGCACAGCCTCGGCCAGGCGAAACGTCTGGGCGATGAAATCCTGTTCCTGAACCAGGGCCGGTTGGTGGAGCGAAGTCCCGTGGACCGATTTTTTGCCAAGCCTACGTCGGCCGAAGCCGACGCCTTTATAAGAGGGGAGGTTCCATGGGACTGACCCGTAGAGGGTTGCTCAGCATCGCTTTCTCGGTATTGATGCCTGTTGCCTCGCCACATGCGCTGGCGCAGAACTTCATTACGGTTGCTTCGACTACATCAACCGAACAATCGGGACTGTTCAAGCATCTGTTGCCGATGTACGAAAAGAAGACGGGGGTCCAGGTGAGGGTGGTCGCGCTTGGTACTGGTCAGGCTCTCGACATGGCGCGTCGCGGCGACGCCGATGTGGCATTTGTTCACGCGAAATCGGCTGAGGAGAAGTTCATTGCCGAGGGTTACGGTGTGAAGCGTTTCCCAGTGATGTACAACGATTTCGTGCTGGTCGGTCCCAAATCCGACCCTGCGAAGATTGCCGGGGGCAAGGACATCCTTGAAGCATTGCGCAAGATCAAAACGGCAACGGCACCGTTCGTATCTCGCGGCGACCGCAGCGGTACGCACATGGCCGAGCTCGACTTGTGGAAGATGACCGGCATCGACATCGCGAAAGACAAGGGGCCCTGGTACCGCGATACAGGTCAGGGGATGGGGCCGGCGCTCAATACGGCATCTTCAATGAATGGCTACGTGCTCGCCGATCGCGGCACCTGGATCTCGTTCAAGAATCGCGGTGATCTCGCGATACTGGTGGAGGGAGACAAGCGTTTGTTCAACCAGTATGGTGTGATTCTGGTGGATCCTGAGAAGCACAAGCACGTGAAGAGGGAAATGGGCCAGGCGTTTATAGACTGGCTCGTCTCGCCTGAAGGGCAGAAGACCATCGCCGACTACAAGATCGATGGCGAGCAGTTGTTCTTCCCGAATGCTAATGACAAGGGCGCGTAAACGTACGTATGGAAGATAAGGGCGACTGGCGGGTTTGCATCCCTACCGTCGCGCCTTAGAATCGCTGCATGGCCGGCTACCCAGGGCTCCTGCTTCGCATACTGTCCGCAAAAAACCCGGCGATGGGGCCTGGCAAGGCGCGGCTTGTCGGCCTGATTGCGGAATCGGGATCGATCTCGGCTGCTGCGCGCAAGATGGGCATGTCGTATCGCCGCGCGTGGCAGTTGGTGGAGGCGCTGAACAAAAGCTTCAACGAGCCCGTTATTCTGACCGCCATCGGCGGCAAGCGTGGGGGAGGGGCGGTGGTCACTGACTTCGGCAAGCGGTTGGTCGCGCACTACCACGGCATGGAAACGAAAGCATCGGCTGCGATAGCGGCCGACCTCGAGGAATTCTCCGCTCAGTTGCGCAAGCCTGCTGCAAAGCGCAAGCCGCGCTGACCGCGGATGGACGCACTGACGCTGTTCGGGTTGTTTGCCGTGGTGGCGATGCTGGTCTGCTATGCCCTCGAAGACCGCAGCCCGTGGTTCATCTTTGCTTTCGCGGTGGCCTGCGTGCTCGGTTCCATCTACGGCTTCCTGCAGGGCGCTTGGCCTTTCGGCGTTGTCGAAGCCATCTGGGCCGTTGTGGCGCTGCGCCGCTGGCTCAAGCGGGCACAGCGGGCCGCTACGCCGTAAGGATCAGCTTCGCGCCGGCGAGCGTCATGACCGCAGCGAGCGTGGTGAGCAGGCCCTTCTGCCGGAAACGTTCGAGCCCGAGCCAGGTGCCGACAAACGCCCCTGCGAGCGCGGCGGCAGCGAGCCAGGGCAGTTCGAGCGGCACTTTCTGTACTGGGAGGGAACCGGCGGCGAGGGCCCCTGCAGAGTTCACCAGGATGAAAGGCGCGGAGATGCCGGCGGTGGTCTTTGCGCCCGCCCAGCCCAGCATCAACAAGATCGGGCTTAAGAAGATGCCGCCGCCGACTCCGATCAGCCCGGAGAGGAAGCCGAGCACAGCGCCGATGATAACGGCGGGAACTTTCTTCACCAGCACCACGCGCTCCTCCATCAACGGCCGCGATCCGAACGCGCGCCAGACGAGGTAGGCGGAAGCAAGCAGGAGCACGACCCCCATCGCGACGTAATACGTTCCGCGCGACAGGCTCTGGATACCGCCCAGCGCGGCAAATGGCACGGAGCCGATCAGGAACGGCCACAGGCCGGCCCAGGAGAAATAGCGCGCCTTGCGGAATCGGTACACCGTAAACGCGGCCACCAGGATGTTCAGCGTCAGCGCCGTCGGGCGCATGACGTCGGGTGCGAGCCCGACCAGCGCCATCATCGCGAGGTAGCCCGACGCGCCGGCGTGGCCGACGGTGGTGTAGAGCGTCGCGACGACGAAGAAGGCCGCGCACAGGATGAGGGTGGTCTCGAGCGTCATGGGGGGAACATATCACGAAAGCAGGCGTTATATCTAGACGGGAATAACGGCTGTCCGCTATGATGACGCCTGGAGACCTATGAAAATATTCGGATTTGCGGGATGGTCTGGCAGCGGCAAGACGACTCTGATCGAGAAGCTGATCCCGCTGTTCGTGCAGCGCGGGCTCACAGTCTCGCTCATCAAGCACGCCCATCACAGTTTCGACGTGGACCAGCCGGGCAAGGATTCCTATCGCCACCGCCACGCAGGCTGCGCCGAAGTACTGGTGACGTCGTCGAAGCGCTGGGCGCTCATGCACGAACTGCGGGGCGCGCCAGAGCCGGGCTTTGCCGATCTCATCCGCCACATATCGCCGTGCGACCTGTTGCTGGTCGAAGGATTCAAACGGGAAAAATTGCCCAAGCTCGAGGTCTACCGGGCCTCGGTAGGAGAATCGCTCATCCACCCGCAGGATGCGGATGTCGTCGCCATCGCCAGCGACCAGCGCGTGGATACGCATTTGCCGCAACTCGACCTCAACGATGCGCCCGCTATCGCGAGCTTCATCCTGAAGCAGGTTGGATTGGCTTAATCTGTTGAATATGAAAGGCTTGCGGAGCAAAATAGCGTCATGGTGACGGTTCTTTATTTCGCCCGTCTGCGGGAAACGCTGGGTAAAGGCTCCGAACAGATCGCCCTGCCGGCCAACGTGCGCGATCTCGAAGGGCTACGTGCGCTGCTGGTGACGCGTGGCGGCGCCTGGGAACAGGAGCTGGCCCCCAGCAAGCCGGTGCGGGCGGCGGTCAACCAGGCGATGGCGGTCGGCGACACGCAGATTGCGGACGGCGACGAAGTCGCCTTTTTCCCTCCGGTCACCGGCGGCTAATAATGCGAGGGATGAGGGCTGAGGGATGAGGAAGTCGATCCACAATCCACGACCCACTTTTCAATATGACTGTAAGAATCCAAGCAGCTGATTTCGACATGAGCGCAGAGATCGCGGCGTTGCGTCGCGGCAATCCCAAGGTCGGCGCGGTGGCGAGCTTCATCGGCGTCGTGCGCGATGTGAACGAGGGTGATGCAGTCGCGGAGATGACGCTCGAGCACTATCCCGGGATGACCGAGAAGGCGATCGAGGAAATCATCGTCCAGGCGAAAGGGCGGTGGCAGGTGCTCGACGCGCTGGTGATCCACCGCGTGGGCAGGTTAAAGCCGACCGATCAGATCGTGCTGGTGGTGGTGACGGGTGCCCA
>Ga0137409_10007491_pt1 | contig 11221 bp, 8 predicted proteins | sample CZODoug1_16funga_FD_122059 | JGI IMG/M metagenome (GOLD analysis project Ga0137409, IMG submission 122059) | Vadose zone soil fungal communities from Angelo Coast Range Reserve, California, USA - CZODoug1_16fungal (Hybrid Assembly) | ecosystem: Environmental > Terrestrial > Soil > Vadose zone... | reverse complement strand
TACGTGCTCGTCGCGGATCCGGCGCTCGATAGCGCCTTTGCGCACGACGAGTACCTGGCCGCGAGCCGGCCACGGGCCGTGCTTTGCGTGGCCGCGATGCACCAGGGCCGGCCGGCCGCGGTCGTGTACCTCGAGAACCGGCTCGCGCGCGATGTGTTCCACGCCGATCGCGTCGAGGTGATCCAGATCCTGGCCGCGCAGGCCGCGCTTTCGCTGGTCGGCGCACGGATGCTGGAGCAGATGAAACGCGAGATGACTGAGCGCCAGCGCGCCGAACAGCAATTGCGTGCGATCGACGAAGGTCTGGCCTCGGTAACCGGAGGCGATTTTTTTCGCGCGCTGGTGCGCAACGTCGCCCACGCCCTGCAGGTTCGTTATGCCTTCGTCGCCGAGTGCGTGCCGGCCCCGACCGGAGCAGGACAGGTCGCGCGCGCTTGCGCGTTCTGGAACGGCGACGGCTTCGGCCCGACGTTCGAATACAACCTGGCAGGCACACCCTGCCAGCAGGTCGTCGAGGGCAAGGTCTGCCACTTCGCCAGCGACCTGCAGGTGCAATTCCCCGCCGACCGCGCGCTGGTCCGCTGGGGTGCGCAGAGTTATCTCGGCATGCCGCTGGTCGGGTCCAACGACGAGGTGATCGGGCACCTGGTGGTGCTCGACACCCAGCCAATGCCGGACGCCGCCGTGGCGATTTCCCTGCTGCGGCTCTCGGCCGGGCGCGCGGGCGCGGAGTTGGAGCGGGTCAAGGCGGATAAAGGATTGCAGCAGGCACTTGCCGAGGTCGAGCAGCTGAAGAACCGGTTGCAGGAGGAAAACGTCTACCTGCGCCGCGAGCTGATCGCCAACGTCTCGCATGATTTGCGCAGCCCGCTGGCGTCGCTGCGCGGGTACCTCGAGACGCTCCTGATCAAGGAAAAGACGCTCAGTGCCGCCGACCGCCGTTCGTACCTGTCGATCGCGGCGCGCCAGGCCGAGCACCTGCAGGAACTGATCTCCGAACTGTTCGACCTTGCCCGGCTCGATTTCGCCGGCTATCGGATTGCCGCCGAGCCGTTGCACCTGGGGGAACTGGCGCGTGACGTGATGCAGAAATTCCAGCTTGCGGCAGGCGAGAAGGGCGTCGATCTGGAACTCGACGTCGACAATTCGCTCGGCCTCGTCGAGGCGGATATCGGCCTGATGGAACGCACGCTGGAGAACCTGCTTGGAAACGCGATCGTCCATACGCCCGCCCGCGGGCATGTACGGCTGGCGGTGCTCGCCGGGAGCGACGGCGTGACGGTCGAAGTCAGCGACACCGGTGTCGGCATCCCGACCGAGGACCTGCTGCGGATCTTCGAGCGCTTCTACCGCGTCGACAAGGCGCGCTCGCTGGCCTCGGAGGGAAGCGGGCTGGGCCTGGCGATCGTCAAGCGCATCGTGGAACTGCACGCGAGCGAGATCCGGGTTGAGAGCAAAGTCGGGGTGGGGACGCGGTTCTGGTTCAGCCTAAAGGCGCAAGTTGATCGAAATTTGAAACTTCCGTGAGATGCAGGTGATGCCGCTTGCGCATAGTTCGCTCCGTCTACTGCGGGGGGAACATGACTCAGATCAGCACGGCAGCGCTCCAACCGGCCTACTTCGTCCGACCGGCCATCACCCGGGATCGGGTCGAAGCCAACGAGCTCGAACAGCACCGTACGCAACTCACGCGCTACGCCCAGCGCCTGCTGGGCAACCACGAAGCTGCACTGGACGCGGTGCAGGACACGATGCTGGCCGCGCTGCAGGCCCCGCTCAGTTTTGCCAACCGGTCGTCGGTTCGCACCTGGTTGTTCGGCATCCTCAAGCACAAGGTGATGGACACGTTCCGCCGGCGGGCGCGCGAAGTGCCGCTCGAGGACGACAGTCACGAAGACATGGCAGACGACGGCTCGCTGTTCGCTGCCGATGGCCATTGGAACAAGGCTCCGTCGCAGTGGGGCGATCCGGAACGGACGCTGAACCAGAAGCGCTTTCTTGAAGCGCTTGAACGTTGCGTCGACCGCTTGCCACCGAACACGGCACGCGTGTTCAAGATGCGCGAGATCATGGGGATGGGGACGGAAGAGATCTGCGCGGCGGTAGGCATCACCCAGACCAATTGCCTCGTGATACTGCATCGTGCGCGGATGGCGCTGCGCAATGCGCTGGAGCGGGACTGGACGCCATCGATGCAGTAAGCAATTGTCCCGGCCAGGCGCGGCGACTCCAAGATGAACTGCCGCGACCCGTAGGCGGTGTGTAGTCGGCGATCGCGCTAAACGAACACCCACGCCCCAAACTGCGTGGGCCCGATGATCTGCGCCTTCGCCTTCTCGCTGGCCGCGTCGAGGCGTGCTGGCAAAGTATCGATGTCGATCTCGGCGGCGGTTCCCAAGCCGGACCTTTCGATCAGCGGCAGCAGGGTGCGGATCGTCGAAGACACCCACTGCGACAAGTACGAGCCCGGCTCACCGCCCACCGGCACCTCGGCGATGACCTTCGGCCAGCCCAAGCCCGCATCGAGAAAGGTCGGGACAAGCTTCAGGCCAAAGCTCGGGTCTCCGGCGCCGCGCCGGAATGCGTCGCCCAGAAGCCTGATGATCCGGTTCCACAGTTCCGGAGCGCTCTCCATGCGAGGCACGCCGCCGAAGTCAAGCTCATGGAACACCATCACGCCGCCCGGCTTCACGTACTTCGCGAGACGCTGCAGGCTCGCCGCGGCGTTGCTTTGGTAGAGCAGGATGTAGCGGCCCACGACCGCGTCGAATTTCCGGGCCGGCGCGAATTCGGCGATGTCGGCGTGCTCGAAGGTGATGCGGTCGGCATAACCGAGTTCCGCCGTACGCGCGCGCGCCTTCTCGACGGAGCCGGCGTCGCGGTCGATGGCCAGCACCATCACCTCGGGTCCCGCGAGGTCGGCCGCCAACATCGAGACATCGCCCATGCCGCAGCCGACGTCGAGCACCCGCGCAGGTGCGCCCCTGAGTTGGTCGATCCCGGCGGCACGGAAGAATCGTTCCGTCCAGCCGCGCAGCAGTTGCGCCTGCATGATCAGCCGCCGCGCCTCCGTCTCTGAGTATCCAGGCACATAGTCTTCCGTCCTTGTTGCCGTTGCCACTTCCACGTTTTCCTCCGCACGCAAGTGGCGCCGAGGCGATCGGCGCCTATCGGCAGACTAGGTTTCGCAACAAGGGAAAGACTCGGTGCTACTACTCAGATTCGAACCGCGCCGTACCTATTTTCGCCGCGGCGGCAGCCTTCCTCTTCAAGGGTCGCAAGTGCCGCGAGTGCCGGCAACCGGCCCGCGGCGATTCTTGGGCCTCCGTCAAGCGCGAGATCGGACCCCGCGCCCAGCCTCGCCGTCCTGCTACGAGTCTTTATGCTCGGCTGCGCGCGATCCTTGTCGCGCAGCGGGCGGCCGTTGCTTCACTCAAAACCTTGATGGGCCGCTTCTTTGCGCAGCGGCATTAAACCGATACACTAAATCGATACACAGACGTGGCGGCGCGGCGCGCGCCGCCGCCAAAAAAATGACTGGCAGCCTGCACGGAGGAGAGCCGAAGAGGCCTGGCGGGGCTGCGCCCGGCATCGGGCGCGCCGTCGACGCCTTGTTCAGACTCGTCAACGGCTTGCTGGCGGGGCTTCTGGCGGCGATGGTTGTCATGGTGTTCGGCAACGTCGTGCTGCGTTACTTCTTCAACTCGGGCATCGTGGTGTCCGAGGAACTCGCGCGGTTCTGCTTCGTCTGGCTCACGTTCATCGGTGCGGTCGTCGCTGCGCGTGACCGAACGCATCTGGGCATGGACAACGTCGTCAGCCGCCTGCCGCGACGGGGCAAGCTCATATGCCTCGCCGCCAGCCAATTGCTGATCCTGCTCTGCTGCGTTCTGCTGGTCGATGGCACGTGGCGCCAACATTCGATCAACGCCACGACGGCGGCTCCCGTCACAGGGCTGCCGATGAGCTGGATCTTCGGCCTCGGGTATGTCGTCGGCGGGGGCATCGGCCTGATCGCACTGCACGACCTGTGGCGGATCGCGCGCGGCGAGATGCGGGACGACGAACTGGTCCAGGTGCGTGAGACCGAGGAGGAACCGGTGCCAGGGCTGCGGCCATGACGGTCGCGGTTTTCACGCTCTCGTTGCTCGGTGCCATGGCGCTTGGCATGCCGATCGCGTTCGCGCTGCTGGTGTGCGCGCTGGCGCTGATGGCGACACAAGGGCAGTTCGACACCACGATCCTGTCGCAGAAGCTGCTCGAAGGTGCCGACAGCTTCCCGTTGCTGGCCATTCCATTTTTCATGCTGGCCGGCGAGTTGATGAACGCCGGCGGCATCTCCAAGCGCATCGTCCGTTTTGCGCTCGCCTGGGTAGGGCACATTCGCGGCGGACTCGGGCTGGTTGCCGTGTTTGCCTCGGTGATGATGGCCGCCATCTCGGGCAGTGCCGCCGCCGACACGGCGGCGATCGGCGCGCTGCTGATTCCGATGATGCGCAGTGCCGGTTACGACGTGCCGCGGGCGTCGGGACTCATCGCGGCGGGCGGAGTGATCGCGCCGGTGATCCCGCCGTCAATCGGCTTCATCATCTTCGGTGTCGTCGCCAACGTCTCGATCGGCAAGCTGTTTCTGGCCGGCATCTTTCCGGGCCTCATGATGGGCCTGTCGCTGCTGATCGCGTGGGTCTGGGTGGCACGACGTGAGAACGTAACGGTGCTGCCGCGCCAGGGCCCTCGGGAACGGCTGCGTACAGGTATCGATGGCATCTGGGCCTTGCTGATGCCACTCGGCATCGTCGCGGTCCTGAAGTTCGGGATTTTCACGCCGACCGAAGCGAGCGTCGCCGCCGCCGTCTACGCGTTCGTGGTGGGAGCGGGCGTCTACCGGGAACTGCCGCTGCGGCAGATCTACCCGCTCCTGGTAGCGGCGGCGAAGAGCACGGCGGTGGTGGTGTTCCTCATTGCATCCGCACTGGTGTCGGCGTGGCTCATCACGACGTCGGATGTACCCACCCAGGTCGGCGCGCTGCTGCAACCGTTCATGGGCAACAAGATGGTGCTGATGCTGGTGATCATGATCCTGGTCGTGATCGTCGGCACGGCGCTGGACTTCATGCCGACCGTGATGATCCTCACACCGGTGTTGATGCCGATCATCAAGCAGGCGGGCATCGACCCGGTTTACTTCGGCGTGCTGTTCGTGATGAACAACGCCATCGGCCTCATCACGCCACCGGTAGGCATCGTGCTGAACGTGATCTGCGGCATATCGAAGATCTCGATGAGCGATTTGATGCGCGGTCTGTGGCCGTTTCTGTGGGCCGAATTGATCGTGCTGCTGCTGCTCGTGTTGTTCCCGTCGCTGGTGATGGTGCCACTACGCTGGCTGACCTGACCCCGCATTCACATTCACCGGAGGAGACAAGATGAAAACCGCCTGCCTTGCCATCGCCACGTCGACGGCGCTGCTGCTGGCACCCGCCACGGCACAGTCCCAGGACCGAACCCTGCGCGTGTCGATCTCGGTTCCGAAGGAACATCCCATGAGCCTGGGCCTGGCCAAGACGGCAAGCTGCACGGCGGACAAGACCGGTGGCAAGGTGAAGCTGCAGGTCTTCTACGATGCCGCGCTCGGGAACGACATCGCCGCCACATCGAGCGTGCGCACCGGCACCCTCGACGTGGTGATCACGTCGACCGCACCGCTGGTCGGGATCGTTCCGGCGCTGGGCGTGTTCGATCTGCCGTTCCTGTTCAACAACGAGCGCGAGGCCGATCAGGTTCTCGACGGCAAGGTCGGCGACTGGTTTGCCGCCAAACTGCCGCCGCTGGGACTGGTCAACCTGGCATGGTGGGAAAACGGGTTTCGCCACACCACCAACAGCAAACGTCCGATCACGCGGCTGGAGGATTTCGATGGCGTCAAGATGCGCGTGATGCAGAACAACGTCTACATCGATACCTTCAAGACGCTCGGCAGCAACGCCGTGCCGATGGCGTTCTCCGAGGTCTACTCGGCGCTCGAGACCAAAACCGTCGATGGCCAGGAAAATCCCTTCGCGAACATCGACAACAGCAAGTTCTACGAGGTACAGAAGTACCTCACGCTGACCAAGCACGCCTACGCGCCGCTGGCACTGCTCATCTCGAAGAAGACCCTGGACGCGCTGTCCCCGGCGGAGCAGGCCGCGTTGGGCGAATGCGCGCTGTCAGGGCGCGACGAGGAGCGCCGCATCAATCGCGAACAGGCCGCCGCTACGCTCGCCGGGCTGAAAGCCAAGGGCATGGTCGTCAACGAGATCAGCCCCGCGGAGATGCAGCGCATCCGCGAGCGGGCGTCGGTGGTCTATGAAAATCAGCGCAAGGCGATCGGCGACGAGGCCATGTCGCTGGTGTTCAACGAACTCAAGCGTATCCGCGGCCAGTAGACCGTGTAATCCCGAGCGCAAGCGGGGGATCTCGGCCTTCTCAAGCCGGGATTGCTCGCCTGCGGCTCGCAATGACAGTGTGAGAATGCGACGCGCAACGCAGACCACCGCCTCAACTGCGGACGACCCGGCGCTTGCCCGCGCTGGCCGCTTTCGCGCGCATCGACGCGACCGACCCGCGTTCGATCAACCCGGCCGGCGCGAAGATGATTTCGTGGTCTTCTGCGCGCTCGCGCGGGGCCATCGCCTCTTTCACCATCGCTCGCGCCATCTCGGAGACCGGCAGTTGCACGGTGGTCAACGGCGGTGAGTTGAACGCGCCGAGGGCGAGTCCATCGATTCCGATAACAGAGGCGTCTTCCGGTACACGCAATCCGCCGTCGCGCAGCCCGGCCATCAAGCCAAGCGCCATCAAGTCATTCAACGCCACGATGCCGGTTGGCCGGCTTGTCAGCGCGGCCAGTCTGGCCCCAATCGCGCGTCCTACGTCGCCGATCACCGCGTCGCCGTAGCGGTCGAGCGGGCCGCCGTCGATCACTTTCGCCGACTTGCGCAGGCCGGCGGCATTGGCCGCCGCCTGGAACCCCGCGATCTTCGCGCTGCGGCTCATCGTCATCCCGGCCACTGTTGCAAACGCAAGTTGCTCGTGACCGTGGGCGATCAGATACGCGGCCGCCATCCGTGCCGCCTCATGATTGTCGGGCGTGACGTGGCTGACCCTGCTGCGCCGTCCGGGTGTCGCCCTGCGGTCGTAGCTGATTACGGCCATGCCGCGCTCGGCCGCGTTTTCGAAGTGATGCTCGTCGACCAGCGACGAGATCACGATCACACGCCGCACGCCGTGCGCCAGCAGATCGTCGAAGAAGGACGCTTCCATCGCGGCGTCGCGTTGGGTGCTGCCGATGAGCAGCCGGTAGCCGCACAAATCCCTTGCGGCCGTCTCGACCTCGCTGGCGATGAAGCCGTACATCGGGTTCCCCATCGAAGGAACCAGCAGCCCGAGCAACGGTGTCTGTCCAGTCTTCAGTTGCTGCGCGAGTTTGCTCGGGCGGAACTGCAGTGCCTGGATCGCAGCCTCGACGCGTTTGAATGTCTGCGGCCGCATGCGATCGGCACGATCGTTCAGCACGTTGGAAACCGTGCTGACCGATACGCCTGCCCGTCGCGCGACGTCCTGAATCGTGGCCAAGATAAGCGTTCCTCTCGTCCTGCGTGGGAAAAGCCTGCCGCGGAGCGGAGCGGCTCGAGATGCCGTGGCGATGTCAGTGTACCGATTTAGTATATCGATTCACCGAACCTCCACGCAAGCCGGAGGCAGACCCTGGCTCGTCACTCCAAACGCTGAACTCAGCTGCCTGGGCGCAAGCGCTAGGAGCGAAGCGTGATGACTGCGGATGGCGCTGGCGCGCGGTAGAGGTCGGCAATCGCTGCCGCACGCCGCGCCAGCACCGCGCGCTGGTTGATGTAACCCTTGTCGGTGATTTCGTTGGCATCGATCGAGGGCGGCTCGCTGGCGGGCGTATCCGATCGCTGGGAGCGGCTCGAGGCCGCTTGTGCTGCGCATTTGGAGCAGCTCGTCAACGGCAACGATATTGCCGTGGTCACCGCCGCCAGTCTGTTTCGGACCATGCCGCCGAGCTTGCAGCGCCGATTGAATCGACAGCGCAATGACTACGAACGGCGTTTTCGCGAGCTGATTGCAGCGTTGCGCGTCCGCCGCGGCATCGACCGCTCGCCGCTGCGCTGGTTGCTGCTTGGCGCGTTGAATTGGACGCGGCTCTGGTATCGACCCGGAAAACTGCAGCCAGCAGAAATTTCCCGCCAGTGGGTCAGACAGGTGCTGCGGGAGTGCGTAAGCGTTTCAAGTCCGCGCACAAGACACTGAACGTGCGCCTTTGCGCGTGCCGTTCGTCGGGACTGAAGCGGCTGGCGCGCGTTTGTAGCGCCTGCAATCGACCGTCATCGACCTGATTGAGGCCAGCGACTCGCATCGCACCGGACTCGGTCTTCGGGCGCTGCTCAGCCTTTGACCGACCCCGACGCAAGCCCGGAGACCAGCCACCTCTGCGTGACGAGAAACAGCGCCGTGAGCGGAATGCCAGCCAGCAGCGCGGTTGCGGCGAAATCGCCCCAGAGGTAGCGCTGGTTGAACAGGAACAGGCGCGAGCCGACGGCAAGTGTCAGCCGACCTTCGTCGTGCATGAGCACCGAGGCAATCGGGTACTCGATCATCGCGCCGAGGAACGCGAGCACGAAAACGACGACGATGATCGGAAGAGAGAGCGGCAGCAGCACGCGCGTGAACGCCTGCAGCGGCGTTGCCCCGTCGACGGCGGCGGCCTCCTCCAGCTCGAGCGGCACGCTCTCGTAATAGCCCTTGATCAGCCAGATGTTCTGCGCCACCCCGCCACTGTAGGCGAGGGCGAGGCTCCAGTGGCTATTCAACCCCAGCCACGGCACCAGTTCGCCGATGCGATCGAACAGGGCGTAGATCGCCACCAGCGCCAGCACCGACGGGAACATCTGCAGCAGCAACAGGCCGTTCAGTACGGCATCGCGGCCGCGGAAGCGCATGCGAGCGAAGGCGTAGGCGCTGGTCACCGAGAGCAGCAGCGCGATCACGGCCGACATGAGCGCGACCTTCATCGAGTTCAGGATCCATTGCAGCACCGGGAACGGCGGGCGAACGAGCTGTCCGTCGACGTCGGTGTAGGAGATGCCGAGCGCGAGCTTCCAGTGCTCGAAGCTGATCGCCCGCGGAATGATGCTGCCGCCGGCGAAGTTACCCGGTCGCAACGAGATCGAGAGGATCATCAGGAACGGCAGGACCATCAGCAGGATGAATCCGATCAGCAGCGCGTGCACCGCGATCACGCGCCAGCGGTCCGAACGGTCAATGACCATGGGCATGGGCGGCCTCCGGTGTCATGGCTTTTCGCGCCCAACGTGGAACAGGCGCAGGTTGACGATCGCGAGCGTCGCGACGATCAGGAACACGATCGAGGAGATCGCACAGGCCAGTGCGTAGTTCTGCCCCGAGTCCTGAAAGGCGATCCGGTAGGTGTACGACACGAGCAGGTCGGTGGCGCCGACCGGCACCTTCGTGTCGAGGTAGTCCGGTGCGCCGTTGGTGAGCAGGGCGATCAGGGTGAGGTTGTTGAAGTTGAACGCGAACGACGCGATCAGCAGGGGCATGATCGGCCGCGCAATCAGTGGCAGCGTTATGCGGAAGAAGTTCGTGAGCGGACCAACGCCGGCAACCGCCGATGACTCATAGAGCTCCGATGGGATTGCCTGGATCAGCCCCATCGAGAGGATCATCATGTACGGATAACCAAGCCAGGTATTGACGATCAGCACCATCGAGCGCGCGAGCGTCGCGTCCGAGAACCAGCCGGGGCTGATGTCGAACAGGTCGCGCAGGACCAGATTGATCTCGCCGAGGTTCTCGTTGAACAGCCCGCGGAACACCGGAATCGAGATGAACGCCGGCACCGCGTACGGCAGGAACAACATGATCCGGTAGAAGTTGCGGTACCGCAGCTGGCCCCAGTTCAGTGCGACAGCGAGCACGACACCGATGCCGAACGTGAAAAGCGTGTTCAGTGCCGCGAAGACGACCGTCCAGACAAACACGCGGACGAACGGCTCGCGGAAGCGGGCATCGGTGAATGTGGCGTGGTAGTTGTCCCACCCGATCACGCTCCTGAAGCCCGGCTCGACCGGCGTGCCGTCGGGGCGACGCCACCAGCCATCCGCGTGGTCCGCGGTCAGCACCGCGCCATCCGCCATCGACGTCATTGTGCTGTCTGAGTCAACCCGGTACTCAGGCCGCACCTCGGCGAAGTTGCGCAGACTCGTCATCCGCAATTCGGTGCTGTCCGGCAGCGTGGCGACAATCTGAGCGATCGCGTCGCGGCGCCCGACGACTTCCTTCAGCGGCAGCGGCTCGCCCAGATCCTCCTCGGGGTCAGGCTGCAGCGCGATACGCTGCGGCGCGCCAAGCGTGATCGGCGCCGACGTGAAGCGGACGCCGTCGTCACGCTCCAACACCAGGCGCGGTGTTGCGGGGTTGCCGAACAGTCGAAACGAGAAGGTCTCCCCGGTCCCGATGGTCCGCTGGCGCAGCACCTCGGTGGCGCGGTCGAAGTCGAGCAAATGCGCGGAACTGTAATTCGTGAAGCCGATTCCCAACGTGTAGGCCATCGGCAGGACGATGAAGAACAATCCCGCAACCAGCCCCGGCGCGACATACCGCCAGGGATACGCATTCGGACTTGTGTACACCCAGGTGCCGAGACCAACGAGCACCAGCATCGCAGCGGCTGGCAACGCGCGATGAGCGGCGTAGAGGAGGAACACGAGCGCCAGACCGCCGGCCAACGCGAGCAGGCCGCCCTGCGCTTCCGCCACGTTGCGCAGGGCGATGAGAAAGTGCCGCCGATCCCCCTCCTCCAGGGCCGCATTCAGGTAGGCGCAGGCCTCCCGAGGGTCTTTGAGATGTTTGATTAAGACTTCGTGATAGCTAACGCTCGGTTCCATGCTTTCTCCTTTGATAATCTTTCCAGAACTCATGCGCCATTCGCCGGATCCGACTGCCCGCCACTGCCCAGGATTACCCTCTAAAAAACGTTCGAGCCGATTCTGAACGACCGCGCGCGTATGACTATCCCGCAAAGAGCACATCCAGTCTTCCACGGGCAAACGTCCGCTTCTTGTTTTATAGTACCGAATCTCCTTGGGACCGATCAGCATCGATCCCCTCCATTATTGTACGGTATACCAGACAAGTA
>Ga0137409_10007489_pt1 | contig 11222 bp, 12 predicted proteins | sample CZODoug1_16funga_FD_122059 | JGI IMG/M metagenome (GOLD analysis project Ga0137409, IMG submission 122059) | Vadose zone soil fungal communities from Angelo Coast Range Reserve, California, USA - CZODoug1_16fungal (Hybrid Assembly) | ecosystem: Environmental > Terrestrial > Soil > Vadose zone... | reverse complement strand
GCGGCTGCGCCATTGGCCGCCGATGATGCGAACGGTGTTGCGTCTAGTCCGTCGCACCGACGACCACGGTGGCGAGCTTGTCCGGAGCGATGCGGCGCGCAAAGGCCCCACGGACCTGGTCGAGCGTCACCGCCTCCAGGCGCGCAGGGTAGGCATCCAGCCAACTGGTCGGCAGCCTGTAGTAGGCGATTACGGCCACCTGCTCGAGGAGCTTGCGGTTGGTATCGATGCGCAGGGGAAAGCCGCCGATGAGGCTCTTCTTCGCCGCTTTGAGTTCGGCCTCGGTGGGCCCCCGCGCCACGAACTCCGCGATAACGTCCCGCACGCGCTTGAGGGCCTCGTTCGCCTGGTCGCGGCGCGTCTGCAGGCCGACCTGGAACGGGCCGCGTTGCGCGAACGGGTAGAAATAGCTGTAGACGCTGTAGGCAAGGCCGTGCTTGCTGCGCACCTCGGTCATGAGCCGGGACACGAATCCGCCGCCACCGAGGATGTAATTTCCCACGAGGAGCGGAAAGTAGTCGGGGTCGTCGCGAGCCAGTGCCGGCTCGCCGAGGAGCACATGGCTCTGCGTCGAAGGATGCGCCACGCGCACGGTTTCCCCCGACCCCGGCGGTGCAGGCGGCGGGAGCGCGACGTCGCCGCCCGGTGCAAGGCGCGAGGTGAGCTGCTCGGCGAGAGACCTTGCGGCATCGATGCTCAAGTCGCCCACGATCGTCACCGCGGCGCCCGCGGTTCCGTAGCGGGCGCGGTAGTGCCGCTCGACGTCTTCCCGGGCGATCGCGGCGAGAGTGGTAGGTGTCGCGGTCAGTCCGTAGGGGTGCGACGGATACATGAGGGCGTACAAGCGCTTTTCGGCGATATGGTCGGGCTGGGTTTCGGCTTCGGCGGCGTTTGCGATGGCGCGCGCTTTCTCGCGCTCGAAGATTTCGCTGGCGAAGCGCGGCGATTGCAGGATGTCAGCGAGCGTATCCAGCGCCAGCTTGCGCTCGGCCTCGGACGACAAGGTCCTCAGCGCGAAGCCGGCGCGGTCGAGGTCGAAGTTGTCGCGCAGCTGCGCGCCGGCATCGGCGATACGGCGGTCCACCTCGGACTCGGAAAAGCGCGCGGAGCCGCCTTTCAGCAGGGTGAGCGTGAGCTGACCAAGGCCGGCACGCTCGCGCGGATCGTAGGCGCCGCCGGCCGCGAACTCGACCGACACATCGACAATCGGCAAGGCGTGGGTTTCGACGAAATACACCCGCGCTCCCGACTGCGTGGTCCAGTGCTCGATCTGCACCCTCGCAGCGGCAGGCAGGGCGGCGGCGAGAAGCAGCAGCGCGATCGAGGCGCACAACGCGGGACGCATGTTCAGTGCGCGGCGGCGGGCACGGCATGCGGCGGCCCACCCCGGCCGAGCGGCTGGGGATCGAGCACTGCCACGGTCAGCGAATCATCGATGAGGTACTTCGCGGCGACGCTCCGGACCTGCTCGGCCGATATCGCCTTGAGCCGCTCGGGAATCCGGTCGGCGTCGCGGAAGGACAAGCCGCTCGACTCCAACTCTCCGATCTCCATCGCCTGCGCGAAGAACGAGTCCCTCCGGTAGACGAACTGCGCGAGGAGCTGCACCTTGGCGCGCTGCAGCTCCTCGGGGGTGACGCCCTCGATCGCAACCCGGGCGGCGATCTCCCGCAGGGCGGATTCGAGCTCGGCTCCGGAGTGTCCCTGAGCGGCGGCGGCGTTCAGAAACACCATTCCCGGACCGCGCGAGAGAAGCTCGTACTCGGCGCCCGCGGAAGTGGCGATGCGGCGCTCCCGCACCAGAATCTGATTGAGCCGGGCCGCGTCGTTGCCCCCGAGCACCTTCACCAGCACGGCGATGGCGAACGGCTCCCAGTCGTTCGCCGGATCGCGCAGGGCCGGCGCCTTGTATCCGAAGCGCACATACGCCAGCTCGGCCGGCGCCTTCAGCACGACCCGCCTCATGCCTCGCTGCGCGGGCTCCGACTGCGGCTTGCGCGGCGCCACCGCCCTGCGCGGGAGCGGCCCGTAGTAGCGCTTGGCCCAGGCGGCCACCTGCGCGGGATCGACGTCGCCGACCACCACGACAGTCGCGTTGTTCGGGGCGTACCAGCTCCTGTACCACGCCGATGCGTCTTTCCAGTCCATGTTCTGGAGATCCTGCATCCACCCTATCGTCGGCCACTTGTAGGGATGCGCCGAGAACGCCGTGGCGAGCAGGTTCTCGTCCAGCAGCGCACGCGGCTGATCCTCGGTGCTCAAACGGCGCTCCTCCATCACCACCTTGATCTCCCGCGCGAATTCCTCCGGTCGGATCGCGAGGTTCGCCATGCGGTCGGCCTCCAGCCGCATCACGAAGGGCAAGCGGTCGCGATGCACCTGCTCGTGGTACACGGTGTAGTCCGTCGAAGTGAAGGCGTTGTCGCGTCCTCCAGCCTCGGCCACCAGCCGCGAGAACTCCTCAGGGCCGACGCGGCGTGTTCCCTTGAACATCATGTGCTCGAGCACGTGCGCGACGCCGGTCGTCCCCGGCGACTCGTCCATCGAGCCCGCCCGATACCACACCTGCTGCACCACGGTCGGTGCGCGGTGGTCCTCCTTGACGATGAGACGCAACCCGTTCGCGAGAGTGAATTCGCGCGGATCGGCTCGCGCCGGCGAGGCGAACGCCAGCACTGCGAAAACGAAGGCGGCTTGACGGGAAACCATTGCGGCGAATGCTAAAATCCGACGTCGCTATTCTATAGCGGTTTGTATCCGATCCATTCATGCTTGAAGCATCATCCGAAGCAGCCCGGCAGTCCTCCTGGACGGCGCGTCTCGGGCAAGGGCTCGCCAGGACTCGCTCGCGCCTCTCGGGCCTGTTTGGCGGCCGTGCCGTCGATCCGGCGCTGTATGAAGAGATCGAAGCGGCGCTGCTCGCAAGCGATGCGGGCGTCGAGGCGACACAGTTCTTGCTCGCCCGGCTGCGCGAGCGCGCCGGCGATGCGACGACGGCCGAACGGCTGAGATCGGTATTGCGCGAGACGCTCGTCGAATTGCTGTCTCCGCTCGAGCGTCCTCTCGATCTCACCGGACGGAAACCCTACGTGATCATGCTCGCCGGGGTCAACGGCGCGGGCAAGACGACCTCGGCCGGCAAGCTCGCGAAGTTCTTCCGGGATCAAGGGCGTTCCGTGCTGCTCGCCGCGGGGGATACCTTTCGGGCCGCGGCGCGCGAGCAGCTCGAAGCGTGGGGCGAGAGGAACGAAATCGCGGTCGTGGCGCAATCAGGCGGCAATCCCGCGGCCGTGGTGTTCGACGCGATCGCCGCCGCGCGGGCGCGCGGCACCGATGTGGTGATCGCCGACACCGCGGGACGCCTGCCGACGCAGGCGCACCTCATGGAGGAGGTTGCCAAGATCAAGCGGGTGGTTGCCAAGGCCGAACCCGGCGCCCCCCACGAGATATGGCTGGTGCTCGACGCCAACACCGGCCAGAACGCGCTCAGCCAGGTCAAAGTCTTCGACGATGCGCTCGGCCTGACCGGACTGATTCTCACGAAGCTCGACGGTACTGCGAGGGGCGGGGTGGTGTGCGCGATCGCGCTCGCGCGGTCGCGAAATCCCCTGCCGCTCCGGTTTCTGGGGGTGGGCGAAGGCGCGGATGACCTCCGGCCTTTTGTCGCACGTGAATTCGCCGCGGCCGTTCTTGCCTAGCCTCACCTGATCGGCCTCCGGCGGCATGGCGATCATCTCGCTCCATCAGGTCAGCAAGCGCTATCCGGGAGGGTTCGAGGCGCTGAAGGCGGTCAGCTTTTCTGTCGAGCCGGGCGAGATGCTGTTTCTCACCGGCCACTCCGGGGCCGGCAAGACCACTCTTCTCAAGTTGATTGCCGCGATCGAGCGCGCCAACGGTGGGACGGTGCTCGTCAACGGCCAGAATGTGTCGTCGATGCGCTCGGCGGCGATACCCTACTTGCGGCGCAACCTGGGACTGGTCTTTCAGGGACAGAAGCTGCTCTACGACAGGAGCGTTTTCGACAACGTCATGTTGCCGCTGATCGTGACCGGGCAGCCCTATCGCGAAGCCGCGCGGCGCGCGCGCGCGGCCCTCGACAAGGTTGGGCTTCTCACGCGCGAGAAGGCGAATCCCGTGACCCTGTCGGGCGGCGAGCAGCAGCGCCTGTGCGTCGCGCGCGCCGTCGTGAACCGCCCGGCGATTCTCCTGGCCGATGAACCTACCGCCAGTCTCGATGCAGCCTACGCGGACGAGATCATGGAAATGTTCCACGCTTTCCACCAGGTCGGCGTCACTGTGCTGGTTGCGACGCACGACCAGCAGCTGATCGGCAAGTACCGCAAGCGCGTCCTGGCGCTCGATCACGGCAGGCTCCAGTGAGGGCGTGGCTGCAGCACCACCGCCTGAGCCTTGTGCAGACAAGCGCTCGCATGGCGGGGTCGCCCTTCGCTACCACCCTCAATGTCCTCGCGATCGGCGTCGCGCTGGCACTGCCGTTTGGGGTGTACTGCCTGCTTGCGAACCTCGAGGCCCTGTCCCGCAAGGTATCCGTCGACCCGCAACTTACCGTCTTCCTCGCGAGAGATGCCGCAAAAGCGGATGTCGCGGCCGTCGAGACCCGGCTGAAGGGAGCGAGAGGCGTGCGCGCCGTGCGCTTCATATCCCGCGATGCAGCGCTCGCGGATCTCGGCCGTGCAGGCGGCCTGGAGGAAGTGATAGCCAGCCTGCCGCAGAATCCCCTGCCCGACGCCTTCGTGGTCACCCTCTCGGCGAGCGACCCGGTGCTGGCGGATCGGCTCGAGCTCGATTTCAAATCCTTGCCCAAGGTCGCCTACGTGCAGGCGGATTCCGCATGGGTCAGACGTATGGACGCGCTGCTTCGTCTGGGACGGACCGGGGTGGTACTGCTCGCGGGATTGCTCGGCATCGCCCTTGTGGCCGTCACGTTCAACACCATCCGCCTGCAGATCCTCACGCAGCGCGATGAGATCGAGCTCTGCCGCCTGATCGGCGCGACACACACCTACATCCGCCGGCCGTTTTTCTATCTTGGCTCCATGCTCGGCCTGCTGGGAGGAATCGCAGCCCTGGGGATCGTGGTCGCCGGGCTCGCGTTTCTGAATCGCGACCTCGGGGCGCTGGCGCAGTTGTACGGCGCCGACCTTCGCCTGAGCTTGCCGAGCTCCCGCGAGATGGGTGCCGTGCTGGGCTCAGCGGCGGCGCTGGGTTGGTTGGGAGCCTACCTCTCAGTAAGTAGACACTTACTCGAAAGAGGGCGTAAATAGGGCATCTACCCAGGTGTTTTCGAATGGGGCTTCAAGAGCCTTCCCTGACCCGGAACTGGACCCGCTCTTAGCACTCTAAGATCGAGAGTGCTAAAATTGCGACCTCTAGGGGAATAGCCAATGACCAACATCAAGACCATGACGCTGCCCGTGCCTGTCGGGAGCCTTGAAAGCTATATCCACGCGGTGAACCGCTTTCCGATTCTTTCGCCCGAGCAGGAACGCCAGCTCGCGCGCAAGTTCAGAGCCGAGGATGACGTCGAATCTGCGCGCCAGCTGGTGCTTTCGCACCTCCGCTTGGTCGTGGCCATCGCCCGCGGATATATGGGGTACGGCCTGCCGCACGGGGACCTGATCCAGGAAGGCAACATCGGCCTGATGAAGGCCGTCAAGCGCTTCGATCCTGAACGCGGGGTTCGCTTGGTGTCGTTCGCCGTCCATTGGATCCGCGCCGAGATCCACGAGTTCGTCCTGCGCAACTGGCGCATGGTGAAGATCGCAACCACCAAGGCGCAGCGTAAGCTGTTTTTCAATCTGCGCAGCATGAAGCCGTCCCTCGACCCGTTGACGCAGTCGCAGATCGGCTCGATAGCCAGGCAGCTCAAGGTCAAGCCTGAAGAGGTCGCCGAAATGGAAATGCGACTCGCCGGCCAGGAGGTTGCGCTCGAGCCGTCCAGTGACGAGGACGACTCTTATGCTCCCATCGCGTATCTGGCTGATCGCTCGCCCGAGCCCTCTGAGTTGGTCGAGGCGAAGCAGGAGGAAGACCTGCGGACGCGCGCTCTCGAGGACGCCCTTGCAAGCCTTGATCCGCGCAGCCGGCGCATCATCGAAACGCGCTGGCTCCGGGAGAAGAATCCGGCGACGCTGCACGATCTTGCCGCTGAGTTCAAGGTTTCCGCCGAGCGCATTCGCCAGATCGAGGCAAAGGCGCTGGAAAAGATGAAGGGTGTCATCGCCCACGCCTGAAACCGGCGACCCGAGCTCCCGGTAGAGCCGCGCTTCGGCGCGGCTTTTTATTTGCCGGCCGATATGACGTAGCGGTTACGGCCCTGCTGTTTGGCCTGGTATAGCGCCTGATCGGCGAACTCGATGATGCTCTCCGGCCGGGTGTCGTGGGCCGGGATCAGCGAGGCGATGCCTTGACTCAGGGAAACGGTGCCGCCCGTGCCGGAACGCGCGTGAGGAATCGACATCCCGTCGATTGCACGAGCGACCGATTTCGCCACGTCTACGGCCCCTTCCACGGTCGTCATCGGAAGCACCATTGCGAACTCCTCCCCGCCATAGCGCGCCGCAAGGTCCGCGGGGCGCTTTGCGACCGACCTCAATGCGGACGCGACTTGCCGCAGACAATCGTCTCCCGCCTGGTGGCCGTAGCAGTCGTTGAATGCCTTGAAATGGTCGACGTCCGCCAATATGAGCGACAGCGGTTCGCGCTCACGCGAGGCGCGCCTGATTTCGGACAGCAGGAAGCTGTCGAAATAGCGTCTGTTCGCGATCCCTGTGAGGCTATCCTGCCGGGACAGATTTTCCAGCTCGCGGTTGGCCGCAGCCAGCTCCCGCGACATTTCCAGCAGCTTGCTTCGGGTGGATTCGATTCTTTGAAGCGCTCGGATTTTTGCGTTCAGCACGACGAAGCTCACCGGCTTGACGAGGTAGTCGTCACCGCCCGCCTCGATGGCGCGGTCCAAATCCTGATCGGCTTCCCTGGAGCTCAGAAAAATGATCGGAACCCATTCGTCGGGGCGACTCTCCCGCATTTGGCGCGCGGCGTCGTAGCCGTCCATTACCGGCATCATGACGTCGATCAGCACGAGATTCGGCCGATCTTGCAGGTAGATTTGCAGGGCCCGGCTTCCGTTCTCCGCCTCGATCACGGAGTGGCCCATCTTTTCGACCAGGCCGCGAAGGGCCGCGCGAATCGTGGCAGAGTCGTCAACGATCAGGACCTTCATGGCGTCCGCTACGCCCCGCATAGGCGACTAGAATACAACGGTTCCGGGCCCGTCAGCCCTTGGCGTTTAGCAATGTCTTGAGGTCGGCAACGAGATTCGGGACATTGCCTTGGCGCACGAACAGACGCAATCGTCCCTGTGGATCGAATACGTAGCTGCCGGCGGTGTGGTCCACCGTGTAGCTGTCCGGCGTCTTTCCCGGCGCTTTCTGATAGAACACCTTGAATTCCTTCGCTACGCGCGCAGTCGTGGCGGCGTCCCCGTAGAGACCGAGAAAGCTCGGGTCGAATGCAGGCACATATTTCGCGAGCAGGTCCCGCGTGTCCCTTTCGGGATCGACGCTGACGAAGAGCACCTGCAGCCGCTTGCCGTCCTCTCCCAATTGATCCTTCGCGACCTTCAGCTCGGCGAGCGTCGTCGGGCATACGTCGGGACAGCGCGTATAGCCGAAGAACATCACCACGACTTTGCCGCGAAAGTCCGCGAGCGTCCGCATTTTCCCGGTGTGATCGGTGAGCGCGAAGTCCTTGCCGTAGTCCGCGCCGGTGACATCCGTGTTGTTGAACGAAGGGCCCGAGCCGCTGCACCCGCCGAGGGCCGCGGCGGCAAGAACCACGCTGAACAGGGCTCGCACCGGGGCGCTCAGAGGTAGAAGTAGTGATCGACGAGCAGCGCTGCAAAAAGCAGCGCCAGATAGGCGATCGAATAGCGGAACGTGCGCCGCGCCAGCGCGTCGCTGTAACCGATGTAGAGCCGGACCGCGTATGCGACGAACACGCCGCTCAATATCGCCGCCGCCGCGAGGTAAATCCAGCCGCTCATGCCGTACGCGAAAGGCAGCAGGGCGGAGGCGAAGAGCACTACCGTATACAGGAGGACGTACAGGCGCGTGAAGCGCTGGCCGTGCGTGACCGGCAGCATCGGCAACCCGGCCTTTGCGAAATCCTCGGTTCGATAGAGCGCGAGCGCCCAGAAGTGCGGCGGCGTCCAGGCGAAAATAATGAGAGAAAGGAGGAGTGCCTCCGGGGCCACGTCCCCGGTGACGGCGGCCCAGCCGAGAACCGGCGGCATCGCGCCGGAGGCGCCGCCGATGACGATATTCTGCGGCGTCGCGGGCTTGAGCAGCACCGTATAAATCACGGCATAGCCGATGAACGTGGCGAGGGTCAACCACATGGTGAGCGGGTTGACCAGCGCGTAGAGCATCCACAGACCCGCGCCCCCGATCGCGGCGGCGAACACCAGGGTCTGCCGCGAAGTAAGCTCTCCGCGCGGCAGCGGCCTGCCTCGTGTCCGGCTCATGACCGCGTCGAGCTTCTGCTCGACCAGGCAGTTCACCGCGGCCGCCGACCCCGCCACCAGCCAGATTCCGACTATCGCCGAGACCAGGAGCCCCGGCGGCACCATGCCAGGTGTAGCGAGGAACATTCCGATCGCCGCGCAGAACACGATGAGGGATACCACGCGCGGCTTGGTGAGGCCGAGGAACTGGCGCAGGCGCAAACCGGAGGCGGTCAGGGCGAATTGCATGGGCGGAAATCTTACCATCACGGTCCTATCCGATTCGCGAGGTTCTGAGCAGGCGCGCGAGGTCTTTCAGCATTTTCCGACCATCGGGATCGCCGGGAAAACGCAGCATCAGGCTTCCCCGCGGATCGATCACGTAGATGTATCGGGCCGGACTCCTCGGCGAGGCCAATTCCTCGGGGAGGCTCGCGTCGGGTGGGCGCGCCACCATCAAGCCCGCGTGCTCGCGCAGCAGTGCCGGGTCCGGAACGGCGGTGTCATCGAGCAGCCAAACGCGCTCGATTCTTTCCGCGTCCTTGCCCAGCGCGATACGCGCCTGGCGCATATACACGAGTTTCTTCTGGCAGCCGTCGCCGCAGGCGGCGGAATCCACCTGAAGCAATACCCACTTGCCGCGCAGCTGCGAGAGGCGGAACGAGCCGCCGTCGAGGCGGCGCAGCTCGGGATCGGAAAGGGAGCGAGGGTCGACCAGTTCCCCGTAGTTCGTCCGCGATTGCGGCTGCCAGACGAAGTAGGCGAACCAGGCGGCTAGCGTCGGCGCTGCGCAGAGCGCGAGAATCACCAGAGCAAGCCGCCGGCCGCGCCGGCGCTGCTCATCGGCCGGCGGCGGAACCGGTTCGCTTGAAGCCGAGAGCGACATAGAGCACGGCGGCGAGCGCCGCAAATGAATACCACTGCAGTGCGTAGCCGCGATGCCGTTCAACGCCCGTGTCGGGGCGCTCCCAGGCCCTCACGAGACCGTCACGAGCATCGCTCGTCTGCTCGATCACGAACGGCTGCAGACTCAGCCCGAGGCGCTTTTCCTCTCGCGGGAGAACCAGGTTCTGGCGCAAGCTCCCGGAATCCGCCTCCGGGGCGAGCTCGAGAAATCGCGTACCGGGCACGACGGCCGCGCCTTCTATCGCCTGAACGCCTTCGGGCGTGGGTACGTCGGGTAGCTTCGGGCGCACGCCCGCCGCGATCCATCCACGATTGACCAGGACGTGCATGCCACCGCTCGCGAGCTTGAGAGGCGTGACGACGTGGTAGCCGACCGCACCGTGCATCACCTTGTTGTCGAGGAAAAATGTGTCGCGCGCGACGAAGCTTCCGAGTGCCGCGACTCGGCGGCGCTCGAAGCCTGCGGCGTCGACTCGGACCGGGGGCACCTGGAGCACCGGTCCCCGCGCCGCCTCGTCCAGCATTCGGCCGGCCGCGAGCTTCTCCTCGGCGCGCCGAGTCTGCCAGTTGCCCAGAGCGATGGTCAGCGCGACGAACGCCGCGGCGGCCAACGTAGGTACCCAGCCCGGCCTGAACTTGCGGCCTGCGATCATGACCCCGCTCGACATGGCGCTAGATGGATTGGAGTACACTCGATACCGGCCGTTCCCGCTTCCGCATGAAAATCATCGTTATCCTGATCTTCATCGCAATACTCGCGAGCCTCGGCTCGGCGCTGTTCTTTCTGGTGACCGATCGCGGCCAGTCCAAGCGCACCGTCAAGGCCCTTGCGGTGCGCGTCGGGCTCTCGCTCGGCCTGTTCCTGCTGCTGATGGCGGGATACTACTTCGGCCTCATTCCCGGCAAGATCACCTAGCCGTCGGACGCTCGCGCGGCTCCGCCGCAATTGGTCCTTCGGAACTGCGCAACGCCTGCGAATCCGGCGCGTGCGCGTCTACAGCCAATAAACGAAGATGAACAGCCCGAGCCACACGACGTCGACGAAGTGCCAGTACCAGGCCACGGCTTCGAAGGCAAAGTGCTGCTCCGGCTTGAAGTGCCCGGCGAGGCAGCGGACCAGGATCGTGGTCAGCATGATGGCGCCGAGCGTCACGTGAAAGCCGTGGAATCCCGTGAGCATGAAAAACGTGGACCCGTAGACGCCGGTGGTCAGCTTGAGGTTCAGTTCCGAGTAGGCATGGGAGTATTCGAAGGCCTGCAATCCGAGGAAGAGCACGCCGAGGCCGATGGTCAGGAACATGAAGAGCGCGAGCTGCCCGCGCTTGTTCTCCTTCAGGGCCCAATGGGCAATGGTGACGGTCACGCCCGAAGAAAGGAGCAGCAGCGTGTTGATCGCGGGGATTCCCCAGGCCGCCATGGGCGTGAACGGGTCCTTGAAATCCGGCCCGGCGGAAGGCCACTGGGGCGCGAAATCCGGCCAGAGCAGCTTGCTGTCCAAGCTCCCCAGATCGGGCACGGAGAGCTGGCGGGTGTAGTAGAGCGCGCCGAAAAAGGCGGCGAAGAACATCACTTCGGAGAAGATGAACCAGCTCATGCCCCAGCGGAATGAAACGTCTTCCCAGCGACCGTACTTGCCGCCTTCGGACTCGCGGATCACGTCGCCGAACCAGCGCACCATCATGAATACCAGGATCGCAAAGCCGAGCAGCACGAGATAGCGCCCGGGCTCCCAGCCGTTGAACCAGCTCGCGGCGCCGGTCGCCATGAAGAGCAGCGCCGCCGAGCCGAAGAT
>Ga0137409_10007487_pt1 | contig 11224 bp, 6 predicted proteins | sample CZODoug1_16funga_FD_122059 | JGI IMG/M metagenome (GOLD analysis project Ga0137409, IMG submission 122059) | Vadose zone soil fungal communities from Angelo Coast Range Reserve, California, USA - CZODoug1_16fungal (Hybrid Assembly) | ecosystem: Environmental > Terrestrial > Soil > Vadose zone... | reverse complement strand
TAGCTGCCGAAAATCTGGCGCATGGTTTTGCCGATGTGAATCTCGGGCAGCGCACCGCCCATCGAAGCAAACGCCTTGTTTCTGAGAATGCAACAAAGATTTGCGTCATAGATCTCCACACCTACCGTGGAATTGTTGAGGACGGCGGCCAACCTCGGCGTTGCTGCACCAAAAACCTCACGGAACGCAGGCCCCGGTTCTTCGGTCAAAGCCACGTTATCGTGCCTGGGCATCGGTACGCAAATGGACACGAAAGCCTCCCATCTTCCTCCGAGCTTCAGAACCCTTGATTTTGTGCCGTCCAGCCGTCTTCCAGTAACTGCTCGAATGCTGGACGGGACAGCGCGTCTCGTAAGCCTTCATGGTTCCAGTTCTGGAGTGGCAGAAGAACTGGCTTGCAACGCCATCTTCAATATCTCCGGCTTCGCCTCATCCAAGACGCAAGCCATTGCGAGCACCGAGCTGGTAACGATTTGCCGGGCTTCGCGAGGATCGATGTCCAGGCCCTCGTTCAGTCTTAGGGCGAAGACATGCGCGTGGGTCCAAGTTTCGAAGAGGCCGAATTGCTGGTCCACGACGAGTCCTGGTTGATTTTCGATGGCCCTGCACACCACAGCTGCATTGCCCCAGCGTTCCGCCGTAAATACCATTCTGCTCTGTCCCATGAAATAGATATCAACAGTGCTACCGGTAAGACCGGTGAACTTTATATGCTGGATATACCGCTCATGTCAATACCTTGTATGGAGAATTATTGGCAGAGCATCTTGGCGGCGCCCTCGATGTCAAGACCGGTTCTGGCGCGAGGCGAATGATCCCATTCGCGGGATCGGCAGCGAATTCGCTGCGGCGTTCCCTGTCTCGCTCCTATGCCGGCTCACCCGGCTTTTCGCTGGAACTCCCCGCGATCGTGATCACCGCGCCGTCCATCTTGTTCTCCAGCGTGCGATAAGGCAGAACTCTGAGCTGGTGACGGACTCCCTTCATGTCTCTAATCTCTCTTTCCACCGTCTGACAATTAGTCATCACCTGCAGAACCAGCGACTGAAAATCCGGATTTTCGATCGTCGAATTAATGTGCAAGAGCGGGCGGCCGACGTCCGCGGGGATCAGGCCAAAAAACTTCTGCGCCTGGGGCGTGAACCGGCGAATGGTCAGGTCGCTGCCGACCATGATCACGGCGACATCGATGCTCGCGAAGATGTTCATTAAATCATTGTTGGCTTGCGTGATCTCCAGGTTTCGACTGCGCAGCTCGTCGTTGACGGTGCTCAATTCCTCGTTCGCGGACTGCAACTCCTCTTTCGCTGTTTCCAGCTCCTCATTGGTGCTTTGCAACTCTTCATTGCTCGAAAGGATCTCCTCGTTTGCGGACTGCAGCTCCTCATTCGTAGCTTCCTGCGTTTCGATGACGGATTGGAGATACTCCTTCGTTGCGGCAAGTTCCTGTTCGAGCTTGGAAATTTTTTCGGACGCGGCTTCCGACCTCATGTTGGGCGGGATTCTTCCGGATCCGGCTCCGGGCGCCCTCTCCGCCACCGCATCCTGAAAAACAATCATGAAGAAGATCTCTTCCAGGTTACTCACGTTGATGGGAATCACGTCGAAGTTGACTAGCCGGACGGAATCCGCGGGGTGCTGAGTTCCTCCTCCCCTTCCCTGTCCCTCTCCATTTCCGTTTCCATTCTTGATTTGAACATTTTGCCTGCGGACCGTGGTGTTTTCCTTTTTCGCCTTTCCGATGGCGTTTTGCAGGTCCAGCAGCAGCCCTGCACGCGCCATCTTCAGAATGTTCAAGCTGGCGCGGCCCGGCGCCAGCTTCAAATAGTGGTTTACGTTGCCGCGCGTGTGAATAATCTCCATATCCCCGTTGACGAACACGGTCGCCGGCGCATATTGGCTCAACAGGCGGCGGTCGAACTCCTTTTGTGCTTCCAGATAATTCCACCCTGGATCCGTCAGCCTCGAGGAACTGCGGGTAGGGCCAAGATCGCTGCGTTCCGCATCACGATGCAGCGAGAAAGTCACCGCTTGACGCATGGCCGTCGTTTTCTTGGAGAAAATCTTGTGCGTGCGGTCTTCCGTTGCGAAAAGGCTTGTGGCGGCCCCCACCCCTTCGGAAGTGCCCAGAACCAGGTAACCTCCGGGTCTGGCCGCATAGTGAAACAGGGAGATCGCTTTGTTCTGAAGAACAGGTTCGAGATAAATAAGCAGGTTTCGGCAACAGATAAGGTCCATTTGAGAGAAGGGCGGGTCATTCAGAACGTTATGCTGCGCGAAGATGCATATGTCTCGTATGCTTTTGCTAATCCGGTATTCACCCTCCACCTTGGCAAAAAATCGCCGGAGGCGCTTTTCCGAAACGTCTCCATGAATGTTTTCCGGATAAATCCCGCTCCGGGCCCTGGTGACACCGGACTCGCTCACGTCGGTTCCGAACAATTGAATGGGAACTTGCGGCGCTTTGTCTCCAAGGTACTCCAGCAGCGCGATGGCAATGGAATAGGTTTCCTCTCCGGAGGCACATGCCGGGGTCCAGATTCGGATGCCCGTTTCTAAAGGATGTTTTTTCAAAATGCCGGGAAAAACTTGCGCTTTCAAGGCATCAAACACCTGCGGATTGCGAAAGAAATTAGTAACATTGATCAACACGTCTTGATAGAGCGCTTTGATTTCCGCCGGATTGGCCTGCACGCACTTGACGTATTCTTCGAGTTTATCGATCTTATGAACCACCATGCGGCGCTGGATCCGGCGCAAGATCGTGGTCTGCCGGTAATGCGTGAAATCCACTCCCGTGGTTCTTCGCAAGAGATGGAAGACGGCACTCAAACCCGCGTTTTTTCCCGAGTCCAGTTCAATCGGTTCGGATTTGTGATTCCGCGCTACATAGGGATGGCGCGCAATCCGCACCAATTCCCGTGCGATTCCTTTCGGCGCGAGCACGTAGTCCACGCGGCCCGCGGCGACAGCGCTCCGTGGCATGGCATCATATTTCGCTGACGCTCCATCCTGCGCAAAGGTGACTCCGCCTTGCGCTTGAATTTCCGCCATCCCCAGCGTTCCGTCTGTCCCCGTACCTGAGAGGATCACGCCGATCGCGCGATTTCCGTGCTCTTCCGCCAGGGCACGCATGAAGTGGTCAATCGGCATGTGAATTCCGCGCGATTCCTCCCGCGGCCTCAGTTGCAGCGAGTGATTTGAAATTGACATCGTCGTGTTCGGCGGAATGACGTAGACGTGGTTGGGCTCGACGTTCATGCCATCCGTTACTTCTTTTACGTGCATCGCGGTTTTCTTGGAAAGAAGTTCGGTCAGCAGGCTGTGATGTTTCGGATCCAAGTGTTGCACCAGGACAAACGCCATGCCCGAATCAACCGGCAGATTGCACATCAATTCCATGAAAGCTTCAATCCCGCCGGCCGAAGCGCCGATCGCGGCGATCAACAGGTCGTTTTTCGAGGCGGATGGCACTGCGCCTTCCAGCCTGGCGGCCACGCGTCGCGGGGTCCGTTTCGTCGGCTCTGACTTCATGGCCTTGTTTGCAATCCTCCAGTGTGGATTAAGCGCCGCGCACGGCGGCGTTTCTCTACTCGAACTGCCTTCGGAACACTGCGAGCTGCTGCTGCAGGTCGGAGATCTCCTTTTGGAGAACTGCCACTTTCTCCTCCAGACTGGCGATGCGCTCGCGGTCAGCACTGAAACCGGTGGCGGCTGCTTCTGCCTCCGGTTTTGCATCGAAGGCCTCCACATCGCCAGAAAGGAGATGCGCGTAGCGCGCTTCCTTTGTGCCGGCCTGCCGGGGAAGAACTTTGACGAGTGGGGGTTCGCGCTTCATCAGATGCTGCAGGCTGGAGTGCACGGCGCTGAGATCGTCGAAGGGATGCATGCGCTCGGCGCGGGTCCGGAGTTCGCCGGGCGTTTGAGGACCGCGCAAGAACAAGACGCAGAGAATGGCGATTTCGTGGCGATAGAAGTTGAAGGCTTCCTGGAGGCGGTGTTCGTACTTGGTGACGCGGCTATCCGCGGCACTGATGGAGCGGACGAGGGATTGACCGTCCAGAGAATGCAGCGCTTGCCGGACGGCCGCTTCGTCGAGACTCATTGCGGGTTCGCGGTTCGATTTCTGGTTGCAAGCATTGACGAGGGCGTTCAAAGAGAGTGGGTAATATTCGGGAGTGGTGATCTCTTTTTCGACGAGGGAGCCCAGGACCCGGCATTCGATTTCGTTTAGAAGGATGTTCACGACGTGGAATGATACAACGATCGGTGACCCCGAGAGGCTCGGGGCAGGCCGGTGAGATATGTGGTGAGCCGCCTGACTCAGTTCTGAGCTTGTGATCGCAGCCTGCAGAGGACGCGGGGCTCCTGACCGGTTTTTCGCCAACCCGCTGCGCAAATTGTTCCTCCCTGCGGAGTTGCCGACGGAATTAAAGGAATACTTTAGGAATCTAGCGGGGGGACCCCCTACACCCCCCATCCGATGCATGAATGTCAAAACAAAGGGGATAGAAAATGGGCAATTTGTAAGTATATGAAAAGAAGCAACGAAGATGATGGTGGTGAACGAAGGGTGTCGAGTTCCAGAATGGGAATTTTTCGTATACACCCCGGTTGTTTTCGTAAGAGTGACAAATACAGGAAGGTTTTGATCGGGAAACACACTAAAGAATACCACAGAAGTATCCTGCGTGTCCATTACTTTCTAAGTATCATTCGAACGGGGCCGTAACTCGTTGAAAGCTTTGCGGCTTGAAGGCGTTGAGGGCAAAAATTGCCGTCGGAGCCGATAAGGAATGGTGCGAGAACGAAGGAGTTTGAGAGGGCGAAGTGGTGTACAAGAGTCAAAATCAACATCGCAAGGCGACATGGCGGGTGACTCGCACCCGAACTGAGCGGTCCCGACCGGCGAGAACGGCGTGTAAGACTCTCTTGGTCGGCCCAGCGGCGTACGCCCCGGCCCCTCGCTCAAGACCGGATGGGGGGTTGGGACGTCAAAGAAATTGGAGAGAAAGCTCGAGGTGTAAGGTTAGGCGGGAGCAGTTCTTGTCCGAACACGGGACGGGGAATCCCATTTCCGGGCAATTTGGCCGGACTCCCAAGAAAGAAGGCGGGCTAATGCGTTGAAAAAGCGTAGACTTACGGCGGGGAACACGGGGCAGGCGAGTTGCGTTCTATAGAGTGGCAAAGACATGGACATTCAACGACCATCCAACGCAAGAGCAAAGAAAATCCGGCGGATCGTGTATGCGACCGTCGCTATCCTATTGGTCGGGGGCGTGACCTTTGGGCTTTCGCGGCTCCGGCCAGCGGCGCCCACGGTAGACCGCGCCACCATCTGGCCGGACGAAGTGAAGCGCGGCCCGATGCTGCGCGAAGTACGCGGGCTGGGGACGCTCATCCCGGAAGAAATCCGCTGGATCCCGGCGCAGACGGATTCGCGCGTGGAGCGCATCGTGATCCGGCCAGGCGCCATCGTGAAGCCGGAAACCATCATCCTGGAATTGACCGATCCGCAACTACAGAAGGATGCGCTGGACGCGCAGTATCAGCTCAAAGCGGCAGAAGCGGAGTACGCCAACCTACGAGTGCAAGTGAACAGCGAGTTGATGAACCAGAAGGCGGCGGCAGCGGCGGTGCGCAGCGAGTACGAGCAGTCGAAAATCCAGCACGTAGTGGACGACAGGCTCTTCAAAGAGGGCGTCGGGGCCGAGGTGACCACCCAACTCTCCAAAGTCAAGATGGAACAATTGGCGGTCCGCGCTGGGCTTGAAGATGAGAGGACGGAGATCTCGGCAGAGTCCTCCAAGGCGCGGCTGGCGGCGCAGCAAGCGCGCGTGGAGCAGCAGAAGGCAATGTATCAACTGCGGCGCACGCAGCTTGAAGCACTGCACGTGCGGGCAGGCATTTATGGCGTGCTGCAACTGCTTCCTGTGGATGTTGGGCAGCGGGTGACGCCGGGGACGAACCTGGCGCGCGTGGCCGATCCGAAGAAACTCAAAGCGGAAATAAAGATCGCTGAGACGCAGGCGAAGGACGTGGCCATCGGGCAAAAAGCGACGATTGACACGCGGAATGGGGTGGTCAACGGGCACGTTTCGCGGATCGATCCTTCGGTGCAGAACGGCACGGTGACGGTGGACGTGGCGATCACGGATGCCCTGCCGCAAGGAGCGCGGCCGGATTTGAGCGTCGACGGCACGGTGGAACTGGAAAACCTGAAAGATGTGCTCTTCGTGGGCCGGCCGGTTCATGGGCAGGCGGACAGCACGATCGGAATTTTCAAGCTGGTGGAAGACGGTTCGGAGGCAGTACGCGTCAATGTAAAGCTGGGGCGGAGTTCGGTGAACACGATTGAAGTGGTGCAAGGGTTGAAGGTGGGAGACAAAGTGATTCTCTCCGACATGTCCGCGTGGGACAACTTCGACCGCATCCGGCTGAGATAACAATTTTGGGTGTTGCAGGCGACCGGAAATATTTGAATCCCTAATCGCAGGAGGGGGAGAATGCACGCGCTCTGGCAGGACGTGCGCTACGGCCTGCGAATGCTGGCGAAGAATCCGGGCTTCACCGCGGTCGCTGTTCTCACCTTGGCGCTGGGAATCGGCGCGAACACGGCGATTTTTTCGTTGTTGAATCAGGTTCTTCTGCGCCGGCTGCCGGTCCGCAATCCGAAAGAGCTAGTGGTGCTGAAATCGCCCGGACCGAAGCGCGGGCATGTGTGGAGCGATGGCGACGATTCGGAGATTTTTTCGCACCCACTCTATAAGGGGCTGGCGAAGAATACCGCGGTATTCGATGGAGTGATCGCGCGGTACCCATTCGAGGCCAGCATCGCGAGTCATGGGCAGACGGAGCGCGGGTCCGGCGAACTGGTGACTGGTAATTATTTCGATGTGCTGGGCGTGCGGCCGGTACTGGGCCGAGTGCTTTCGCCTGCCGATGACGACGTGCAAGGGGCGCACCCCGTACTTGTATTGAGTCATTCCTATTGGACGCGGCATTTTGGCGGCGATGCGGGGGTGTTGAATCAGGCGATTCTGGTGAATAACGCCGAAATGACAATTGTCGGAGTGGCGCAAGCGGGATTCAGCGGCATCCAGGTGGGACAGACGCCGGACATTTTTGTGCCCATGACGATGAAAGGGCAGATGACGCCTATACGGAATGGCCTGGACGATTGGAATGATTCGTTCTTGGCGGTGCTGGCGCGACGGAAGCCCGGCGTTTCCATGGAGCAGGCGCAGGCGGGGATCAACGTGGACTACCCGGGGCTGCTGGAGCAGCAAGCGGCGACGCTCAAATTCCGCAAGAGTGGAAAAGACGAGCAGGAATTCCTGAGCAAGAAGATAGTGCTGTATCCCGGGGCGCAGGGCCGGACCACGCTTCAACGGGATTCCGGTCCAGCGCTGATCGCGTTGTTTGCGATGGTGGGGATTGTGTTGCTAATCGCCTGCACCAACGTTGCGAACCTGTTGTTGGCCAAGGCAGCGGCGCGCCAGCGGGAGTTCGCGATTCGCTCGGCACTGGGAGCGACCCCGGGCCGAATGATGCGCCAGTTGCTGGTGGAGAGCTTCCTTTGCGCGGCAGGAGGAGGAGGCCTGGGTCTGGTTTTGAGTTTCTGGCTAATGAACATTTTGACCCAAGCCGTCGTTTCTGAAGGTGGTGTGCACGGAATCACTTCAAGAGCGGATGGGAGCATTCTGGGATTTGCGGCAGGGGCGACTGTGACATCAGCCCTGGTGTTCGGACTGATTCCAGCTTGGCGCGCCACGCGAACTGGAGTTTCGCAGATGATCAAGGATCAGGGCTCGACCTCGTCCGCCGGGCCTGCTCACGTGCGCTTCCGTAAGTTTCTGGTGGCCGGACAAGTGGCATTCACGCTGCTGCTGCTAACGGGAGGGGCGCTCTTCGCCCAGACCTTGTGGAACCTTCGCAAGCAGAATCTTGGTCTCAGCACGGAGAACCTGATCACGTTTTCGATTGCGCCGCAGTTGAGTGGGTACGACGGACCCAGGACAATCGCGCTAGTCGATCAACTAAGAGAGCGCTTGGCAACGCTTCCGGGCGTGCTTGGAGTGGGCACCTCGCAGATCCCGGTGCTGACGGGCACGGATATGGGCCGGAATATCACGGTGGAGGGACGCGAAAATCTGGATACTGATGAGCGGCACGTGAATTTTGACGGGATAAGCCCGAATTACTTTGCGATCATGAGAGTCCCCCTACTTTCCGGGCGCGAGTTCAATGCCGGGGACACGGCGACAAGCACGAAAGTAGCAATCATTAACGAAATGATGGTGAGGACATTTTTCCCGAAAAGGAATCCAATCGGAGTGCACATCGCGCTCGGATCGGGTAACGAGGTAAAGCCGAACGTTGAGATCGTTGGCGTCGTAAAAAATGCGAAGGAATCGCACGTCCGCGCTGAGGAGCGACCCTATTTCTATCTGCCATATTCCCAATTCGGAATGCTCGACGGCATGAGCTTTTACGTGCGTAGCCAGCAAGATCCTCTGCTGATCGCGAACGAGTTGCGGGAAACCGTCAGGCAGGCGGACGCAAATCTGCCGGTATACGAGCTCAAGACCATCAGCCGCGTGGTGGACGAGGATTTGTTCGCCGAGCGCGTGATTGCCGGGCTGTCGGCGGCGTTCGGGGGCCTGGCCGCGCTGCTCGCGGCACTCGGCATATACGGAGTGCTGGCATACCTGGTAGTACAGCGAACGCGCGAGATCGGCATTCGCGTGGCCCTCGGCGCGGCCAGTGGTCATGTGCGTGCGCTCGTCTTCAAAGAAATTGGCTGGATGGTCCTTATCGGGGCACTTGTCGGGTTGCCTTCGGCCTACGGGCTGGCAAGGCTGAGCGAGTCGTTGCTGTTCGGCGTGCATGCTGGCGATTTGCCGGTTTATGTGGCGTCGCTGGGAATTATTTGCGTCGTGGCTCTTGCGGCTTGCTACATCCCTTCGCGACGGGCGACGCGCATCGATCCGATCGTGGCGCTGCGTTACGAATAAACGGGAAAGAGATTGTTTTGCGGTTTACGAGAATCAACTGCAGCTGGACTGAATTTCATAGATCGAAGGGAGGAAGGAGAAAAAATGGCGGACATCAACAGCACACTGATCAAGATGGAGGGGGTGAAGAAGGTTTTCTTGACCGATGAGGTGGAAACCCACGCTCTGTCGGAGATTCACCTGGAGATCAAGAAGGGGACGTACATCTCCATCGCGGGGCCGTCGGGCTGCGGCAAGTCCACACTGCTCTCGATTCTTGGGCTGCTCGATTCACCCAGCGACGGAAGCTACACCTTGAACGGCCAGCCGGTGTCCAAGCTTTCGATCAGCGAGCGTACGCGGATCCGCAACCGTGAAATCGGGTTCATTTTCCAGGCGTTCAACCTGATCGGCGACTTGACGGTCTATGAAAATGTGGAGCTGCCGTTGACGTACCGTGGCACGAGCGCAGCGGAGCGCAAGCAGAAGGTGCAGCACGCGCTCGAGCGCGTCGGCATGGCACACCGGCTGCGTCACTACCCCTCACAGCTATCAGGCGGTCAGCAGCAGCGTGTGGCGGTGGCTCGCGCACTGGTGGGCGATCCGCTGATTCTGATGGCTGATGAGCCCACCGGAAACCTCGACTCGAAGAACGGCGAAGCGGTGATGGAACTGCTGCGCGATTTGCACCGCAACGGGGCAACCATCTGCATGGTGACGCACGACCAGCGGTATGCGAATTTTGCGGAGCGCACCATCCACCTGTTTGACGGACGCATCGTCGAAGAAACGCAGGAAGCACGCGTCGGCGCCTAAAAAACGGAGGATATTTTGCATACAATCTGGCAGGACGTTCGCTACGGCGCGCGCATGTTGTGGAAGCACCGGCTGGCGACGCTTGTCTGCATCGCGGCGTTGGCGCTGGGCATTGGCGCCAACACGGCGATGTTCAGCGTGGCGGAGGCGTTCCTGCTGCATTCTGTGCCGTTCGAAAATCCGGACCGCATCGTGGCGCTGGTGAACGTGCGGCCACAGCAGAACCTCGACAGGAATGGGGTCGCGCCGGCAACTTATCTCGATTGGCAAAAACAGGCAAAATCCTTCGGGGAGATGAGCGCCTACGCCTGGGATGAGGTAAACCTGACCGGCAATCGCGAGCCGGAGAAGGTTCAGGGATTTGACGTAACGGCAAATTTCTTCGGACTTCTGGGCGTTCAACCGAAAATGGGCCGCACTTTTCTGCCCGAAGAAGAGCAACCGGGAAAAGAACAGGAGATCATTCTCAGTTACGGGCTGTGGGAGCGGCGCTATGCGTCCGACCCGAATATCTTGAATAAGGTAGTCAAAGTCGATGGCAAGAGCTTCACCATCGTGGGAGTGATGGGCAAAGGATTTGATTTTCCAATGCCCGCGGAAGCGTGGATGCCACTGGCGCTCACGGTGAAGCAGCGCTCGGAGCGGAACTCGCGCTACATCTGGGTCCTAGGCAAGCTGAGACCGGATACATCTGTCAAGCAGGCCGCCGCGGAAATGAGCGGCCTTGCACAGCGCGAAGCCGCTACCTATCCAGATTCTTCCAAAGGTTGGCAGCTTCGCGTGCTACCGGTGCGCGAATTTGCGAGCGGTGATCTCACGCGCCAGTACACCTTTCTCCTGATGGGCGCCGTTGGCTTTGTGCTGTTGATTGCCTGCGCCGACGTCGCCAACGTGCAATTTGCGCGTGTTTCCGGCCGTCAGAAGGAGCTGGCCGTGCGAGCGGCTATGGGGGCGAGCCGCTGGCGCATCGTGTGCCAACTGCTGACGGAAAGCATTCTCCTGGCGCTGCTGGGTTCCGCAGCGGGCTTGCTCTTCGCGCAGTGGGACATCACTCTCATTCTGGCGCATATGCCCGCAGATGTGGCCAAGTTCGTAGCGGGATGGAAGACCATCAGCCTCGATGCAAACGCGTTCCTCTTTACGCTGGCGATTGCGTTGTTCAGCGGAATTCTTGCTGGCATTGCGCCGGCCCTGCTGACGTCGCGCACCAATGTCAGCGAAACGCTGAAAGAAAGCGGCCGCGGGTCCTCGGCCGGCCGGGCGCGGCATCGACTGCGCAATGCGCTCGTTGTTGCCGAGATTTCTCTTTCCTTGGTCCTTCTGGTCGGCGCCGGTTTGCTGGTCAAAAACTTTACCGCGCTGATCGACGTGAATGAGAAGTATCACCCCGAATCCATTCTCACGATGAACCT
>Ga0137409_10007486_pt1 | contig 11225 bp, 8 predicted proteins | sample CZODoug1_16funga_FD_122059 | JGI IMG/M metagenome (GOLD analysis project Ga0137409, IMG submission 122059) | Vadose zone soil fungal communities from Angelo Coast Range Reserve, California, USA - CZODoug1_16fungal (Hybrid Assembly) | ecosystem: Environmental > Terrestrial > Soil > Vadose zone... | reverse complement strand
ATGTGGTTTAGAAAGTGCACTTGTGCACCCCGTGGCGAGGCGTACAGTCCGGGGTTCTAAACGCACGACCGTCTTTAATGATGGATTTGTTTAAGTAGGCAGAGATCTCAACTCGCGAGAAGAGTTATTGTGAGTCTAATCATTGGCATTTCCGGGGGTACCGGATCGGGAAAGACCACCGTAGCGAATCGCATCCTCGAAACGGTCGAGGCGAGCGAGGTCGTCTTCATCCAGCAGGATTCGTATTATCGTAACCTAAAGGATTTGCCGCTCGACTATCGCCAAATTGCCAACTTCGATCACCCCGATGCGCTGGATAATGATTTGCTTATCAACCACGTCCGCAAGTTAAAAGTAGGCGAACCAATCGAGCTGCCACTCTACGATTTCAAGACACACAATCGCCTGAATGAAACGCGGCTGGTCGAACCAAAACCAATTGTCATCGTTGAAGGTATACTGATTTTTGTCGATTCACGGCTCCTCGAACAACTGGACATTAAAGTCTTTGTCGATACGCCCGACGACATTCGTTTCATTCGACGGCTCCGCCGCGACATCGCGGAGCGCGGCCGCACCATCGAATCCGTAATCGAACAATATCTGGCCACGGTGCGACCAATGCATATGCAATTTGTCGAACCCTCAAAACGTTACGCAGACGTCATCATTCCGGAAGGTGGTCATAATCTGGTGAGTATAGATCTGATTAGTGGAAAGATTCGTGAGAGGTTGGCTAGCGCTCTAACCTCGGTTGGAGGTCAATCTTGAGCGAAGAGAGTTTACAGCAGTTGATAGAAGCGGCGAAGACGGCGCGGCTGCAGTCTATTGCGCCATTTTCAAACTTCCTGGTCGGCGCCGCGGTCAGGACTAAAGACGGGAAAGTTTACACCGGTTGCAACGTGGAGAGCGCGAGCTACGGACTAACCGTTTGTGGCGAGCGCGTAGCCATTTGGAAAGCCTTGTCGGAAGGTGAACGACATTTTACAGAGTTGGCCATTGTCGCCGATACCGAGACGTTAACACCGCCGTGCGGGACCTGCCGGCAAATCATTTGGGAGTTTGCGAAGGATGCCACAATCATACTTGGTAACCTTCGTGGTGAAACCCAGGTAGTTTCGATCAGGGAACTGCTGCCACGCGCTTTCGACGCGCGCTTCCTTAGCGCTGCAGCAAAGGCGAAAAAAGAATCAACCTAACCAACGTCTCGGGCGCCGAAAGCCGTTGTCAGCCTTATGCCGAAGAAAATATTTATTGCCTTCGCACTCGTGGCCGCAGTGCTCGCCAACGTGGTGCCAACCGCAGCGCAACGAAACAAAGGACGACGCCTGATGCGAGTTGATCTACTGGTGCTGAATGGCACGCTCGTAACGATGGACAAGGATCGCCGTGTCATTCAGGACGCCGGGATTGCCGTTGAGGGCGGGCGCATTGTAGCTGTGGGTTCCAGCACAGACATCGCCAGGATGTACACAGCGTCCCAAAGAGTGGATGCCTCGGGAAAAATTATCATCCCGGGTCTCATCAACGGTCATACCCACATTCCGATGACGTTGTTTAGAGGTTTGGCGGACGATTTGGATCTACAGGACTGGCTGACAAAGTATATCTTCCCGGCCGAAGCAAAAAATGTAACGGAAGAATTTGTGCGCGTGGGAACGCGCCTGGGCTTGGCGGAAATGATTCGCGGTGGCACCACGACCTACTGCGATATGTACTACTTCGAGGATGCGATTGCCGATGAAACTTCGAAAGCGGGCGTGCGCGGAGTTTTGGGTGAAACAATAATCGACTTTCCGGTCGCTGATAACAAAACGAACACCGAGGCAATGGCTTATGCAGAGCAATTCGTCAAGAAGTGGAAAGGAAATGATCTAATCATTCCAGCCATTGCGCCGCATGCTCCTTATACTGTCTCCGAGGAACACTTGAAGGCTATTCGCGCTTTCTCGGATCGCACCGGCGCACCGATCGTCACGCACATCTCGGAAACGAAAAGGGAAGTGGACGACAGCCTCAAGGCAAAGGGCGCCCGCCCGGTCGACTATCTCGAGCGAATTGGATTTCTGAGCGACCGCGTGATCGCTGCCCACATGGTTTGGCCCAGCGATGGCGAGATTAGCATTTTGAAGCGAGTTGGCGTGGGCGTAGTTCACAATCCGCAATCAAACATGAAGTTGGCGTCGGGCGTAGCGCCGGTTCCGAAAATGATGGCTGCGGGAGTAAGGGTGGGGCTGGGCACCGACGGCGCCGCGTCGAACAATGATTTGAGCATGTGGGAAGAGATGGATACGGCCGCGAAACTTCATAAGGTCTTTAGTGGCGATCCGAAAGTGATGTCAGCTGAAGAGGCGTTTGAGTTAGCGACCATTCGCGGCGCCCAGGCGTTGCATATGGAAAAAGAGATCGGCTCAATCGAGAAGGGAAAGCGGGCGGATCTGGTCCTCGTCGACCGCGATGCGCTAAATCAAATACCGCTCTACAATGTCTATTCCGACCTCGTATATGCCACCAAGGCTTCTGACGTGGAAACAGTAATAATCAACGGGAAGGTCGTGATGCGCGACCGGCGCTTGTTGACGCTGAATGAGGCTGGGATAAAAGAGGGCGCGCGCGTCTTTCGCGAAAGAATAATTAAGAGTCTCGGCGGCTCGGTCGCCCCTTGATATCGTTGTTTACTAAGGGTTTTTCGGGTTAATCACGGGAGCCGCGACTCGTCCCAACCGAACCAGCGGTCTTTACATTGAAAGCAGGTCATTTGCCTTCAGGGCCCTAACTGGGGATAATAGGGCGTCAAAATTAGTTAGCCCGTAAGCGAGCATCAGGCTCGCTTTTGTATTTTTCTGGGAGTCATATCTAGTGAAGCGAATTAGATTATCAAGACGCTTTCGGCCGTTTAATCGAGCTATTTTAGCTTTAGCACTTCTCATGTCCTGCGCCCTAGCGCTCAGGGCACAGACCGTTTCAGATCCAGCTCAACCGGCATCCCCGCCTCCAGTTCCAGCCGCCGAAGCTTTGCAAACACGCATTGAGCGCGCGCGCGCGCTGATCGCCGCTCACCGCCTGGACACTGCTGCCAGCGAACTTGAGTCGGTTAGAGCGGCCACACAGGACATTGCGATCCGGAACATTACTTCCATAATGCTGATGAGCGTTCACCTGGAAGAGGGAAACTACGGAAGAGCCGAGGCACTGCTCGAAGAAAACTTTCAAGCTCGCTCCACGCAAAAGGATGAGTCGCTGGGAACTTACTTCGCGCTGGCGGGCCAGGCGGTAAACGGCGCGCGCACACATCTCGCGCGGTATCGAAGTTTTGGCGTTAACACTACGGATGCCAACCTCCCGGCTGAAGCCGCGGGCGATTTGAATCGCTTGCGGTCGCTCCTCGAGCGAATGATTTTCCAGGCGAAAGAGATCTCAAACGGACGACGAACCTACGATTCCTTGTCGTTGCTGGAGGACGTGCTGGGCATTCGTCTATCCCTCGCGAAAGACAGCGAAGATCAATCCAAGTGGGCAGCAGAGTATGCCAATGCGCGGGAGGCGCTCGCTTCTTCGCAAACGCAGATTGCTTCTCTGGGTGGCGTGCCGCCATTGCGGCCCGGTCAATCTACGGGGAACAACATCTCTTCTCCCTCGCCCTACTCTACAAAACGAGTGTCTGAAACACCCCTTGAGATCAAAGCGTCCGACAAAACCGGTGCAGCCGTGACCCAGGAACCAAAACCTGAAAAGGACCCAGGCAGTTCACCGCAGTCGACTTCCGGCGACGCGAATTCCGTAGGCGCTGCCACTGACGACGCTGGGTCGTTGAATGCATTTGCGACCAGGAGAGTGTTGCCACTTTATCCACCCAGCGCCAAACAGAGCGGCACTACCGGCCTGGTTAGAGTCCACGTAATTGTCGAGAGCGGGAAAGTGGTCGCCATTTCGCGCTCGGAGGGCCCGATATTGCTTCGACAGGCCGCGGAAGATGCGGCTCGTCAGTGGTCGTTTCAAGTAGTCTCGGTAGAAGGCCGACCTGCCCGTCTCACCGGATATATCGACTTTAACTTCACCCTTTAAGCGAATTTAGCTAATCGTCTAAATGCGTCCCTATCCCCATGAATTTGAGCGGCTTAGTAATGTTGACTTAAAAGTAAGGTTTCGTTAAACTGCCTGCATCCGGCTTGAATACGGAAATTGGCAGTATCAGCCGACCGAGCTGTTAGGGTTCTTATGAAGATATCGGCACAAGAAGAATATGGACTTCGATGCTTGCTGCAACTGGCGCGCGCGGATACGCAGGGCCAGTCGCTGACGCTGTCGCAAATAGCGCGCCGGGAAGGAATCTCCGTCGCGAACGCCGGCAAACTAATGTGGATTCTGAATAAGGCGGGTTTTGTGCAGTCTCAACGCGGGACCAAGGGCGGTTATCGGCTGGCCCGACCGGCGTCAGTCATTCATCTCAACGAAGTAATCAGCGTATTGGATGACGAGAGCGTCGAAACCCACTGCAAGACTTACGCGGGTGTTCTCGATTCTTGTGCCCACACCGGCGACTGCGGCATCAGGCCTGTAATCGTGGAGCTACATCAGATTGTCGACAACGCATTATCCGAGATTACTTTGTCGCAGTTGCTGGGAACGGAAGCTAACGTCGACGCCGTGCTTCACAGAATTCAGGGTACAAAACAGCTGCAAAGAACAGCACCGAATAACGCCCAGGTATGAATGGGCGACTACAGTTGGAAGGGTGACGGATTAATAACAGATGAGCACAGCAGAGTTATTAAGCAAGCAGGAATACAAATACGGTTTCGTCACAGACATTGAGTCGGACGTTATTCCGCGAGGACTGACGGAAGACACTATTCGTTTAATCGTAAAGATTAAGAACGAGCCTGACTGGATGTTGGAGTTTCGGCTGAAGGCCTATCGTCATTGGCTGACAATGACCGAACCAAAACATTGGCCAAACATTTCTTATCCAGACATCGATTATCAGGATGTGATCTATTACAGCGCTCCGAAACAGAAGGCGACCAAAGCGAGTCTGGACGAAGTGGATCCGGAGCTGTTGCGAACTTTTGAAAAGCTCGGGATTCCCCTCACTGAGCAAAAGCAACTGGCAAACGTCGCAGTTGACGCGGTATTCGATTCAGTCTCGGTTGCCACCACCTACAAAAAAAAGCTCAAGAAGCATGGAGTCATCTTCTGCTCGTTTACTGAAGCAATTCGTGATTATCCCGAGTTGGTAAAGAAGTATCTCGGCTCGGTCGTTCCTACAAACGACAACTTTTTTGCAGCGCTCAATAGTGCCGTCTTCTCTGACGGTTCGTTTTGTTTTATTCCTAAAGGCGTCCGTTGTCCGATGGAGCTGTCGACCTACTTCCGAATCAACAACTCGGAGTCTGGACAATTTGAAAGAACGTTGATAGTGGCCGAGGAAGGCTCGCACGTTTCTTATCTTGAGGGCTGTACCGCTCCTAAGTTTGATAAGAACCAATTGCATGCTGCGGTCGTGGAGCTGGTGGCGCTTGATGATGCGCAGATCAAATACTCCACGGTGCAGAACTGGTATGCGGGTGATGAAGAAGGTGTTGGCGGCATCTACAATTTCGTAACGAAACGCGGCAAATGCGCCGGGCGAAACTCCAAAATCTCGTGGACGCAAGTTGAGACTGGTTCGGCGATCACCTGGAAATATCCCTCCTGCATTTTGCAGGGCGACAATTCGATAGGTGAGTTTTACTCCGTCGCGTTAACCAATCACGCGCAACAGGCCGACACCGGAACCAAGATGATCCATCTTGGCAAAAACACCCGCTCAACGATCATTTCAAAGGGCATCGCGGCCGGCAAATCCAATAACAGCTATCGCGGCCTCGTGAAGGTAATGCCAAAGGCGGAGAATTCGCGAAATTATACCCAGTGTGACTCGATGCTGATCGGTTCAAACAGCGGGGCCAATACATTTCCTTACATCGAGGTCATGAACAACACTTCGAGCGTGGAGCATGAAGCGTCAACGTCGAAGATTAGCGAGGAGCAGTTGTTCTACTTGCAGCAGCGTGGCATTTCGCAAGAGGATGCCGTGTCGCTAATCATCAATGGCTTTTGCAAGGACGTGTTTTTACAGTTACCGATGGAATTTGCCGTCGAGGCACAACGACTTCTCGGGATGAAGCTCGAGGGCAGCGTCGGATAATCGGACGCGGAGATAAGGCGACGCCAGAGACGCAGTGACCTGCGTCCAAGCTTCCCACGTCACCGCGTCATAATTTTGAGGAGCAATCATAAGTGTTAGAGATCAAAAATTTACATGCCGGCATCGATGGCAATGAAATCCTGAGAGGGATCAATCTGACGGTAAAAAAGGGCGAGATACACGCCATCATGGGCCCGAACGGCTCGGGCAAATCCACCCTGGCGAAAGTTCTGGCTGGCCATCCGGCATATGAAGTAACGGAGGGCGAGGTCCTTTACGAGGGAAAGAATCTGCTCGAGATGCCACCCGATGAGCGAGCACGTGACGGCGTCTTCATGGCGTTTCAGTATCCGATTGAAGTTCCAGGCGTTTCCAACGCACAGTTCCTGCGGCTCGCATATAACGAAAAACGAAAACACCTCGGTGAGGAAGAACTTGATCCGCTCGAGTTTAAAGATCTCTTGAAGGAGCGGGCGAAAGTCGTCGAGATGGATGCGAGTTTTATGACACGTTCAGTCAATGAGGGTTTTTCGGGCGGTGAGAAAAAACGGAACGAGATCTTGCAGATGGCAGTGCTCGAGCCAAAGCTCGCCATACTCGACGAAACCGATTCCGGTTTGGACATTGATGCCCTGCGAATCGTTGCGGGTGGGGTCAATCAACTTCATACCCCGGAGAACGCGGTCATTCTCGTGACGCACTATCAACGTCTGCTTGACTACATCGTGCCGCAATTTGTGCACGTGCTGGCCAACGGGCGAATAGCAAAAGAGGGTGGCAAAGAATTGGCGCTCGAACTCGAGCAGAAGGGTTACGACTGGCTCAAAACAACGGCTTCTGATGTGAGCGGCGCCGGCGCGCGGACAAACTAAAGATAATGGTTACCGAGATAGCAACACCAAAGAATTCGTATCAGGAACTTTTTCGAGCTCTCCAGGGAGTTCAGCCGGAGGGGCGCGCGTCGTGGATCACCCGCTTGCGTGAAAACGCGATGGCTCGGTTTGAAGAGCTGGGATTTCCTACGACTAAAGATGAAGAGTGGAAATATACCAACGTCGCCGGGATCGCCCGAACGGATTTCACACCGTGGCTGACGACGGAAAACGCAACCAGCGGCTCCGCTGCTAATGAGTTGGCGACTTTCGGCGTTGCGGAAGCGAAAGACAGTCAGTTGGTTTTCGTTAATGGCAGACTGCGAAATGATCTCTCTTCATTAACAGCAGTGTCCACCGAAGTAGTCGCGCTTGATTTGGCTCGAGCGCTGGATGATGAACGCTTTTCCGAAATTGCACGTGCGCACCTGGCTCGCCATGCTGACTATGTGGCCAATGGCTTTGCCCCCGATGTGCGGACGGACCCCGAGACCGGACGGACATGGGTCTATGCCATCACAGGGCGAGTGACTGGTGCGGCATTCAGCGGCAAACCGCTGATCCGCTTCGACCGCGGCGTCGTGTCGCGCCGGGCGCGCAGCCTGCACACGCCGGTCGTGCTGGTCGGCGGCGACGGGCTCGCCGTCATCGAGCGCGCGATCGGTCGCGAGGTCGCCGCCGGTGCGTTCCTGATGGCGATCGGGCCCGCCGACGCGCGACCGGCAAGCAGTGCCGGGCCGCCGCCGCAGGCCGCGGAGGCGACCGCGACGCGACGCGCGCGGCTCCTCCTCCGCAACGGCCTGCACGCGCGCCCCGCCGCGGTGCTCGTCCAGCGCGCCCAGCAGCACGCCGGCGCCGTCACCGTCGCCTGCGGCCCGCGCTCGGCCAATGCCAGGAGCCTGAGCGCGCTGCTCACGCTCGATGTCCGGCCGGGCGATGAGCTCACGATCACCGCAACCGGGCCGGGCGCCGAAGCGACCGTCGCCGAGCTCGCGACGCTGGTCGCCGCCGGCCTCGGCGAGCTGCCCGATGCCAGCGCTGCCTCGGCCACCGCGATCGCCTCGGCGGCGGCGCCGACGTCCGCCGGGCTACCGCCGTTCGCGCCCGGCGCGGACGTGCTGCTCGAGGGCATCGCCGGTGCGGCGGGCCTCGCCATCGGCCGTGCCGTGCGGCTGCCTGCGCTCGGCGACGCCGGCGCGCTGGACGCGCCCCACGGCGGGGCCGGCGCCGACCTCGAGCGGGCGCGGCTCGCCGACGCGCTGGCTGCCGTCCGCGGCGATCTGGAGCAGACGATCGCCGGCGCCCGGGCCCGCGGCGACGCCCAGGCCACCGACATCTTCGGCGCCCACCTCGCGCTGCTCGGCGACCCGGAGCTCGCCGCCGCTGCGGAGCGGGCGATCGCCGCCGGCCGCAGCGCCGCGTCGGCGTGGCGGGCCGCGCTCGGCGAGCTCGCGGCGGTGCTGCGCGGGCTCGACAACCCGCGGCTGGCGGAGCGCGCCGCCGACCTCGCGGATCTGGAGCGCCGCACGCTCGCCCGGCTCGCCGGCCGCAGCGGCCGCCTGCCGGCCGAGCTACCCGACGGTGCGGTGCTGGTCGCCGACGAGCTGCTGCCGTCCGAGCTCGCCGCCGTCCCGGCCGGCCGGCTCGCCGGGCTGTGCACCGCGCACGGCGGGGCGACCTCGCACGTCGCGATCCTCGCCGCGGGGCTCGGCGCACCCGCCGTGGTCGCGCTCGGCGACGCGGCGCTGCGCGTGCCCGACGGCGCGCCGGTGATCGTCGACGGCGATCGCGGCCAGGTCCGCGTGTTCCCGGCCGCCGCGACCCGCGAGGCGACCGAGCGCGCGATCGCCGGCCGCGCCGTCCGCCGCCGCGCCGTGCGCGCCGCGGCCCACCAGCCGGCGGTCACCGCCGACGGCGCCGAGATCGCGGTCCACGCCAACCTCGGCGCCCCGGGCGATGCCGACGCGGCGCTCGACGCGGGCGCCGACGGCTGCGGCCTGCTCCGCACCGAGTTCCTGTTCCTGGGCCGGACGGACGCCCCGGGCGAGGACGAGCAGGCGGCGTGCTACCAGGCGATCGCCGACCGGCTACCTCGCCGGCCGCTCGTGATCCGCACGCTCGATGCCGGCGGCGACAAACCGCTCGGCTACCTGCCGCAGCCCCGGGAGGACAACCCGGCGCTCGGCGTGCGCGGGGTCCGGCTCGCGCTGCGCCACCCCGCGATCCTGCGTGCCCAGCTCCGCGCCGTGCTGCGGGTCCGCCCGGCCGGCGTGTGCCGGCTCATGGTGCCGATGATCGCCACGCTCGCCGAGCTGCGCGCGGTGCGCGCGATGCTCGAGGCCGAGCGCGTGGCCCTCGGTGCGCCGCCGGTCGCGCTCGGCGCGATGATCGAGGTGCCGGCCGCCGCGCTCGCCGCCGGGGCGCTCGCCCGCGACGCCGAGTTCTTCTCGATCGGCACCAACGACCTCGCGCAGTACGCGCTCGCGATGGACCGCGGCAACCCGGGCGTCGCGGCCGGGCTCGACCCGCTGCACCCCGGCGTGCTGCGCCTGATCGCGAGCACCGCGAGCGCGGCGCGCCCGCTGCGCCGGCCGGTCGCGGTGTGCGGCGGCGCCGCGGCCGATCCGTGCGCGGTGCCGATCCTGCTCGGGCTCGGCGTCCGCGCGCTGTCGGTCGCGCCCGCCGCGGTCCCCGAGATCAAGGCGCTCGTGCGCACGCTGTCGCTGGCCCGCTGCGCCGATGTCGCCGCCGCGGCGCTCGAGCTCGACGACGGCGACGGCGTGCGCGCCCTCGTCGTGAACACCTGGCCCGGCCTCGCCGCCCACCCCGATTGACGCACACGGAGGACCGCATGGTGACAGTGACGCAGACGTCGTTTGCTGGATTCCAGAAGCTCGGCCGCGCCCTGATGTTGCCGATCGCGGTCATGCCCCTCGCCGCGCTGCTGCTCCGCCTCGGGCAGTCCGACCTGCTGGACATCCCGTTCATGGCCGCGGCCGGCGACGCGATCTTCGCCAACCTCGGCATCCTGTTCGCGGTCGGCGTCGCGGTCGGCCTCGCCAAGGAGACCCATGGCGCGGCCGGGCTCGCCGGCGTGGTCGGCTTCTTCGTGACGATCAAGGCCGCCGTGGCGCTGGTGACCGTCCCGCCGGACGCGGTCGCCGGGCTGGTCGACGCGGCCAGGACCCTGGCGGAGGCCAAGTTCAAGGAGACCCTGGTCGCCCGGATCAGCATCCCGGTCGGCATCCTGTCCGGCCTGATCGCCAGCGCGATGTACAACCGCTACAAGGACATCAAGCTGCCCGACTACCTGGCGTTCTTCGGCGGCCGTCGGTTCGTGCCGATCGTCACCGGGTTCTGCTGCCTCGGCCTGGCCCTGGTGTTCGGCTTTGGCTGGCCGTACCTGACCGCGGCGCTCGACGCCATGAGCCGCTCGGTGGTCGCCGCCGGGGACCTCGGGCTGTTCCTGTACGGCCTGCTCAACCGCCTGCTGCTGGTCACCGGGCTCCATCACGTCATCAACAACATCGCGTGGTTCCTGATCGGTGACTTCCACGGCAAGACCGGCGATCTGAACCGGTTCTTCGCCGACGACCCCAGCGCCGGTGCGTTCATGGCGGGGTTCTTCCCGGTCATGATGTTCGGCCTGCCGGCCGCGTGCCTGGCGATCTACCGCTCGGCGCGCAGCGCGAACCGCCGCCTGGTGGGTGGCGTGCTGCTGTCGATGGCGCTGACCTCGTTCCTCACCGGCGTGACCGAGCCGGTCGAGTTCGCGTTCATGTTCCTCGCGCCCCTGCTCTACCTCATCCATGCCGTGCTGACCGGCCTGTCGCTGGTCATCATGAACGTGCTCGGCGTCAAGCTCGGCTTCGGGTTCTCCGCCGGGCTGTTCGACTACGTGCTCAACTTCAACAAGTCGACCCACCCGCTGCTGCTGTTGCCGGTCGGCGCGGCCTACTTCGCCGTGTACTACGTCATGTTCCGCTACGCGATCGCGAAGTTCGATCTCAAGACGATGGGCCGCGAGACCGAGGGCACCGCGCCGGCGGTCGGCTTCGCGATCGACCCCGGGCAGGCGCCGGTCCGCGCGCCGGGTCCGCTGCCCGAGCCGGCGGCCGTGCGCGGCGCGAGCTACCTCGCCGCGCTCGGCGGCGCGGCCAACG
>Ga0137409_10007485_pt1 | contig 11225 bp, 11 predicted proteins | sample CZODoug1_16funga_FD_122059 | JGI IMG/M metagenome (GOLD analysis project Ga0137409, IMG submission 122059) | Vadose zone soil fungal communities from Angelo Coast Range Reserve, California, USA - CZODoug1_16fungal (Hybrid Assembly) | ecosystem: Environmental > Terrestrial > Soil > Vadose zone... | reverse complement strand
TGTCCAGAGTGCTTCCGGCGAAGTCCACGCGCGTCGGTGCTTTGGATTCGATGATCATGAGTTCCGGTTAACTCGATCCTGAGTGATTTTCAGTCGAGCCAGTTTGACGGAAGGCCGTGACAACCTCAAGCATGGAACAAAGCTATTGCGTCGTGTTAGGCAAGAAGGAACGTCCAGCCTCTTCGCCCCTAGTGCTTCAGTACGGCAACGGACGCGTCGAGATCGGGCGAGTCAAAAGGAGTATCGCAGATCAAACACTTCTCCGTGATAGGAATGCTATTCACGAGCGGAATGCGCATATCGCGTAAACATGTGATGCAATGGAGAACCGCGGTCAACGATTCGGGCAGTTTCTCATAGCCCTCCGGGTGCATCGAACAGTAGGCGGTGCCGTCCGTTCTTTCCGCCAAGTTTGGCAGTAAGCCGAGCGCCTCGCTCTGCGGCATAGTCCCTTCAATTTCATGAAAATGCATTTTTCGCGTAGTGGTGATGCGAAATCGGCGGTGATTCAACTCGGCGAATACCGCAGGCATGTATTCCTCCGGAACGGAGACGATGCACGAAACGGTTGGCTCGAGAATTACCGGATGCGATGCCAGCATCGCTGACTTGAAGGCCTCCGCCGCAACCTCCTCAAAGACGGCGGCGGTTGAGTCCACATCGTGGTAGCTCCCATCAAAGATGTAGACCAATACCCCACTAACGGGAAATCCCCAGAGACCCGTTTTCGAAACCGATACAACTCCCAATTCCAGGTAGGAGAGAAATTTGCGGGGCAAAGTGCCGTGGGGCGTTACGTTCTCCGAGAATTGGATCCCCAGGGTGCCAACGAGTGGTTCCACGGATAGCTCCACGTGAGCATACCGGCCGACGCCGCCAGTTTGACGAACGACTTTCTGCTCTCCAATGCCTTTCGAATGGACCGATTGGCGATAGTTAAGGTGCGCGGGCGTGAGCCAAGGAATCATCATGGAAAAAAATCTGGGGCTAAGGTTGCTACGCGGAACCACCGCCGGAGGCCAGCACGGATTTCGAGGCGGGCGTGCTGTTCGGCTCCAGTGGCCGGTTCGCAATGCAGGTCGGGGTGACCAGCGACGCCCGGTATTCCGGAGTGACCCGGGTGGTGTACGTCTTCGTCGAACCGCGCTTCCGGCTGACCCAGTGGTCGCTGGGTACTCATGCGATGACCCTGGAACTTTGTGCCCGGGCCGCGCAGGGGGCGCAGGAAACCGTCAGCGAGGATCCTGGTTACCTGGCGGGCGGCATGCTCATGAACTATCACCTCGATCACCGGCGGGGAGCGCGGGGCTGGATGGCAGGTCTCGAACTGCTGGTCGGCCAGCTCGGCAATGTGAGCTCGCAGACCGACCACACCTTTGTCCGGGGCGGCTTGTCGCTCTCCTGGCTGCCGTAGCCGCCTCGAGGCGGCAGGATGAGCGGAATGCATCCCCGGGTGGGGCTGTCGGGTCGGCGGGCGCTCCAACGATTGAATGAGTGTTGACTCGATCGCGGGCAGTGCGCCCGCACCCCCGACCAGACAGTTGAGGCGGCTCCGGCCGCGTCGAAAGGAGAGAAGGGTCCCATGACTACTGCGACAGTCAATCCGAACAAGGCCCTCTGGGAAAAGGGCGACTTTACCCGCATCGCCGAGACCATGCGCGAAAGCGGTGATGCACTGGTGCAGCGGCTCGGCATTACCAAGGGGGTCAAGGTTCTCGATCTCGGCTGCGGCGATGGCACCACCGCCCTGCCGGCCGCGCAGCGGGGCGCCGAGGTGCTCGGCGTCGATATCGCCCGCAACCTGGTCGAGGCCGGGAACCGGCGGGCCCGGGAGCAGGGGCTGACCAACATCACCTTTCGCGAAGGGGACGCCACCAACCTGCAGGGCATTGCGGATCAGTCGTTCGACGTCGTCATCAGCATCTTCGGCGCGATGTTCGCGCCCAAGCCGTTCGACGTGGCCCGGGAGATGGTGCGGGTGACCCGGGCCGGCGGGCGGATCGTGATGGGCAACTGGATTCCCAACGATCCCACGCTCGTCGCCCAGATCCTGCGGATCAGCTCGGCGTACACGCCGCCCCCGCCGGAAGGCTTCGTGAGCCCGATGACCTGGGGGCTCGAGAGCAACGTATTCGAGCGCTTCGTCGGCGCGGGCATCCCGGCCGGCAGGATTTCCTTTGCCCGGGACACCTTCACCTTCAGCCATCGCGGCACGCCGGCGGAGTTTGTAACCGAATTCAGGAAGTACTACGGGCCCACCATGAACGCCTTTGCCGCGGCCGAGCAGACCGGGCGGGCCGCCGAACTCGAGAAGGAACTGGTGGAGCTGTGCACCCGCCAGAACACCAGCACCAGCGGAACCGTGATTCCGGCGACATTCCTGCGCGTGACGGTGGCCCGCTGACCGAGGGCTACCCGGCAGTTCCGTCGCAGCGGTGGCGCCGGTTGCAGGCCAGGACCGGCGCGACCCAGTAGGAAGTTGGGTTCGGGGTCACGCCGGCGGGGCTACTCGACCCTGGGACCGTGTGGACCCCATGGATACTCGCTCATGAACCTCCGGAAACTTTTGGGCGGGAGACCTGTACTTGAGTGCCGCGCGCCTGGCCGCAAGATTGTGATGAAGCCGTCCACCGTCACCGACCTGCAGATCCGTCCCGCCCGCCCCGAGGATCGTGAGGGAATGCTCACCCTGTGGGAGCGTTCGGTCCGGGCCACCCATCACTTTCTCGCCGCGAGCGACGTGGTGGCGCTCCGGCCGCTCGTGGCCGAGGAACTGGCGGGAGATACCGTCGACTGGTGGGTGCTGGCCCGATCCGGCGGCGCACCGTCCGGCTTTATGGGCCTGGGCCAGGATTCGGTCGAGGCGCTTTTCATCGACCCGGACCACCAGCGGCAGGGCGGCGGCCGGCGCCTCATGGCTCACGCGCAGCGGCTGCTGGGCGGATCGCTCGCCGTCGACGTCAACGAACAGAATGAGGCGGCGCTGGGATTCTACCAGTCGCTCGGATTTGCGGTGATCGGCCGGTCGCCGCTGGACGCGGGGGGCCGCCCCTATCCCATTCTCCATCTGCAGCGCCCCGCCCCCGCCCCGCCTCGGTAGCTCGCCGGCTCCTCGCCCCCCCATTGGGTGGCCGAGGGCCGGACGCGGATGCGCACCCATCGCGGGGACGGTGTACTCTTCGGCTTCCCATCCCCGACTCCGGGAAGGAAGCTGAACCTTCATCAGCGGAGCCACCATGCGCATCACGCGCGACGATCTGGCCGCGGCCTCCGATGGGCTGATCTCCGGCCAGCAGGCCGATGCGCTCTGGGTTGCCCTCCAGGGCCGGAATACGAACCGGGCACGGTTCGATGCGCCCAACGTGGCGTACTACTTCGGGGCCCTGATCGTCATCGGGGCCATGGGCTGGTTCATGACCAAAGCGTGGGAACAGTTCGGCGGGTTTGAACTCTTCCTGATCGCGGTCGCGTACGCAGCCGCGTTTGTTCTGGCCGGACGCACACTCTGGGATCGCCACGGGCTTCGAGTGCCGGGCGGGCTGCTGTTCACGGTGGCGGTCGCAATGACTCCGCTGGCGGTGTACGGCCTTGAGCGGGCCACCGGAATCTGGCCTCAGAGTGATCCCGGCATCTACCGCGACTTCCATGAATGGGTGCGAGGCGGATGGTTCCTGATGGAGGTCGGCACCGTCGTGGCAGGAATGATCGCCCTGCGACTCCGCCGCTTTCCGTTTCTGACGGCGCCGATCGCCTTTGCGCTCTGGTACATGTCGATGGATCTCGCCCCGCTCCTCTATGGCAATGCGGGCTACTACCGCGAGTGGGTGTCGGTGTGGTTCGGAATGGGCATTCTGCTCAGCACCTATCTCGTCGACCTGCGCAATCGGAGTCTCGAGGACTTCGCCTTCTGGGGTTACCTCTTCGGCCTGCTGGCGTTCTGGGGCGGGCTTTCGGCCATGGACAGCGACAGCGAAGTCGCGAAGCTGATCTACTGTCTGATCAATGTGGGGCTGGTCGCAGTCTCTCTGCTGATCCATCAACGCTCGTTCCTGGTGTTCGGGGCCCTGGGCATCTTCGGCTACCTGGGGCACCTGGCGTACCGGGTGTTTGAAGATTCCCTCATCTTCCCCTTTGCCCTCAGCGCCCTCGGCATCCTGGTCATTTATCTGGGGGTGCTGTACCAGAAACACCGGCAGGCGCTGGATTTGAGCGTGCAGGCACATCTGCCGCGCGACCTCGACGTCGGTGGCCATCTCGGCCAGCATGAAGGCGATGGCCTGGTGCTCGATCAGCTTGGCGCCGAACGTCTCGCGCTCGCGCGCGTAGGCGAGCGCGGCGTCGAGCGCGGCGCGCGCGACGCCCACGGACTGCGCGGCGACGCCGATGCGGCCGGAGTCGAGGTACGCGAGCGCGATCTTCAGACCCTGGCCCGGCGCCCCCAGCATGTCCTCGGCCGGCACCTCGAGATCCTCGAGTGCGATCTGGCAGGTGTCGTTGGTGCGGTGGCCGAGCTTGTCCTCGACGCGCACCACGCGATAGCCCGGCCGGTCGGTGCGCGTGAGGAAGGCCGAGATGCGGCGCTTGCCGGCGGCGGGATCGGTGACGGCGAGCAGCACGGCCACCGACGCCGAGCGGCCCGACGTGATGAACGTCTTGGTGCCGTTGATCACCCAGCGCTCGCCGCGACGCACCGCGCGCGTCCGCAGATTCGCCAGGTCGGAGCCGGCCTGCGGCTCGGTGAAGAGCAGGCACGCCAGCTCCTCGCCGCCGGCCACCGGGCGCAGGTAGCGCGCCTTCTGCTGCGGCGTGCCGTGATCGCGCACCTTCCAGCCGAACGCGTTGGTGGCGCTGATCATGTTGCAGACGCCGGCGTCGCCGTACGCGAGCTCCTCGGTGGCCAGCACGTACGAGGTGAAATCGGCGCCGCCGCCGCCCCACTCCGCCGGCACGCACACGCCGAAGAGTCCCAGGGCGCCGGCCCGGCGCACGGTCTCGAGCGGCACGGTGGCCGTGCGATCCCACTCGGCGGCGAACGGCGCGATCTCCTTGCGGACGAAGTCGCGCGTCGCATCGCGGATCCCGCACTGCTCGTCGCTGAACCGCCTCACGCGGCAAAACATAGCACGGGGCCGGTGTTACCATCGGCGCCGCATGGCCCTGCAGATCGGCGTCGTCGGCGAAGGCGCGTGCTCGCGCGCGACGGCGCGGACCGCCGAGCGTGTGGGGGCGGCCATCGCCCGCGCGGGCGCCGTGCTCTTCTGCGGCGGACGCACCGGCGTCATGGAGGCGGCCTCGCGCGGGGCCGCGCGCGCCGGCGGCGCCGTGGTCGGCGTGCTGCCCGGCTTCAGCCGTCGCGACGCCAACCGCTGGGTCACGATTCCCGTGGTCACCGGTATGGACCAGGCGCGCAACGTCGTGCTCGTCCGCTCGTGCGACGCCGTGATCGCCGTCGGCGGCAGCTACGGCACGCTGTCCGAGATCGCGCTCGCGCTCAAGCTCGGCGTGCCCATCGTCGGGCTGCGCACGTGGCGGCTCGCGCCGCCGGTGGCGCGCCGCGTGCCCGTGCTGCGCGCCCGGAACGCGGAGGACGCCGTGCGGCTCGCCGTCGGCGCCGCGCGCCGCCACGCCGGGCGCCGGGCGCACACGTGGCTGTCGTGACGGGCCCGGTCCCGATCGGCGTGACGGCCGCGGCGAAGCGCTACGGCGCTGTCGCCGCGCTGCGAGGCGTCTCCCTGGATTTTCCCGCCGGCCGCCTCACCGCCGTCCTCGGCCCGTCGGGCTGCGGCAAGACCACGCTGCTGCGCGCGATCGCCGGCTTCCTCACGCTCGACGAGGGCCGCGTGCGCTTCGGCGACGACGACGTGACGGCGCTGCCGCCGCAGAGGCGCGGCACCGCGATGGTGTTCCAGAGCTACGCGCTCTGGCCGCACATGACCGTCTTCGACAACGTCGCCTACGGTCTCCGACTCAAGCGCGTGGCGAAGCCGGAGATCGCCACGCGCGTGCGCGAGGCGCTCGCGCTGGTCGAGATCGGCGACGTGGAGGCCGTCGCGCGCCGCAAACCGCTCGCGCTCTCCGGCGGACAGCAGCAGCGGGTGGCACTCGCACGGGCGCTCGTCGTCGAGCCGCGCGTGCTGCTGCTCGACGAGCCGCTGTCCAACCTCGACGCCAAGGTACGTCAGCGGCTACGCGTCGAGATCCGGCGGCTGCAGCGGCGCGTGGGCATCACCACCGTCTACGTCACGCACGACCAGGAGGAAGCGCTCGCCATCGCCGACCGCGTCGTGCTGATGAGCGCGGGCCGCGTCGTCCAGGCGGGCAGCCCACAAGATCTCTACCTGACGCCGGCGACCGAGTTCGCCGCGGACTTCCTCGGGGTGGGCACACGCCTGCCCGCGCGCGCCGAGCCCGGCGTGCTCGTCCTCGACGAGACGAAGCAACGCCTGCCCTACGCGGGCGACGCGCGCGGACCGGTCGTGGTCGTCCTGCGCTCGTCCGATCTCACCCTCGGCGAGGCGGGCCCGACGCTCGAGGGCGATCTCGAAGAGTCGCTGTTCCTCGGCGACCGCTGGCGCCACTACGTGAGACTCGGCGGAACGCTGCTCATCGTGGACGGCGACGCGCCGCATGCGGCCGGCCCCGTGCGCGTGAGCGTGTCGCGCGATCGGCTGCGCGTCTATCCACAAGGAGGCTCTCCATGCTGATGCGTGCGCTCGTGCTGCTCCTGGCCCTGGCCGTGCCCGCCTCCGCGGCGACACGGCTCAACGTCGCCATCGGCGCCGACGTGAACGTGGTCGAGGTCCACAAGACGGTCCTCGGCCCGGGCTTCAAGGCGCAGGTGCCCGACGTCGAGCTGAACGTCGTCGGCACCGGCACCGGTGAGCCGGCCAGCCGCGCCATCTACACCAAGATCCGGGCGCAGGCGGACGCGGGCCGCGCGCCGTGGGACATCGACGTGGCGCTCGTGAGCATGGCCGTCGCCTCGCAGATGGTGAAGGAAGGCCTGCTCCTGCGCTACGTGCCGCAGATGAAGAACGCCGCGCTCGTGAAGGGTGCCGAGGTCAAGGAGGCCTTCGGCGTGAACGTCGACGGGTACGTGGTGCCGATGTTCCAGAACCAGATCGCCATCGCCTACAACCCGGCGAAGGTGCCGGCGCCGCCGAAGACGTTCGACGACCTCGCGAAGTGGGTCGCCGCCAATCCCGGCACGTTCGGCTACAACGGCATCAAGGGCGGCGTGTCGGGCGTCGGCTTCACGATGGGCTGGGTCTACTGGAAGACCGGCCTCTACAAGCAGCTCACGCAGGGACCGTTCGACCGCGCGCGCGAGGGCGCCATCCGCGAGGCGATCACGGCGCTGCGCGACTTCAACAAGAACGTCCTCGTCACCAACGGCAACGCGGGCACGCTCGACGCCCTCAACCGCGGCGAGATCGCGATGGGCGCCGTCTGGATCGACCAGCTCGTGGCCTGGAAGAACGAGGGGCGCATGGACCCGTCGATCACGCCCGTGCTGCCCGCGCCCGGGCTGCCGATCTACCCGCTCTACCTCGTCGTGCCGCGCGAGGCGGCCAGCCGCGAGGCCGCCGTGCGCTACGTCGACTACATCGCCACGCCCGAGGTGCAGGCCAGGGCGATCGTCGAGCGCTTCGGCTGGTACCCCGGCGTCGATGCCGACCGTGTGCTGCCGCTCATCAGCGCGAAGAGCCGCGAGCTGCTGTTCAAGGGCGTGTCCGCGGATGACCTCGCGCGCTACTCGCGGCAGATGCCGATCAAGGAATATCACGATCTCATCACGCTGGCCTACGAGGAGATCGTCCGCTGACCCGCGCGGAGCGCGTCGCGTGGACGGCGGTCTGCGCGCTGCCGCTCGCCGTCCTCGGCGTCGTCTTCGTGTGGCCCCTCGCCGTCTCGATCGCGGCGAGCTTCACGCGCGCGGGCGCCTTCACGCTGGCCAACTACGGCACGGTGTGGCGCCTCTACCTGCGCGACGTCGGCTACACGCTCGGCGTGGCGGCGGCGGGGTCCGCGCTGACGTTCGCCATCGCCATTCCCGTCTGCGGCTGGCTCCGCGCGCGCGCCTTCGGCCCCGTGGAGTTCTTGCTGAAGGTGCCGCTCTTCGTGCCGTTCGTGGTCGTCGGCCACGCCCTGCGCGTGTTCCTGTCGCCGTGGGTGCCGGGCCTCGCGGGCTCGTGGACCGGCATCGCCCTCGCGCTCGCGTGGAAGCATCTCGGGCTGGCCGCGCTGCTGCTGCTCGGCGCCTTCCGCGCCGTGGACGAGAGCCACCTGGAGGCGGCGCGCAACTTCGGCGCCGGCACCGCACGGCTCACGCGCGACGTCCTGGTGCCGATGGCGGGGCCGTCGCTGGCGGTCAGCGCGGTGCTGATCTTCTCCTCCATGCTCGCCTCGTTCTCGATTCCCCTGATGATGGGGCGCGGCGGCGGCGCCCAGATGCTGATGATCGACGTCTATTACCGCTTCGGCCAGCACGGCGACTTCGAGACGGCGGCCGCGCTCGGCGTGGTCGGCTACCTGATGGCCATGGGCGCGGCGCTCGTCTATCTGCGGCGGCTCACACCCCGGCGCGGCGGCTCGTGACATGACCCGGCTGATCGCGCGCGCGGCCGCCCTCGCCGTCGCGGCCTTCGCGATCCTCGGCCCCCTCGCCGGCCTCGCCGTCTGGTCGCTCGCCGAGCGCTGGACGGCGCCGAGCCCCTGGCCACAGCGCTTCGGCCTGAAGTACTGGAACCGCATGCTCACCGCCGACTTCCTCGAGCCGCTCCGCCTCGGCGTGCTCATCGCGCTGATCGTCACGGCGGTGGCGCTGCTGCTCGCGATCCCGCTCGGCTACGCGCTTGCCCGGCTGTCCTTCCCCGGCCGCGCGCTCGTACTCCTGGCCTTCCTGATGCCGCAGGCCTTTCCGCAGCTGCCGGTCTTCGCGAGCGCGACGCGCGAGTTCTACCGCTGGGGCCTGGCGGGGACGATCACCGGCGTCGTCCTCGTCCACCTGGTCGGCGCGCTCGTCTTCGCGGTGTGGACGATGAGCGCGGTCTTCCGCGCGCTGGCGCCCGAGCTGGAGGAAGCGGCCTGGAACCTCGGCGCCTCGACGACGCGCACGTTCCTGTCCATCGCGCTGCCGCTCGCCACGCCGGGCGTGGTCGCCTCCGCGGTCCTCGTCTTCCTCTACTCGCTCGACGAGTTCACCGGCACGCTGCTGGTCGGCGCGCCCTTCGTCACCACGCTGCCCGTGTACATGTACACGGCGAGCCAGGGCTACGAGCTGCAGATCGCCTCGGTCACCGCGCTCGTGCTGATGCTCCCCGGCGCCGTGCTGCTCCTGGCCCTCGAGCGCGTCCTGAAGTCCGAGTACCTCGTCTTCTTCGGCCAGCTCTGAGCGCGTCGCGCCGTGCGACCGTCCGGCGCCGCGTGTATCATGCCCGGGGCCATGCCGAACATCCTGACCGTCCGCACGCCCACGCTCGAGATCGCCTACGAGGCCTACGGCCGGGAGGGCGGCGTCCCCGTCGTTCTGCTCCACGGCTTTCCGGACGACGCCCGCGCGTTCGACGCGGTGGCGCCGTCGCTCGCGGCGGCCGGCCACCGCGTGCTCGTCCCCTACCTGCGCGGCTACGGGCCGACGCGCTTCCTCGATCCCGCCGAGCCGCGGATGGCGCAGCAGGCCGCGATCGGCCAGGACCTGCTCGACTTCATGAGCGCGCTCGGCCTCACCTCGGCCGGCCTCGCGGGCTACGACTGGGGCGGCCGGGCCGCGTGCATCGCCGCGCTCCTCGCCCCCGAGCGCGTGCGCGCGCTGGTCACCATCGGCGGCTACAACGTGCAGAACACGCTGGCGCCGTCGCCGCCGGCGCCCGTCGCGCAGGAGCGCGCGTACTGGTACCAGTGGTATTTCAACACCGAGCGCGGCCGCGCGGGCCTGGAGACGAACCGTCGCGAGATCTGCCGCAGTCTCTGGCAGGACTGGTCGCCGACGTGGAAGTTCGACGACGCGTCCTTCGAGCGCACGGCGCCGTCCTTCGACAATCCCGATTTCGTGCCGGTGGTCATCCACTCCTACCGTCACCGCCACGGCAACGCCCCGGGTGACCCGCGCCTCGACGCGATCGAGCGGCGGCTCGCGGCGCGCCCGCCGATCACGGTGCCCACGCTGATCCTGCACGGCGGCGACGACGCGGTGAGCCTGCTTCGCAGCGGCAAGGAGCGCGCGCTCTTCCCGGCCGGCACGGAAGAGCGGGTCGTGCCCGGCTGCGGCCACTTCATGCCGCGCGAGAAGCCGCAGGCCGTGGCGGACGCGCTGCTGAAAGTCCTCCGGTAACCATGCGCATCGAGGTCATCTGTACCGGCGACGAGGTCCTCACCGGCAAGATCGTCAACACCAACTTCGCGCACATCAGCCAGAAGCTCGAGGACGTCGGCCTCTCGGTCGCCTGGGAGACGACGGTCGGCGACGACCGCGAGAGCCTCCTGCGTGCCTTTCAACTGGCGGGCGAGCACGCCGACGCCGTCATCGTCAACGGCGGCCTCGGGCCGACGGTCGACGACCTCTCGCAGGAGGTCGCCGCTCAGGCGGCGGGGGTCGAGTTGGCCCTCAACGAGACCTGGCTGGCGAAGATGGAGGACTTCTTCCGCCGGCGCAGCCGCGTGATGCCGCCCAACAACCGCAAGCAGGCCATGCTGCCCACCACCGCCGAGGTGATCGACAACCCGATCGGCACCGCCTGCGGCTTCGCGCTGGACATCGGCCGCGCGCGCTTCTTCTTCACGCCCGGCGTGCCGCGCGAGCTCAAGCGCATGCTGGAGGAGCAGATCATCCCGCGGCTGCTCGCCAAGAGCGGGCTGCAGACGGCGATCCAGCTCAAGCGCTTCCACTCCTACGGCCTCGGCGAGTCCCACGTCGATGCGCTGCTCGCCGGTGTCGAGGCGCTCGTGCCCGACGGCAGCGTGAAGCTCGGCTTCCGCGCCCACTACCCGCAGCTCGAGACCAAGCTGACCGCGCGCGGCCGCGACATGGACGACGTGCGGAAGAAGCTGGCCCCGGTCGAGCAGGAGATCCGCAAGCGGCTGGGCAACTTCATCCTGGCCGAGGACGACCAGACGCTCGAGGGCGTGGTGCTCGCGGAGCTGACCAGGCGACAGGCGACGCTGGCGATCGTCGAGATGTTCACGAGCGGCCAGGTCGCCGCGCGCTTCGCCCACCTGCCGGGCGC
>Ga0137409_10007483_pt1 | contig 11229 bp, 8 predicted proteins | sample CZODoug1_16funga_FD_122059 | JGI IMG/M metagenome (GOLD analysis project Ga0137409, IMG submission 122059) | Vadose zone soil fungal communities from Angelo Coast Range Reserve, California, USA - CZODoug1_16fungal (Hybrid Assembly) | ecosystem: Environmental > Terrestrial > Soil > Vadose zone... | reverse complement strand
TTCACCTTCGACGGGCGCTACGCCTACATCTCCCCCGAGATGGACGGCTACGTGGGCAACATCGTGATGATCCTGGATCTGCACGACCCCACCCGGCCGAAGGAGGTCGGACGCTGGTGGATGCCGGGGCAGTGGACCGGAGGTGGAGAGCAGCCCGCGTGGTCGGGGCGGCACCACCGCTGCCACCACCCGATCCGGGCTGGCAACCGGCTCTACGTGAGCTACTGGCACGGGGGGTTCGTCATCCTCGACATCGAGGACATGGGCAAGCCCCGCTTCGTGTCCGGGCTCGACTGGAGCCCGCCCTACATCACGCCGACCCACACCGCGCTGCCGTTGCCGTTCCCGCTCCACGGCCGGCGGATCATGCTGGCCGCCGACGAGGACGTGGCCAAGACCGCGCCGGGACCCCCCTCGTTCATGTGGCTGGTCGACATCACCGACGAGCGGCACCCGGTCCCCATCTCGACCTTCCAGGTGGCCGGGGTGGACGGCGAGCCGCAGCCCGAGTTCACCGGCTGCCACCAGCCGTGCGAGCGGGTGACCGGGACCGAGATCCCGGTGGCCTGGTTCGCCCACGGACTGCGGGTGGTGGACGTGGCCAATCCCCATGCGCCCCGCGAGGTGGCCCACTTCCTGCCGGAGCCGCCGGCGGGCCATTCGCGGGTCTCGAGCAACGACGTGGAGGTGGACGGGCGCGGCCTGCTCTACCTCATCGACCGGGGCCGAGGTCTGCACATCCTGGAGCGGGTTTAGCCGGCACTCCGGGCGTTTCACGGATGCCCCGCAGCGGTGTCTCAGGAGCATGAACAACAGAACGGATCACGGCTTCCTGGTCCTGGCCGACGTCTCCGGGTTCACCGCCTTCGTGACCACCACCGAGCTCGAGCACGGCTCGGACATCATCGCCACCCTGCTCGACGAGGTGATCGGGCACCTGTCGCCCCCGCTCGAGATCCAGGAGATCGAGGGCGACGCGGTGTTCGCCCTCGGGGGCGAGAGCTTCGCACTGCCGCACACCCGGCTGCTGGCGGTGCTGGAGGAGGCGTTCGCCGCCTTCAAGAGCCGGCAGCAGGTGATGCAGGCCGCCGAGAAGTGCCAGTGCGGGGCGTGCCAGCAGATCGGCACCCTCGATCTCAAGATGGTCGTCCACCACGGGCCGTTCCTGCGGCACACGGTGGCGGGGCGCAACCGGGTGACCGGTACCGCGGTGATCCTGGTGCACCGGCTGCTCAAGAACGGGGTCGGACGGAAGGGTGGCTACGCGCTCCTCACCGAGTCGGTGCTGCGGTCCCTGGGCATCGACGGCGAGCGCGCCGGCCTCCCGGCGCACACGGAGCGCTACGAGTACCTGGGCGACGTCCGCTGCTTCGTCTGCGACCTCGCCCCGCCTCCCTCCCTCTCCCCTCTGGGGAGAGGGCAGGGTGAGGGGTCCGGGGTTCTTCACCCGCAGGCGATCGCGTAGACGTCGCTGACGCCCTCGGGCAGCCGCTCCTCGCGCCACGAGCGGCCCGCGTCCTCGGTCCCGAAGATCTGCCCGGTGCGGCTGGCGCAGTACACGCGACCGGCATCGCGCGGGTGCAGCGCCACCGCCATCATGGTGGACTCGGCTTTCACGCCGTGGTCGAAGCGCGTCCACGTCTCCCCGAGGTCTCCGCTCCGGTAGAGGGAGCCGTCCTCGCTCCGCGCGGCCGGGCTCAGGCACGCGTAGAGCACGCGCGGGTCCTGGGGCGAGACGCGGATATCCCGGCTATAGGTGAGCGGGGAGAAGCGGCCGACCTCCATGTCCTGCCAGTGCGCCGCGCGATCAGTGCTGCGGAAGAGGCCCATGCGGAGCGCGAGGAAGACGGTGCCGCTGGCCGCTCCGCTCACGCAGAGAGCGTGGCCATCCAGCATGCCTTCCATCTCGCTGTCGCTCACGATGCGGCTCTTCAGATGCGGCAGGTCCGAGAGCTTGACGAGGTCGGCGCTCCCGTCCTCCCACGTCTCGCCGCCGTCCAGGCTGCGCATCGCGCCACCCACCTCGAGCGCCGCGTAGATGTGCTCGGGCTGCGCGGGGTCGATGGCCAGGCGCATCACCCGGCACGCGAAGGGCATCTTCACGCGCTCGGGCTGCACCACCTTCGGCAGCCGGCGCCACGTGGCGCCCTCGTCGTCGCTGCGGAAGATGCCGACCGGCGAGGTCCCGGCCAGGAGCGTCCGCGGGCGGGTGGGATGCACGAGGATGGACCAGACCTCACCGCCGTCCTCGGGGAAGGGCAGGCGCTCCCAGCGCTCGCCGCGGTCGACGCTCCGGTAGGGGCCGTTCTGGGTGCCCACGTACACCACGTTGGGATTGGTGGGATGCACCGTGATGGCCTGCACGTGGGCCGTCTCCGGAAGCCCCTTGCTCATCAGCTCCCAGCCGCCCGCGCCGTCCGCCCGGCGAAAGACGCCGCTCTTCGTTCCGGAAGTCCACCGTGCCGCGCCGACGTAGATGTGAGAGGGCCCCGTCGCCATGTGCGCACCCCTTTCCGGTCAATGGTCCGGTGGCGGTTTCTTGCGCCACAGCATAGCAAGGGCGACCCCGAGCGCAAGCCCCGGGGCGGCACCCAGTAGGCGCACGAATTCCTTGACCCCCGCGCGCGTGACGGCCTAGCGTGCTGGAGATGGGCCCTGATCGCGCCGCGACCGGAGGCACCTCGAGCCAGTCCTCCGCGTTCCTTCCCCTGTCCCAGGTCCTGGAGGAGGAGTTCGTCGCCCTGCACGGCCCGCTTCCCGGAGCGGCGCGCGGGGTGGACGACGGGGACCGGCTCCCCGCACTCTACGAGGCGATCCATGCGCTGCCCGAGAAGCGCGCCGCGCTCTGCCTGTCGGGCGGGGGCATCCGCAGCGCCACCTTCGCCTTGGGCGTCCTCCAGGGGCTGGCGCGCGCCGGGCTCCTGACCCAGTTCCACTACCTCTCCACCGTCTCCGGCGGCGGCTACATCGGCGGCTGGCTCACCGCCTGGATCCACCGCGTCGACAACGACGTGCAGAAGGTCGCGGGCGAGCTGGGCTCGCTCAAGCCGCGCGCGAAGCTCGATCCGGAGCCGGAGCCGATCTCGCACCTGCGTGAGTTCAGCAACTACCTGAGCCCGCGGGCCGGCCTGCTCTCGACCGACGCGTGGACCCTCCTCGGTACCATCCTGCGCAACATGATCCTGATCTGGCTGGTGCTCGTGCCGCTGCTCGCCGCGGTCCTCATGCTGCCGCGCCTCTACCTCTCGCTGCTCCTCTGGGTCAACACCGCGGGGGCGTCCTTCCATCCGGGCGTCCTGCTCGCGGTCGGGGGGGTGCTGCTCGCCTGGGCGGTGGCGTACATCGCCGCGACCATTCCCAGCAGCACCACCGCGCGCCGGGGCCAGGGCAAGTTCCTCGTCTTCTGCCTGCTCCCGCTGCTCCTCGGCCTGGGGTCTCTGACCATCTACTGGGCCGCGGTCTCGGGACGCGCCGCCGGGCCGGGCCGGGAGCCGTTGCCGGTGCTGGTCAACTTCGTCTGGTTCGGCGCCGTCGTGCACCTGCTGGCCTGGGCCGGCTACACCGTGTGGCTGCGGACCTCGTGGGGGCAGGGTCGGCCGGCGAAGGGCTCGCTGGGGGCGCAGCTCGGAAGCTTCGTGGCCGAGCTCTTCGTCGTGGTCGTCGCCGGCGGGGTCGGGGGAGCGATCGCGTGGCTGCTGGCTGCCAAGCTGTTCAGCCGGGTGGACTACACCCTGATCCTCTACGCCGCGCTGGCTCCCGGATTCGTGGTGGGCGCGTTCCTCCTCGCCGCGACCGCGCTGGTCGGCCTGCTCAGCCGCTGGACCGAGGACGACGATCGCGAGTGGTGGTCGCGCTGCGGCGCGTGGTTCCTGATCGCGGGCTCGGCGTGGACGGTGTTCGGCGCGCTCGTCCTGTTCGGGCCGGTGCTGTTCTCCCACGTCTGGATCAGCCGGGCCCTGACCGCGGTCGGCGGAGTGTCCGGGCTGATGGCGGTGGTGGGCGGATGGTTCACCAAGCTGGGTGCGCGCGACCGGGCGTCGAGCCAGACGAGTCCGCGCGACCGGCTGATGGCCCTCGCGGTGCCGCTGGCCGGCGTGGTGTTCGCGGCGGTGCTGGCGATCGGGCTGTCCACCCTGATCTCCGGGCTGCTGGGCTGGCTCATCCGGCAGAGCGGCGATCCCGTGGGCGGACTCCCGCAGTGGGGAAACTGGCCGCACGGCCCCTTCGACCACGTGGGGGTGCTGGTGTCGTCGCCGATCTGGATCGTGACCGGGGTGGCGGTGGCGCTCGCCGCGCTCGGGCTCCTGATGGCCTGGTTCATCAACACCAACCGGTTCTCGCTGCATGCCATGTACCGCAACCGGCTGATCCGGGCCTACCTGGGGGCGTCGAATACCGACCGGCACGCGAACCCCTTCACCGGCTTCGACGACAACGACAACCTCCAGCTCCACGAGCTGTGGCCGCGCTCGTCGGCCGCGCCGGCCGGCGCGCCGGTCCCGCGCCGGAGGCTGCTGCACGTGGTGAACATGGCGCTCAATCTCGTGCACGGCGAGCGCCTCGCCTGGCAGGAGCGCAAGGCCCACACCTTCACCGCGTCGGCCCTGCACGCGGGGAGCCTGATGGTGGGATACCGCCGCACCCGCGCGGGTGCGGGCGGGCCGCGGGCCCACTACGGGGGGACGGAGGGCATGTCGCTCGGTACCGCGGTCACGATCTCGGGCGCGGCCGCGAGCCCCAACATGGGCTATCACTCCTCCCCGCTGGTCACCTTTCTGATGACGCTCTTCAACGTGCGGCTCGGGTGGTGGCTCGGGAACCCCGGCGTCCGCGGTGACCACACGTTCTACCTCGCGAGCCCACGGGTGGCGGTGCGCCCGATCGTGGCCGAGGCCTTCGGCCTCACCGGCAGCACCGGACCCTACGTCTACCTGTCGGACGGCGGGCACTTCGAGAACCTCGGCCTCTACGAGATGGTGCTGCGGCGCTGCCACTTCATCGTGGTCAGCGACGCGAGCTGCGACGAGGGCGGCGTCTTCCAGGACCTGGGCAGCGCGGTGCGGAAGATCCGCGCCGACATGGGCGTGCCGATCGACTTCGAGGGCGGCATCGGGATCCTGCCCCGCTCGGCGGATCCGGCCAAGCGGGCGGCCAGCCTCTACTGGGCCCTCGGCCGCATCCGCTACTCGATCGCCGACCCGTCGACCGCGCCGGGGGCCGCTCCGGGCGCGCGCGACGGCTGGCTGCTCTACGTGAAGCCCGCGTTCTGCGGCAGCGAGCCGCCCGACGTCTGCGAGTATGCGATGGCTCACGAGCAGTTCCCGCACGAGCCCACCACCGACCAGTTCTTCCGCGAGTCGCAGTTCGAGAGCTACCGGATGCTCGGCTCCCACGTCATGCAGCAGATGAGCCGCGACTGGACGGGCGGCTCGCTCGCCGACTTCATCGCGCACGTCGCGGCGCGGCTGCCCGGGGGGGCCGGCAAGGCGCCCTGATCGAGTCGGGTCAGGCGCACCACTCGCGCGGACCGTCGTCCGCGAACCCGCACTGCTCGCACGGGTGGTAGATATGCCAGGCGGGCGGCATGGCCACCGCCAGCCGCAGCGAGAGATCGTCGCCCACATTCCGGATGTGGTGCACGGTGCCGCGCGGCACCCACACGATGTCGTCCTTGTCCGCGTTCACCACCACCCCGCCGGTCAGCTCCCACTGCAGGTGCCCGCCCAGCACCACCCACCACTCGTCGAACTCGCGGTGCCAGTGCGGGCGGTTGCCGCCGCCGGGCGGGCTGGCGATCAGCGTGACCAGCTGCCGCTCGTCGGCGATGATGCGCCTGGACCACGGCGCCGGCTTCATCTGGGCGATGACGTCGGCGACGCGCGTGTGCAGCACGTTGGGCCAGGTGGCGTTGGCGGCGGTGGGCGGAATCGGTCCCTGCACGATGCGTGGGCTCATGGCCGTATAATGCCCCACTCGCGACGAGGAGAAGCGACGATGCATCCACGACTCGTCCTCACGGCGGCGCTGCTGCTCGCGTTCGGCTCGCCGGCGCATGCCCAGGCGCCCCGCCCCGGCGGCGAGCTGGTCTTCGTCCTGGGCTCGGAGAGCCCGTCCTACGACGCGCACCGCGAGGAGACGTTCGGCCTGATCCACCCCGCCGCGCCGCACTACAGCACGCTGCTGCGTGTCGATCCGACCGATGCCAGCGGGACCCGGGTCATCGGCGACCTCGCCGAGAGCTGGACGGCGTCGAAGGACGGCCTGACCTACACGTTCAAGATCCGCCGCGGCGTGAAGTTCCACGACGGCTCGACGCTCGCGGCGCGCGACGTCAAGGCCTCCTACGACAAGATCATCACGCCGCCGCCGGGCGTGATGAGCCCGCGCAAGGGGCAGTACGCCGTGGTGGAGGCGCTCGAGGCGCCCGACGCCGAGACGGTGATCTTCCGGCTCAAGCACCCGTCGGCCGGCTTCCTGTCCGGCCTCGCCTCGCCGTGGAACTGGATCTACAAGGCGGAGATCCTCGCGAAGGACCCGCACTGGTACGAGAGGAACATCCTGGGCTCGGGACCGTTCACCTTCGTGGAGCACGTGAAGGGCTCGCACTGGGTGGGCAGGAAGTTCGCGGACTACTGGGACCGCGGCCGGCCCTACCTCGACGGCTACCGCGCGATCTTCATCCCTAACACCGCCGCGCGCGTGGCGGCGGTGCGCGGCGAGCGCGCGCTGATCGAGCCGCGCGCGTTCAATCCGTCGGCGCGCGACGTGCTGGTGGCCGCGCTCGGCTCCAGGATCGTCGTCAAGGAGAGCCCGTGGGACTGCGCGCTCTGGGTCGTGCCGCACCACGAGAAGAGGCCCTGGGACGACCCGCGCGTGCGCCGTGCGCTGACGCTCGCCGTCGACCGCTGGAACGGATCGAAGGCGCTGTCGAAGATCACCATCGTGAAGGAGGTCGGCGGCGTCCAGGTGCCCGGCACGACGTACGCGGCCACGGAGGCGGAGCTCGGCCAGCTCGCCGGCTACGGCCGCGACATCGAGGCGGCGCGGCGGGAGGCGCGGCGCCTGCTGCGCGAGGCGGGCGTGCCCGACGGCTTTGCGTTCGTGTTCAACAATCGCAACCTGCCCGAGCCGTACGAGCCGCTGGGCATCTGGCTCGTGGACCAGTGGAAGAAGATCGGGCTCAACGCCACCGTGCGCATGCTGGAGAGCGCCGCGTGGTTCCACGCGCTGCGCACCGGCGACTTCGAGGTGAGCCTCGACGGCCAGTGCGGCTACATCGTCGAGCCCGACCTCGACCTCTACAAGTTCCTCTCCTCCGACCGCACCGACGCCAGCTACGGGCGGTTCACGGACCGCGCGCTCGACGCGCTCTACGACCGTCAGGCCCGGGCGCGCGACGTCGACGAGCGGCGGAGGATCGTCCGCGAGTTCGAGAAGCGCCTGCTCGACGAGCAGGCGCACGTGATTCCGACGCTGTGGTGGCACCGGATCGTGCCGCACCACGCCCGGGTGCGCGGCTGGACGATCACGCCGAGCCATTTCCTGAACGGTCAGCTCGATACGGTCTGGCTGGCGGAGTAAGACCATGCATGCACGGCTCGGGCTCGCCGCGTGTTTTGCCGTCCTCGCGCTGCTCTCGGACGCCCTCGCCCAGGACCGACCGCGCCCCGGCGGCGAGCTGATCTTCCTCGTGCCCTCGGAGCCGCCGTCGTACGACGGCCACCGGGAGGGCACGTTCGGCGTCGTCCACCCGCTGGCGCCCCACTACAACACGCTGCTGCGCATCGACCCGACCGACCGCACAGGCACGAAGCCCGTGGCGGACCTCGCCGAGTCATGGACGATCGCGCCGGACGGGCTGACGTACACGCTCCGGCTGCGGCAGGGCGTGCGCTTCCACGACGGCAGCGTCCTGACCTCGCGCGACGTCAAGGCCAGCTACGACAAGATCATCGCGCCCCCCGCGGGCGTCATCTCCATGCGCAAGGGGGCTTACCAGGCAGTGGAGGTCGTCGAGGCGCCGGACCCGTACACGGTGCGGTTCCGGCTCAAGTGGCCCGAGGCCTCGTTCCTGATCAGCCTCGCCTCGCCCTACAACTGGATCTACAAGGCCGATATCCTGGCCAGGGACATCCGCTGGTACGAGACGAACGTGATGGGCACCGGGCCCTTCAAGTTCGTCGAGCACGTGAAGGGCTCGCACTGGATCGGCAAGAAGAACCCCGACTATTGGGACAAGGGCCGCCCGTACCTCGACGGCTATCGGGCCATCTTCATCAACTCGAACTCCGCCCAGGTGGCCGCCATCCGCGGGGAGCGCGCGCACATCCAGTTCCGGGGCTTCGCCCCGCCCGACCGGGATGCGCTCGTCGCCGCGCTCGGACCGAAGATCACGGTGCAGGAGAGCCCCTGGGACTGCCTGTCGCTGGTGACCATGAACCAGGAGCGCAAGCCCTTCGACGACAAGCGCGTTCGCCGCGCGCTGACGCTCGCGCTCGATCGCCACGAGGCGGCCCGCAACCTCTCGCGGATCGCCGTCGTGAAGGAGGTCGCCGGCATCCAGGTGCCGGGCACGCCATGGGCCACGCCGCCGGCGGAGCTGGAAAAGCTCGCCGGCTACGGGCGTGACATCAAGGCCAGTCGCGCCGAGGCCCGCCGCCTGCTGCGCGAGGCCGGCGTGCCCGACGGCTACGCGTTCACGTTCAAGAACCGCGGCCTGCCTCAGCCTTACGAGACGATCGCCATCTGGCTCATCGACCAGTGGCGCCAGATCGGATTGACCGTGAAGATGGAGACCATCGAGGCCTCGGCGCACGTGTCCATGCTGCGGCGCGGCGACTTCGAGGTGGCCAGCGACGCCCAGTGCAGCTTCATTGTCGAGCCCGACATCGACATCCAGAAGTTCCAGTCGACCGGGATCTCCGACAACAACTACAGCCGCTACAAGGATCCCGTGCTGGACGACCTCTTCCTCAAGCAGGCGCGGGCGCTCGATCCGGAGGAGCGCAAGCGCCACCTGCGCGCGTTCGAGAAGCGCCTCCTCGACGAGGAAGTGCACTACTTTTATACGCTGCAGTGGCACCGTATCGTTCCCCACAGCGCCAAGGTCCAGGGCTGGACGATCACGCCCTCCCACTACCTCAACCAGCAGCTCGACACGGTGTGGCTGGCCGAGTGAGGGAAGCGTTCATTTGATAACCCGGTCAGCCCGGCGCATGAGGATATAACACACGAAAGCGTTGACATACGATGGGCATGTCCTCCGAAGGCGTGCGACCCAAGCGTTGGCACTCCGTCGATAAGTAGTCCCAGTGCGCACGACGCCACCACCCGAGAGAAAGGTCGCCCTCTTCCTCTTCGCGCGCGACCTGTTCGTCCACGAGGTTGAACGGAACGATCCTCATTGAGTAGCAGAGCCGTGGAAAGCCGGTGGGGTGTCCAACGTGGCCGAGGCAGGAGAAGCGGACGCGGTCAACCCTGCTTGCTGGAGGGTGGCGATGCGGTCCGTGTCGCCTCGGCGATTCTCATTGATACGAGGGGCGTTGAGACTACTCGCCCCGCGTGTACTCGGCCTCCACGATCAGCGCTTAGTGGGTTGTCACCCGTCGGCCGTCAACGAAATCAGCACAACGGTGCCGCCACTGGCCCGCGAGACTCGGCCGCGCATCAATTGCGTTTAGGGTAAGCCACGATTCGCTCGCCGGGGCCGGGTGTGGTGAACTTGTTGACAGTGCTCTTCATCCCATCGCTCTTGCCATTGCTCTCCTCCGAGGTAACCCTGTAGTAGTAGGTCGTCCGTGGCTTGAGACCCTCCATGCGCACGCGGAACACCGTGTATGGTTGGCCCTGGTTCAGCCTGATGGGAGATTTCGCCGTCTGGCTCAGGTCCTTGGGATCCGTCCCGTAGTGCACGATGCCGTAATGCACGTCCGAACCCCCAGGGTTGTTAGTGGTCCACCTGATGATGGTCAAATGGTCCGTGGCCAACTCGAGCGCCGGCGCTGCGGTGATCTCGACGCGCTCGGCTCTCTTGACGGGAGGAAGTACCTGAGCGGCGGCTGGATTGGAAGAGAGCAGGCTGCCGACCGCGGTCGTGATCGCCAGTGTCAGAAGCAGTCTATGCATGGATGTTCGATCCTTCTCTCGCGGCCGCCGTGTGGCGTCTTGCCACTACGGAATGGGCGGATTGGGGACCGGCGGGACGCGACAGATCGCCGTTGCGCAGGACGGAAGCGGCGGTGTTGGGATAAGAGACTCATTCCCTTGGGTCGCCGCCGAGCCGCCGGTCATACACGTACCGGTAAAGGTGTTGATGTTGGGATACGGTGTTGTGAACCCGTCCGTGAGGGCTTGGAGGAAGATCACGATCTGGTTCTCCTCCTGATCCGTCAAGCCGAGATTACCGGTCGTCGTGTCGATATTGTTCTTAACCTCGGGCATCGGCCAGCAGTCCACTTTTTCGGTTGTTCCGGCCGGGCAGTGCCCTGACGTCACCGGGTAGGCGAACAGGTCGCGCGTATTGTAGAAGTGGACAAGCTGCTTCAGGCTCTTGATGTAGCCGTTGTGGAAGAACGCCTTCTGGAAGTAAGGCCCGGGCGCCTCGGTGGTAGGACACTGTCGCGGCGTCATGGCCACATTGCGCGCCGTCGACACCTGGAATTGGCCATCGACCTTCGGGGCCAATGGTATCCACTCCGCGTTCGGGTTTGGAGCGGAACCGAACCCGCTGCGGAGGAAGGTCCCCATTCCCAGGTCTCGGTGGCCGAAGCCGAAGGGATTGGCGGTGAAGCCGACGCCATCCGGCGTGATCTGATAGTAAAAGGCATCCCTGGGATTCAGGGGCAGCCCTTCGTTCGCCGACCCGAAGCACATGAACACCGGGTTGACCGTCACGACCTTGCTGGTGTCGGTTTGACCTGGGGTCAGCGTCGTCCCTCTTCCGTCGACGTGGCATGAGTTGCAATTGCCTTTGCCTTTGAACAGGTTGTACCCGGCCATCTCGTCTGCCGTCAACGTGTACGTGCCCGCCAGGAAGGCGTCGAACTTCGACGTGAATGGGCTGACGTCCTTTGATCTTTCGAAAGCGTTGAGCGACTGCCCCCAGCGATCGAAGACTATGTTTGCAAGGGTGCGGCCCTCGGGCTTTAGCTTGACTGGCGTGGTGTCCGTGCCGAACACTGCAGCCCCTCCAGGGGTTGCGCAGATCTTCTCAGTGTCGTGCGGGAACCT
>Ga0137409_10007482_pt1 | contig 11229 bp, 14 predicted proteins | sample CZODoug1_16funga_FD_122059 | JGI IMG/M metagenome (GOLD analysis project Ga0137409, IMG submission 122059) | Vadose zone soil fungal communities from Angelo Coast Range Reserve, California, USA - CZODoug1_16fungal (Hybrid Assembly) | ecosystem: Environmental > Terrestrial > Soil > Vadose zone... | reverse complement strand
CCGACCATGAATGCGGTGGCGACGTCGCACCACAATAGAAACTTCACTATCCGAATGAGGCAGCCATCCGGAAGGTTGGCCAGAAACGGGGTTCGAGGATTGCGACCTGTAAAGCTGTTGGAAATGATTGTTTGACAAGGAGGACCTGATCAAACCGTGCATCCCATTGCACGTAGCCTACGAGGTTGGAGCGGCCAGGCAACAAACCGTTCGAAGCCCTCGGACAATGTACCCACACTCGCAAGAGTGGCACCGAAACCGTGAGGCCACGGTGTATCTGCCAGCATAAGGTGGAGAAGGCCTAGGCTTGATAGCAGGGCTGCGAACTGAAAGCTGCTGAAGTGATTATTTATTGAGAGAAGTACTCTCTCGAATGAATCTCGTCTCCCATGGCGAGTACCCTACGAACTATGGCCGGAAGGCAACAACTGGTCAGAGAGCGTTCCGACAACGAATCCTGCAACCGCAAGGTTGGCACCCGAACCGTGAGGGAACGGTGTAGCTGCTAGCATCGTGGCGGCAAAGGGCAAGGGTGAATAGTATTGGTGAGCATATGCAAATTCTCTTAAGCGTCGTCATCAGCGGGGAGCGGAAGATGCTCGGCGCTCCCTTGCAGCGGGTACGGTAGGCTCCATACTCCTCCGTCATGGGCAAACAACGCTGCCGGCGTAAAGAGAGCACCTAACCTATTGTCATGTCACTTCAACGGAACAGGATAAACCCGTATCGCTCCCCGGAAGCAAAGGGGAAAGATCAACCGTAAGGAGGATCGATGGCGGTGCGGGCAGGAGACTGGAGAGGAAGCAAATGCTGCTCTGTAATGGGGCAGATATCGGTTGCGTCCGTTCCACGGACCACATTACCGAACGCGAAAGCGGGCAGACTTCCCCATGGTGCTGCACACGAGAGAACTTGATGAATCGGCTTGTGCGACAAAGCAGATGACGACAGCTAAAACTGTTGGTGCGGTCTCAAGCGAAGCGGCGGAATGGTATGCCATTAATTGGCAGACCATCCACCAAAACGTTCGCCGACTCCAAGTGCGTATCGTGCAGGCAACGAAGGCTGGCAGATGGAACAAAGTGAAATCTCTACAACGTCTGCTAACCCACTCTTACAGCGGCAAGGTTCTCGCCGTTCGACGAGTGACGGAAAATGCTGGCAAGAAAACTCCAGGTGTGGACCAGGTAATCTGGAAAACACCGGAAGATAAAATTCGGGCTGTACATGCATTGAAGAGTAGAGGTTATCAATCGCAACCTCTACGACGTGTCTATATACCGAAATCGGACGGCAAAACGATGCGTCCGCTCGGAATTCCCTGCATGATCGATCGAGCCCACCAAGCTTTGCATTTGCTGGCACTCGATCCGGTGCTGGAAACCAACGCTGATCGAAACTCTTATGGGTTTCGTCAGAAACGGTCCTGCGCCGATGCCATTGGACAGTGCTTCATCACGCTGTCCAATGCACCGAACACGAAGTGGATTCTGGAAGCGGACATCAAAAGCTGTTTTGATCAAATTTCCCATGACTGGCTTCTGGCGCATGTCTCTATGGACCACGCCATTCTCCAACAATGGTTGAAATCCGGTTACATGGAAAAACACGTCCTCCACGAAACGACGGATGGAACCCCACAAGGCGGTATTGTCTCCCCGGCGCTCGCTAATTGCGCGCTGGACGGACTTGAGCAACTCTTGCAGGAGAAATACCCTGCAAAAAGGCGTCTCAAGTCCCTTGGAGGCTCATATCCCTCTATCAATTTCATTCGTTACGCGGATGATTTTGTCGTCACCAGTAAATCGAAAGACTTGCTGGAAGGAGAGGTCCAACCCTTCGTTGAGCAATTTCTTCAACAACGTGGGCTCAAACTCTCTCCCACGAAGACCGTCATTACGCATGTGGAGAAAGGCTTTGATTTCCTCGGACAAAACGTGCGCCGCTACCCTAACGGGAAACTGCTCATCAAGCCGTCCAAGAAGAACGTTAAAACCTTCTTGGCAGGAATCCGAGCAACAATTAAAGCCGGGCTTGGCATGTCGGCCGCCGACCTGATCGATCAACTCAACCCAAAGATTCGTGGGTGGGTTAACTATCATCGGCACGTGGTCGCCAAACGTACTTTCTCATACGTTGATCATTCTATCTTCCACAGTCTGCGGCGGTGGGCACGGAGAAGGCATCCGAAGAAGTCCTCGACCTGGCTCAGAAAGAAATACTATGAGCGCAATCGGAGACACAACCGGTGTTTCTTCGGGGAACGCTACGATGACGAGGGACAGCCTCGCAAGGTTTGGCTGTACCGCGCAAAGAGCACCCCCATTAAAAGACACATTAAAGTGCAAGGCGAAGCGAACCCTTACGATCCCGCGTACGAAACCTATTTCGAAGATCGGGAAGGTTTTCATATGCTGGACACGTTCCGGGGTACCAAGACTCTTCGCTTTCTCTGGATGGAACAACACGGCCTCTGCCCTCTTTGCAATATCAAAATCACTCGAATCACGGGCTGGCGCCTTCACCACTGCGTCCCTCTTGTGAAGGGTGGTTCGAAGAGCGCGGACAACCGCGTTCTACTTCATCCAGAGTGCCACGACAGGGTTCACCGTCAGCACCTCTCCGTATCGAAGCCGCGTCTCCCTCAAAGAGGCGTTCGCAGGGCTTGAGCCGGATGAGTACGAAAGTCTCACGTCCGGTTCTTAGAGGGCCGGGCCCCAGCAATGGGGCCTGGCTACTCGGTTCAGAATACACAAATGTTCGTAAACGTCGTTACGCCGAGAGAGCCTAATATGCTGAGCGGCTCTTTTTGCAGTGAGCACAGAGGCTTCCTCGTACTCTGTCATGGGTAAACAACGCTGCCGGCGGACAGAACAGACCTAACCTATCGCGTCATTCCAACGGAACAGGGTAAGTCCACATCGCTCCCCGCAAGGGGAAGGACCATCGCAAGATGAATCTGATGGCGGTGCGGGTAACGGAAATGGGAGAAAGCGAAGGCTGCCCGGTAATCGGACATATAGAGGTTGCGTCGCCTCATCGGGACAACATCACCTCGCCGGAAACGGAGCTGACTTCCCGTTGGTGCTCAGACTCGAGACCGCTTGAGGAACCGAGGAAGGAAGCAAAGCAAATGACGACGGCGCAAAGCGCCAGCAATGGCGCCCGGCCACTCGACAGCTATCGTCGGACGCGTTTAGCCGGCTTTTTGTGCGAGGCGTCTGAGCGCAAGACTTCGAAGGGATGAAAATACAACTGAACTCATGCCCTCCCGTCGGGAAACGAGCGGAAGGGCATAGCTGTTGCTGGCGCTATCGAGTAGCTCCCTCTATTGCTTGTCGTACACGGCTGTGGTGGTGTACTTCTTGCCCTTCGAATCGGTTCCCGTGATGGTGACCGTGCGGGTCTTGCCATCGGCCGATACGACGCCACGACCACTAATCGTAACTTTGTCGCCCTTCTTGTTGGTGAATGCCAGCGTATGGTCGTTGACTTTCTTGTAGGACCGCGTATCAGTATTCGGATCCCCTGTGACCGGGTAGTCTTTGCCGTCGTACTTGCCCGTCCACTCGCTGTGCGAAGGCTTACCGTCGCCGTCGGTGCCATCCGTCGTGACTTTCACGCTGTCTCCGGCAGCCTCGTAGATAACCGTGGTGTTCTTCGGCGACCCCGCGCCGATCTTGGACTTGGCCTCGTTCAACTTCCAGGTGCCTATCATTGGGTCGTCGGCGAAGCACACGCCTGCGCCGACAAAACACAGCAACAGAGTGAATAGGAGCGTTCTTTTTTTCATGTTCTCTCCTGATTGAGAAGTGGATTGGGGGCCAGATTGGTGGGGGCATTTTAGAACTGAGTAGCGCTTTATTGCAACGGTTGAAACAACGGGCCTAGGGATGAGGAAGCAAAGAGAAGATCACTCGAACGGTGGGCTTCGCCTGGACACCTCCGCAAAATCTGCGGCCTTCGGTCGAAAAACCTTGGAGGCCTTATGCTCAAGATTGACAGCATTACTTCCCACTTGCCCGTGAGACGGGAGGAACCTCCTGCGTGTCAGGAATGGGTACATCTTCGGTTTGTCGGCTTCTCAGGTAGGCGCAACGCGGGCTTAAGCAACCCCATGGCGAGTCTGTCTTTCTTAAGAACGTATAAGGGACTCATTGCTTTTTCAGCCCTGCGTCCCAATTGACTACGACCGTGATGGGCGATGGCACCTTCTGCGGCGTTGCGGTGACGATGAGGAAGCGCTGGCCGTCAGCGCTAGCATCATAAGAGTGCTGAAAGCCCTCCACGTGTGTCTGGAAGAGAGGGCTGGGAGCGTCGATTGCCAGTGCCGAACCATTCTGCTTCACTTTCGCCGCCATCAACTCACCACTGGCGTCTAGATAGAAAATCTCGTTGCCGTCGCGACGCCATATCGGCCGGAAACCGCCAGAAGTTGAAACCATCAATTTGCCGCCTGATGCCGGGAACGGTCTCACGTACACCTCATTTTTGCCGGATTCATTGGACACATACGCGATCCACTTTCCATTCGGAGAGAACCGGCCCCCAGTTTGGTTAAATCCGGTTTGGAGATATGGGACGGCCTTTCGGTCTCCGAAAAGCGGCAACGTCCACAGCTCGGTCGCACTGCTATGGGCCGAATTGGTCGAGTACAGAAGAAACTTGCCATCCGGCGACCAACTGTCGCAATACTTCGCAGTTTCGGCTTCGAGCACGAGCTCTTCATTCTCGCTCCCATCAATCGCTTTTTCGTAAAGGTCAAACTGCCCTTTCCGGTCTGAGCTGAAAACAATGCGCTTCCCGTCGGGTGACCAGCATGGCCTTCGTGAGGTTCCCGGACCAAATGTCAACCGTGTTTTGACTCCGCGCACGACATCGTACAGCCAGATGTCGGCGTTCAAGTCCCTTACTTGCGGATCGAAAATCTCGGATACAACCTTCGTACCGTCTGGTGAGATTCGGACGTTTAGTTGTTCAACGGGTTCACCCAGCGAACCAATCCGATTCCCCTTTCGGTCAAACCAGACCGGTTGCGGCGCGTTGGCACTTGCACCCGCCCAATACGCCAGAACTCCTCCGGTTTGTGACGCCGAGAAGGATTGCACCTGTTCGGCAAGCGCGTACGCATCGCCAACAATCTCAAGCCGTTTCTCATCGAAAGGCTGGGCGATTAGGTTAGTTTCACGAAGATAGAGTAAGTATCCCTGCTGATAAGCAGGACTTGTTGCGGCTTGCACTAACAGCTTGGTTGCGTTCGAGTCGAGCGACGCGACATATATAGAACGGACGGTGCCGGTTTGGAGACCATCATACAAGTAATGATTTCCGTCGGGCAGAAAATACGCCCCATGCCGCCCTCCAGTCACCGCCTCCTCCCGCTTGGTCAATGGAACAACCTCCCCGCCCGCCGCCGATACCCGATATAGCAAGCGGGTAGAATTTGATCCAAACACAATCACGCTGTCGCGGTTCCAGGTGCCACCATTTCCCGCTGAGGTGCTCGCTACTGAAATAGGAGGTCCGCCAGTGACCTCGATTTTCTTCAGCGTCGCACGGTTCGCAAAGAAGCCGATCCAACGGCTATCCGGCGACCAAAACGGGAACCATGCCCCTTCCGTGCCCGCGAGAGAATGCGCCGCCAGAGAATCCAAAGAGCGGACCCACAGAACGTCTTTCCCCGTAGAATCAGCAGCAACAAAAGCCAAATAACGGCCATCGGGTGAAACGGCTGAACGTGCCTGAGCATTGATATATGAGTTTTCCGGTGGAAAAAGTAAGAAGCGTACTTGCGCGGGACTGGGGGAAACACGCTGCCTCAAAACAGTTGAAAGGACAAGCACAGTCAGAAACAGCGCGGCCAGGAAGATCCAACCTACGCGATTATAGTTCTTCCTTCGGGCGATGCTCTCTGATGGCAGCCCGGCCTGTGCGCCCCCACCGGCGATCCATTTCAGTTCGAGCAGGAGATCGCGCGCCGTCTGCCAGCGGTCCTCTGGGTCTTTCGCCAAACAAACTCGGATGGTGCGGTCGAGAGCTGGCGGCGTCAACGGCTGCAACGTACAAATCGGCCCCGGTTCTTTTTCGAGGATCGCGGAAGCCACGCTGAGCTGGCTCTTGCCCGGAAATGCGCGAAGCCCGGTCACCATCTCGTACAGCACAGAGCCGAAGGAAAAAATGTCGCTCCGCGCGTCCAGCTCTTTACCCTCGACCTGCTCCGGCGACATGTACTGGAACGTTCCGACAATCGTGCCCTGCTGCGTGATCGGTGTCGTTCGTGTCGCCGCAGCCGTCAGCGTCGCTCCAGCCGCCAGCGGGGGTGCAGCTTTCGCCAAGCCGAAATCGAGCAGCTTGGCGCCGGATGCCGTGAGCATGATGTTGCTGGGCTTCAAATCGCGATGCAGCACCCCGCTGCGATGCGCTTTATCCAGGGCATCCGCGATCTCCGTTCCACACTTCAGCGCCTGTTCGAGCGGCAGCGGCCCTTTTTCCAGTCTCTTCGTCAGCGTCTCCCCTTCCACGCACTCCATCACCAGGAACTGGGTGCCGTCTTGATTTCCCACGTCGTACAGCACGCAAATATGCGGATGGTTCAGGCTGGAGATCGCCTTGGCCTCGCGCTCAAGGCGTTGCCTCAGAGTTGGGTCGTCGGAGAGATGCGGCGGAAGAATCTTGATGGCGACAGTGCGGTCCAAGCGCGTATCTCGCGCTCGGTAGACTTCACCCATTCCTCCTGCGCCGATGGCAGAAACGATCTCGTATGGGCCGAGTCTGATGCCAGGGGTCAGTGCCATTTGAGGTGGATTATACTCCTGGAAACAGAAGGCCCAGCTTCCTACTCAAGCTGGCTAGTGTTTACCGATGAGGTGAAATGGCTATTGCGATTGCCGCTTCATCCTGAGTCGCGGGGCACTCAAAAACCGTTCCGGGCCAGAAGTCCCGTTGGGGGACGTGACGGTCAATCAGCCCCTCAAAGAACCTGATTGCGCTCCAATGGCCACCCATTCGGAAGTCATAGGCGTGGGTGTAGGTTTAGGTGCAACTAAAAAAGGAAAAATGTCTCCCAAGTTCTCGTAAGGGACACCAGATAGGGCACTTAGATTTTCAATCATTTCGGCTGTTAACCGAAATGTTGGAGGTTCGAATCCTCCCCGGGGAGCCAACTCCCTTGTCACGCAGTGAGTTGCGGACATTTTCAGGGAACTCCTCCCTTCCACAATGAAATGTCGAGTGCACGACTCGCGATTAAGCGCGATCAATGAAGACGAAACCACTGGACGGTTTCGCTGTTATGCAATCATTGGCGCCGTGTTCGCCCGTAGAAGGTCTACCAACTTGTCGCATTCTTCGGCCATTTGATTGAGGCCGCTTGGGTCGTTTAACTGTGGAAGAGAGCGCCAAAGATTACCAAGGTTCGTTGCCGTGATTAACGACGGGGTGTAATGCGTGCGCTCAAGCCCAAGAATCAACTGAAAAGTCTGCACGTACTTTTCTCGCAGTGGTGCGTGAGGTGCTTTCGGGCTAGCTGGTAAGTCCGATCATGGGAGAAATGCCTTACAAGTACTTCACTTCTCCGGTTTCGGCGTTTACCACTAAGCCGCATTTCCCCGAGAGCGCGAACAACACCTACCACACGGTATGCACTTTGAGGCTGCGCGGAATTCTAAGGGATGGTTTGTAATGACAATCTTCGAAATCAACTTTGTCCACATAAACGAGCAGCCGTATGTAGTCGTCTTTGGCACTTCCATTGCCACCACTGCCACAAGATTCGACGTCGACGGCCTGCCCGGGAGGCAGAGGTGATGAGCTGAACGTTCCGGAGCCTCCGCCCGCACCAGCGGTCGTGGAGAGCATAAGCATCACTTCGGATTTCTGAACGGTCCGGTCACTCCGGTTACGAATCCTGTACTTGGCGCAGTATCGTTCGGTATGTTGCTCGTGCGAAACGGAAAGCCACGTTCCGGTCAGGTCCGCGGAAACCACCTCAATTGGAGAGTCAGGCTGTTCGACGACGTACACCAGCGGCACGATGTCCTCTGGCCCTTTAACCGTAGGCTGTGCTGGCTCGCCTTGAACAGTAAAACCACATGAATTACCTCTCTGTTGCGGCTGTCGAGCTAGGCCGAAGCCGAAACTCACAACCAGCAGAAGCAACACCGAGAACGTCAATCTCGTTTTCATGTCGCGCCTCCCCAGCGTGTAATCATACAGCACTGTACTCGTCCTTATACACTTCCAACTTCAAAGTCCCGATAGTCGCGTTACCGGTAACTTGGGTCCGGGTGCCACTTTTCCGATTTCCGCGTTATACGTCCATCTGGCCGTGGGATTTGCGCTAGTAATCAGCTGGGACTCTAGGGCAGAGGCAAACATTTCTAGATAGCATCGGTAAAGCGGAAATCGCAGACCACGTTTGGAGTCCCGAGGAATTGGTGGGACTATTGGATACGGTAACGAGCAAAGCAGCGGCATGACGGAATCTCAAATAGATCGCATCCGAAAAGCAGAAGAGGCTGTGCGGGAGCTAGTCGAGCTTGCTGCGCAAATCCGACAAGAAGCCGATAAGCTCCCGGTAGAAGACCGCACTCTGCGTAAGGAATTATCGGAAACCGCCGAGGGGTTTGAAGCACAGGTACAGGATTTAAGGAATACCCTTCGAGAGTGGAGAGAAGACATTCACTAAATTTCAAGGCAGTCCACTGTCTGAAAATGATTCATTACCGCCTTTTCCCATCTCTTGACTTCTCGCGAGTCGTTCACCCTCGTCATCTGGTTAGTCTTACCGGAGATGCGAAGTAACACTTCATGTCCGGTTAGCGTTAATCAGGCAATATCGAACTTGTTGTCGGGTGACCAGCAAAAAGCTAGTATGGGGCGCTATGCGCATTGTTGCTGGGTGCTTATTTGTCGCGGTCGCAAGCGGGGTTCTCGCGCCGAGCTCACAAGAACTTCACAAACAATATGGCGAGCCAGACTTAGAGCGTTTTATGGCACGGCCTGGCATTTCGCTCACGGTGGAGTACGGTTCGGACCATTTTGCGTGCTCGATATTGATTGAACCGCCCGGTCCACTCCTCCATCATGAAGAAAGCCCGCCATTGATGTCATCGGATACGGTCACAGAAATTCTGGAAGAGGTTGTGCCAGTTAAAATGCGCGGCATGATTATCTCATCGAGCATCGAGTCGATGGGCTGCGCTGAATCCCGAAGAACTCAGTATCAAAACCTAACGGTTGACCGACTAAGTGCGGCGTTTCATATATTCGGTAACGTATTTTAAGCTGCCTTCGCAAGAGGTCGGCCCAATTTGTTTAGCAGGGCGGCGAGATCCCGTCGTGTGAAGCGCCACTCGAAGGGTTGCGCGATGGTCTGGTAGTGATGCTCGAATGCCATGAGGCGTTGAGACAAGTCTGTTAGCGAAGTGAAATCGTTCGGCGTAAGGACCTTCCGTTGGACAATCGAGAAATAAATTTCAATCTGGTTGAGCCAGCTGGCATGAATCGGTCCGTGAACGAGCCTCAGATTAGGATACTTGTTCAGGAGTCTTTGGGCTGCCTTTGGACCGCGATGCGCAGAACCGTTATCGACGATCCAGAAGACCCTTCGCGCCTGGCAATAGGGGCGACGCTTCATGACCTGATCCACGAGGCGATCAAAAGGCGCGATGCCACTGTTGGTTTCGCAACGACCAAAGATCTTAGCGCGGTGGACATCGAGGGCCGCCAGATAGGCCCAGGACCCAAGCCGTTTGTATTCGTGTTCGATTCTCATGGACCGGTTGGGTTGTGGGGGCAAGGACTGATGTTTTCGGAGGCGCGCCTGGATGCTGGTCTTTTCGTCCGGACAGAGAACGAACTCATCGGGCCCAAGTTTACGGCCCTTCCAGAGGCGTTGGTAGAGATCCAGAAGTCGGCCGGCTTTCTGTTCGAAGTCTGGGTCTCGAGGAAAGATCCAACAACGGTGTTGCCACGGACGGATGGCGTCCTCGTGGAGCCAACGCCATATGGTGGTATCGCTGAGGGTTGCTGTCAGACCAGTGTTCCGCACATAAGATCCGAGTTCGGATACACTCCAACGAGAGAAGGGCACGCCAGTGATCGAGGGAAATTCACAAGCGATAGCTTTAACGTACACGACCAGTTCTGGGGGGAAAAGCCCGGGGGCGTCCCGGGCGCTGGCAGTCTTCCAGACCGGCCAAGCGTCTGTCAAAGAATCGCTTTCGCCACATGCTGACGATCTCTCGTCGGGTGCTGAGGCGTTCGGCAATTTGATCGTTGGAGAGGCCTTCGTGAGCCAGAAGCACCATCTTGGCGCGAACCACCATAAAATACGGCAACGTATATTTGTTGGCTCGGCGAATGAGTTCCTCGCGCTCATCCCTTGTAAGAGTGATCTTGTAAGGACTTTTGCGAGGCACCGGCAAAACACTCCTCAGGAAGAAGCATAGCAGGAAAGCGTTAATGTGCCTAATTATACGTTATTGTATTTATTAAACGGAGTACTAAGGAACAATTGTCTCTCGCAGACGCCGGAGCACGAGGTGCGCGCCACGGTCTCGTATAAGCGGGACGTCTGTCCAAAGTCCAAATAGCGTCAACGAGACTCTTGTTCGGGGAATCTATTCTCCAGAGATGTCATAAGTCGCGTTGCCGGACATATGGCTGCCATCTGCCGTACTGGGACTTCAAATGTCGGATTACGGCGCTCATCCGGTGCGTTGGGAACTGCTACTTTTGACAGTTCCCGGCGGGGCTGGGCGGCTCTATGTTCACGTCACTACGACTTTACAGTGGGATCCGGAGCCAGACACCCTCCACCCCAGGAAGAATCGCTCTTCAAGGCGCACTCCTTTCGCTGAGTCTGCACGGATCCTCTTTGAATGGAGTTTCCTGTGATAGTGGCGGTGCTTTTCTTCGCTATCATGCTTGTGGTTGCCGTGATCTTTGCGAGTTCCGTCGCGGCCACGCGCGGGCGCCGGCCATAGGTTCGCCCGTCTTCTCTGAATACCTCGCTCACGCAGCTAAGAGGAAGAGCCATAATGCCTACGCTACTGCGTGAGCTGATTCCATCGTGGCTTAACCAGACATCTGACGGACTGGGACTCTACATGTACGATTAGCGCGTCCAAGTGGATTGTTTCGAGCACGTCGTAACCAAGTCGACAGATCATGGCCCTATACGGATCGTGGCCTTATAATCACGACTTATCTACACGTGCGAGGAGA
>Ga0137409_10007481_pt1 | contig 11230 bp, 8 predicted proteins | sample CZODoug1_16funga_FD_122059 | JGI IMG/M metagenome (GOLD analysis project Ga0137409, IMG submission 122059) | Vadose zone soil fungal communities from Angelo Coast Range Reserve, California, USA - CZODoug1_16fungal (Hybrid Assembly) | ecosystem: Environmental > Terrestrial > Soil > Vadose zone... | reverse complement strand
GTGGCGACGATGCGGTCGAAGAAGGCGAGAATGGTTTCGTCGCGCGCGTAATCGGGAATCGCGTTGCCGCGATAGAACGGCGCGGCCAGCATCTTGAGATAGAGATCGCGGTCATTGTCGACCTCGCGCACAAAAGCCAGCATGTCCTTCATGGACGAAAAACTGGTGAAGTCGATATAGCTGGCCGGATCGAAGGACAGCATCGCCTGCGGATCGCCGACATAAATCGGAATGCTGCCTGCGAACATCGGATCGACGAGCTTCTCGGTCATGTAGCCCGGCCAGATCGTGTTCTCGACGGCGAGCGTGAATTTGTAGCGGCGGAAAAATTCCACCTTGCCGGCGACGCGGTTGGGCGCCATCGGCACGGTCCAGCCGTTCATATTGTTGAGGCAGCGCCCCGCCGCGTCGACCCGTTTATAGCCGTTCAACATCGCGAAGATTGCGTCGCGGTAGGGAACCTCGTGGAGATAAACGAAATTGCAGAACTGCGTCTTTTCGCGCGCGATCCTCTCCCAGTCCGTATCGGCCGCCTTTATGAGCCGCTCCGGCCCGAAACCCCAGCCGCGGTCCTCGTAGACCCATAGAGGCAAGCGCAAATGGTTCTCGTGATTGACGAGCGAGGAGAACGTCATGGCAAATTCGCAGCCGTTCATGTCGGGCTCGAAATTTTCGCCTGTGAAGAACACGCGCAGATAATCGCCGGACCTGATCCTGGTTACCGGAGCGTAATGGCGCGGATCGGCGTAGGGCCGGAACTGCGGCGAAAAAACCGAGTAGAACACGACCTCCGGCTCGGGCGATAAGACGAGGTCATATTTGTCGTAGACGAAGGGAAAAAACCGCTTGAAGCTGTCGGGCGTAAATCCCGGCCAGAAAAGTGCAAAGGCGACGCGGATGCTCTGTTTCATGCGGTTCCCCCGACGCGGTCTAGCGCGAAGCGTTCCGAGCGTTCAAGCGTCAGGCGGCTTCGGCGAGGCGCGCGAGTTGGGATAAGAGCGCTTCCGCACCCTTGAGGCGCGCTTCGGGGGTCGGCCAGTCGCGCATCACGACCAGCGTCTGGTCGGGCCTCACCTTCATCGTGCCCGCATGTTCGCTGATGACGCGGATGAGACCGCGCGCATTGGAAAACGCGTTGTTGCGGAAATGCACGGTCGCGCCTTTCGGGCCGGCTTCGATTTTGTCGACCATGGCGACATGGCAGAGATGCTTGATGGCGACGATCTTGAGCAGATGTTCGACCTCGATGGGCAGCGGGCCGAAGCGGTAGCCGCCTCCGCCCCGCACTTCCATCGCGAAGTTCCACGTGTCCTCGAGAAACGTGCTCCGGAATTCGGGGACGAACTTGAAGTTGTACGTGGCGTCGACCTGGGAGTAGTGCACCGCGCCGAGGCCGAGGCGACCGTCCGCGAATACCCCGTTCCCCAGGCTCTGGAACATCGTCGCGCCCACGATATAGGTGTTCAGCGTCAGGTCGTCCGGCCGGAAGGAATTGCCCGCGTCGTCCGACGCGCGGTCGCCGCTCAGGGTGGCCTGGGCGAACGAAATGAAGCCGCCGACCGTAAAGTTGGAACGTCCGCGTCCCGACCCCGCCCCGCGGCCGGCCTGGACCATCGTGAATTCCGCGGTGATCGCCGTCCCCCAGCCGCTGCTGAAACAGTCCGACCATTGAAGGGTGCCGTCGAAGACGATGGTGATGCCGCCGAACGGATTGTCGACGACGATGGTGTCGCGGTTCGCATAGCCGAACGGGAGGATCCAGCTCCCCGAGACGCCCAGACTGAGTCCGAAGCGGGCGTCCTCGCGCTCATACTTCGAGTGCGATTCCTTCTCGTCCTGGGTCTCCTCGATCGACATGGTTCGAGGGACGGGGAGCAGGTCGATCGTCTCGTCGTCGCCGGTTCCGGGCCCGGCGGCCGCCAGGAGCAGGGCCATCACCAAAGTCATGGGCGGTATCCTCGGTTTCTGGAGCTGCGGATTGTACGCCGCGCGACTGCGGCGTACACGGAAAAGCTCACCTTCAACGCCGGACGAACCAGCAGCCCGCGTCGTTCCCCCGAAGGAGCGCATAGCGCTCCTCGATCGTGCGGCGGAGTTCGGGCTGGAACCCCGGCAGCGAGTTCCAGACCTCCGCGACGAGATACAGGTACGCCGCCTTGCCCGATCCGATCTCGCCCCGCAGCTCGACCCATTGCTCCGGGAGGAAGTACTCGAGGGCCCATCCGTTGAGCACGAGCGCCTGCTCCCGGCCGGACACGTGATAGAACACCGGGTTCCCCGCCACGAAGATCCCGCCCGGCAGGCTCCGGGAAGCGGACAGGAAGGCCGTCTCCTCGGCAGCCTCCCGATAAACCGGGTAGACCCGCGCCCGGAACTCTCCGGCGCTCTTCCGGGTCAGCGCGAAGCCGCACACCCCGAGATCGACGACCTTGCCGATCAGGGTCACCAGGCCGAAGGAGCACAGCGCGAGGAACGCCGCCCCGCCCAGCGCGGCCTTCGCCTTCGGGAGGCCGGCGCTCCAGCGGTCCTGCAGGTCCTCGATCCCGCGCGCCGCGAACACGCCGATCGGCACGGTCAGCAGCAGGTAGTGATACCCCCACCACGACGTCTTCTGCAGCAGGATGATGACGGCCCCCAGGAGCAGCCAGGCGAGGAGATGGACCAGAACGAGGTCCCGCGGTTTCCGCAGCGGGGTCCTCAGTCCCGGCAGCGCCAGCGCGATCGCCGGGGCGAAGGCGAGCACGAACCATCCCGCGTTTCGCGCGAAATCCAGGAAGCTCTTCCTCGGCGCGATCGCGAGGACCTTCGGCGGAATCACGAAGAGCGTCCGGTAGGCCAGGTCGAGGCAGCCGTGACGGACGAAGTAGCCGACGGCCGGCGCGACGGCCAACGCCGCGCCCGCCAGGATCGCGAGGCCCCGCCGCACGACGCGCAGCGCCGCGGGCTCGTTCCGGATCGACGGCACCTGCACGATCGCGGTCCACCAGAACGGGAGGAGGATCAGCGCGAACATCGGCTTGAACAGCAGCGCCATCCCGCCCGCCGCTCCCGAGATCAGGAGCCGCGGAATCCAGGCCCCGCCCTTCCCTTCGTCGCGCCCGACCGCGAACCAGAGCGAAGCGTAGAGCAACGGCCCGACGAGCCCTTCCACCTGGGTCAGGTGCCATTTCCTGACGACGGCGTAATAGAGTCCGACCGTCAGCAGCGGCAGCAGCGCGGCGGTCTCCGGCCGGCGAAAGCGATCTCGGAGCGTGGCCGTGAGGAACGCCGCGAACGCGAGCAGGTAAACCAATTCGAAAAAATGCAGGCCGATCTCGTTGAAGCCGAACAGCTCGCCCGCGAGGAGGTAGAAGGCGTAGATGCCGGGCGGTTTGAGGTCCCAGAAATCCTTATAGAGGACCTTGCCCGCGTCGAACTCGCGGGCGCCCGTCATGAAGAGCGCCTGATCTCCGTCGAAGGGCTGCGGCAGGTTCAGGATCCCGAGCAGCGCCGCCGCGGCGAGCGACAGGCATTCCAGCGTTCCGAACCGCCAGGGCGCGCGGACGTCTCCCATTCCCACCCCCGACCCTGCGCACTATAGAGGCGGAACCCGCCCGGGACAAGGGTTAGCCGTCCGCAGTCGTGGACAGGTAGGCGAGATCGTCCAGGAAATACGGGATGGGGATCCGTCGGAGGAGCGTCGTGGAAGCGAGCTTTTGGAGCGAGGGGGCGCCGATTTTCGAGGCCACCAGGCCCGCGGCCCACGCGGCGCTGAGAAACTTCCTCATCGGGCGGAGCCGGGCCGGCTGGAACCCGGACTTCAGGAGCAGCCCGCCGAGGCTGTTCGAGTCGAACAGATGGACCACCGAGGGCGGGCTGAGCTGCTGCCAGGAGCCGCCCATGATCTTGGACGTGGAGCTCGACCGATCCCAGGTCTCGACCATCAGCGCTCCGCCCGTCTTCAGCGCGAGGCGGATGTCGACCAGCGTCGACCGGATATCCGGGACGTGCTCGAGGACCTGGAAGGCCGTGACCGCGTCGACCGGCCTTCCGATCGCGGCGGATGCGGACTCGACGCTGTCGAAGACGTCGAATCCGAACCGCGAGCGCACCTGCTCGCGGCTCCACGGGGAGACGTCGACGCCGTACACGGTCCAGCCCTGCGCGGCCGCTTCGCTCATGAAGAACCCGCCGGCGCAGCCGATGTCGAGCAGGAGGCCGGGCGCCCGGATTCCCCGCCGCCGCATGCGGGCGAGGTGCCACCGGGCGTTGAGTCTATGGGTGGGCTCGTCGGCCATGTAGTTGGTATAGCCCGCGTCGGATCCCGCCTCGAAGTAGTCGGACGTGTAGATGCTCTGCGGCGGGCGGACCTGGTCGGAGCGCAGGGAAACCAGGTCGCAATCCGCGCATTCCAGGTATGTGAAGCGCGACACCTCGAGCCAGGTGCGGAGAGCGACGGAGCCGCAGGCGGCGCAGAGGCCCGCGGGGCCCCGCAGGCGTCTCGTACTGATGGGCGCGGATAGGGGTGCGCTCATAGGTGCCCAGTATATCGCAGCTCCGCCAAAACAATTCGCTCCAATCGTTCAAGAATGCCGAAGTTTTGGGCGCCCCTCCGCTACCGCCCCTGTGTGAAGACTTCCTGAAGCCACCGGGATTGATTGGAGTCGACCGACTCCCCGCCGCTATCATCGCTCGATCAGAGGGAGGATATCGCATGGCCGATGACGGGTCGATCCTGGTCACGGGTGCCGCCGGTCAACAGGGAGCGGTCGGGCGGACGGTCACCACTCTGCTTCTCGATCGCGGGCTTCCGGTTCGCGCCATGGTCCGCCGCGAGGATGATCGCGCGGCGGCCTTGCGCGCCGCCGGCGCCGAGGTCGTCGTCGGAGATCTCCTCGAACCGGCCGACGTCCATCGGGTGCTCCGCGGCTGCCGCCGCCTCTACTTCGGCATGTCGGTCTCCGAGCGGTACCTGGAGGCGACCGTGATCATGGGGACCGTCGCCCGGGACCTCGGGGTCGACGCCCTGGTCAACCTCTCCCAGATGACCGTCTCCGAGATGAGCATCCAGAACCTCACCTCCAGCCCTCAGCAACGGCAGCATTGGCTCAGCGAGCAGGCGATCGGGTGGTCCGGCCTGCCGGTGGTCACGATCCGGCCGACCGTTTTCCTGGAGGGCTTCTTCCTTCCCCTGACGGGTCCGAGCGTCCGCGACCGAAACCGCATCGAACTGCCGTTCGCAAAGGGCAAGACGTCTCCCGTTTCGACGGCGGATGTCGCCCGCGTGGTCGCGACCATCCTGGCCGACCCCAAGCCCCACCTGGGCCGGGTGCACGAACTGACGGGCCCCCGCTCGCAGGACGGGGACGGGATCGCCCGGGAATACTCGGAGGCGCTGAACCGGGAGGTCAGCTACCGGGACATCCCGCCCGCGGATTGGGAACGGGGTCTGAAGGGCGCGCGCCTGCCGGACCACCTGATCCACCATCTGCTGACGATGGCCGAGCTGAACCGGGCGGGCCGCTACGACCGGATGACGGACGCCGTGGAACGGCTGACCGGGACGCCGCCGATGGGCATCCGGGACTTTGTCGCGCTGCACGCGGACGAGTTCGGGGGCCGGCGACCCTGACCGGTTCGGGGAAGATTCTCGCGGTCGACAGGTTCCTTGCACAGGCCGGAGGAGGGTCCTGGGAGCCGCCTACCGCCGCCTGGACTCGCCCTGGAGCTTCGGCTCGGGGGCAGGACCCTGGAATGAACGCAAGGCATCCCGATCGATGTAGTCCCTGCAGGGGGGATTGGTGGAGTGGGTTGCGCTACCGAGTCTGAAGGGGATGCCCGAGCAGCATCCCCTAATCGGGAAACGTGATCACGATCCTCTGCTCGTTGCCCTCGCGTTGAACCAGCAACGTCGCTTCCTTGGGCGTGCTCTTCAGCGCCTGGCCGAGCGCGAAGGAGTCCTCGAGCGGCTGTCCGTTCATCTTGACGACCTTGTCGCCCAGCATCAGGCCGGCCTTTTCCGCGGCACCGTCCTTCGCCAGTTCGACGACCTGCATCTCGTCGTTGAGGCGGGCTCCGAGCGACTTGCGATTCATCCGCATCGCCCTCAGTCCCGTTCTCGGCAGGAGGTCGGGGAGGTCCGCGATCCCCAGAGCTCCGATCGCAACGACCAGGGAGGTATGCCGCTGATACTCCGGGATTACCAGCGTGAATGTGTCGTTCTGCGTGTGGTGGCCGAAGAAATAGTCGGCGCGGCCCGACTGGAGCCAGTGAAACCCCGGCACACCGACGCTGAGATAAGAGTCATGGTCGCTCCCGATGCCGAAAGGCAGGCCGCCGACTTTCCGGATCGTGAACTTCATCTCCGCATCGAGAGAACGCAGCCGCTCCAGTCCCTCTTCGAAGAGCGGCACCATCGAGTCGAGGGCATGAATGCCCGACACGTAGTTCGTCCCGCCGTCATGCACCAGGACCGCCGAGATCTTCGGGGTTTCTTCGGGATGAGCCTTGATATAGGCGCGGGAGCCCTGGAGACCCTGCTCCTCTCCGCTCCAGAGCATGAAGCGGATCGTCCGTCTCGGCTTCGCGCCCGCGACGGTGAGGAGCCTGGCCGCCTCGAGCGTGGAGCAGACGCCCGTGCCGTTGTCCGTCGCCCCCGTGGCGCCGTCCCAGGAGTCCAGGTGCCCTCCGACGATGACCAGCTCGTCGGGCTTCTCGCTGCCGGGCAACTCCGCGATCACGTTGTACAGCGGAATCGGACCCTTCCGGAATCGGACGTCGATGTCGATCGTGAGCTGGACGTCTTTCCCCGATTTGAGGAGATTGACGATCTTCTGATGCTCGCTGCCGAGCATCGTGACGGTGACCCGCCGGGGCAGCTTGCCCTCCTCGATCCGAGGATCCCCCCGGGTGTGGATCAGTTCGTCCCCTTCCGTCCGGATCACGCCGGCGCTGCCCGCCTCGTCGTACGCAACGCGGTACTTCTCCGACTCGCGCTCGGAGGAGATCACCCAGGCGCCCTTCAGCTTCTCCTTCATGGAGATCAGTTCCTGGTCGCTCGTCGGCGCCAGGATCGCCGGACCGGTCACCGGACCCCGGGTGCCCGCGGACCAGGCGTTGAAGCCGATCGTCAGCGGCAGGATTTCCGGGGCGGTCATCTTCGCGGACCAGGGACCCCGATCGAAACCCACCGGGAACGATCCCCACTCTTCCAGCCGCACCTTGAGGCCCATCTTCCCGAACTCGCGTCGAGCCCATTCGCAGGCCCGGTCCAGGTTCGTCGAACCGGTCAGTCTCGGCCCGATCGTATTCGTCAAATGGTCGAGGTATTCCATGACCCGGCTGTGCTCGCGCTCCTCCCGGATCATCGAATCGGCGACCGGCTCGGAACGCGGCAGCAGGAACAGCAGGACAAGGAACGCGCGAGGGGACATCGGCATGAGGGACATCCTGGATAACGACAGGGAGGATCATACAAGATCCCCCCCCGGGTCCAAAGGGTAATTTCAGACCGATTGCGATGCCGCGCTAGGTGAGACCGACGAGGACCATGCCGGCCGCGATCAGCGCCAAGCCCATCCACGTCGATCCCTGCAGCCGCTCCCCGAGGAAGAGGATCGAGGCCAAGACGAGCAGCACCAGGCTGAGCCCCTCGAAGGGATAGAGATAGCTGAGGTCGAGGCCCTGGAGCAGCTTGAGCCACGCCAGGAACCAGAACGCCAGCATCGCCGTTCCCGCGGCCACGCGGGAGAGGCGGCCGGCCGTTCGGGTCATTCCCTGCTTGAGCAGGACCTGTCCGGCGACTTGCGAGACCTGGGCGAGCAGGATCAATCCCAGCTGGACCAGCGTCATGGGGCGGCCCCCTGTCGATCCGGGGGCCGCACGAGGAACCAGGTCCCGACGATGATCAGGGCGATGCCGGCGGCGCGCGCCGGGCCGAAGCGCTCTCCCAGAAACACCCACGCGCCCAGCGGGATCAGGGCATGGGAGAGGTTGGTCACGGGGTAGGCGATGTGAAGCGGGACCCGTCGCAGCAGGTAGAGCCAGTTGACGAAGCTCAAGAGATAGCAAAGGATGCCCGCCAGGACCCATCCCGATCCCAGCGCGGCGACGCCGGTCCGCGAGAGCCAGCGAGGAGCCGGGGCGCCGGCCGAGGCCAGGGCCCCCTTCTTCAGCAGCAGTTCCGAGATCGTGACCAGCGCCGCGTTGAGGCCCAGGTGCAGGGGGGCGCTGAGGGACCACGGCACGGCCCGGAGCTCCCCTGGAGTAAGGGCCGCCGTCTCCTCTTCGGTCACAGATCGACCGCGTTGGAGAACTTCCGGAGCAGCGGCTCGTGGCGGGCCGGAGTCAGCCACGGAGCGACGCGCTGAAGGATCCCGTTGGTCAGGCGGTTCCGGTGCCACACGTAGAGATCGAGCGGTTCGAGCTGGAAGCCCATCCGAAGCTTGGGGTCGTAGTTGAGCGAACCGCTGTGGTAGCGGCGCACCCCGTTCCGGCAGGCCCAGTCGATCACGTCGCGCTTCACGATGAAGTAGAGATGCAGGTCGAGGGCCACCCGGTAGTCCAGTCCGATCGCATCGGCCCAGAGCTCCTCCTGGAAGAGGGTGCAGGCGTCGAACGCGACCGCGCGACCTTCCTGGCTCCAGATGAAAAACCGGGACCGCTCCGGCATCTCGCGGCCCAGCCGCCCGAAGTACTCGGGCGTCAGCGTCTCGAAGCGAAACTTCGAGTGCTGGTGGACCTGCAGGTACAACGGGTACAGCTCGGCCATCCGGTCGGAGATGTCGTTCACCACCTCGACCGTCAGCGGCGGCAGGCGATCGGCCTCACGGAACTTGCGTCGCAGGTCGCCCCGCGCTTTGGAGCTGAGACCCTTCAGGTATTCGTCGAAGTTCCTGCACTTCAGGTCCATCACGACGGACGGCATGCTGGGGATCCGCGCATAGCCGTTCTCGACGAAGGTCTGGAGGGCGAAGCGCCATTCGGCGGGAAAGTCCTTGAGCACGATCATCGGTGCCCGGAGCCGGCGGGAGACGAGCGGGAGAGCCTCCCCGAGCGCCCGCGCGCACCAGAGGTGGTCCCGGGCCTCGGCGCCGAGGGCCGCCTCTCCGACGGTCGGGCCGACCCACAGGATCCGGAATCGCGCGAGGCCCGGCGCCATCCGGGTCAGAAGCGTCGCGATGCGCCGCGTCCGCTCCGGGAGTCCCTGCAGCACGTCCTGGACGGAGACGAAAAACGGCTGGACGGCCCGCACCCGGCCCGCAGCGTCCTCGAGGACCAGATAGTGGTACTGGAAGGGCGGAATCGTCGAATCGAGGATCTCGTAGTAGCGGGAGTCGCGGCGCATCCCGGTCCAGACCCGCTTCCATTCCTCCAACCCCTGCAGGCTGAGCCGGTCGCACAGGTAGGCGGTTCCCGAGGGAATGGCGAGCGGTGGGCCCCAGGAACGAAGGCGCCGGATCGAGGACGGGGTCCGGACACGGCTCGTTCCAGGCACGGTCATGATTGCTCAGGAGATTGAGCACCGGTCGCGCGCGAGTGTTACGCGGCGGCGCAAGATCGGGCTCGGGGCCACGCCAGGCGGGTGCCGAGGGGGGAAACAAAAAAGGCCGGGGCGCAGACCTAAGTGCCTGCGCCCCAGCCGGATTGTTTGGTAGCGGGGGCGCGCGCCGCCCCACCCCGACAAAGTCGATCAAGTTCGGCCCTTCGGACCTCGAACCGTTCCTGAAGGCCGACAAACTTCGTTCTTAGCGTCTTATCGGATTCCCTTCCCTGATCGGGCGGGGTTGCTCTTTGACAATTGGGTAGCTTGGACGGATCTGTGCAAACAGGGCCGGTAGTCTCGGCCTCTAGACTGAAACTGAACGTGAAGCCCGAAGTACCCAATTTGAAGCAGGATCGCGCCCTCGGGCGCGACGGAGACCAGGTCGGGGCCCCTCGCCCCTTTTCCAGCAGCTCTCAGGGCTGCCGGCGAGGGGCTCCTCTGCTCTTCGGCCGAAGTTTATCTACCGCGCAAAGAACTCTACGTCCGCGCTTGTTGCAATTACGAAAGATTGGCCGGTTGCTGAAAAACCACAAGCCCTGAACTCCCCGGCACCAGCCAAATCGAGTCTTACGCAACCAGACGACATGCGTTCAACCAGTACGGACGTTCCAGGTGGCTCGAGGAAGACGGAAATATCCGGCCATTCCAGCGTCAAGGCTTGGAGATGCCACCTATCGGCTGTGGTCAGCGGCAGCCCACCGCCCATTAGCCCGGCGATTCTGATGGAATGGCTTGCCAATGGGCCGAAGCCCTTGGCAATCAGTCTAATTTCGTCATACCAAGACGGATCGAGCGGCTGGGGATCCCTCGCTAGGCGCTGCCCGGTAAGTGCGTCAAAGATCCCTCTTCCTGATTCGGACACCACCAGGAGATGATCTGTTCCATCGGCAAAGCCGATCTCTCTTAGACCCCCGACAGGCTGGCTCCCCCTATGGTGCCAAGGTAACGGAGGAGCCTTGAGCTGGAATTTCTGCAGCCGCTGTTTAATCCCCTGTGTGTAGTCCATCTATGCGGTAGGTCGCTCATCCACCGTGAGCGAAACTATTCCCTTTGATACAGTTCGATTGTCCTACCATCAGGGTCGCGCGCTATGGCCATGGTACCCCATGGCGTGGGCCTCGCCTCGCTTGACAAGATTGTTCCCCTGGCCTTCAGGACGGCGAGAGTGTTCTCCAGGCTTGCAACGGCAAATCCCAAGCGCGCCTCGGTAGATGGAACTTCCGGTCCCGCCTTTAGGGGATAAATCTCCAAGGTTGCGTCACCCAACTTTGCAGCGAAATGGATTGGGCCGTTCCCATGCTGCTCCTGCACGAAAGAAAATCCGAGACACTCGTAAAACCCCCTCAGGTTTTCGGGGGAAGATGACCTCAACACCAATAGTCTGAATGACGGGCTTTCCATGGCAATTAGATCTTACTTCTAACGGACTGCAGGTCGCCTTTAGAAATATTTCGCATCCCTATCCAAATGCTTCCCGAGGTATGGGAGGCATCAACGCCCGGCGACCTGATGCGGGAGTGGAGGACTCGCGCGGTCGCCAAACCAACGATCCGGTTCCAAAAGAGCGCAGGCACATGCGGATGGCACCAGGGATGCCGCCCATTCGCCGCCTACGCCACCACAAACTTCACGGGACTCGCGCCGAACGTGACCTTCGGGTCCGGGGTCGGTACGGGTCGGCCGGGGTTTGGGGTCAGGAACCGTGGT
>Ga0137409_10007480_pt1 | contig 11232 bp, 11 predicted proteins | sample CZODoug1_16funga_FD_122059 | JGI IMG/M metagenome (GOLD analysis project Ga0137409, IMG submission 122059) | Vadose zone soil fungal communities from Angelo Coast Range Reserve, California, USA - CZODoug1_16fungal (Hybrid Assembly) | ecosystem: Environmental > Terrestrial > Soil > Vadose zone... | reverse complement strand
TACCTCCCGGGATCCGTGGCCTACGATCCCATCGGCCACAAACCCGACCTGGACCTCGCCTCACGCATCGTCTGGTTCGACGCCTACGTGACCAACGTCGACCGGACGGTGCGCAACACCAACATGTTGATGTGGCACCGGCGGTTGTGGCTCATCGACCACGGAGCGACGTTGTATTTTCACCATTCGGCAGGCTGGACGGAGGATCGCGATCGCGCCCGCGCGCCGTTCCCGCTGATCAAGGAGAACGTGCTGCTGCGGCGGGCCGGCATGCTGGCCGAAGTCGACGCCGCGATGGCGGCGCTGCTGACGCCGGCGATCGTCGACGGGATTGTCGCCCTGATTCCCGCGACCTGGCTCGAAGACGGCCCGTCGTCCCGCGCCGCGTACAGCCGCTACCTGATCGATCGTCTGGCGCCGCCGCGCGCGTTTGTCGAGGAGGCGATCCGTGCACACCATGCACACGTATGACTATGCGATCGTGCGTGTCGTCCCGCGCGTGGAACGCGGCGAGTTCGTCAACGTCGGCGTGATCGTCTGCTGTGCGCCGGAGGGCTACCTGCAGGCACAAATCGAACTCGACGCGCCGCGCCTGCTTGCACTCGATCCGACGCTTGAAATCGAGGCCATCCGCTCCACCCTGGCGGCCATTCCCGCGATCTGCACCGGCGGGGAGAACGCCGGTGCGCTCGGCCAACTGCCGCTGCGCGAACGGTTCGACTGGCTGGTCGCACCCCGCAGCACGAGCATCCAGATTTCACCGGTGCACACGGGGCGGGCACGAGACCTCGACGACGCCATGAGGCATCTGCTCGATTCGCTGGTGCGATCGGGCGGAAAAGCCGCATGACCGCAGCCCCGGTGACGCCTGCGCACGCACCCCGCTTCACACGTGATTTACGCTTGCGATCGTCGCGCTGCAAGCGCGCTACGCGGGCAACGAGGCGATCAACATGACCACCGCTGTCACACCCAAAGTCGAGCAGCACGCCAGCCTTGGCCCGCTCGCATCACGGCTTGTCGATGTCGAAGCGCTGCCCTGGCAGGCGACACGTTTCCCCGGCGTCGAGGTCAAGCCGTTGTTGTTCGATCGCAGGAGCGGCCTGGCGAGTACCTTGATGCGCATGGCACCCGGCTCCGAGCTGCCTGATCACGAACATGTGCTCATCGAGCAGACCTGGGTGCTCGAGGGGCACCTGGTCGACAAGAGCGGAGCCGACGCGGGCATCGAGTGCAAGGCCGGCCAATTCATCTGGCGTCCGGCCGGCAGTCGCCACAGCGCTCACTCGCCGAATGGCGGCCTGATGCTTGCGTTCTTCCAGATTCCGAACCGATTCTTCGAAAGCGACGGCCGGGTCGTGGACATGGCCGGTGCCGATTGGGAATCGGTTTGGGGCAGGACGTTCGCCGGCACGTAGGGCGAGCATCCTCTCTGCGTTGACGCTGCCGGCACAAATATTTCGAACGCAATTTTCCGGCGGCGGCCGACTCTTCAGCCCACTTCCACAACCAGATGCGGATCGAACACCGCATTCTCATTGACGCCGTCGCGCGCATAACCACGCGGATTGCAGACGACACGGGTGCCGCTTACGACATAGTCGAAGCTGTCGTGCGTGTGGCCGTGCACCCACAGTTGCACGCGATCGCTGCCGAGCAGGTCGTGCATGTTGGAGACAAAACACGCATTCAGCAGTGAACCGGCGAACCGCGGGTGAATGCTGTTACGGGTCGGCGCGTGATGGGTGATCACCACCGTCGGACCATCGTGCACTGCGCTGAGCCGCTCTTCCAGCCAGTTCGCATGCTGCTCGAAAATGCCGATCGAATCGTCCGGGGTGAATATCGTCGCTGCGGCCGCCCTGGTTCGAATCCGGTTGAAGTCGCGCAAGCGCTCGCGCGCCTGCGCCTTGGCACTGTCATTCGCCGCTGCATCGTCGAACAGCTTGAAGTTGGTCCACAACGTTGCGCCGAGAAAGCGCACGTTGCCGATGACAAGTTCATCCTGGTCCAGGAAGTGAACGTGCGTGCCTGCGCAGAGCCGGCGCGCCTCGTCGGCCGTGCCGTCGATGCTGCCGCCGTAGAACTCGTGGTTTCCCAGCACATACACCACCGGCGCGTCGAAGCCGCGCGCCCATGCAACCGCCTCGCCGGGCCGCGCGATATCGCCGGCCAGGATCACGACGTCGGCGTCGGTGCCCGGATGGGCGAGCGGTCCGGTGCTCAGGTGCAGGTCGGACAGGATGTTGAGTTTCATGGGTTCAGACGGGATCTTGATCCGACCAGATAGAGCCAGGCAAGGCCGATCACGGCAGAAAGCGCGGAGCCAAGCAGGATGCCGAGTTTCGCCTGCTCGACCGCGTCCGCCGTGTCGAACGCAAGTTCGGCGATAAAAAGTGACATCGTGAAGCCGATGCCGGCCAGCCACGCGGCGCCCAGCAGATGGCTCCAGCCGACCCCCGCTGGCAGGCGCGCAATTCCCGCTCGCACCGCGACCCAGCTGAACAGGCTGACGCCGGCGAACTTGCCGAGCACCAGTCCAGCCACGATGCCGAGCGTGACGGCGTGCCTCGGCGCCTCGCGCCAGGATACCGAGAGCAGGTCGATGCCTGCGTTCGACAGCGCGAAGACCGGGATGATCGCAAAAGTCACCCAAGGCGTAAGGCGGTACTGGATGCGTTGCAGGGGACTTTGCACTTGCACAGCCGAGCGTTCCATTGCGTCGGCGATCGTCGCCATGCGTTGGTTGCCGAGCGGATCATCGGGCGTGCGGTCATCGCGACGATCCGCTCGAAACGACTCGAGCAGTTCCGCGATGCGGCGCTCGAAATGTTCCGGCCCGTGCGCCGGCCGCGCCGGTACGGCCATCGCGAGCAGGATGCCGGCCAGCGTCGCATGCACGCCCGAACCGAGTACCGCCAACCAGAGCAGAACGCCGGTCAGTGCGTACGGCAGCGGATGGCGCACGCCGCCACGGTTGAAGACGACGAGCACCAGGAACAGCGCGGCCGCCGCCGCCAGCGAATGCAGGTTGATGTCCGCAGAATAAAAGACCGCGATCACGAGCACCGCGCCGAGATCATCGGCAATGGCGAGCGCGGTAAGGAAGATGATCAGGTTCTTCGGAATACGCCACGCGAGCAGGACCAGGATGCCGACCGCAAAGGCGATGTCGGTTGCCATCGGGACGCCCCAGCCGGACGCACCGGCCGTGCCGAGGTTCAACGCCACGTAGATCAACGCGGGAATGACCATGCCGCCGGTGGCGGCGATGACGGGCAACGCCGCGTCCTTCATTGACGAGAGTTCGCCGACCAGGATCTCGCGTTTGAGCTCGAGCCCGACCAGCAGGAAGAACAGCGCCATCAGTCCATCGTTGACCCAGTCATGCAGTGTGAGTTCGAGCGTGAAGCGCTCTGCAGCAGAAAGCGCCAGCGTGCGTGCGGTGACTCGATCGATCGCGGCGGCGCCGAATGCGGTGGCGAGTCCAAGCGCGACGATCGTAGTGCCGATCAGGACCAGGCCGCCTGCGGTCGTGCGGCGGAGGAACTGTTCGAACGGCGACAGGATGCGCCCGAACAGCGGCTCCAGAGGGTAGGGTGCCTTTTCCATGCAACTCCAGCTACGCAATCCCAGCGTACCGCGCGCGATCCGCGCGAGATCCGGTCATCCCGGGGCCGCAGGTCGATACCGAGGTCAGGCTCAGGCCCGCAATTCGTAGAACGCCTGTGACGGACTGCGAATCGGCAACGCGCGAAACTGAGTAAAGCCCGCGGCCTGCGCCATCACGCGCGCCCGCCCCTCGCCCCAGCACGCGCCGAGACCGGGTCCGCCCTGCGCGATCGACTGCGGAACACAGTGCAGGCACGACATGCCGTAGAACAGCCGTGCGAACGGATGCGCGACGTTGTCCGCCAGATGTTCGGACAGTTTCGGTTCGACCATCAGGTACGTTCCGCCAGGCGCCAGCGCGCGCCTGATGTTCTTCAGAACGGCCAGGGGATCGGGCATGTCGTGGATGCAGTCGAACGTGCTGACGAAATCCATCGCGCCCGCGGGCGACCACCCGGTTGCCGATACCGCGTGAAACTGCATGCGTTCGCTCACCCCGGCACGCCGCGCATTCTCGCGCGCGATTTCGATCGACGCCGCATCGAAGTCCAGGCCTTCGACCATGGCACGCGGAAACGCCTGCGCGATCAACACCGGCACGATGCCGGTGCCGCAACCGATGTCGATCGCGCGGCCGCCGTCGGCGAGGCGTTGCACGACGTCCGGCATCGCCGGCAGCCACGTCTTGACGAGGCGCGCTTCGTAGAGGTTGCGGTTCATCGCTTCCAGCGACCCCGGCACCCATGCGCCGAACGCCTGGAAACTCACGCCCTTTCCGCTTTCGAACGCATCGCCGACCTGCGGCGCGGCCGCCATCATCGCGGGCGTGCCTTTGAACAGTCCGCCGAGGTAGTACTCGGTTTTCGACGTCGCCATGAACAGTGCGTGCTCGTCCGGCAACGTGTAGGTGAGCGCGCTCGCATCGAATTCGACGTAGCCGTTGCAGACCATCGCACCGAGCCACTCCTCGGCGTAACGCGGATGAATGCCGGCGCGCTCGGCGAGTTGTTCGGCGGTCAATGGTCCGGCACCGGCCATTTTGTTGAAGAGTCCAACCCGGTCGCCGATGTAGATCAGCGCGACCGCAAGCGCAGTGCCGACGTCACCCACCACCTTGCGCATGAAATCCTGGGCTCGTTGCTGGTCCATGCGCTCTCCTGGCGTTCCGGCGTGCGTTATCCGCGCAGGTGGCAGGCCACCCAATGGCCGGTCGAACTCTGCTTCAACTGTGGCGTCTCGGTGCTGCACAGGGGCAGTTGGCGGATCGGGCAACGGGTATGGAAGCGGCAGCCCGTCGGTGGCCGGATCGGGCTCGGTACGTCACCTTGCAGCATGATGCGTTTGCGCTTGACCTGTGGATCCGGAATCGGCACCGCAGAGAGCAGCGCCTCGGTGTACGGATGCAATGGTTTTGTATAGAGCTCCCGCGCCGGCGCAATCTCCACGATACGACCGAGGTACATCACCGCGACCCGGGTGCTGATGTGCTCGACCACGGACAGGTCGTGCGCGATGAACACGTAGGTCAGGCTCAACGATTTCTGCAGGTCCTCGAGCAGGTTGATCACCTGCGCCTGGATCGACACATCCAGCGCCGACACCGCTTCGTCGCAGATCACCAGCTTCGGCGAAACTGCCAGGGCGCGCGCAATGCCGATGCGCTGGCGCTGGCCGCCGGAGAACTCGTGCGGATAACGGCGCATGTGATCGGCGCTCAGGCCGACCGTCTCCAGCAGCTGGACGATGCGATCCTCGAACTCGCGCTTGCTGGCGGTGAGTTTGTGGATGATCAGCGCCTCGCCGATGATCGCGCCCACCGTCATGCGCGGATTGAGCGACGCGTACGGGTCCTGGAAGATGATCTGCATGTCGCGCGCCAGCGCACGCAACGCTCCGCGATCGAGCGCGGTCACGTTGCGGCCTTCGAACCACACCTCGCCCGAAGTCGGTTCGATGAGCCGCAGGACGCAGCGACCGGTGGTCGATTTGCCGCAACCGGATTCGCCGACCAGCCCGAGGGTTTCGCCCGCGCCCACGTCGAACGACACGCCGTCGACCGCGTGCACCCGGTCGACCACGCGCCGCAGCAGTCCGCCCTTGACCGGGAAGTGCTTGACCAGGTTCTTGACCTGGAGCAGCGGCTCAGTCATTCGGTATTCGCTCGGGATGACAGGCGTCGTTCATAACACGCAAGCAACCTTGTGCCCCGGTTCCACCTCTCGCAGCTCTGGGGTCGCGCTCCGGCAGATGTCCATCGCGAATTTGCAGCGCGGGGCAAACCGGCAACCCTCGGCGGGCGCGATCAGTTTCGGCACCACCCCGGCGATCGCCTCCAGCCGCGTCTTGTGAAGCGCGGCGGTGTCGATGCGCGGAATCGAGCGAATCAATCCCTGTGTGTACGGATGGCGCGGGCGCGCGAACAGTTCACCGACCGGCGCCTCCTCGATCACCTTGCCGGCGTACATCACCACGACCTTCTGCGCGGTTTCGGCGACTACGCCCATGGCGTGCGTGATCAGCATCAACGCCATGCCGAATTTCTGCTTCAGCTCCCCCAGCAAGTCGAGGATCTGCGCCTGAATGGTGACGTCGAGCGCAGTGGTCGGCTCGTCGGCGATCAGGAGCTTGGGCTGGCATGACAATGCCATGGCGATCATCACCCGCTGGCGCATGCCACCGGAGAACTGGTGCGGGTAGTCGTTTACGCGTTTTTCCGGCGTCGGTATGCGCACCAGCCGCAACATCTCCGTCGCGCGATCCAGCGCCGCCTTGCGTGACAGTCCTTCGTGCAGGCGCAGCACCTCGGCGATCTGGTCGCCGACGGTGTAGACAGGGTTGAGCGAGGTCATCGGTTCCTGGAACACGATGGCGATTTCCTTGGCGCGCACGCTCCGCATCGCGCTGGCATCGAGCGGCACCAGGTCGCGTCCCTGCCACAGCACCTCGCCCGCGACGATGCGGCCGGGCGGCATCGCGATCAGCTTCAGCACCGTCAACGCGGTGACGGTCTTGCCGCAGCCGGATTCGCCGACCACCGCGACCGTTTCGCGTTCATCGACCGTGATGTCGACGCCGTCGACTGCGTGCAGCCACCCGTCGTCGGTGGCGAAATGCGTCTTCAGGCCGCGGATATCCAGCAAACGCGTGGCCATCAGCATCCCCCACCGGTCATCATCTACAGGACCCTGCGCGGATCGAGCGCGTCGCGCAGGCCGTCACCGATGAAGTTGATCGACAGCACCGCGAGAAACACCGCCGCGCCCGGGATCAATGCAAAGTGCGGCGCGATGTCGAGGTAGTCCTTCGAGTCGTACAGGATGCGACCCCAGGTCGGAATGTCGGGCGGAAAACCCAGGCCGAGGAATGAAAGTGTCGATTCGGCGATGATCGCCGCGGCCACGTCGATCGTGCCGGCAACGATCACCGGGCCGAGCGAGTTCGGCAGGATGTGGCGCACCACCTGGCGCGGCAACGAAGCACCCAGCGCGCGCGCCGCTTCGACGAACTCCTTCTCGCGCAGCGAGAAGAATTGCGCGCGCACCAGCCGCGCCACCGGCATCCAGCGGAACATGCCGATCACCAGCACGATCAGCAGGAACACGCCGATCTCGGGCCCGAATACCGACTTGAGCGAATCGCGAAACAGGTAGATGAGCAAAAGCAGCAGCGGCAGCTGCGGCAGCGAAAGGAACAGATCGGTCAGCCACATCAGCCCGGCATCGATGCTGCCGCGTGAGATGCCCGCGATCGAACCGATGATCACGCCAACCGTGAGCGACATCAGCATCGCGGTGAGGCCCACCGCCAGCGAGATACGTCCGCCATAGAGCATGCGCGCGAACAGGTCCTGCCCGAGGTCATCGGTGCCGAACGGGTGCTTCAGCGACGGATTCGCCAGCCGCGCGGTGAAGTCGATCTCGTTGATCGGCACTTGCCAGATCCACGGGCCGAACGCCACCAACAGCACCATGGTCGCAAGCACGAACACGCTGATCAACGCCAGCCGGTGCCGGCGGAAGCGGCGCCACGCCTCGCTCCAGGGCGAAACGCTGCGGCGGCGCGGCGGCACTACGCCGGCGCTAGCGGTAGGCAATGCGCGGATCGAGCCAGCCATAGATCAGGTCGGCGAGCAGGTTGAAACCGATGACCAGGCACGCGAAGACGAACGTCACCGCCATGATCACCGGCGTGTCGTTGGCGAGGATCGAGTTGATCAGCAGCGACCCGATGCCGGGGATACGAAAGATCTGTTCGGTGATGATGGCACCGCCGAACACGACCGGCATCTGCAATGCGACCAGCGTCACGACCGGAATGAGCGCGTTGCGCACCACGTGCTTGACCACCACCACCCGCTCTGCCAGGCCCTTCGAGCGGGCGGTCGTTACGTAATCGAGCTGGATCACGTCGAGCACCGCCGAGCGGACGTAACGGGTCCAGGATGCCGCCTGAAACAGGCCGAGCACACTGACCGGCATGATCGCCTGCTTGATGTGCTCCCAGACGAAACGCCAGCCGGTTGCGTCGATGTCGGCACGATAGACGAACGGCAGCCAGTCAAGGGTGATGCTGAAGATGAGGATCAGCAGGATGCCGGTGAAGAACGTCGGCAGCGAGAACCCGATGAATGCAAGCGTGCTGGCAACCTGGTCGAACAGCGAATAAGGCCTGGTCGCCGAATAGATGCCGACCGGCAACGCAATGCACAACGCCAGCAGTTGCGACGCGCCGAGGATGATCAGCGTGGTGGGCAAACGCTGCAGGATCAGCACGTCGACGTTGACGCGGCTCACGAAAGAAAAGCCCCAGTCGCCCTGGACCATCGCGGCCAGCCAGTGGAAGTAGCGCAGCAGGACCGGATCGTCCATGCCGAACTTCGCGCGCAAGGCCAAGCGCACTTCGGGCGGGACGTTCGGGTTGGTGGTGAGTTCGCCGAACGGATCGCCCGGCGCAAGCGCCAGCACCGTGAAAAGCACGACGCTGATCCCGAGCACGCTCGGGAGCGCAATCAGCAGGCGCCGCAGGATGTACTGGCTCAAGGCCGATCGTCCCTGCTAGGTGTCATCCCGTGCGAAACATCGTTTTCATCCCGAGCCCTAGGCGAGAGATCTCGGCCTGCGCAGTCTGAGATTCCTCGCTTCGCTCGGAATGACACTTCCGTGGACTACGTGTTGCGATACCAGTCCTGCAACGCCCAGAAGTCCAGGTCCCAGCCGGAGAGCGGCGCAGCGAGATTGCTGTTGACCACCTGCACGCGCGGCCGGTACACCACCGGGATCACGCACGGGTCGCTCACCACCAGGTCATTGCATTTGATGAACAGCGCCGCGCGTTTGACCGGATCGAGCTCGCCTTCCGCCGCGCGCCAGGTCTTGTCGTACTCCTCGCTCTTCCAGCGCGTGACATTGCGGCCCTGCCACTTGTTTTCCTTGGACGCGATCTCCCACGACAGGAACTGGTTCATGAAAATTTCCGGATCCGGTTGAGTCATCGTGGTCGTGTACATCTGCACGTCGGCGTAGAAGTGCGGATACGTATCCGGATTGGCGACGTCGGAAGAGAAGAACACCGAGGGCGTGACCGACTTCAATTCGAGGTCGATGCCGGCCTTCTGGCATGCCTGCTTGATGACCTGCTGGGTTTTCTGGCGCGGTGCGTTGATCGATGTCTGGTACAGGAACTTCAGTTTCTTGCCGTTCTTTTCGCGGATGCCGTCCGAGCCTTTTTTCCAGCCCGCTGCGTCGAGCATCGCGTTGGCTTTGTCGACGTTGAACTCCCACTTGGTGTTCTTCGAGCGGAAGCGCTCCGGGTTGTTGACGAAGTTGCCGGTTGCGATCCCGGTGCGGCCGTAGATGTGATCCTGCACCGACTGGCGATCGATCAGCAGCATCATCGCCTGGCGCACTGCCGGATCGCTGAACGCGAAATGTTTGGTCTTGACGCTCGACCGTTCGCCGTCGACCTCGGTCAACGGGTCGGTGCTGTTGAGCTGGATGTGCTCGATGTTGCCGCCGCCCGAAATGTCGGTGCGACCCTTGCCGCCAGCCTCCAGCCGCTTGAGGATTTCGTCCTCGACCTGGATGTTCCACGCGTAGTCGAACTCACCGGTCTGCAGCACCGCGCGCGCAGCCGAGACCGCGTCACCACCACCCTTCATCTCGATGGTGTCGAAGTACGGCCGGTTCGGCATGTGGTAGTTCTGGTTCAGCTCGCCGCGCACCATGTCGCCCGGCTTGAAGTCGACGAACCGGTACGGCCCGGTGCCGACCGGCTTCAGGTTCGCCGGCGCGTCGCGCGATTTTGCGCCGGTGTAGTCGGCATAGAGGTGTTTCGGAATGATCATGCCGCGCACGCCGACGAAGGCGTCGGCCCAGAACGGCGTCGGTTTGGCGAACAGCACGCGGACCGTGTGGGTGTCGACCTTCTCGACCTTGACGTCCTTGTAGCTGCCGATGGTGACGGCCGCATACGCGATCACGAGGATCCAGTTTGCTGGAGCCACAAGCTGCAGGAACCGCCCGAGGCGATTCCGTAGTCGGTCAACCCAGTCCTCCGCATGGGAGTGGGCGCCGCCTCTCGCACGACGGCTTCCCAGGAGCCAGACGGAAAGAACCGGCACAAGAGAACTCGACAAGACAAACGACGCAATCATCGAAAAGCCGACCGCGAGCGAGAGTGGCACGAACAGCGAACGCGACACGCCCGTCATGAAGAAGGACGGGACGAACACCGCGACGACCGACCAGACGAATGACTTGTTCATCGTTTCCTCCTCTATTTGTTGTGGCGCCATAATACTCGCGGCAAAGCGGAGACGCTCGATGAACCTCTATGTCGTTACCGGCACCACGAAGGGACTGGGACAGGCGCTCGCCGCTGCCATCGCGCGAGACCCCGCGAACGAGCTCGTCGCGCTGGCGCGCGCGCCCGATGGCGCGGTGCCCGGCGGGGCGCGCTTCGAGGTCGACCTCGCCGATGCGGCGGCCATCTCGAGGGCATGCGATCGCATCGATGCGCACATTCGCGGCAAGCGCTACGAAAAGGCGGTCCTCATCAACAACGCCGGCGTGGTGGAGCCCGTCGGGGCGCTCGCCAACGTCGAGGCGCAGGCGCTCGCGCGCAACATCGCCGTGAACCTCGTGGCCCCCATGATCCTGATGACGCGTTTCCTGCGCGCGACCGAGGGCGCCGCCCCGGTGCGCCGCATCATCAACATCTCCTCGGGCGCGGGGCGCCGCCCGATCGCCGGATGGAGCGCCTATTGCGCGGCGAAGGCCGGCCTCGACATGGCGAGCCGCGTGGTCGCCCTCGAGGCTCCGGGCGTCGAGGTGGCGAGCCTTGCGCCGGGCGTGATCGACACCGCGATGCAAGGCGTGGTTCGAGGCGCGGCGGCCGCGGACTTTCCCGACGTCGAGCGTTTTCGCGCCATGAAAGCCGACGGGACGCTTCGCCCGGCCGCCGATGTGGCCGCCGACATCCTGCGCGCCGAGGCGGGAGGGCGGCTCGCGGGCGACGGGGTCCTCGATTTGCGCCAGATCGCGGGATGATTCCGGGTGGCTGCGCTGTTTTCCCGATTGAAGTAGACTCTTGCCCGCGTCCCAATCCAAGGAGAACAACTCA
>Ga0137409_10007479_pt1 | contig 11232 bp, 10 predicted proteins | sample CZODoug1_16funga_FD_122059 | JGI IMG/M metagenome (GOLD analysis project Ga0137409, IMG submission 122059) | Vadose zone soil fungal communities from Angelo Coast Range Reserve, California, USA - CZODoug1_16fungal (Hybrid Assembly) | ecosystem: Environmental > Terrestrial > Soil > Vadose zone... | reverse complement strand
TTGAGTCGGTCGTCGTTTCGGTTGCCACCGGCGACGCGGTCAACAACTCGGGGACTGTTCTAGGCATCGGCGGCTCGTTCGACTTCATGAGTAGTTCGGCGGGCGCCTACACGACGCAGTCGCACGACTCTACAGTCTCCTTCACTAGAAACGGATCGACAATCGCGACGCATACAGTGCGCGGTTCGATGACGGCTGGTTCCGCGACGATCATGCGATTGCCACGATCCCACCTGACGTAATTCCACGCCCAGTTCACGAGCACGACCACGCGGTTCCGGAACCCGATCAGGAACACGAGGTGGAGACCGAGCCAGCTCAACCACCCGAGCGTGCCCCCGAACCGGATCCCGAGTGGGAGCTCGGCCACCGTCCGTCCCACCGCGGCCGCGCGGCTGTAGCCGAAGAGCGTCTCCCAGCGGTCGTTGACGTCGATGATGCGGCCGTCGGACTGGCGGCTGATCACCATCGCGTCGGGGCTCCCCCGAAAGGCCTTGGCAAAGAGCTCCTCGGACGCCTGCAGGGCCTCGTCCGCGCGCTTGCGGTCGGTGATGTCGACGTTGACGCCGAGCAGGCGCACGGGCCGGCCCGCCTCGTCGCGCAGGACCTCGCCCTTGCCCATCACCCAGCGGACGCTGCCGTCGGGATGGGCGACGCGGAACTCGACGTCCCACGCCGCGCCCTTCTCGATCGCGGCGGTGACGGCCTCGGCCACGAGCGATCGGTCGTCGGGATGGACCACGCGGAGAATCAGACCGAACGGGACGCGGCTCGTCTCCCGCGGCCACGTCGCGTCGCTCCCGGAGATACTCCAGTCCCAGATGCTCATCTGCGCGGCGCCGAGCGCGAGCTTCAGGCTCTCCTCGCTCAGGATCGCCGCCCGCTCGGCCTGTCGGCGCTCCTGGATGACCGCGCTCAGGAGCAGGAGCGGAACGGACACGAAGATGAGGAACAGCTGAATGGACATCGTGTTGTCCCGCGGGACGCTCCCGACGAAGGGGCCCAGCCGGTGCATGGCGCCCCAGATCGCGAGCAGCGCGACGGTCAGCGTCGCTGTGCTGGCCCCCCGGGCGCCGAAGCGTGCCGCGGCCCAGACCAGGAACGGCAGCGGCGCGTACAGCAGGGCCGCGATGCTCTCCGGCCCGGTCTCCTGCCAGGTGAAGACCGGGACGCTGACCGCCAGGAGCGCGATCATCAGCGCCCCCAGCTCCGTGATCCGCCCGTACGTGAGCCGGCGCAGCGCCTCGCGATCGACGCGGGCCCACGCGACGATCGTCGGCACCAGCGTCAGCTCGGCCAGCAGGTTCGAGAAGAAGCGCGAGCTCCAGATGCCCCAGTACGTGCCCTCGCCCCAGCCGACGAGCGTGACGAAGCCCGCGTCGAGGAAGCACGAGAGGGACACCCCGAGGGTGCAGGCGAGCACGAAGAGACCGACGTGGCGCGAGTCGTCGAGCCGCAGCGGCCCGCTGGTGAGCCGACGAACGCACACGGCGCCGATCAGCGCTTCCGAGCAGTTGCTCACGAACCAGCCGAGGAGCATCGGCACCGGGACGCCGTTCGCGAGCTGGATGGCCACGTGGGCGGGTAGCGCCGCGAGCAGGAGGATCAACCAGGACCGCGTCGGCGCCAGGAGGAGCGCGGCCAGCAGGATGGAGTTGGGGGGCCACAGCGTCGAGATGGGGTACGGGTGGAGCTTCAGCGCGAACCCGATCTTCGCCCCCAGGAAGTATCCGGCGCAGACGAGCACCGGGGCGACAATCATCGGGAGGCGGTCGCGGGCGATCCGGTTCATCAGAGACGTTTTCCTGTGCGTCCGCGGCAATTGTGTCACGGCTCGTCGCGCGACGTAAAGTGCGTCGGCGGGCGACGACTGCGCGTAAGTACGCTGGCCCAAGGTCCAGTTTTCCCGCTCCGGCTCTCGCGGTATCGAGGACGTGCACGGTGAACCCGATGTTGAGATTCTTCGCGCTGCTGCTGTGCGTCGCTCTCTCGGCATGCCAGACCGCGGCGCCTGCCGGCGGCCTGGCCGGCAGGCCCGCGTCGCTCAGCGGGACGTCGTGGGTCGCCGAGGACATCGACGGGGGCGGCGTGCTCGAGGCCGTCCAGTCGACGCTCTCCTTCGAGAGCGAAGAGCGCATCGTGGGCTCGGCCGGGTGTAACAATTACTTCGCCCCCATCCAGCTGTCGGGCACCACGCTGCGCAGCGGGGCGATCGGCAGTACCCGGCGGGCCTGCCCGTCTCCCGCGATGAGCCAGGAGCGGCTGTTCCTGAGGGCTCTGGCCGCCGTGACCGCGTTCCGCCAGGAGGACCGCACGCTCCTGCTGTTCGACGCGACCGATCGCGTGCGCGTTCGACTGACCCGGGCTGTCGAGCGCGCCGAGACGGCGCGCGCCTTCGACTGCGCGGAAGGGCCCACCTTCGTGCTGGTTCCGGTGCTGGGGGGGGACGTAGCGCTCGAGCTGGACCGCGACGTCCTGCGTCTCACGCGCCAGCCCACCGGCTCGGGGGCACGGTACTCGGATGGCAAGGTCACGGTCTGGAACAAGGGTCGCGAGGCGTCGCTCGACGTCGGCGGCCTGACGTACCGATGCACCGAGAGTCGGGTCCGCTCGGTCCGCGCGGACGCTCGCCTGCGGGGCGTCGACTTCCGGGCCACCGGCAACGAGCCGGGCTGGGCGCTCGAGATGCTCCAGGATCGGATCGTGTTCCTCGACCAGGGCGGTGGGCACCTGACGGTGCCGCGTCCGGCGCCGCAGGTCGACCCGGAGAGCGGCGAGATGGTCTACGCCGCCGAGACCGAGGGTCATCGCCTCCGCGTCCTGATCCGCGAGCGCGAATGCGTCGACTCGATGAGCGGGGAACGGGCCGAGTCGAGCGTCGCCGTCGAGATCGACGGTCGCGCGTACCGCGGCTGCGGCTACGCCCTGCCGTGAGGGTTTCCGCCTGACTCAGCGCTGGGGGCGGAGCCGCAGAGTGTACGCGCGACCGTCCGAGGCCGTGCCGTTGACCACGAGCATGTGCTGGTCTGGAGGCGGCTGCGTGTAGAGGAACGCGGTTCCCTGGCCGCCGCTGTCGCCCTTGATGAGCAGCCGGCCGCCGCTGACGATGACGGTTCCCTTCGCGTCGAGCACGCCGATCGTCCGCGCGGCCGAGGCCCGGTAGGCGCCGCTCCCCTCGACGGTGACCTCGACGTAGTCCTCGCGGTCGCGGCTGCCCGTGATCGAGAGGAGGCCGACCCACTTGCCGGTGACGCTCGCGACATCGGTCACGACCACGGGCGCCGTGGTGGTCGTGGCGCCGCCGCCCGCGCAGCCGCCGAGGCCGAGCACGAGCGCGAGGCTCACGGCTGCCCACGTGCTGTATCGATCGCTTCGCATTCCGCTCCTCCACCTCACGTGACGTAAACCACCAGAAGTAAAGCCACTTCGGCGAAGTCGCGACCCCGTCGACCCCCTCGAGAATACGCGGGCTACACGGCGCTGCATTCTACATGACTGCCGCCCTTCAGATGCCGTGGGAATTGGACCTTGGTCCAATAGGTGTGCTCGAGGGGTGTTTTGGCGCGCGAGACGTGAGACTATCCGACCAACGTCTCATTGAGGGAACGAATCGCGCCGCGTACTGTCACGGGCGATCGACCTTCGAACAACCGCCTGCGTGGGAGGCCCAATCGTGCGTACGATGCTCGTTCGACCGGTGCTCGTTTCAATGACTGTCGCCCTCGTCCTGCTCACGGGCTGTGCGAAGCGGCCAGTTGCCACTGCCCGCCAGGCGCCGCCTCCCGCTCCCGCGCCCGCGGCTCCGGCCCCGGCGCCAGCGCCTGCACCCGCTCCGCCGCCTCCGGTGGCCGTTGCCCCGGCCCCGGCTCCGGCGCCCGCTCCCGCGCCTGCGCGCCCGGCGCCGCCCAAGGAGTATCGGGCCGACGACGCGCTCAAGCCGATCTACTTCGCCTTCGACGCGGCGGTGGTACGTCCGGGCGACGCCAAGATCCTGGACGCGAGCGCCCAGTGGCTGAACTCGAATCCCGGCTTTCTGCTCCTCGTCGAGGGGCACTGCGACGAGCGCGGGACGAACGACTACAACCTCGCCCTCGGTGACCGCCGCGCCAAGGCCGCGATGAATTACCTGGTGGCGCAGGGCATCAAGAGCGATCGGATCACGATCGTGTCATACGGCGAGGAGCGGCCGGCCTGCACCGAGCACAACGAGGCGTGCTGGGCCAAGAACCGCCGCTCTCAGTTCCTCATCAAGGAGCGCTGAGGCATTACGGCGCGCTGAAGCGGGCCGGCACTCCCTCGCGGATCTGCCTGGAGAAGTCCGGGTCATGCTCCGCCGCCCGGGCACGGTCGTTGACGTGGCCCCGGGCGCGGAGCTCCGCGAGGGGCAGGTCCTGTCGCACCGCCCCGATCGCGTAGAGGTGCTCGTCTAGCCTTCCGTTCAGCAGAATCTTCCAGCTCCAGACGGCGTTCTTCACGTAGGGCACCATGTGACCCCGGACGGCGGTCGTGCAGTTGTGGGTGAGCGCGTTGTACCACTGGGGTCGATCGCCGAGACGGTTGACCGTCTCCAGGTAGTCCACCAGGACCTGCCGGGCGAAGGCGGGCGTCGCGACCAGCCGGAAGAGGTAGACGTCTTCGTGGCGGTAGTTCGTTCTGAGCCGCACCACGTCACGCTCGTCGGCGACGACGTAGAACAGCTCGTACTGACGGAAGAACCCCCGTACCGCTGAGTACGCCTCAGCGCCATTCTTCCGCGTCTCGATCGAGACGGCCAGATAGCGGTCACCGTCGAAGACGAAGCTCAGGATGGTGTGGGCGATGAGCGGCGAGCCCCAGTAGACCAGAAAGAGGTCCACGCTCCGCAGCGCCTTCAGGTCGTAGGTCCGCGTCTCGTAGCGCGGCGTGTAGTCGGTCTCGCTCCGGTACTCGCTGTTGCGGACGTTCTCGATCGTGATGCGGTCGCCGTCTATCGTCGCGTGGGCCGGGACGGCGACGTCGCGCTGCCAGTCACGGTCGTTCGACGGCGGAATCAGGAAGAACCAGACGAGGACGATCAGAAACCCCGAGAGCACGACGATCGCGCCCCGGCGCAGCGGACGGACCGCCGCGAGCACCGCCAGCGAACCGAGCACGAAGGCGCCGCTCAGCACGAGCCGCGCCATGGGCCAGGGAAGGTTCGAATAGTAGATGGCCAGCGCGGTCCAGCCGACGACGACGGCCAGAACGAGCAGGGTGAAGCCCCGAGCGACCCAGGTGCCGAAGGACTTCACGAGCGCCGAGCCCCCTATCGCGAGGCCGACGACGCTCCTTGCTTACCGGGCCACGCTTTCCGCGGTGGCCCCTTCGTTCAGGACCACGACCTCGACGCGCCGGTTTTGCTGGCGACCCGCCGCGGTGTCGTTCGCCACGACCGGGTACTTCGGCCCGTAGCCCTTGGTGGTGATCCGATCGGCGCCGACTCCCCGCGACACCAGGACGTCCTTGACCGCGTCGGCGCGCTGCTGCGACAGCTTGAGGTTGAAGTCCTCGGGGCCCGTGTTGTCGGTGTGGCCCTCGATCAATAGATTGCGCGTCGGATTCTTCTTGAGAAACTCCGCCAGCTTGTCGATGCTCCGGAGCCCGCCGGCCGCCACCTCGGCCTTGCCGGTGGCGAAGAGCACGTCGCCCACCGTGAGGACGAGACCACGGTTGGTCTGCTGCCCCTTGAGGTCCGCCAGCTCCTTCAGGAGCGCGACGTTCTTGGCCTGCTCGGCGTCCGCCTGCGCGCGGGCGCTTTCGGCCTGCATGCGAGCCTGCTCGGCCTGCATGCGGGCCTGCTCGGCCTCGCGGGCCTTGGCCTCGGCGTCGCGGGCCCGGGCTTCCGCCGCGGTGCGCGCTTCCTCCGCCTCGACCCGAGCGGCCTTCAGCTCGCGATCGCGCTTCTGCAGGAGGATTTCCTGGGTCTCCTTCCCAAGCATCTGCGTGTCCTGCTCGGTCTTCCGGGTCGCGCCCACGACCGACGCGATCTGCGCCTTCCGCTCCGCGACATACGCGAGCGACTGCATGTCCGCCGGGCTCTGCGCCTGCTCCGCCGCCTGGATGGCTTTCTGGGCGTCGGCGAGCTGCAGCTGGGAGTGCGCCTGCACGTTCGGGTCGGACTGCGCCTGGCGGTAGGCGGTCTGGGCTTTCGTGAGCTGCGCCTTCGCCGCTTGCTCCAGGTCAGACGAGGCGCAACCGGCGAGCACCGCCAGCGGGACTAGTCCGGTGGCGAAGCGTCTCAGGTGACTTGAAACGGAAGTCATAGTCATTCACCTCTCGGGGGCGCTAGGTTCGTTACTGGGGGAGGCGCTGGAGCTCCTGGCGCAGCGTCTGGATATTCGCGCGCATCTCGTCGGCCATCTTCTTGAGGCGCTCGTTGTTGGCCCGGGCACGCGCGTAGTCGGCGTCGACGGCGGCCTGCTCCGACACCCGGATGGCCTGGTCGAAGTCCTTGTTGGCCAGCGCCGTGCGCGCCGCCTTCAGCTTGTCCTCGGCGGTCCGGAGCTCGACGGGGACGCTCACCGCCGCGCCGCTCTGCTGTGCCTCGTCCACCGCCCGCTCCGCTTGCGCGAGCTTGGTGCTGGCCAGGGGGCCGTTGCTCGAGCAGCCGGCCGCCAGCGGCGCCGCGATCACGATCCAGGCGAGTCCACGTCCGAGCTGTCGGCGCATTCTCTGATTCACAGTTAGGCCTCCTCTTTCCCTCCGGGCGCACCGGGGCCATGGCCCTGGATTCTCAGCACTCCTCGAGTCACGTGGGGGGATCCCTGAGGAGGGTAGGGCGGCCGGCGATCGGGCGCTATCGGACGTTGGTCCTAGGCGAGCGCCAGCGGTTCGGGTGGTCAGGCCGGGCCGAGGGGTCAGGCCGGGCCGAGGGCGCGATTGACTCCCGCGATCAGCGATTCGTCGTCGAAGGGCTTTCGGAGGTACTCGACGGCGCCGGCGCGGTGCGCCCGGTCCCGCGTCGCCGCGTCGTCGTGCGCGGTGATGAACACGACCGGGATCTGCCGGCCGGCGGCGACGAGGCGCTCGAGCAGCTCGAACCCGCTGAGCCCGCCGAGGTGGACGTCGAGGACGAGACAGCCCGGCGTCGTGGGATTGGCACGATCCAGGAAGTCCTCCGCGGACGAGAACGTCTTGACCTGAAACCCGCCGGCGTCGAGCAGGCGCCGGAGCGCCCGGAGAAGAGAGACATCGTCGTCGATCACACACACGAGCCGCGATCGTTCGTCGTGATGGGGCGCAGGGAAAACCAACCGGCCCTCTCTCTCTTCGCTCGCGCGTCGGCGATCCGATTCCTGTCGAGCCGACCCTACTGCCGCTTGCGGTCTCCCGCTATGCGTTGTTGGTCCCATACGCTCGGGCTGATCTTTCCCGGCAGCGCGGGCCCGGGGTCCGGAACCGAGCCGTCGCACGGCAGCTCGACGCGGAGCGTGAGGCCGCGATCGGGGTTGGTTTCCGCCGCGATACGCCCGCCGTGCGCCTCCACGATCGACCGGCTGATCGCCAGGCCCATGCCGAGGCCGCCGGGCTTGGTGCTGACGAACCGCTCGAACATGCGCTCGAGGTCCGCCGCGTTCACGCCGACGCCGGTATCGCGGACGCGGACCTCCGCGAGGCCGGGGGCCCGGAGGGCCGTCGTGATCGCGATCTCGCGTGGTCCGTCCGGCGCGTTGCCGATCGCCTCGCTCGCGTTCACGAGCAGATTCAGAATGACCTGCTGGAGCTGGATGGGATCTCCGGAGACGAGCGGCACGACGGGGTCGGCGGTCCGGAGCACCGTGATGTTCTTTCGCGCGAGGTCGTACCGCAAGAGAATCACCACGTTGTCGACGAGCTGGTTCAGATCGAGACCTCGCTGGGACGCGTGCTCCTTGCGCGACAGGGCGCGAAGCCGGCGGATGATTGCCGACGCGCGCTGGGCGTCGGCCGCCATGTCGGTCAGCGCCTCCGAGACGTCCGCGTGCACGATCCCATCCCGATCGAGCAGGCGAATCGCCGCCTGCGCGTTCGTCACGATGGCGGCGAGCGGCTGGTTGATCTCGTGAGCGAGCGAGGCGCTGAGCTCGCCGAGCGTCGTGACGCGCTGGGCGTGGGCCAGCTCCTCGCGCTGCCGGCGCGCCTCGTCTTCCGCCTGCCAGCGCCGCGTGATGTCGATGTACGAGATGACCGCGCCCCCGTCGGGGCGCCGGAAGGGCTCGACCGTCATCTCGAACCAGCGCTCGACGGATTGAGATCGAAACGCGTACTCGAGCCGAGCGTCCTGCCGCTTTCCCGTGAGGACGTCGGTGATGGCCTCGAGCGCCAGCAGCGCGTCGGCGTCGCCGGCCGCGGCGGCCTGACGGCAGGCGTCCAGGTAGTTGACGCCGACCGTCGCGCCGCGCGCGGGATCGGGGCCGAGCTCCTCGGCGAAGCGCGTCCACGAGTGGTTGACGGCGATGATGACGCCATCGCGGTCGATCGCGGCGACCTGACCGTACAGCGAGCCGAAGATGGCGCTGCGGAGCGCCGTGCTCTCCAGCACCGCCCTGAGCGCGGTGTTCAGCGCGGTGATATCGATGACGGAGCCGACGTAGCCGGTGAAGGCTCCGTTCTCGTCGATCCGGGGGACGCCGTGGTCGAGCACCCACCGGTCGTCGCCGTCCCAGCGCCGCAGCCGGTAGTCGAGCGTGAAGGGCTGGCGCGCGCTCACCGCCGAGCGATACGACTCGACCGCCAGCGCGCGGTCGTCGGTGTGCACGCTGTCCGCCCAGCCCTCGCCCAGGTCCTCATCCGATCGGCGACCCGTCAGCTCGAGCCAGCGCCGGTTGAAATAGGTTCGGCGGCCGTCGGCGCCGGACAGCCAGATCATCAGGGGAGCGGTGTCGGCGAGCAGACGGAATCGGTCCTCGCTTTCGCGCGCCGCCGTTTCGGCTCGATATCGCGCCAGTGCGCTGGCGAACACCTCGGCCAGGAGGCGGAGCCGCGGGACCAGCTCGTCGGGCCAGTCACGCTCGGCGCGGAGCGTGCTGAAGGAGAGCGCGCCGGTGACGGTGCCCTCGACGGTCAGCGGGACGGCGACGAGCGATCGAGTGCCGCGGGCGGCCAGGTTCTCACGGTCGGTCCGGGCCGTGCTCGGGAGCTCGTCGAGCCGGGACAGGCTGACGACGTGGCCGTCCTGCAGGCGCGCGGCGATCCAGGGGTACGCTCGCCTCGGGACGGCTCCCAAGAGCGGATCGATGCCGTCTCGGGTCCACGAATGGGTGGCCCAGATGATGTCGTCGTGCGCTTGCCCCAGCTCGGCGAGCACCGCGCGATCGAGGCCGAGCTCGTGCACGATCCGCTCGAGCGCCCTCTCGATGTGTTGGGGGACGTCCCGCGCCGAGATGAACGCCGCCGAGAGATCCGACACGAGGGTCTCGAAGCGGAGTCGCTCGGCGAGCTCACGCTGGGCGCGACGGCGCTGGGCCCGGTTGACGAGCAGACCGACGATGAGGCCGGCCTGCACGACGAGCGCAACGGCTCCACCGACGATGTACCACGGCTGCAGGTTCCACACCGAGGGCTCGCGCTCGAGGGTGCCCGCGCGCACGTCCTGGGCGCGAGGGCTTGGAGTGAATGCGGCACTGGCGGCGACTGCCACCAGTGCCGCGAATACCGCGACGGTCGTCCTGAAGAAGCGTGGCATCCCGGCCGTATCTGACGCGGCGGGTCTCGATCCGCGGCGCCCGCGGCAGCTACCTGGACACGCTACTTCGAGCGACGAAGGATGAGTTGCCCCGCCGGGGTCATGCCGGTCATGGTATCGCCTTTGACCTCGAGCTGCGAGAACGTCGCGGTCGCGAGCGAGAGCTTCAGGAGCTCGCCCTGAACGGCGCCCTTGACCGGCCCCGAGAGGTCCGGACGTGCGGCGACGCTGACATTGCCCGTCACGTCGGTTCCGGTCTGGGCCAGCGTCAGGGTGACGGGCACGCCGGACGCGCCCTGGCCGGCGTATCCCGCCCACGTGCCGACGACGTTGGCGGTCGGAGCGTTCGCCATCGCCTTCTCTTCCTTCATGGCGGCGCACCCGACGGCAGCGACGCAGAACAGCGCGAGAAGCCCGACCGTGGTTGCTCTCATCATGGTTTCCTCCATTGTGGGGTGATCGAAGCTGTCGAGGGAATCCTCTGATCCGTTCTTGTCCGCCACAGCTCCGCCCGGGGCAATGGGACCTTCGGCCTATGCCAAAGGGGTGGGATCCTTGACGCGCGGCTCGATTGACCGCAGCATTTCGGACCAGGACGATGAGCGACGAGCGGATCCTGACAACCCGCCGGCAGTGCTGCCTCGGGCTGATGGCCATGCTCGCGGCGGGCTGCTCGACCGGCGAATCGCGCCCCTCGCTGATCTCGACGCAGAAGGAGCGCGAGCTCGGCCAGGAGGCGGCGAGCGAGGTCGAGCGCGCCGTGGGGCTCGTGCGGGACCCGGCGCTCGTCGGCTACGTGAGCGAGATCGGGCGCCGGCTCGCCGCCCATACGTCGACGCCCGACGCGCCGTACCAGTTCCACGTCGCCGACGACACCGAGCCCAACGCGTTCGCGCTCCCCGGCGGGTTCGTCTACGTCACCCGGGGCCTCCTGGCGCTGGCCAACAGCGAGGACGAGCTCGCCGGTGTCATAGGACACGAGATCGGTCACGTCGCGGCGCGCCACTCCGTCCGCCAGATCGAGGCGTCCACTCCGTTCTCGATCCTCTTCGGTGTCCCGAGCGCCATCGTGGGCATCGTGAGCCCCGCGCTCGGCGGAATCCTGGGCGGCGTCGGCAAGCTCGCGAGCGGGCTCGTGCTGGCGCCCTACAGCCGCGACCAGGAGCGGGAGGCGGATCAGATCGGTATCCAGCTCGCCGCGCGGGCCGGCTGGGATCCGGCCGGGCTGCCGTCGATGCTGCGCACGCTCGAGCGTGAGGAGGCGCTGGCCGGAGGCGATCCCTCGCGGGGCAGCTTCTTCGCCAACCACCCGGCGACGCCGGAGCGCGTCAAGAACACCACGGCGGCGGCGAAGGCCCTGACCCGCGGGCCCGGGCGTCCCATCGCCGCCCCCCGGCCGGCGTTTCTCGCGCGGCTCGACGGCCTCATCGTGGGCCCGGACCCGGCCAACGGTATCTTCGTGAAGAACCTCTTCGAGCATCCAGGTCTCGCCCTCGCCCTCGAGATGCCGGCCGGATGGAAGACCAAGAATACTCCGGTCGCCGCCATCG
>Ga0137409_10007478_pt1 | contig 11234 bp, 10 predicted proteins | sample CZODoug1_16funga_FD_122059 | JGI IMG/M metagenome (GOLD analysis project Ga0137409, IMG submission 122059) | Vadose zone soil fungal communities from Angelo Coast Range Reserve, California, USA - CZODoug1_16fungal (Hybrid Assembly) | ecosystem: Environmental > Terrestrial > Soil > Vadose zone... | reverse complement strand
GTCCGTCATATGGCTGGAACGGTGGGCAAAGGCGCGGAAGGTCCCCACTAGATCGAAACACCGAGTCAGCGCCTTTGCCCACCCTACAATCGCTACAATCACAGTCGCATTCATAGTCGGCACTGCGTCTGTAGCGACTCCACAGGATCTCCGAGCCAAGGACGTGAACCTCTACGTCGGTTCCGGCGCCGGCGGGCCGTACGACGCCTATGCGCGGCTCGTTGGCCGCCATCTCGGCAAGCATCTGCCCGGCAATCCGGCCGTCGTGGTGCAGAACATGCCCGGCGCCAGCGGGCGCCGGCTGATCAACTTCATGATCAACGTCGCGCCCAAGGACGGCAGCGCGATCGCCACCATCCAGCGCGGCGTCCCGTTCGAGCCGCTGATGGGCGAGGGCCAGTTTGACGTCGGCAAGATCGCCTGGATCGGCAATGCCAACAACGAGACCAATGTCTGCATGGCGTGGCACGCCTCGCCGGTGCGCAGGATCGAGGATGTACGCACGCGCACCATGGTGGTGGGCTCGAGTGGCCCGGCCTCGACCGACTCGATCTATCCCAACGTGCTCAATGCGCTCTTCGGAATGAAGTTCAAGGTGGTCGAGGGTTACAAGTCGGCGACCGAGACCCACATCGCCATGGAGCGCGGCGAGGTCGACGGCCGCTGCGGCATCAGCTTCGACACTCTACAGGCGCTCAACGCCGACTGGCTGCGCGACAAGAAGGTGCGCATGCTGGTGCAGATCGGGCTCGACAAGCTGCCGGAGCTTGCCGGGGTGCCCTCAGTGTTCGATCTCTCTGCAAGCGAGGAGGAGCGGCAGATCTGGGCGCTCTGGGCGGCGCCGCTGAAGATGGGACGGCCGTTCTTCGCGCCTCCCGGCATGCCGGCCGAGCGCGTCGACCTTCTGCGCCGCGCCTTCGATGCCACCATGCGCGATCCGGAGCTGCGGGCGGACGCCGGGAGAATGAACCTCGCGGTCGAGCCGTCAAGCGGCGAGCAGGTCGCCACGTTGCTGCGCCAGATCTACGCGACGCCCAAGGCTGTGGTTGAGAGAGCTGCAGCCGCCAGCAAGGGGCGGTGATCCGAGCAGCGATCGTGCGCGACCGGTCTGCTACGCTTTGACCCCATCCTCGAACAGCAGCCCGGCCTGGCCTGAGAACAGGATGAAATCGCCGGTCCTGTGCAGTCGCTCGCAGATCCGTTGATGGTCATTCATCAGCACGAGATCGAGATCGCTGCCGAGAAGTTCGAAGCGGGCCTTGCTGCCTTGGCAGGGTGCGCCGTACTCGGCCGCGATCTCCTGGCTTTCGAGCGCGATATGGGGTTCGTCGCTGTAGTAGATGCTCAGTTCGACGCCATTCTGCGACAGACAGATGCGATGTCCCCTCGGAAAGGCCGGCTTGCGAGTCACGGTTGCGCCACCGCCTTCGGCAACCTCGCGCGCCAGCTGCTCGATCCAATCGAGATTGTACCTTGCGGACGCGCCCGGGCGGACCATCGCCAACGTGTCATAGGTATCGATGCTCATTGGCGCGCTCCCATCGGCGTGCTCCCCCGTGCCGTACGCTCATCCTGCCGCGGACTTTGGCCGCTGCATGACGGTTTCTGGGCTTTAGGCGTGCCTCTGCCTTATTCACCAACAGGTTTCAAATCACGCCGCACAAACGAAAACCGCGGGCTCTCATATGAGCCCGCGGTGAGAGCGAGGATTGTTTTGCTAATTTTTAGCGCTCGGCGCGCTGGTCGCCCTTGATCATCAGCTTCTGCACGCGCCAGTTCAGGATCTCGGCCACGTACACTTCGTTTTCGGACGGACAGGCGATCTGGTGGATCCAGCCGAACTGCTTGAGCTGCTTGCCCGACTTGCCCATCATGCCAAGCACCTTGCCGTCGAGCGAGAGCTTGTAGAGGCGGCCCGGGAAGGCATCTGAGATGAACATCACCTGGTTCGGACCGGGCGTGATGCAGATCGCCCAGGGCGCGCCCGGCGTCTGCGTGCCGCCGGTGGTGAGATAGTTGGTGAGGTTCGGCATGTTGCCGATCGCCGGCTTGGCGTCCGCGGGCGGCGGGATGTCGATCGAGAACTTGCGCTTCAGGTTGCCCTCGGTGTCGAACACCTGGACGCGCCGGTTGCCGCGATCAGCGACGTAGATGTTGTCCTCGTTGTCGGACGCGATCGAATGCAAGGTGTCGAACTGGCCGTCGGCCTTGCCCTTGCTGCCCCAGGACTTGAGCCAATCGCCGTCCTTGCTGACCTTGGCGACGCGCGAGTTGATGTAGCCGTCACTGATATAGGCGTTGCCGGCGCGATCCCAGGCCACGTCGGTGGGCTGACGGAAGCGCCCGTCGACCGCGGGCAGCGGTGGGTTCGGCCGTTCATGCGCATGTGCCTCGCCGTCGGAAGCCTCGGACTTGCGCCCGAACACCATCTGCACCCGGCCGGAAGGGCTCATCTTGACGATCATGTCCGAGCCCTTGTCGGTCGCCCAGATGTTGTCTTCCTTGTCGACACGCACCGTGTGCGCGAACGCCCAGGCGTAGAGGTTCTTGCCGACCTCGCGGATGAAGCCGCCGTCGCGGTCGAACTCGAGAATCTGCGAAGCGGTGGCGCCGAAGGCGTTGGCGACGGTGCCGCCGCGCGAGTAGACGTAGATGTTGCCCTTGGAGTTCACTGCCACGCCCGATGCTTCGCCCAGGTGCATGTCCGGCGGCAGCTTGATGAAGTTCGGAACCGAGTCGAAGTTGAGCTCGGGCGCAGATGTCGACTGCGCGAATGCGGACGGGCTCATCAGCACAAAAAGCCCGGCGATCAATCGTTTCATGACAACCTCCCTTGGATGGCGGGTCCGGCGGTGTTGTGGTTGGACGCTGGCAACGCCCCCCGCCGATGGCCTCAGTATACAAACGGGCGCCATTGCAACACAATCGATAGTTGGCGCGAGGGAGGACAGGATGCTTAACAGGGCCGCAGTGCTGGCCGCTCTGATGCTGGCGACGCAGTCCGCGAGCGCCGATCCAGTCGCGGACTTTTATCGCGGCCGGCAGGTGAGCCTGATCGTCGGTTATGGAACCGGCGGCGGCTACGACGTCTATGGCCGGCTAATGGCGCGCCATCTCGGCCGACATATCCCAGGCCAGCCGAATGTCGTGGTGCAGAACATGCCGGGCGCGGGCAGCCTGCGCGCCGCCAATCACCTTTATACCACCGCGCCCAAGGACGGCAGCACAATCGCAACCTTCGGTCGCGACATGCCGTTGATCGGCATCATCGGACACAATCCGAACCTGCGCTTCGACGCTCGTAAGTTCACCTGGCTTGGCTCGTCCTCGAGTTATGCCAACGACGCCTACATGCTGTTCGTGCGCAAGGATGCCGCGGTCACCTCGATCACGGATGCGCGCCGGCCCGGCGGCGCGCCGCTCATCCTCGGCGGCACCGGAGAAGGCTCGACCGGGAACGATGTTCCCGTCCTGTTGCGCGACGCGCTCCGGCTCAACATCAAGCTGATTGCGGGCTATCCGGATGGCAACGCGATTTTCATCGCGGTCGATCGCAAGGAGCTCGACGGGCGCCTGGTCGGGCTCTCGGCCACGCAGTCAACGCGTGCCGATTGGCTCAGGCCGGAGAGCGGCATGCATGTGCTTCTGCAGTTCGCGCGCCGCACACGCCATCCATTGCTGCCAGACGTGCCGACCGCGCGCGAGCTTGCTCCCGATGAGCGCGCACGTGCGCTGATCGGCCTCGCCGAATTGCCCTACCAGCTCTCGCGCCCCTACGCGGCGCCGCCCGGTATTCCGGCGGATCGCGCGCGGGCGCTGCAGGCGGCGTTCATGGCAGTGCAGCGCGATCCGCTTTATCTCGATGATGCTGCGCGGCTCAAAGTGGATGTGAGCCCGATTGGCGCTGAGGACGTGGTGCGCGCGATCGACGAGATCGCGGGAGCGCCGCCCGATCTCCTCGACTACATGAAGAAGCTGCTCGCGGATCAGAAGGGCGGCGGGTAAGAGTCATATTGGGCTAGTTATGTTGCGCTGCGGTGCGTGCTGTTGAACGGCAAACGCCGTGCGCATAAAATGCCGGCAAGGTGGTGCGCGGGATTTGGAGCAAACGATGCGCAAGGGAGTGGCGGCGGCGCTGATGCTGGCAGCGCTGGCCGCTTCGCAGGCGCGGGCCGATACGGTCGCTGATTTCTACCGAGGCAAGCAGGTCAACCTGATCGTCGGCTATGGGCCGGGCGGCGGCTATGACGTGTACGCTCGCCTCGTTGGCCGCCATCTCGGCCGCTACATTCCCGGCGAGCCCACCGTGGTGGTGCAGAACATGCCGGGCGCCGGCAGCCTGCGCGCCGTGAACTATCTCTACAATGTGGCGGCGCGCGACGGCACGACGCTTGCGCACTTCGCCCGCAACATGCCGCTCATCGGCCTGCTCGGCAGCAACGCCAACGCGCAGTTCGATCCGCGCCGCTTCGTCTGGCTGGGCTCCTCATCGCGCTTCGCCAACGATGCCTATATTCTGATCGTGCGCACCGACGCGCCGGTCAAGACCATCGAGGAGGCGCGCCGGCCCGGCGGCGGCCACCTGGTGCTCGGTGGCACCGCGGAGGGCGCGACCGGCAACGACGTGCCGATCATCCTGCGTGACACCATCGGCCTCAACGTCAAACGCGTGGTCGGCTATCCCGACAGCGGCGCGCTGTTCCTGGCGATGGAGCGCGGCGAAGTACACGGCCGCACCACGGATCTGTCGTCGGTCAAGGCCATCAAGCCCGATTGGCTCAAGCCGGGCAGCGGATTTCATGTCCTGGTGCAGTTCGCTCGCGAGACGCGTCATCCGGACTTTCCCGATGTGCCGACGGCGCGCGAGCTCGCGCGCAACGAGGCGGCGCGCGACCTGATCGATCTGGCCGAGCTGCCGTACCGGCTTTCGCGCCCATTCGCGGCGCCGCCAGGTGTGCCGCCGGAGCGCGCCAAGGCGCTGCAGGAGGCCTTCGCCGCCACGCATCGCGATCCGCTCTATCTCGAAGAGGCGGCGCGGCTCAATGTCGACGTCAGTCCCATGAGCGCCGACGAGGTGGTGGCGGCGCTTGAACGGATCGAGAAAGCGCCGCCGCAGCTTCTCGACTATCTCAGGAAGCTGTTCGCCGAGAGCAAGGGTTGAGGGGGAGAGCATGTGCAGAATGCTGGTTGCAGCGATCCAGGTTGCAGCAGTTCTGGCCGGCGCCGTACTGGCCGCGCCGCAGGCGCGAGCCGACGACGTTGCTGATTTCTACCGCGGCAAGCGGATCAATCTGATCGTGAGCTACGGAACCGGCGGCGGCTACGATGTCTACGCGCGCGTGCTCGCCAAATACATGAGCAAGCACATTCCTGGCAATCCGAACATCATCATCCAGAATATGCCAGGCGCCGGATCGCTGCGTGGGGCGAACTACATCTACAATGTCGCGGCGCGCGACGGCACCGTGTTCGGCACGTTCGCACGCAACATCGCTCTCATTGGCCAGCTCAAGACCAATCAGAACGTCCAATACGATCCAGCCAAGTTTACCTGGCTCGGCTCCTCCTCAAGCCTCGCCAACGACGCCTACATTCTGCTCGCGCGCCGCGACGCCAAAGTCAAATCGATCGAGGACGCGCGTCGCCCCGGCGGACCGCCGATCATAATTGGCAGCACCGCGGAGGGCGCCTCGAGTGACGCCATGGGCGTGCTGCTACGCGAATGGCTGGGCTTCAATATGAAAGTCATTCAGGGTTACACCGACTCGGGCGTTCTGTTCCTGGCGATCGAGCGGGGCGAGGTCGAAGGCCGCACTGTCGGCTTGTCGTCGGTGCGCGCCAACAAGCCGGACTGGCTCAAGCCGAACGGGCTTGGACGTGTGATGGTCGTGTTTGGCCGTTCGTCGCGTCTTTCAGACTATCCGGATGTCCCGATGGCGCGTGAGCTTGCCAAGAGCGCGGCGGATCGCAACCTGATCGAGATCCTCGAAATTCCTTATGCGCTGTCGCGGCCCTATGCGGCACCGCCGGACATTCCGCCCGAGCGCGCCAAGGCGCTGCAGGATGCCTTCATGGCGACCCACAAGGATCCCGCCTATCTGGCGGAGGCCCAGAAGATCGGCATCGAGGTGAGCCCGATCAGCGGCGACGACATTCGCCAGCTGATCGACAAGATCGCCAAGACGCCGGCCGATCAGCTCAAGCGTATCGAGAAGCTGATTTCGGAAGGCAACGGGTGAGGGCGCAACGAAGGCGCCGTCCACGATCCAGTGAGATGAAATTAGTTGTGATGTTTTGCCCGTTCGTCCCCGCGCAAGCGGGGACCCAGATTGCATTTTGCTGGATTCCCGCTTGCGCGGGAATGAACGGAGTGTGGCTCGACTTCAACGGGACATTCTTAGTTCGTTGCGGTGAGACTCGTGCCGGCGCGCTCGACCGGCTTCGCCGCGACCAGCACGAAGGCCACGACGCAGGGCACCGTGCCGCGGTTCACCCAGTTGTGGATGGTGCCGCGCTGCACCAGCACGTCGCCAGCCTTGAGTTGAACTGTGGTGCCGTCGAGATCCATGTCGATCGCCCCGGAGATGACGACGGCGTAATCGATTGACTCGGTGCGGTGGTTGCGCGGCGCCACGCCTGGCCCATACTCGACCAGTCGAAACACGGTGCCATTGGGGTCGACGGTTGCGACCGGGCGGGTGCCGCCATCGGCGTCGCCGCTGTTGTCAGTTGGAAATTCGCCGCTCGACCAGACCACGCAACTCGAATGCAACGGCCGCCGCGAGATCACGTTCTTGCAGATTTCGTCAATGCTGACGATCGCGCGACCATTCTGGTCGTGGCCGGTGACGACGCGGCGGATTTGCAGGGGCATCTTAACTCCTTACTCTTGGATGGAAATTGCGGTGAAAAGCTTGGCAACCGGGCATCAGACTGTCAATTCAGCGACAGGCTTGCAGCCCATGGCAGGGGGCGGTAAGCCATAAAGCGGCTGATTGAACCAAGAGTGATTGAACACAAGATAAGGGGAAACACCCATGGACCTCCTTGCCGATCGCGGCCGCCGGGTCTCGCTCGAAGAGCTCAATACCAGCCGGCTGCTCGCGCACGCTCGCAAGCAGGCGGTGCAGCGCAATCTCGACGACCTCTTGATTGTCGATGTGGACGGGCATCACTACGAGAACGAGTGCTACGACGACTTCCTGCCACTGATCGAGAACGAAGTGCTTCGGCAGCTCATCCTCTCGGGTCGCGCCAAGGGTCGGCAGACCCTGATGCCAAGTCAGGTCAGCTTCCAGGACATGGGCGGCCGCATCACCCGCTATCCCATGCGCTCGTCGGAGAAGACCGGCCCCGGCAAGCTGCGCGACGTCGAGCTCGGCCATCGCTGGATGGACGCGATGAGCATCGACTATTCCTGTCTGTTCCCGACCATGCTGCTCGCGGTCGGCATGCATCCCTCGGTCGAGATGGAGATCGAGCTGTGCTGGGCCTACAATCGCTGGCTCACAGAGTCTGTATTGCCGCAAGCGGATGGGCGTTTGTACTCGATGCTGTCGCTGCCGCTCTCAGACACGGACGAGGCGTTACGCCAGGTCGAGACCTTCGGTGACCGCAAGCATGTGACCGGCTTCATGGTGTCGTCGGTGCGGTCGATGCCGGTGCACCACAATTCCTGCATGAAAGTTTATCGCGCGATCGAGGAACGCGGGCTTTCGCTCGCGTTCCATTCCGCCGTCAATGTCGGCGAGCCGGTGTTCAAGAGCCTCAATCGCTTCGCTTCCGTGCACGCGCTTGGCTTCCCGATCTACAACATCATCCATCTCACCAACTGGGTGACCAACGGCCTCGGCGAGCGGTTCCCGAAGCTGCCGGTGATCTGGATCGAGGGCGGGCTTGCTTGGGTGCCATTCCTGATGCAGCGCCTCGACCATGAGTTCAAGCTGCGCATTTCCGAATACCCGGGCCTGAAGAAGCGACCCAGCGACTACATGCGCGACATGTATTATGCGTCGCAGCCGATGGAGCGCGAGGACATGACGGCGCTCGAATGCACCTTCCGCATGATCGATGCGGAGAACCATTTGCTGTACGCGTCCGACTATCCGCACTGGGACTTCGATCTGCCGTCGACGGTGTGGGATCTGCCGTTCCTCTCCGAGAAGGCCAAGCACAACATCCTGGGCGGCACCGCGGCGCGGCTGTTCAAGCTGCCGCCGCGCAACGAGAAGCAGAAAGTGAACCTGAAGCGGTTCGGCAATCTGGCCGCCTAAGAGCCAGCACGTCAAAGTCTGAGGTTCCCATGCACGACACGCCTGATCAGGTCCACTGGCACGAGCCGAAAGCCGGTGAGAATGCCGGTTTCGGAAAGTTCCTGCGCAAGCCGATGCCTTACGACAGCTTCATGGAGGCGGAGGGCATTCCGATCTATCGCGGCATCGGCGTGCGGCGGGTGCAGGATTTGCCGCTCGCGCCCTGGAAGCGGCAGGGCGGACGCGGCAGCTACATCCAGCTCTTCGGCACCGAAGGCCTGTGGGGCATGTATGTGGTCGAGGTCCCGGGCGCGGGCGCGCTCAATGTCGAGCGCCACCTCTATGAGAAGGTCTGCCTGGTGGTGGAAGGGCGTGGCACCACTGAGGTCTGGCAGGAGGGGCAAACCAAGCGGCACACATTTGAATGGCAGAAGGGCTCACTATTCGCGATCCCGCTTAATGCGTTCCACCGTTTCATCAACGCGGCGAGCTCGCCGGCGCTGTTACTATGCGGCACGTCGGCGCCAAACGTGATGAACCTGCTCGACAATCCGCAGTTCATCTTCAATTGCCCGCACAGCTTCACCGAGCGGTTCTCCGGCGCCGACGATTTCTTCAAGCCGAACGACGACGTCGAGCCCGATCCGATCCGCGGGCTCGCCATGCGTCGCACCAATTTCGTGCCTGACATCGTCAACACTGAGCTGCCGCTCGATAACCGGCGCTCACCCGGCTATCGCCGCGTCGAGCCGCAGATGGCCAACAACCGGTTCTATGTCTGGATCGGCCAGCACGAGACGGGGCGCTATTCCAAGGCGCACAAGCACCAATCGGCGGCCGTGCTCGTCTGCGTCAAAGGCAAGGGCTACACCTACACGTGGCCCGAGGCGCTCGGTACGACGCCGTGGAAGGATGGCAGGGCCGACAAGATCCTGCGGCAGGACTACGAGCCGGTCGGTCTCGTCTCGGCGGCACCGATGGCAGGCGACTGGTTCCATCAGCATTTCGGGATTGGCAAGGAAGGACTGCGCATCTCGGCGTGGCACGGCCCGAACAATCAGCGTGCGCGGCGGCCCGGCCGCCCGGGCGAGCAGCTCATGGACTACGGCGCGATCGATTTGAGCAAGGGTGGCAGCGCGATTCCCTACCACGAGGAGGATCCGTATATCCGCAAGGAGTTTACTGAAGCGCTCAAGCGCGAAGGCATCGACTGCCGGATGAATCCGGAATTCTACGAGCGCCCGCCAGCCGAAGGCGAGGTGGTGATGGGCGACGTGATGTGAGGTCGCGCGATCACGCGCGATGTCCGCGCCAAAATGCGTCGAGCTCGAGTGGGAAAAAGCAAACGCCGCAAGCCGGGGTGCTCCGGCTCGCGGCGTTGGAGAGCGTCGTAACCGTTCTCAGTTGCGATAATTGCCAGCGAGCAGCGAGCCGATCGGCCGCACCGCGACCCGGCGGTTGAAGCGGTTGGCTTCCTGCGTCTGGATCTTCAGATACTGCTCGCCATAGCCCTGGGTCACCAGGTTCTCCGGCGGAATGCCGAACTGCTCGATCAGAATGCTGGCAACTGTCTCGGCGCGCCGGTCGGACAGTGACAGGTTGTCCTCGTCGTTGCCGACGGCGTCGGTATGGCCTTCGATCATGACCACCTCGTCGGGCCGGCGTTGCAGCAGGCGTCCGATCGCCTGGGCGACGCCGGCAAGCCGATCGTACTGGTCGGGTGTGACCGTCCACGAGCCGGTATCGAAGGTGATCGTATTGATGTCGATGCGGCGTATGCGATCGCGCAGCTCGACATTGTAGCGGATCTCATCAAGCGTATAAGGGCGCTCGATGGCCATCAGCGGCGGTGCCGCCAGCGTCTCGTAGAGCAGGTCGGGCGGCGCCACGTCCAGATCGACGATGTAGCGCTCACGTGGGATGTTGATGACCGGAGCCGCTAGGTTGAGCGCCACCACGGCGCCGACGCCGACCGCGAGGCCGACCGCAAGCCCGGTGCCGAAACCAGGACCGCGCCGGTTCTCGATCAGCACGACCTCGCGGCCATCCGAACCGCGGCGTACGCGCCGCAGCAGGTGGCCGTTATTGTCGGTGATGTTGATGATCTGCACGTTGCCCGGCCGCTCGTAAACCACTAACTTCTCGTTGCCACGCACCTCCACTTTGGCGTTGGGTGCGAAGCGCTTCACGCGCTCGTTCTCGTCGGTCTGGATGACGACCTTCCCGCCGCCAGTGCGCACGATCGTGCGATCACCTTCCTTGATGAAGGTGTTGCCGCTCTTGTCGGTGCTCCGCTCCCGCTGCGTGCGCACCTGCTCGATGCTGGCGGCGCCTTGTGGGCCCGGGGCACCCGCGCCTTGCGGACCGGTTATTCGTGCACCTTGTGGACCAGAGGCGGGGCCTCTGTTGCCGAATTGATTGGGCGCGCCCGGCTGACCGGGCAGGCCTTGCGGCCCCGCGCCACCTTGCTGGGGAAGGCCTTGTTGTCCGGGAAGACCCTGTTGTCCGGGGAGACCCTGTTGTCCCGGCGCGCCGCCAGGACCCTGCTTGCCGAACTGCTTGGGCTGGCCCTGTCCACCGGGGCCTGTGCCCCCTTGTCCGGGGCCGCCTTGACCGGGGCCGCCTTGGCCAGGTCCACCTTGTCCGCCTTGCTGTCCTTGTTGGAATTGCGGACCACCCGGGGCCTGCTTGCCTAACTGCTTGGGTTGGCCCTGACCACCGGGTCCGCCCTGACCGACGCCACCCTGGCCACCTTGCCCAACGCCTTGACCGGGGCCGCCTTGGCCAGGTCCACCTTGTCCGCCTTGCTGTCCTTGTTGGAACTGCGGGCCACCCGGGCCCTGCTTGCCAAACTGCTTGGGCTGGCCTTGTCCTCCTTGGCCCGGACCACCCTGAGCTGGGCCACCCTGACCTGGACCACTCTGACCTGGGCCGCCTTGTCCAGGTCCACCTTGTCCGCCTTGCTGTCCTTGCTGGAACTGC
>Ga0137409_10007477_pt1 | contig 11234 bp, 15 predicted proteins | sample CZODoug1_16funga_FD_122059 | JGI IMG/M metagenome (GOLD analysis project Ga0137409, IMG submission 122059) | Vadose zone soil fungal communities from Angelo Coast Range Reserve, California, USA - CZODoug1_16fungal (Hybrid Assembly) | ecosystem: Environmental > Terrestrial > Soil > Vadose zone... | reverse complement strand
GCCGCCATGTTTCGTCTCACTACACTAACGATGATCGCGGGCCTAGTGGCCTTGGCGAGCGGCTGCTCCAGCGTGGAGTGGAAGCAGGTCAGCGCGCAGCCTCTGCGCAATGAGCAGGGCCACGTCATCGGCCAAAAAGAAACGCTCTGCGATTGCCTCCATGGCGAGCGCATCGCGCGCCTCGCGCTGTTCGAGCCGCGCTTCGACGAGCGTGGCGCCCTGGTGGGTTACGAAGAGAAGATCCGCGGCGGCACCGTGCTGCGCGACCTGAACGGGCGCCGCATCGGCACCCGCTTCGCCGACCATCGCAGCCGGGCACTCAACCCGAACAGCAAGGGCCTGACCATCATCGTGCACTCGCAGCCCGCGGAACGCGCGGCCACTGCCAGCGTGACGACGATGGACGAGCTCGTGAACCTCGCGGGGCTCTCGCCGTACTTCAACTGAGGCTCCGGCCTCAGCGCCGCAGGCTGCGCAGCCAGCGGCGGTCGATCCCGTCCTTCCAGAACCACACCCAGCGGCCTTCGGCCGTCCAGCCGCCGCGCTGCGCGATCGCGTAGCGCGCGCCGCAGCTCAGCAGCACCAGCGCGCGCGCCTGGGGCAGGTAAGGCTCGAGCGGCTTGCCTCCAGCCACGTTCCTGAAGTTCGTCGCCAGGCTTTCGCCATGACGCACCGCATAGACGCCGGAGCGTGGGTGCGGCGCGTCGCGCAGGGTTGCGCAATCGCCTGAAACGAAAACCTCCGGGTGCGACGTGCTCTGCAGTGTGTCGTGCACCAGCGCGAAACCATGACCGTCGACGGCGAGGCCCGCGCTCGCCAGCCATGCCGGCGCCGCCGAGCCGGTGGCGAGGATGACGAGATCGAAGTCCTGGCGCGAGGAACCGGCCACGATCACCGGACCCTCCTCCACCGCCGTTACCGCCATGCCAGGCCGGAAGTCGACGCGTGCGCGGCGCAGCGCTTGCGCGATCCGCTCTCCCGCGATGCCGGGTAATGTCGGCCGGTCCGAATAGAGGGTGATCGCCGCGCCGCGATGGCCGAGCGCCATCGCCAGCTCGGCGCCGGCGGCGCCGGCACCGACGATCGCCACGCGGCCGAGCCGCTTCTGGTCGAGCGCGGCGAGGAAATTGTCGAGCGGCTTGACCGGCAACGTGCGCTCCGCCCCCGGCAGCGAGCGCTCGACCAGCGACCCCGGATTGAGCGAAACGACGTCGTAGTCGAGCTTCTCGCCGCCTTCGAGGCTGACGCGACGTGCTTGCGGGTCGAGTGCGTCGACCTGGCCGGCAGCAAACTCGACGTAGGCGCGAGAACACAGTGCCTCAATGTCGACCTGCGCGTCGTCGAGCCGGTAGTGACCGGCGATCACGCCGGGCAGCATGCCCGAGTAGATCTGGCGCGCGAGCGGCGTGACGAGCGTGACGCGCGCGCCATAGAGCGCCTCCTTCGCGAAGCTGCGCAGCACGTTGAGATGCGCGTGTCCCGCGCCGACGAGCAGGATCCGCCTCACGAGCGCTGCTGCTTGGCCTCTTCGCGCCGGCGCAACTCCTTGCGCTGTACCTTGCCGGTCGTGGTCATGGGAAGCGCGTCGATGAACTCGATCTCGCGCGGATACTCGTACGGCGCGAGCCGGCCGCGCACGTGCTGCTGGATCTTTTCAACCAGTTCCTGGTCTCCGGAAAATCCCGGCTGCAGCACGACGAACGCCTTGACGATCGTGCCGCGCGTGTCGTCGGGCTTGCCGATCACCGCCGCGTTGGCGACCGCGGGATGCTTCACCAGGCAGCTCTCGATCTCCGCCGGGCCGATGCGGTAGCCGGCGCTCTTGATCACGTCGTCGGTGCGACCCTGGTACCAGAGGTAGCCGTCCTCATCCATCTTGCCCTGGTCGCCGGTGCAGCCCCAGTCTCCGACGAACTTGTCTTTGGTCGCTTGCGGGTTCTTCCAATACTCCAGAAAGAAGACCGGATCGCGGTCCCGTTTGATCGCAATCTCGCCCAGCTCTCCTCTTTTGACCTCCTCGCCCCTGTCGTCGATCACCGCTACGCGATGGCCGGGATAAGGGCGTCCGATCGAGCCCGGCTTGACCGGCCATGCCGCCTGGCAGTTGCCGACCACGTAGTTGATCTCGGTCTGGCCGAACATCTCGTTGATGGTGACGCCGAGGTGCTCCTTCGCCCACTCGAGTACGGTGACGCCCACCGATTCGCCGGCACTCATGATCGATCTCAAGTTCAATTGGTATTTCTGCTTTGGCGAGGGTACCGCCTTCATCATCAGCTTCAGCGCTGTCGGAAAGAGAAACGAATTGCGGATGCCGTATTTCTCGAGGAGGTAGTACGCCCTCTCCGCGTCGAAGCGGCCGCGATAGCCGAGGATGGGAATACCGAAGTACCAGCTCGGCAGCAGCGCGTCGAACAGGCCGCCCGCCCACGCCCAGTCGGCGGGCGACCAGAACATGTCGCCCGGCTGCGGGAAGAAGTCGTGCGAATGCACGAAGCCGGGGATGTTGCCGATGATCAGGCGGTGCGCCTCGAGCGCTCCCTTCGGCGCGCCGGTAGTGCCGCTGGTATAGATGATCAGTGCCGGGTCATGCGCAGAGGTTTCGACCGCCTGGAACCCTGTCGAGGATTTCTGCAGCAAGTCCTCCCAGGGGTGGACCCCGCTCTCCCGCGCGCCGCCCACGCCGATCACGTGCCTCAGCGGCTCCAGCTTCGATCGCACCGCCCAGAGGTTGCCGATGGTCGCGGGCTCGACGATCGCGACGCTCGCCCCCGCGTGGTTGATGCGGTACTCGAGCGCGTCGGGACCGAACAAATGCGAGAGCGGCAGCGCCACCGCCCCCATCTGAAACACCGCCATGTAGGCGATCGCCGTCTCGGGGCGCTGCGGCAGGATGATCGCCACTCGGTCGCCGCGGCGCACGCCGAGCCCGGCAAGCGCGTTCGACAGGCGGTTCGCCGCGACCTGAATGTCCCAGAAGGAATACGCCGCGGTGGCGCCGGATTCGTCTTCCCAGTAGAGCGCGAAGCGGCCGCGATCGGCGGCCCAGCGGCCGCAGCAGGCGGCGGCGATGTTGAAATGCTCGGGCACTTCCCAGCGGAAGCGGTCGTAGAGCTCCTGGTAGCGGTCCCGCATGGCGTGAAGCAGTTTAACATCGGGAAAATTCGCGCTACGTCATGGAACTCACTGCGCTCGTCTTCGACGCCTACGGCACGCTGTTCGATGTGCATTCGGTCATGCGCCGCTGCGAAGCGTACTGGCCGGGCAAGGGCGCCGCGCTCTCGGCAGCGTGGCGCTCGAAGCAGCTCGAGTACACCTGGCAGCGCAGCCTCATGCGCGCCTATCGCCCCTTCTCCGAGGTGACGCGCGACGCGCTCGAGCACAGCTGCGAAGCGCTGGGTCTGCCGCTCTCCTCCGCGCAGACGGAAGAACTGATGCAGGAGTACCGACGCCTGTCGCTGTTCCCCGATGTAATGCAAACCTTGAAGGATCTCAAAGGCAAGAAAGCCATCCTCTCCAATGGCTCGCCCGACATGCTCGAGCCGCTGGTGAAGCAATCCGGCCTGCGCTTCGACGCGGTGCTGAGCGTCGACGAGCTGAAGATCTTCAAACCCGCACCCGAGGTCTACGAGCTGGCCGTGAAGCGGCTCGGCATCGAAGCCGGCCGCATCGGCTTCTTCTCCTCCAACTGCTGGGACGCGCTCGGCGCCAAGGCTTTCGGCTTCGAAGTCTTCTGGATCAACCGCACCGGCGCGCCGGTCGATCGCCTCGGCGTCCAGCCGGACGCGATATTGAAGAGCCTCGGAGATTTGCCTGAAGTTCTGCGCTAACTGCGCCGCGCCGGTGGTACGGCGTGTGCCGCCCGGCGACACGCTGCAGCGCTGGGTCTGCGACCAGTGCGGCGAAATCCACTACCAGAACCCGAAGCTGATCGTCGGCACGGTGCCGGAGTACGAGGGCAAGATCCTCCTCTGCCGGCGCGCAATCGAGCCGCGCTACGGGTATTGGACGCTGCCCGCCGGCTTCATGGAGAACGACGAGACCACCGGCCAGGCAGCGCTGCGCGAGACGCTGGAGGAATCGGGCGCCCGCGTCGAGCTCGGCGCGCCGTTCACGATGATCTCGGTGCCACGCGTCAACCAGGTGCACCTCTACTACCGAGCGCGGGTGCGCGAGCTCGGTTTCAAGCCCGGCGAGGAGACCCTCGAGGTGGCGCTGTACGAAGAAGCACGCGTCCCCTGGGACGAAATCGCCTTCCGCACCGTCGGTGCGACCCTGGGCCACTGGTTCGCCGATCGCGCGAAGGAGAGCTTCAGCTTTCACGCCGAGGATCTTTTGTAAGTCTGAGATATGCTTTCTTCTGGTGCGTAAAGCGCACCACAACAAGACAAATGGGTAGGCCAAGAATGAACTTTCTGCACCGCAACGTGCTGCTGTTTGCCATGTTGGTGCATGCGCCTGCCGTCCTAGCCCAGGCGGCGCCAGCCGCAGCGCCGAAGCTGGATGCGGCGGACACGGCCTGGATGCTCACCGCCTCGGTCCTGGTGCTCTTCATGACGCTTCCCGGCCGCGCTCTCTTTTACGCCGGGCTGGTGCGCATAAAGAACGTGCTCTCGGTGCTGATGCAGTGCTTCGCCATCACCTGCGTGGTGACGCTCGCCTGCGAAGTCCTTCTTCTCCGGCATCGACGTCAAGTCGATCCGCCCCGGCACGACCATCCCCGAGACGGTATTCGTGATGTATCAGCTCACCTTCGCCATCATCACGCCGGCGCTGGTGATCGGCGCGTTCGCCGAGCGCGTGCGCTTCGGCGGCATGCTGCTCTTCAGCGTGCTGTGGCTGCTGCTCGTGTACTGCCCGATCGCGCACTGGGTCTGGGGCGACGGCTGGCTGCAAAAGATGGGGCTGATGGATTTTGCCGGCGGCACGGTGGTGCACCTCAACGCCGGCTCGACGTCTTTCCAGTGCACGGCGTGGGCGGCTTGATGGGCACCTTCCTCACCGGAATCCCCGTTTCCGCCTCGTTCGGCGGCATGGGCTACCCCGACAAGGTGACGGTGGGCGACCAGATCCTGACGCAGCTTGCCGGCATCGGCGCGACCGCGGTGTGGTCGGGCGTGCTGACCTGGGTGCTGCTCAAGCTGGTCGATGCCGTCGCCGGCATGCGCGTCGGCGCGGACAGCGAAACGGAGGGACTGGACACCGTGCTGCACAACGAAAAGGGCTATAACCTCTAGGAGGAATGGAGCGGCGCGATTTCCTGAAGCTCTGCGCCGTCGGGGCCGCGACGGCCGGGGCCCCGGCGCTCGCCGCCGACGCGCGACCGCAGCTTTATTCGCGCACCCAGCTCATCGACGCGAAGGGCGCACCGCTCCGCGCCGGCCGGGTCCCGGTCGAGCGCACCCTGATCTTCCACTATCCCTTCGCCGGCACGCCCTGCTTTCTTCTCAACCTGGGCAAGCCGGCCAAGGCAGCGGCGATGCTGAAAACCGTCGACAACAGGCCCTACGAATGGAAAGGCGGCGTCGGCGCCGGCCGCTCGATCGTCGCCTACTCCGCGATCTGCGCCCACAAGCTCACCTACCCGACGCGCGACATCAGCTTCATCAGCTACCGCCCCGAGAAAAGCGCGAGCAACCGCTTCGGCAGCGTCATCCACTGCTGCTCCGAACACAGCCAGTACGACCCCGCTGAAGGCGGCCGCGTCGTCGCCGGCCCCGCGCCGCAGCCGCTCGCAGCGATCCTGCTCGAGCATGACGCGGCGAAGGATGAGCTCTACGCCGTCGGCACGCTCGGCGGCGAGATGTTCAACGAGTTCTTCGAAAAGTACGCGTTCAAGCTGGAGCTCGAGCACGGCGGCGCCGCGCGGCAGTCGATCGGCGGGGCGACGCCGGTGCAGGAGCTGGAAAACTATTGCAAGCAGCAAGTGAAGTGCTAGCGTGGCTCGGCCCGAACGATCCGTTTCCGCCGGTTTCGCGGGCGCTCAAGGACCCTAACGGGCTGCTCGCCGCCGGCGGCGATCTGTCGCTCGAGCGGCTGCTCGACGCTTATCGGCATGGCATCTTTCCCTGGTTCTCGCGCGGCGAGCCGATCCTCTGGTGGTCGCCGGATCCGCGCATGGTGCTCCACACCGCCGAGCTGAAGGTCTCGCGCTCGCTGGCCAAGAACCTGCGGAACAAGGGCTACCGCGTCAGCGCCGACACCGCGTTCGAGCGGGTCCTGCGCGGCTGCGCCGGGCCGCGTCGAGGCGAGCCCGGCACCTGGCTCAGCGCGCCGATGCAGAAGGCGTACCTCGCGCTGCACCGCGCCGGCCACGCTCACTCCTTCGAAACCTGGCGCGAGGATGATCTGGTCGGCGGGTTGTACGGGGTGGCCATCGGCAGAATGTTCTACGGAGAATCGATGTTTTCGACCGCCACCGACGCATCCAAGGTGGCGCTCGTCGGGCTGGTGCAGGCGCTGGCCGCCCGGGGCTTTCCCCTGATCGACTGCCAAATGAAGACGCCGCTGCTCGCTTCGCTCGGCGCCCGCGAGATCCCCCGGGCGGCTTTCTTGCGGGCGCTGGCAGCGTTGGTAAACTACGCGGAGCCTCCTGGAAAGTGGACCCAAAAGGACGCATGAATCCGCGTGAAAGGCTAAGGACGCAAAAGTCCGCGTGACAGATGTCGAGACTTAACGACCTGCCGCACGCAGTACTGCAGTTCTACGTAACTGCGCCGTATCCGTGCAGCTACCTGCCGGATCGCATGGCCCGCTCGCAGGTCGCGACGCCCAGCCACCTGATCAACACCGAGCTGTACGGCGACCTGGTCAAGGCCGGCTTCCGCCGCAGCGGCATCTTCACCTATCGGCCGCATTGCGACGCCTGCCGCGCTTGCGTGCCGGTGCGCATCCCGGCGCAGGAGTTCAATGCCAACCGCTCGCAGCGCCGCGCCAAGCGGCTGCACGGATCGCTCGTCGCGCAGGCACAGCCGCTCAAGTTCCGGCTCGAGCACTACGCCCTCTACCTGCGCTACCAATCGCGACGCCACTCCGGCGGCGGCATGGATAACGACAGCCGCGACCAGTACTCGCACTTCCTGCTGCAGAGTCGCGTCGACACGCGCCTGGTCGAGTTCCGCGAGAACGGCCAGCTGGTGATGGTCTCGATCGTCGACTTTCTGCCCGACGGCCTGTCGTCGGTCTACACCTTCTACGAGCCCGACCGGCGCGGCGCGAGCTTCGGCACCTACAACGTGCTGTGGCAAATCGAGCAATGCCGCACCCTGGGCCTGCCCTATCTCTACCTCGGCTACTGGATCCGCGAGAGCCCGAAGATGGCCTACAAGTCCAAGTTCGAGCCGATCGAGGGCTTCGTCGGCGGCACCTGGCGTCGCCTCGGGCCGCGGCAGACGGATAACCCGCGGGAAGAAAAGCGGTGAGCGCTTATGCGCTCGCCCGACCGCTTCTTTTTTCCCTAGATCCAGAAACAGCGCATCGCCTCACCCTGAAGTTGGCGGACTGGGGGATGGCGGGATGGCCGAGCGCGCTTTCACGGCCGGTAGAAGTCATGGGACTTCAATTTCCAAACCCTGTAGGTCTTGCGGCCGGACTCGACAAGGACGCGGCGCACATCGACGGCTTGGCGCGCCTCGGCTTCGGCTTCATCGAGGTCGGCACGGTGACTCCGCTGCCGCAGCCCGGAAATCCGCGTCCTCGACTTTTTCGCCTCGAAGCAGAGCAGGCGGTGATCAACCGCTTCGGCTTTAACAACGTCGGCGTCGACGCGTTCATTGCCAATGCCTCCCGCGCGCGCTGGAAGGGCATCCTCGGCATCAACATCGGCAAGAACGCCGCCACCCCGCCCGACCGGGCGGCCGACGACTACGCGTACTGTCTCGAGAAGGTGTACGGCCACGCCTCCTACGTGACGGTCAACATCTCCTCGCCGAACACCAAAGGGTTGCGCGACCTGCAGCAGGAGCAGCAGCTCGAGCAGCTCCTCGCTCGCCTGGCGAGCGTGCGCGAGCGCCTCGCGCGCGTCCATGGCAAGCGCGTGCCGCTGGTCCTCAAGGTTGCGCCGGACCTGCAGGCGAGCGAGATCGAGACGATCACCGCCACGGTGCTGCGACATCGAATCGACGGTCTGATCGCCACCAACACCTCGATCTCGCGCGAAGGCGTTGCAGGATCGCCGCAGGCAAATGAGGCCGGCGGCCTTTCCGGCGCACCCATCCTCGGCAAATCCACCGCCGTCCTCGCGTCGTTCCGGGAGCGGCTCGCGGGCAAGGTCGTCCTGATCGGCGCGGGCGGAATCTTCTCCGCCGACGACGCGCGGCAGAAGACCGACGCCGGCGCATCGCTGGTGCAGCTCTACACGGGGCTCATCTACCGAGGGCCGGCGCTCGTGCGCGAATGCGTCTCGGCATTCCCCGCGAGATGAAGCGCGAAGCGGTCGCGCTGATCGACGAGACGCGCTGCATCGGTTGCACGCGCTGCATCGACGCCTGCCCGGTCGATGCAATCATCGGCGCTCAGAGTCTCATGCACACGGTCGTCGAACCCTGGTGCATCGGCTGTGCGCTCTGCTTGCCGCCCTGCCCCGTCGACTGCATCGACATGGTCGCGCCGCGCGGCTCGTGGAATGCAGAACTGAAGCGCGCTGCAGGCCGGCGTGGACGCCTGCGCATCGAGCGGTCGCGAGGCGAGGCGGTGGTGCCGGTCAAGGATCGAAAAGCGGTCCTCGCGGCCGCGCTCGCCAGGAAGCGCCGGTGAATCCCGCCAAGCGGCAGCAAATCTTCGAGCGCTTTCGCGCCGCCAATCCGAATCCCACCACCGAGCTTCTCTACGACACGCCCTTCGAGCTGCTGGTCGCGGTCGTGCTCTCGGCGCAGGCAACCGACAAGTCGGTGAACCTCGCCACGCGCAAGCTGTTCCCGGCGACGCCCGAGAAAATCGTCGAGCTCGGCGTGGGCGGCCTCGAGGAGTCCATCAAGAGCATCGGGCTGTATCGCACCAAGGCGAAGAACGTCGTCGGGTTATCGCAGATCATCCTCGACAAGCACTGCGGCGCCGTGCCGCAGAACCGCGAGGCGCTCGAAGCCCTGCCGGGCGTCGGCCGCAAGACCGCCAACGTCGTGCTGAACACCGCCTTCGGCCAGCCGACGATGGCGGTCGACACGCATATCTTCCGCGTCGCCAACCGCACCGGCATCGCCCCCGGCAAGGACGTGCTCCAGGTCGAGGAAAAGTTGCTGAAATTCACGCCGCCGGAATTCCTGCAGAACGCCCACCACTGGCTGATCCTGCACGGGCGCTACGTCTGCCTCGCGCGCAAGCCGGGCTGCCCGCAATGCCTGATCCGCGACCTCTGCGACTTCCGCCCGAAGACGAAGTAGCGCGACATCCTGTCGCATCGAAGCGACGCCGACCGGACTAGGCAGGGGCAGTCCGGAAAGAACCTTGGCTCGTCATCATCCGTCGCAATAACCCCCGGAGATGGCGCCCATGAGATCCCGCTTCCCCCACTTCGCCGTTCTCCTGCTGGCCGGCATCGCCTTCGCACTCACGCCCGCGCTGCGGGCGCATTCCGAGGGGACAAGCGACACCATGATCCTGGTGGCGAAGCGGCAGCTGCGCGACCAGATCTACGGCTCGACGATCCTCATCGTCAAGCCGCTCGGCGAGGACCGCCACGTCGGCTTCATCATCAACAAGCCGACGCAGATGACGCTCGGCAAGCTGTTTCCCAACCACGGCCCGTCGCAGAAGATCGCCGACCCGGTGTATCTGGGCGGACCGTTCAACGCGCAGGTGATCTTCGCGCTGGTGCAGCGCCCGGACAGCCCCGGCGGGCGCTCGGTGCGCATCGCCCCCGACCTCTACCTCGCAATCGACAGCAACGTCGTCGACCGCATCATCGAGAGCGAACCGCAGCACGCGCGCTTCTTCGCCGGCATGGTGCTGTGGAAGCCGGGCGAGTTGTCCGAAGAGCTGAAGCGCGGGCTCTGGTACTCGCTCGACGCGCGCAGCGAGCTGGTGCTGAAGAAAGCGGACGGCCTGTGGGAAGAGCTGGTCGGCCGCTCAGAACAGAAAGCGAATACGATCTAGCGCTGGTCGTGCAGCGGGGACTTCTGGCTGGCGAACCAGGCGGCCAGGTCCTCGATATCCTGTTTCGAAAGCTGCGCCGCGAAGCCCTTCATGATGCCGTTGTTGCGGTGCCCCGCCTTGTAGTCCGAGAGCGCCCTGACGAGATAGTCGTAGTGCTGCCCCGCCAGCACCGGCTGGTCCGGCGCTGACGGCTTGTTGCCGTCGGGGCCGTGGCAGGCGGCGCAGACCTGCGCGGCCTTCGCCTTGCCCGATTCCGCGTTGCCTCTCGCCTGCACGGACAGCGAAACCGCGAGAACGATGACGGCGAAAAGAATCCTGTTCATTGGGCGGGGACCCCGTAATAGGCGGCGAGGTCAGCCATGTCCTGGTCGGTGAGGCTCGCGGCGATGCCGCGCATCGACGGATGCGAGCGCTCGCCGCTCTTGTAGGCCTTCAGCGCGTTGATGATGTAGGCCGGCTGCTGTCCGGCGATCTTCGGCACGTGGTACACGGAAGGAAACGCGGTCTTGTAGCCCGGGATGCCGTGGCAGCCGATGCACATCGCGGTCTTGCTCCGGTGCGCGAGGTCGGCGTCGCCCTTCTGCGGCGCCGCTTGTTGCCCGACGGCGAGCGGAGCGGCGAGAAGGAGAAACGCGGCGGAGAAGAGTCGGATCATTCTTTTCGTTCTGGGGAACTGCGGGCGATTTTATAGCATACTAAGTCATGCGCTTCAAAGGCTCGCAGTCCTATGTTTCGACCGAGGATCTGACCCTCGCGGTCAACGCCGCGATCACGCTCGAGCGGCCCCTCCTGGTCAAGGGCGAGCCCGGCACCGGCAAGACCATGCTCGCCATCGAGGTGGCGCGCTCCCTCGGCCTGGAGCTGGTGGAGTGGCACATCAAGTCGACCACCAAAGCGCAGCAGGGCCTCTACGAGTACGACGCGGTCAGCCGCCTGCGCGACTCGCAGCTCGGCGACAAGCGGGTGCACGACATCCACAACTACATCGTGCGCGGCATGCTGTGGAAGGCGTTCACCGCGGAGAAGCCGGTGGTCCTGCTGATCGACGAGGTCGACAAGGCGGACATCGAGTTCCCGAACGACCTGCTGCGCGAGCTCGACCGCATGGAGTTCTACGTCTACGAGACGCGCGAGCTGGTCAAGGC
>Ga0137409_10007474_pt1 | contig 11236 bp, 11 predicted proteins | sample CZODoug1_16funga_FD_122059 | JGI IMG/M metagenome (GOLD analysis project Ga0137409, IMG submission 122059) | Vadose zone soil fungal communities from Angelo Coast Range Reserve, California, USA - CZODoug1_16fungal (Hybrid Assembly) | ecosystem: Environmental > Terrestrial > Soil > Vadose zone... | reverse complement strand
GCAAGCTTCGTTCGCGTCGGCAAAGACGCCAAACTTCCCGCGCAACCCAACATTCGCAGCGGCACTCTTCTTCACACCGCAACCGCACGAATCCGACTTCGGCGCCGCGCCAGGAGCGGGCGCGGGCCGGACTGTCGTTGTCGTCGCACCACCGATGCGGCCAAGCACCTCCGCCACCACGTCACGGATCAAAGTTTCGTTCACTGCGCTCATACGATTGATTCGGTTATTCCACGACTGGAAATTGTTTCCCTTCTTAACGCCGAGTAGCCGAGACAAGCCCACTTGGGCCAGGACGATGTGTTCGGGCAGAGCTTCGGTGAGGCGGAAGTAGAGGATCTGCCCTGGTACGGAGAGCGGTCTTTTGGCATAGAAGGGCCATTCAGTATCGCCGGCAGCAGCAACGAGCTGCTTCTTCATCGCCACGATGACGACAGCGGCGACGATGACGACAACGACTAGCAGCCAAAGCGTATTCACGGCTCGTTACCTGGTTGCCCAACGCACCAGCTCAGCGGCGCCGCTTTCGCGGCGTCTGCTGCAGTGCATTGTTGGGCGTTACCGCCGCAGCGAGCGATGGTAGCGTTTTCTTCCGCGTTGGTGCGACCATTACCATCGCCTCGGGCTCCCGGAAAAGTTTCAAAGTTCTCGCGTTGCCTCTGGAGTTAAATTCACAACGGAAGTCCCCAATGCCCGGGAAACGGACCGCGTAACGAGCACTCAGTAACTTCTGGAGATCTTCCCGCCCAGCTTGAGAAAGGCATTCCTCATGAAATGCACGTACGGCATCGGCGCTTAGCGGCTGGACGCGAATACTCTGCAGGCGCCCGTTCGCCTTCATCAATGCGCCGGCTCCAGAAACGAACCGTACTTCCTCAGCGTCCAATTTTGTAGCTCGGCGCAAGGTGTCTTTGAGAATCAGCTTAGCGTCCATCGTCTTTCGACGCCCAACGTCTTGGTGAGCGGCGGGCCGGCACGGACATGAACTGAGGCACGGCGCTTACGGCCCGTCCGCTCGACCCAAAGTTCGACGGCAACTCCATCACTTGCTCACCGCCAATCGTACAGGGACACGGAACGTAAGTTTCGCCGCGTGACCGCTGCTACTGCCGCTCTCGCCCTTTACCCCACCGCCCACCACCGCAGCGACGACACTGAGCCTGGCCTCAGACCCGGCTCTTTCGTCTGACTTCACGGTCACCTCGAACTCGACAGTCGTGAGCTCACTTATTCCCGTTTCGACTGATTTGTAGTTCTGCCGGACGGCAGGGACGATGGTTCCCTTGTCAGTCTTCGTCTGTGCGTCCTTGACACCCTCGATGATGTCAAGCAGCGCGGTGGAAACGAAATCTCGAAGATCCATGGTTTCTACCGGGTAGCTGTTGCCGCCCAACGTGTGCGTTCAGCGGCGCCCGCTTGCGGGCGTCCGCTGCAACGGAGGGTTGGGCGGCATGTGCAGATCATTAATTGGTCGCACTGAGCACCTCGCGGACAGTGTCCCAGTTGGGATCATCACGCGCCACCACTTCGACAGACATAGACGGCTGCGCATCAAACAATTCGCGGATTGCGCCTTGCAGCTTCGCCGCATCATCGACGTAGTAATACATTGTGCGACCACCGTCGCCAGTGCGGGTCATTGCGTGCATGCCATGGCCTCCGACGATTCTGTCGAGGCCCGTGTACAGCGTTCTAGCGAAAATGAGTTCGTCTTCGGTCGGCAAGCCATTCGGCAGGCCTTTATAGCCCCACCGAATCTCAAGCAGCATGGGAAAGTGACGTCGAGTTTCAGGATTTGGCAGATTACGCAAGACGCTCACGATTTCGGGATCAGGCCGTGACGTCCTTTCGAGAATCAGCCAAGACTCGGAACGCGGCGTTTGGCAGCCGGTAAGACACGTGCAGAGGAGAACCACTCACACGAGCAGCCATCGAATGCACAGACCACGCAATTTCATGACGCCCAACGTCCGCGTTTTGCCGCGCCGCACGCGCAGCGCAGCAAGCGGAAGGTGTCGGTCAACAACGCGCTGTTAGAGCGCAGTTGCATGCAAGTATGACGAGATGTTGAAGATTAGATCTGAGATAGCGAATGCGAAGCTAAGCATGGCTCCCGCAAGTAGAAAAGCGGCGAGGTACCCCGGCCCTCCACTCCTCATAATGATTGCAAACAGCACTTCCGCAGACATGGCCGCCCGCGGGTCTTCGAAGAACAGGCGCCGATACTCGTTCAAGAGCGCAAGGCCGGCAATCACTAGCAGAACGCCTAGGCCAACGTTGATCAGTGCCCCTTTTGAAAGCACCCACAGAGTGCTTAAAGTCATTGCGCTCTAACGAGAAATCGACCCCCTAAGCGGGGTCTTATAAGGCCCCGGAAGTCGGGGCTAACGCCGTGCAGGTTACCTGCAAGCCATTGATTCCTCAAGCCGCGTCAACGGCCGCTCGAACTGTACGTTTGTACAGTGCCAACCCCGGGGGATCGGCGTGACGCAGCCAAAGTTGCTTGACCAGTACCGCGAGCGCCTGCGCATCAAGCACTACAGCCTGAGGACGGAGCAGGCATACCTGCATTGGGTTCGCAGGTTCATTTACTTTCACAGCAAGCGCCATCCCGCCGGCCTGGGCGGGCCGGAGGTAGAACGGTTTCTCTCGCATCTTGCAACCGAAGGCCGCGTATCCGCGTCGACGCAGAACCAGGCGCTCGCCGCGCTGCTGTTCCTGTACCGCGAGGTGCTGGGCAAGGAGCTGCCATGGCTGGATGGCGTGGTGCGCGCGAAGCGCCCGGCGCGCGTACCGGTTGTGCTGAGCGAGAACGAGGTGCGCGCGCTGCTAGCGCAGCTCGACGGCAAGCGCTGGCTCGTGGCTGCGCTGCTCTATGCGACGGGCATGCGGCTCCTTGAGGGGCTGCGTCTGAGAGTCAAGGATGTGGACTTCGAGCGCCGCGAGATCACAGTACGCGACGGCAAGGGCGGGCGCGACCGCAGAACCATGTTGCCGGAGCGCCTGATCGAGCCGCTGCGCTCGCACCTCGCTCGCGTAAAGGTGCTGCACGAGCGCGACCTCGCGGAGGGTTTCGGCGACGTTTATCTCCCGTTCGCGCTGTCGCGTAAATACCCGCGAGCGGGCCGAAGCTGGGCCTGGCAATACGTGTTTCCATCTGGCAGCCGGTCAAACGATCCTCTCGATGGGACGGTGCGCCGGCACCATCTGGACGAGAAAGTCGTTCAGCGCGCCGTGCTGGAGGCAGCGCGCAAGGCCGGGCTGGCAAAGCCCGTGTCGCCGCACGTCCTGCGGCACAGCTTCGCCACGCACCTGTTGGAGAGCGGCTACGACATCCGGACCGTCCAGGAGCTGCTCGGTCACAAGGACGTTTCGACGACGATGGTTTACACGCACGTTCTTAACAAGGGCGGCCGCGGAGTGAAGAGTCCCTTTGATTAGCTAAGCTAGGCTTTTCTCAAGAAGTCGAAGTCGCAGCCGTGCTCGGCCTGCAGCACGTGGTCCATGTACAGCTTTGCATAACCCCGCGCAGGCGGCGCGACCGGCGGCTTCCATGCCGCCTTTCTCTTTTCGATTTCATTTTGAGGAACCAGCAGGTCGATCTTCCTGTCGCGCACCGAAATTCCGATCCGGTCGCCGTTCCTCGCCAGCGCGAGCGGGCCGCCGATCGCCGACTCCGGCGAGACATGCAGGACGATGGTGCCGTACGCCGTGCCGCTCATCCTCGCATCCGAAATGCGCACCATGTCCTTCACGCCGGCGCGCGCCAGCTTCGCCGGAATCGGCAGATAGCCCGCCTCGGGCATGGCGTAGCCCGATTTGGGCCCGGCGTTCTGCAGCACCAGGAAATCTTCCGGGGTGACGTCGAGGCCGGGATCGTCGATGCGCGCCGCAAGATCATCGAGGGAGCTGAAGACCACGGCGCGGCCCTCCTTTTCGAACAGCTTGGGGTCGGCCGCCGAGCGCTTCAGGATCGCGCCGTTCGGCGCGAGCGATCCGAACAGCGCGACCAGCCCGCCCTGCTTCGATAACGGCTCGGAGAACGGCTTGATCACCGCTCGGTCCACCCACGCGGGGAGTTTGTCGAGGACTTCTTTCAATGAAACTCCTGCGACCGTCATGCAATCGAGATGCAGCAGCGGCTTGAGCTCGCGCAGCACCGCGCCGAGGCCGCCAGCGGCGTAAAGGTCCGACATGTAATGCTGGCCCGTCGGCTTCAGATCGACCAGCACCGGGGTCGAATCCGACAGGGAATTTAACTTTCTCAAATCAACTCCAACTCCAGTTCTTCCTGCAATCGCCGTCAAGTGGATGATGGCATTGGTCGAGCCGCCGATGGCGAGCAGCACGCGGACCGCGTTCTCGACCGATTTCGAGTTGATGATCTGCGAGGGACGGATCGGCGCCTTTGTCAGCTCCACCGCTCGTCGTCCGCTCGCTTCCGCCGCGCGCAGCCGGTCGGCGTGCACGGCGGGAATCGCCGCGCTGCCCGGGAGCGCCATGCCGAGCGCCTCGGCGATCGAAGCCATGGTCGATGCGGTGCCCATCACGGCGCAGGTGCCCGCGGTCGTGGCGAGATTGCCTTCGACTTCCTCGATGGCCTTGTCGTCGATCTTGCCGGCGCGATGCAGCGCCCAGAAGCGGCGGCAGTCGGTGCACGCGCCGAGGCGCTCGCCGTGAAACGAGGTCGGCATCATGGGGCCGGCGAGCAGCTGCACCGCCGGCACGTCGGCCGATAGCGCGCCCATCAGCTGCGCCGGAACGGTCTTGTCGCAGCCGCCGACCAGCACCACCGCGTCCATCGGCTGCGCGCGGATCATTTCCTCGACGTCGATCGACATCAGGTTGCGGAACATCATCGAGGTCGGGCTGAGGAATACCTCGCCCAGCGACACGGTGGGGAATTCGATCGGCAGGCCGCCCGCGGCGAGCACGCCGCGCTTCACCGCCTCGATCAGCTCGGGGAAATGCCGGTGGCAGTTGTTGAAGCCGCTGCGCGAGTCGGCGATGCCGACCACCGGCCGCGCGAGCATCTCGCCCGAGTAGCCCATGCTCTTCGCGAAGGAGCGCCGCAGGTAGAGCGAGAAACCCGCGTCGCCGTAATTGGTGAGACCCCGCGTCAAGCCTTTTTTCACTCAGCCCCCGACGACCGGCTCGACGTAGATCTCGACGCGGCGGTTGGCCGAGCGGCCGCTTTCCGTGTTGTTGCTCGCCACCGGCGCGCCTTCGCCCTTGCCGAGGGTCGCGAGCCGCAACGGGCTGACGCGCCTGGACTCGAAGTACTGCGCCACCGACACGGCGCGCCGCTCCGAGAGCTTCTGGTTGTACTGGTCCGAGCCCACGTTGTCGGTGTGCCCGACGATCGTCAGCGAGGTCTTGCCATAGCGCACCACCACGTCGGCGAGCTTGTCCAGCGTGCTGTGGAAAGCAGGCTTGATGCTCACCGAGTCGGTGTCGAACGCGGTGTGGCTGGTCATGGTGATCCGCACCACGTCGTTGGGCATCTTTTCGACGCGCGCCTCGCCGGACTGGATCTCCTGGCCCAGGTTCTTTTCCAGGTCGCGCTTCTGGCTGTCCATGTAGGAGCCGACGGCGCCTCCGGCAAGGCCGCCGCCCACGGCGCCGATGAGCGCGCCCTTGGTGCGGTTCTGGTGATAGGCCACCGCGCCCACGACGGCGCCGCCGACCGCGCCGATGAGGGCGCCGCTCTCCAGGTTGGTGAACGGCCGGCTGCCGGGCCCGCTGCCATCGCCCGCGCAACCGGCGAACGCGATGCTCACTGCCACCACCACCACATATCGCTTCATACCACCTCCGTGCGTAGGATTTTTGCCCCCTCGACCATCGCCTTCATCTTCCCGAAAGCGACATCGCGCGGCAGGTACTTCATGCCGCAGTCCGGCGCCACGATGACATCTTCTTTTTTTAAGAACTGGAGAGCCTTTCTGATTCGCTCGGCGACCTGTTGCGGAGTTTCCACGGTCATCTCCGAGAGATCAAGGCAACCGACCATGATTTTCTTGCCCTGCAGCTTCGCAAGCACCGCGCAATCGAGCCTGGACTGCGCGGTCTCGATCGAGACCTGCGAGCAGGAGCAGGCGGCGAGCTCGGGAAGGAAGGAATAGCCCGAGGGCCGCGAGTGGATGATCGCCGCGTAGCCGAAGCAGATGTGCACGGCGGTGGTTCCCTCGACGCCCTCGAGCGCGCGGTTCAGCGCCTTCAGCCCGTATTCGCGCGCCTTCTCCGGGCGCGCCTGCATGTACGGCTCGTCGATCTGCACGATATCGGCGCCTGCCGCGAACAGGTCCCTGATCTCCTCGTTCACCGCGGCCGCGTAATCCATCGCCGCTTCCTCCGCGGACTGGTAGAAGTCGTTCTGCGCCTGCTGCGACATGGTGAAGGGGCCGGGAACCGTAATTTTTACCTGTCTGTTGGTGTGCCTTTTAAGGAACTTTAGATCGTCGACCTCAACCGGGTGCTTGCGGCGAATCCTGCCGACGATGCGCGGCACCGGATTGGGATGGCCCGAGCGGTCGAGCGCGCTGCCGGGATGGTCGATATCGATGCCTTCGAGCGCGGTGGCGAAGCGGTTGGAATAGCTTTCGCGCCGGATCTCGCCGTCGGTGATGATGTCGAGGCCGGCCCGCTCCTGCGCCCGAATGGCGAGCAGCGTGGCGTCGTCCTGCGCCTCGGCGAGATAGGGCTCGGCGACCCGCCACAGCTCTTTCGCGCGCACGCGGGGCGGAAAGCGCCCGGCGAGCTTTTCCCGGTCGATCAGCCATTCGGGCTGGGGATAACTTCCCACCAGCGTCGTTGGAAACAGCATTTAATTCTCTCCTACGAACTTCGGCGCTACCTGGCGCAACCGCTCGCGGTCGATGCGTCCGCTTCTCTGAATGTAGCTCCAGGCAAAATCGCGCGGCGCGAGCCGCATGTGCTCGGCAAAGCGCTCGTACCACTCCGCGCTCGCATCGGCGGCCGCGACCAGCTTCTCGACGATCGGGCGGCGCGCCGCTTCGAAGCTTTTCAACGCTTTGTGAATATTAGCTTCAGTTCTCAGGGCTTTCGCGAGCGCGATCGCGTCCTCCATCGCCAGCCGCGTGCCCGAGCCGATCGAGAAATGCGCGGTGCGCAACGCGTCGCCTATCAATACCACGTTTCCGGCTGACCATCGGGCGTTGCGCAGGTTCGGGAAGTTGCGCCACACGGACTTGTTCGACACGAGACGGTGCCCTCCCAGTGCCTCCCTGAACACGTTTTCGCAATAGTTCAATGTCTGTCCTTCATCCATGCGGGCAAGGCCGGCGCGCTTCCAAGTCGCGGCGTCGCATTCGACGACGAAGGTGCTCATCGCCGGCGCGTGCCGGTAGTGGTGCGCGTTGAAGCTGCCATCGTCGTTCTCCACGAAGGTCTGCGTCAGGGTCTCGAAGCGCCGGGTCGTGCCGAACCAGCCGAACTTGTTGCTGAGATTCCTCACGCTGGTGCCGAACGCCTCGCCGTGCGCGCGCCGCACGAACGAATTGACCCCGTCGGCGGCGACGACCAGGTCGTAGCCTTGCAGTTCGTCTTTCGAACTGAGTGTTTTCATGAATTCCGGAAGGATGCCGACACTTGCAAGCTGCTTCTGGAGAAGCTGCAGGAATTTCAGCCGGCCGATCGCGGCGAAGCCGATGCCGTCGATGCGCACCGGGGCGCCGCGGTGCGCGACCACCAGGTCGGTCCACATCTCCATCTGCGGCGTGATGCGCTCGTAGGTCTCGGCGTCGTCGTCGCGCAGGAATTCCAGCGCGCGGTCCGAGAACACCACGCCGAAGCCGAAAGTGGAATCGGCCGGGTTCTGCTCGACGACGCGGATCTGCCAGTCGGGGTGCTGGCGCTTGGCAAGGTAGGAGAAATACAGCCCGGCCGGGCCCGCTCCTGCTACGAGAATGTTCATTCAATGCGCAATTCTAACGTGCCATAAAATCGCGGCATGCTGTCCCCGTCCAGGATTCACCTCGCCAGGGCAGGCCTGCTGCTGTTCCTCGTCGGCCTGTGGCAGCTGCTGTGGGTCTGGGGGCTGCCCGCATACGTCCTCAGCCCCATCGACATCGTCAAGCATTTCTTCGCCGCGCTCGGCTCGGAAGAGCTGTACCAGCATATCGGCGCGAGCCTCCTGCGCTCGCTGCCCGGCTTTGCCATCGGCGCGCTGCTCGGCGTCGCCCTCGGGCTCCTCGCCGGCGTCACCCGGGCGTTCGAGCAGATGCTCAGCCCGGTGATCTTCCTCAGCTATCCGGTGCCGAAGATCGTCATGCTGCCGCTGTTCATGCTGTGGTTCGGGATCGGCGATCTGTCCAAGATCCTGATCATCGCCCTCGCGTGCTTCTACCCGATGTACATCAACGCCTACTACGGGGCGAAGTCGACCTCCGCCCTGCTGGTGTGGTCGGCGCTCAACATGGGCGCCGACCGGCGGCAGATCTTCCGCAAGGTGGTGCTGCCGAGCGCCCTGCCGCTGATCTTCGCCGGCCTGCGCGTGTCGCTCGCGCTGTCCTTCATCGTCATGTTCGCCACCGAGATGATCAATGCGAGCTCCGGGCTGGGCCACCTCATCCGGGTCGCGGAGAGCGGCCTGCGCTTCGACCTGATGTACGTATCGCTCGTCAGCATCGCGATCCTCGGCTACGCCGGCGATCGCCTGCTGCGCCTCGCTCGCCACCGCGTCCTCGCCTGGCAGGAACAGGCCGCATGAGCCGCCTGAGTCCTTTCTTCCTCATAGGTCTGGCGCTCGTCGCATGGGAGCTCGCGGCGCGCAGCGGCCTGTGGAGCCCGCTCCTGTTTCCGTCGCTCGCGAGCATTGCGTACGAGCTCGGCCTGCTCCTCTCCCGCGCCGACCGCTTGATGGAAGCCTGGCATTCGCTGTACCGGGCGCTCGGCGGGTTTGCCCTGGCCGCAGTCGTGGGAGTGGCCCTCGGCATGCTGATGGGACGCTCGGCTTTCGTCGCGGGGTTGCTGGAGCCCTTTTTCTCCGGCACCTATGCGGTGCCCAAGCTCGCGCTGTTCCCGATCTTCATCTTCGCCTTCGGCATCGGCAGCCTGTCGAAAGTCGCGCTGGTGTTCCTGGAGTGCCTCTACCCGATCGTCATCATCACCAGCCAGGGAGCGCGCGGCGTCGACCGCGTGCTGCTGTGGTCGGCGCAGAACATGGGCGCTTCGCGCGCGGAAATCCTGCGGCGCATCGTCATCCCGGCCACCGCGCCGTTCATCTTCGCCGGGTTCCGCGTCGCCCTGCCGGTGGCGATGATCGTGGTGGTGATCACGGAAATGATCAGCTCCGCCGACGGGCTCGGCTACCAGGTGATCTACGCGCTGTCTTCGCTCAAGACCGACCGCATGCTCGCGCTGGTGGTCGTCATCGCGCTGCTCGGCTGGCTGCTCGACCGGGCGCTCGTGGCGCTGCGCGACCGGTTGGTATACTGGGAAAAACTAGAAACCTACTACGTCTAGAAGGGACGCCTCGTGAAGCTCGTCCTCGCGCTCCTCGCAGTCTTCGGCTTGCTCGATTCCATCGCCCACGCGGCCGAGCCGCCGCTGATCCGCTTCGGCCGCGGCTTCGCCGCCGAGGAGCAGGTCTGGCTGATGAGCGCGCGGCCGGACCTGACCCCGGGCCAGGGCAGGAAATACCAGCTCAAGCAGATCCTGTTCCAGGCGAATCCCGAGCGCTTCCAGGCTTACCTCGCCGGCGAGCTCGACGGCGGCACCGCCCCCGGCCTCGCGGTGATCTTCGCCCGCGCGCAAGGCGTCGACATGAAGATCGTGGCCAGCATCTGCCTCGAGGCCGCGGGCAAGGAGTGGTTCAGCACCACTTACATGGTGAAGGACGACGGCCCGGTCCGCACGGCCGCAGACCTCCGAGGCGGCACCGTCGGCGTGGTCGGCATCAAGACCGCCACCGATCTATGGGCGCGGGCGGGACTGCTCAACGCCGGCATCGTCCCCGACCGGGACGCCAAGATCTTCCCCATGGGCTTCCCCGGGATGGGCGACGCGGTGCGCACCGGCAAGATCAGCGCCGGGACCTTCGTCGAGCCGTTCTACTCGGCAGAGATCGCCCGGGGCGGGCTGCGCAAGCTGTTCACCGCGGTCGAGGCCGTCGGCTACGACCACGAGCTGCTCGATATCTGGTTCGGCGACAAGTTCCTCAAGGCGAACCCGGACGCGGTGCGCGCTTTCCTCGCCGATTACGTCGCCGTCACGAAGTATTACCTCGCCAATACCGCCCAGGCCAAGCGCGATCTGCACAAGAGCGGATTCGTGCGCACACCGCTCGACATCTACCTCAAGAACGCCGACTGGAAGCGCGATCCCGACGCCCGCGTCGACGTCGCGAGCCTCGAGAAGCTCTCCAGGTTCATGCTCGAGAAGCTGCAGTGGCTCGAGAAGCCGGTCAACGTCCCCGAGATGATCGACCAGAGCTACCTGCCGCGCTGACCGGTGGTACGACGCTCATTCCAGCCTGCTGATCAAGCGATAGACAGCAATTAGAATTCCGAACCCGACGTACATCCCCACCAACGCAACAAGCATTAGTATCGCCACCCCTAAGCTTATTATTTTCGCGGCCAACAGAAAAATAATCGTGCCAGCGAGACCAGCAAACGAAATAGCGATGCCAGCGACAACTTTTAGCGTTCTATTCTTTGGCATTGCTAGGCGGCGCCGAACTGAGATAGGGTAGGCCAGACCTCTTGATGTACAGAGTGCACCCTCCGGCGGATCGGGGATGATGCTGCGAATCAGCCGGGAGGCGCAGCCAGCACCCCGCGGAGTACGCCCCGGCTTCGTCGACAAACCCGCCCTCGAGGACAAACAGCTCGGCGCCTTGCTCATAGGAGACGACGCCCAGGTCTGCCTGGGGCTGCCAACGTTCGAGGCGCATCAGGTCCGAGAAGCCGGCCTGCTGGTAGAGCGCCTTGTAAGCTACGCCCGGAATCGGGCTCGGCTCCCAGGCGAGCTTGTGGGTGTCGACGACGACGTGGCTCCGTTCGCGGCCCGGAAATTGCCTCAGCTTGACGAACAGGATGCAGCCAGGCTCCGAAAAAGGTGCATGGCGAAAGCCTTCCGGATTGAGGAGAAACGTGCCGGCGGGCCAGTTCCCATGCTCGTCGGAGAACACGCCCTCGAGCACGAGAATCTCCTCTCCCTGGGGATGATCGTGCGCCGGAAACCTCGAGCGCGGCTCGTAGCGCACGACAGA
>Ga0137409_10007472_pt1 | contig 11237 bp, 6 predicted proteins | sample CZODoug1_16funga_FD_122059 | JGI IMG/M metagenome (GOLD analysis project Ga0137409, IMG submission 122059) | Vadose zone soil fungal communities from Angelo Coast Range Reserve, California, USA - CZODoug1_16fungal (Hybrid Assembly) | ecosystem: Environmental > Terrestrial > Soil > Vadose zone... | reverse complement strand
GGCGCGGCAGCTCGTGTCCGATTCTGTTTTCCTGGAATGGAAGGGAGTACGAATTCATCGCGGACATGATCGGGCCGGGCGTTGTCGGGCACTGGATTGCGCCGGGGGAACGCGACGTGCCGGACCCGGACGAGTATTTGAAAGTGCCTGCACGAAGCGTGAAGCCGCGCAACGGGGTGCTCAGCTTCCGCTTTATGGAGCCGATGGAAGAAACCGTGTATCTGGATCAGGTGCGGCTCCTGGCGATTGACCATCCGAAGGACTACGAAGTTTTTCCGAACGAAAGATTTGTGAGCGCGCCGCCCTTTCCGGAGTTTCGCGTGATCGCGAGCCGCGACACGCGCGCGCCGGTTGGTGCTTGGGACGATCGCGGAAACGATGTGCTGGGGCTGATTTCGAAGCGCGATCGCAAATACGTGACGGATTTCGAGGATTTGCCGTTCGCGGGTTTTGCGAAACTGCACTGGGTCGAGCTGGATGTGGGGGAATGGGATGCAAAGAAGCCGCTGCGATTCATTATTGACGGCTATACGGATTATTTCACCGCGACGTCCATGTATGCCGCGGATCAAGCGGGAATCAAAGTGATCGCGCCGTACGTGGAAGCGCTCGATGCGCAGGGCAAATGGGTGCGCGTTGTGGAGGACATGGGATTTCCGGCCGGCCTCGAACGGACGATGGTGGCGGATTTGACAGGCAAACTTCCTCAGGGAACTCGACGGGTCCGAATCGTAAGCAACCTGAAAATATATTGGGACGCCATTCGAATCGATCAGACGCCGGACGCGCAGGAAGTGCGAGTGGCACAAGTGCCGCTGGCCAAAGCGGCGCTGGATTTCGTCGGTTATCCGCGCGAAATACGGCTCCAGCCGGCGAGCGACACGATTTATTCCTACTCACATCGCAGCATGACGGGTCCTTACGCGCACGCGGCGGGGAATTACACGCGGTACGGCAATGTGTATGACTTACTGCGGGCTTCCGACGACCGGTTCGTGGTGTTTGGTTCTGGCGAGGGATTGAAGCTCGACTTCGATCCACGAGAGCTTCCGGCGTTGCCCGCAGGATGGGTTCGCGATTATTTCTTTTATGCGGACGGATTCGAGAAGGATCTGGATTTCTACGCGGCTCACGCGTTCACGGTCGAGCCGCTACCGCGCCATTCGCCATTGCCGTATCCGTATCCCGAAGGGCAAGACTATCCTTCCGATGCGAATCATCTCGGATATCAGCTTGAGTACAACACGCGGATGAGATCGGACCGTCTGCCGCCGAGCTTGCGCTATCAGTATGCGTCGCCGCGGTGAGACGACGGTCTCACTCCCAAAGCACAGGGATCCACGCGCGGTCCCGCGCACTCTTCGCGATAGCTTCGCACAAGAGCAACTCGTGGTTCCCGTTTGCAAAGGTCGGAAATGGGCGGGAGGCGCTAAGGTCTCCAGCGTCAAGATATCCGTAAAAATCGCGGAAGAGCTGGACGAACGTGTCCGGGTAACCTTCGGCGTGGCCACCAGGATAAGCCGCATAGCCGCGGGCGGCAGGGCTCAGGAGCGCTGGATCCTTGGGGAGCACTTCGCTGGCGCGGTCCCGCCGTCCGATCCACAAAGTATTTGGGGATTCGGAATTCCAGGCGAGCGAGCCCTTGCTGCCATCAATTTCAAACCAAAGCCGGGCTTTACGGCCGGCGCTGACTTGCGAGACGGTCATCACTCCGCGCATGTCGTCCTCGAAGTGCAAGAGGACTGAGGCGTAGTCATCCGTCGTGATTGGAACATCGTCGTATTCCATGTTTGCGGCTTTTTGAAAAGTTTCGACGCGGCCGCGCGGGCGCTGCCGTACAGGCACGACCGTGGCCAGGTCCGCGCACACTTCCGTGACTTTGCGCCCGGTGATCCACATCATCAAGTCGAGCCAGTGCGTGCCGATATCGGAGACCGCGCGGAGCTCGCCCCCGAGCTTGGGATCGAGGCGCCAGTTCCAGTCGATGGGAAAGAGCAGCCAATCTTGAAGAAAGCTTCCGTGGGCGAGGCGTGGTTGCCCGATCACGCCGCTTGCCACGGCGGCTTTTGCTTCCTGGCACAGGGGATAGTAGCGGAGGTTGTAGGCTACGCCTCCGACGCGCCCGGATTCCTTCGCAAGTCTTACCAGCATTTCCGATTCGCGCGAATCCATCGCGAGAGGTTTTTCGCAGAGGACGTGCTTTCCGGCGCGGAGCAGGCGGCCGGCCTGCTCGAAGTGCACATGGTTGGGCGTGCAGACATGAACGACCGTCACGGATGGATCGGCGGCCAATTCATCCAGAGACGCGTAGGCGCGTTCGAGGCCCAGCGCTGTACGAACGGATTCGCTTCGTTCCAGCGCACTGCCAAGCATGCCGCGAACGGGGACGCCGATTCTTCGCAGAGCCTCCAGGTGCGCTCTGCCGACAAAGCCCAGTCCAATGACCGCTGCCGTTTGCTTCATTGCTGCGACTCCCTCTTTCGATAGCACTGCTGAAGCCCTAATTCAATGCAGATGGCAAGGTACCAGTTTTCGGCGAGTCCACCATCGGAATTTTTCCGAGGCGAAATTTGGCATTTTCCAGCCGGGGAGGTAGGATGCTCTCCAAGGAGAAGCCCGTGACTACCCCACTTTGGAAGCTGAGCCAAATCGTTATTGTACTGGCAATTTGCATCTTTATGGCCTTGCCGTCCGGCGCGGACAATCCCGGTGCAGGGATTGTGGACAGCCAGACGTTTTTGCAGCGCAACCTGACTCCGGCAGGTCCAGGGGCGGGGACGTCCGCCATGGCCGTCGAAAAACTTGTGGGCCAGTTGACGCTCAAAGAAAAAATCGGCCAGATGACACAGCTCGAGATTGGAATGATCACGGATGGGAAAGGCCAAGACCTGCGAATCAATCCGGAAAAGTTGCACAAAGCCGTCGGAGAGTACGGCGTCGGCTCCATCCTGAATGTAAACGATGAGGCGCTGTCCGTGCAGAAGTGGCACGAGATACTCCGCGCGATCCAGGAGGAAGCCAAGAAGTCGCGGCTGAAAATTCCCGTGCTCTACGGCATCGACACGATTCACGGTGCGAATTACATCGTCGGAAGCACGCTGTTCCCCCAGCCGCTGGCGATGGCGGCGACGTGGAATCCGGAACTCATGTTGCGCGGCAGCCAGATCGCCGCCGCGGAAACGCGCAAAGCAGGAATTCCGTGGGCCTTTTCACCGGTGCTGGATGCGGGGAGGCAGCCGCTGTGGTCGCGGCTCTGGGAGACCTTTGGCGAGGACACCTACCTCGCGACAGTGATGGGAGTGGCGACAGTTCGCGGTTACGAGGGGAGTGATCTTTCGAGCCCGGTGAACGTTTCTGCTTCGCTGAAGCACTATGTCGGTTACAGCTTTCCGACTACGGGCGGCGACCGCAGCCCGGCGCTGATTCCGGAAAACACGCTGCGCGAATATTTCCTTCCAAATTTTGCGGCAGCCGTGAAAGCGGGCGCACACACCGTGATGGTGAATTCAAGCGAAGTGAATGGAATCCCCGGGCATGCCAACAGCTACCTCTTGAAAGACGTTTTGCACGGCGAACTCGGCTTGCAAGGGTTTGTGGTGTCCGACTGGATGGACATTAAAAAGCTCGTGGGAGTGCACCACATTGCTGCGAATGAAAAGGAAGCCACGCGAATCGCCGTGCTAGCCGGGATTGACATGAGCATGGTCCCGAGCGACTACAGCTTCAGCAATCTGCTGCTCGAACTGGCGCAGGAAGGAAAAGTGCCGGTAAACCGGGTGGACGAAGCTGTGAAGCGGATCCTTACCGTGAAATACCAGTTGGGATTGTTCGATGATCCTCTTCGCGGGATGGAATCGAAGACGGTGATTGGTTCGCCGGAGTCGCGGCAGGCAAGCCTGGAGGCGGCACGCGAGTCCATCACTCTACTGAAGAACGAAAATCACACCCTGCCGCTTTCGAAAACAGCGCGCATTTTGGTGACGGGGCCTGACGCTGATTCGCTGATTCCGTTGAACAACGGATGGAGCTACACATGGCAAGGCGACCGCGCCAGCATGTATCCGAAAGACCGACCGACGATTCTCAAAGCGATTCAGGAAAAGATTGGCACTGGAAACGTGACCTATGTGCCGGGAACCACGTTCGATCGGGAAGTTGACGTTGCGAAAGCAACCGAGGCGGCTTCGAAGGCGGACGCAGTCGTGATTTGCATCGGAGAATGGGCCTATGCGGAAACTCCCGGCAACATCACCGATTTGACGTTGCCCGACGCGCAGCTTTTTCTCGTTCATAAAATCGAGGAAACCAAAAAGCCCGTGATTCTGGTGTTGACGGAGGGGCGCCCCCGCATTATCAGCCGCATCGCGGATCCCGCGAAAGCGATCGTCATGGCCTACAACCCCAGCAATGAAGGCGGGCAAGCGATCGCGGACATTCTCTTCGGCGACGTGAATCCCAGCGGCAAGCTGCCCGTTACTTATCCTCGCTGGCCGAACCGTCTCTTCACCTACGACCACAAGGTGTTTGAAGGGGAAGGCAATGGAGAGGGCAAAGCGCAGGGCGCGCCACAATTCGAATTCGGATCCGGGCTGAGCTACACAAGCTTTTCCTATTCTCAGTTGCACGTGGCGCAAGCAACTCCTTCAGGGAACCGGGCCATTCAAGTAGAAGTGACGGTGAAGAATGCGGGCGACCGTGCCGGGAAGGAAGTCGTTCAGCTTTACCTGAGCAAACGATTTTCGAGCGTGACGCCGCCGCTGAAGCGACTAAAGCGATTTGCGAAGGTTTCTTTGCAGTCGGGTGAGAGCCGCCAATTGTCCTTCGAATTGACGCCCGACGATTTGTCCTTTATCGGCTTGGACAACAAACGAGTCGTAGAGCCGGGCGTATTTGACGTGATGGTCGGCGGGCTCCAGCAAAGTTTCGAATGGAAGTGAGCCCGGCGGATTCCGGGCAATCCGCGATTCTGTATGAAACCTCCATAGTTTTAGATAGTTGAGGAAAGAGGTGCTGGCTGTAGTCCTGCGCTCGCTTCCAATCGATTTCCAAGCAACAACTTAACTCTTGGACGAAATCCGAAAGATTGGCACTCGCTTTGCCACAAATTGTTCGTTCTGTGGTGGAGCGGGTCGCCCAGCCTCGAGAGGGGGTGAGTAGCCCGCTCCAAATCAATCCGCGGCCACGCACCTCCGATTTAATCCTTCTGTGCCAGCAGGGTAGCACGGACAGCTTCCAGCTCTTTCTTCTTAGCTTTGTCTACTTCTGGGAATGAAAGATGGAGTTTGTCGAGCGCCTCGATAATCGCGGAAGCCACGATCAGCCGCGTAAACCACTTGTTGTCTGCAGGAACCACGAACCACGGCGCGTGTTTCGCTGCGGTATTCTGAATCATCTCCTCGTAAGCTTCCTGGTAATCCTTCCAGAAGCCCCGTTCGTTGACGTCTGCCATGGAGAATTTCCAATTCTTCTTTGGATCTTCCAGCCGCTCGAGGAACCGCTTCTTCTGCTCTTCCTTCGAAAGGTGCAAGAAGAATTTTCGAATCACTACTCCATTTCGAGTCAAGTACTGTTCGAATGCGTTGATGTCCTCGTACCGCTGGTCCCAGATATGCTTCGTGATCAGGTCATCGGGCAACTTCTCCGCTCTTAGCAGGGTGGGGTGGACGCGCACGACCAATACTTCTTCGTAGTGGGAGCGATTAAATATCCCGATTTTGCCCCGTGTAGGAATGCACTTATGCGCTCGCCAGAGGTATTCGTGGTCCAATTCTTCATTGCTAGGTGACTTGAAAGCGTGAACGTCACATCCCTGCGGATTCACGCCGGACATGACGTGCTTGATCACGCCATCCTTGCCGGCGGCGTCCAGACCTTGGAGGACGACCAGCATCGCCCAGCGGTCTTGCGCGTAGAGCTTCTCCTGCAGGTGGTTGAGCAAGCCTTCGCGTGCATCGAGTATGTTTTGCGCGTGTTGCTTGTTTTTGACCCCGGTCGTGTCAGCGGGGGCAAAATCCTTCAGTCGAAACTTCTCGCCCTTCGTAACGCAAAACGGTTCTGCAAGGCGCGAGGCTTCTTTGATGAGTTTGTCGTGTTTCATGGTTCGGGCAGTGTAGTACAGACGCGCGGCTCAGAACAGCGAGCCCAGTCCCCAGCCGAAAGCAGAGAAGCGATTTCTGGCGAAGAAGATGGATTTGTCCGAGAGCCGGATCGAGCGGTCCAGCCGAAGCACATTCAGAGCATAGTAGGCGCGGAATGGAACTTGAACGCCAGGAATGGTCCAACGAAGCTCGATCCCCGCGGAGCCGTGAAGTACACCGTTTGTTGAGCTCAGCAGAAGCGGCCTTGCAGGGCCAAGCCAATTGGGGAGTAGCCAGCCGGAACCGACATCGAAAAATCCTGCGGCTTGCGTTCCGGCGACAAGAGGGATGCGATACTCGGCGTTCGCGGCGGCGATCAAGTTTCCGCCGGCTGGCGCAGCGGAATACGTGGTGGCACCTGAGTTCACGGCTTTGGAGGTCAGCGCGAAAGGGCCGAGTTCTCCAGGGCGAAGTCCTCGCACGATTTCATCTCCGGAGAAAAAGCGGGAGTAGAAAGGCATTTCGCCGCGATAGCTTCCCGCGCCGCTGAATGTCGTTCGAAAAGCCCATGCGTTGCCTTGCGAGAAAATCGGATCGCGCACGATGCGGCCGTATTCACCGGAGGAACGAAGTATATTTTCGCCGCCGCCCAGAATTCCTCCGGAGACGGAGCTTGAGAACGCGAGACGTTCGTTGCCGGTGTCATGCGTCCAGCCGGCGCTGAGCGTGCGGCTGGAAATTCTTGTTTGAATGTTGCTGGACGTGACGCCGGTTGACGTCGGAGGGAAAAGGATCTTGTAGTCTGATGTTGCGCGGGAGACGGTGTAACTCACGTCGATTGAATCGGTGTTCGATGCGGTGTAGGTCCAGGGGATGCCGATGCCCACGTTGTGGGAGGTGAAGAACGGTCCTTGCGCGCTGGTGGCGAATCGCGGGCGAAGAACATTGTTGAAGACGGAAAACGCCAGCGAGGCGCGCGTGCCGAAGATGCCTTCTTTGGCGAGTCCGAGCATGATTTGCAAACTTTCTGGGCCGCCTTCGAGTCGGGCGGACAAGATTTCCTCACGATTCAGGAGATCGAACACGGTGTATGCGATTCCGAGCGTGCTGCCGAATTGCCCGTTGCCGCCGATTAGAGAAGCGCGCTGCTGACCAATTTCTTCGACGCGGATCGTGATGTTGGCGGTGCGTGTTGCGTCGTTCATTTGTACGCGGATGTTTTCCTTGCGAATGGGCTTGAAATAGCCGGTGCGTGCGAGACGTGCGAGGCCGACTTCGAGGGCGCGGTCGTTCACCGGTTGGCCTTCGCGTAGAGGGATTCGGCGACGCAGGTAGCGGTCGCTGAACTTGTGGAGTCCCTTGAATTCAATGCGCTGGACGAGGTAGGGCGGGGAATCACTTAAATCCATCGTGACGCTGGCGGTGTGCTTGTCCGGATCGAAGGCCGGTCTCGCTTCAACGGCGCGAAAGGGAGCTGAGTCGTCCTTCGGATTTTGCGGCTGAACTCGAGTCAGCCATGAGCGCCGCAGATTCTCAATTGCGCGAACGGAATATGGTCTGCCTTCCCACGCTTCGGGGATTTCTACCGGTTTGCCGCCGCGCTCTGCTACAGCTTGCCGGAGGGCCCTGCTGCTCCGGATGGATTCGAATCGATAGAACGGACCTGCCTCCACAGGAATAGTCAGAGACAAACCATTGCGTGTTACCTCATGCGGCCACAGCAGCCACGGCCACGATGGCTCGCTGAGCCGCGCCACTTGCGGGCTTCCGATCCGGGCTTCCGGATATCCATGGTCCTGGTAGTAGGAGAGAATTCGCTGGCGGTCTTCTTCGAAAGCTCCGCGCGTATATGCATCCTTGCCGCGCAAGGAAGCAAATGGTTTCCACGGCGTAATGCTGCGCATCTGTCCGCGCAATAATTTGGCGGAGCATTGTGGATTTCCAGCAAAGCTAACTCGCCGGACTCGAAGCTGGGGCCCGTCGCTAATTTCGAAACGAACGGAGATCGTGGCGTTCTGCGCCTCGTCGCGCTGGATTTGAACGCTTGCTGCCGGGTGGCCCAACTCGTTCAATGCGGAACGAATCGCGAAAGCGATTCGCTGAAGCGCTGCCGGGTCCGCAGGCTTGCCGAGGCCAGGAGCTAGTTTTCTGCCGCCGAGCAGTTTTTCAATCTGCTCACGTGAAAGCAGACGGGAGCCGGAGTATTTGACACCGGAAAGAAATGGAACTTCTCTTACATGAAAGATGATGGCGATGCGTTCAGGTTTTTCGAGAGTCGATTCAGAAAGAACTGGTGAAGCTCGAGCTTCTACTCGGATCGCTTCGAACCACCCAAGACGGGCAAGCGCTCGAACATCTCTCTCAATCGCCCGCGCGTCGAGCGAGCTCCCTGCTCGCGAGGTAATTTGCGCCTCTGCGGCCTTGGGAGAGATGTGGCGGAGTCCGGCAAATGAAATTTCGCTGATGAATGAAGTTGTGGTGGAGACAATTGCAGTTGAGTTTTCCGGCTGTGCCGGAGGACTATCGTCGGGGGGCTTCGCAGAAGCCACACCCGAAAGACACAAAATGCCCAATGACCCGGAAATAAGCCAACGCACGAGAATCGCTCCTTGCACCAGGAGGATGAGTAAAAGGATGACGGCTGGCTCTGCGGGGTTGTCTCGTTTGGGCGTTGATGCGGAGCAAGGTATCAAAAATGAAGAACCCCGGACCACTCACTTCATCGGAAGCGATCCGGGGCGTTTGGATTTACATGATTTGCGAAGTTTAGTCTCGATCGACAACTGTCCCGGTCTGAGGATCCAAGATCAGCCTGTTAGCGTGCGGCCCATCGCCGAAGTCAAACATATTATTCAATGTACCGGCGATCGCATCCGTCGAGCCGCCGCCAATTCGACCCAGATCCCAATTGTCTTCGATGAACCGGAGAATTGAGGACTGGTCCGTGATGGTGTCGTCAATGAAGTTCGGTTTTGCCCAGGGCGAAACTACCAATAGCGGCAGCCGCGGGCCAAAACCGCAGCGGCCATTTTGCGTTTCGCCGCTCACGTCCGTGGCCTTAGGCGAGCCGCAATTGCCCGGCCCTAGCAACTGGTCGTCCGACACATTCGATTGGGTCACAATCGTCCCCATCTGGTGGTCGTACCAGCCGTCGGAATCATCCCACGCGATGATGACCGCCGTTTCCTTCCACTCTTTGCTCTGCATGAGCGCGTTGATCACGCCGACGACAAAGATCTGTTCGTCAATCGGATCAGAGTATGCGGCATGGCCATCCTGATACGCTCCCGCCTTCAGGTAGCTAACGGCAGGCAGATTGCCGCCATTCAACGCCGTGAAGAAATCCGTCAGGTCGTACTGGTGGTTGGCTTGATCCGACTGGCCAACCTTGCCCGGACCGCTGGGCCGCAAATGATGTGGATTCGTGCTTTGCAGGTAATACATAAACGGCTCATGATGAGGGATGTAGTCGCCCGCATTCACGACTGCATCGTCGCCGGCCAGACCCGCGTGATGCTGGCCGCAGACGGCGCGTCCTTGCGCGTCCACTCCGGTCGGCGCAAATCCGCCCTGGAACCAGCCCCAAGTGATGCCCTTGGCATTCAGCAAGTCGCCCACGTTTTTGCCCGACACAGTGATTTGGCTGACGTTTTGGAATTTGGGATTCGACGCCACGCAATCGTCGAGCAACGGCCGAGGATCGCCAATCACCGCGCCAGTCGTCGCCGCGTTGGCGATGTTGCCCAACGCACTGGCCGGCTTGCCGTTTGGCCGGGTCGGAAACAAAGTTCCAGGAAAGGTATTCCCCGCAACCAAATTGAGGGCTCCGGGAGTGGACGGCCCAAATGTTGTGCCCCATGAGTTGTCGCTCATCGCGAAGTGCTGCGCGTAATTCCACATCGCAGTTACGGTGTTGCCGTCGTAGTAGCCCATGGCGCTGGCCGGACCGTTCACCGGACCCAACTTTGGTTCATTGCAGCTCAGCTTTTCGACAAACTTGTCCATCAGGCCGCCATCCGCTGCTGCCTGCTCGTCGTTGTAATTGTGATCCTCGTCGCACGTCACCGGCACACTCGGCGGAATGCGGAAAGGGTTCACTTTATTGGGATTGTTGGTGAGCAGCCCGGAAGACAAAAGAGTGTTGGATTCCGGAGTGCCCTCCTTGGCGTGAAATGGAATCTCGCCCGGGAGGTTGAATGCGTGAGGATAAGTCCCGAAATAATGATCGAACGAAACGTTCTCCTGGAAGATCACGACAACATGCTTGATTGGCGTCTTGGAATTGTCTGTGTCATTCGCAGAAGCGGGGTGAGCCGGCAATAATGAAATGGCCACAGAGGCCGCAACAGCAAAGAGCTTTGAGAAGCAGTGGTGCATGTTTCTGTCTCCTTGGGATGTCGAGTCTTCAGCATTCTTCGCAACCGCAGCGGATAGGAAGATCGGCTGACAAAAGTCTCCGAAACGATCACGGGCAGTTTGCCCCCATGCGATGTTTTAAGCTCGCGTTGTGAAAGCGAGATAAATAAGGCGTCAATATTGTGCGCGCGGTCAGAATACCGCCTTTGACTTTAGGCATCTCGTGAAACTAAGATGCCCGGCCATGGCTCAGTCCCGCCGGAAGTATCATTTGCCTCATCCCCAGCCGGTTGACGCGCTCGAGTATGCCCGTTTCACGGGCATACCCACGTTCATGCGCCTCCCGCACATCGCTCAACCCGAGGAATTGGAGCTCGCGCTGATAGGCGTGCCCTTTGACGGCGGCACAACCTATCGCCCGGGGCCGCGCTTCGGCCCACGCAACATCCGTGTTCAATCGGCGATTATTCGGCCCTGGAATCCGGTGCTGAATGTGAATCCATTCTCCAAATACCGCGTCGCGGACTTTGGAGATCTCCCCGTGAATCCGCTTTCCATCGAGGACACTTTTCGCCGGATCGAGCAGGGAATTACTCCTCTCCTCCGAGCCGGTGTGCGCTGCGTTTGTGTGGGCGGAGATCACTCCATAAGCCTGCCGATCTTGCGCGCCGTGGCGAAAAAGCACGGACCGGTTTCTCTGATCCAGTTTGACGCGCACAACGATCTGTGGGACGAGTATTTCGGCAGCAAGTATTCTCACGGCACGCCGTTCCGCCGGGCCTTCGAAGAAGGTCTCCTGCTGGA
>Ga0137409_10007471_pt1 | contig 11238 bp, 12 predicted proteins | sample CZODoug1_16funga_FD_122059 | JGI IMG/M metagenome (GOLD analysis project Ga0137409, IMG submission 122059) | Vadose zone soil fungal communities from Angelo Coast Range Reserve, California, USA - CZODoug1_16fungal (Hybrid Assembly) | ecosystem: Environmental > Terrestrial > Soil > Vadose zone... | reverse complement strand
TACGAGCCATTGCCCCTCTTCATCTCTAGACGTTTTATAAGCGCTTTCGCTGCAAACGCTGACGTTGCAGATAGCGCAACCACAGTCCAAGCTGCGCTGCAATCTGGTGCTCTTGACGGCGTGTCATCTGCGTGGCTCCCGCACCAGCCCCGTCAGGGACAGCACATTGCACCGCCGAGTCTGACCCACCCCCGCCGCCTGCCAGCTCCTGTTCCAAGGTGCGCAGACGCTCGTAGAGCTGATGATTGCCTGGCTGCTCTTGGGCTAAACGGCGATAAATAGCCAGAGCACGTTCTCCAAACCCTTGTTTGAGATACAGACGCGCCAGCGTTTCGGTATAAATACCAGCCACAGCGTCACGGGGTTGAGACGCATAGGCTTCGGCCTCAGCCATGTCGCCTCCTGGCGGTTTGCACGTGCCCTGCTAGGCATATTCAGCGAGGAGCGTCTGCAACGCCTCTAGAGGCACCTGTTGATGATAGGCGACCTCACCGATATCCTTCAGGAGGATGAAACGGACTACACCATTGAGGGACTTTTTATCATGGGTCATCACCTCTAGCAGGCGCTGCGGAGACAGACCAGTATACGTTGTTGGCAATCCCAGGGCCTCGATCAGCGCACACAAGCGGGAACGCACCGCAGCACTACAAAAACCCAGACGCTCCGACAGAATCGCCACCAGTGCCATGCCCACGGCGACCGCCTCGCCATGCGAGTATTGCGTGTACATCGTTGCAGCTTCCAACGCATGCCCCAGCGTATGGCCAAAATTCAGAATGGCACGCACACCCCGTTCGGTGGGATCCTCTTGCACCACACGTACTTTGACCGCAATAGACCGCTCAATGAGTGTGCTGAGGACTGCTGCTTCGCGCTGGCGTATCGCCTCGATGTGCTCCTCAATAAATTGAAACAACTCTGGATCGCCAATCACGCCGGCCTTGACGATCTCGCTTAAACCGCAGAGATATTCCCGTTCAGGGAGTGACTGCAGCAGCGTCGTATCCGTGAACACTGCCCGTGGGGGGTAGAACGCCCCGATGAGATTTTTGCCGAGCTTATGATTGACCGCGGTTTTCCCGCCGACACTACTATCAACCATAGCCAGTAAAGAGGTAGGAATCTGCACGAGTGGAATGCCACGCATATAGGTCGCGGCGGCAAACCCCGCGACATCCCCGAGCACACCCCCTCCTAAGGCACAGACCACGCTGTGACGGTCCGCCCCACCCCGCGCCAGACGGGTAAATAAGCGCGAGGCGCTCAGCAGGGTTTTGCTGCGCTCTCCCTCAGGCATCAGACAGGCCTCGACGCCAAAACCCGCGGCGCGCAGATCGTCAGCCAGGGTGACGCCGTAGAGCTTATACAGATGGGGATGTGAGAAGACAAAGGCTTTGCGGCCTGGAGTCAGTGCTTTCACCTGTGCACCAACGTGGGTCAACACCCCAGGGCCGATGTGAATGTCATATTGCTCTGTAGCAGAGCGTACAGCAATGCAGTGATATGGCGTAGATGGCATAGGCATTTCTCAGTCTCTCTGGCGTACATTCCTCACTGCGACAGCACCGTGCGGCGTTTATCCGTCGCGTCATCCTGCCGTATAATACGTGGTGTGAGGAAAATGAGCAACTCGTCACTATCGTCCTGCTGGCGTTCTTTGCGGAAGAGCGCGCCAATGACGGGTATGTTCGACAAGCCCGGAATGCCAGATCGGCTCGACTGGATGGTCCGCCTGTACAGGCCACCGATCACTACCGTATCGCCATCCTTGACTAACATGTCGGTATTGGCTTCCCGCGTCGTAATCGACGGTATGCCGTTGACTTGTTGGGAGAAGTCCGCCTCGTTCTTCGTCGCGGTAATCTTCATACCAATGAATTCATTGGGCGTGACGTGTGGCGTCACCTTCAAGGTGATATTGGCATCCACAAACTCCGTCCTTGTCCCTTCCGCTGATACTGACTGCACAGGGATCTTCCGCCCACTCTGGATTTGTGCCTCTGTGTTATCCAGCGTAGCAATCTTGGGACTCGAAATGATTTTGCCACGACCAGATGATTCCAGCGCCGAGAGCTGGGCGTCCAGGACTGCGCCACCAATGCTCGCGAGCGAAAATCCAATAGCACCACCCTGGCCCAGCGCCACGGCGGCCGGCAAGTCCAACAAGAAATTCGCTGGTGCACCAGGCGGCGAGAGCCCCCCAGTATTCGTAGCTGGCACACCGCCACGTACATCAATACGATTCGGGAATGTGCGATCCGTAATCTGGGAATAAGCCAGACCAAGCTGAATGCCCAGTTCACGCAAGAACGTGCGTGACGACTCCACAATACGCGCTTCGATCATCACCTGGGGTGTAGGACGGTCAAGCTTCTCGATCAACGCCAGCACCGCATCGAGACTTGCCTGGGTATCGGTGATGATCATGGTGTTGGTGCGCGCATCGATAATCATCGTCCCACGCCTGCTCAAGAGCTTTTCCAGATTCGGACGTAGGTCTTTGGCCGCAGCGTAATTGGCCGGCACAATACGTGTCACCAAGGGCTCAGCCTGAACTTCCGTAATCAGGGCCTTCAAGCGCTCCTGACGTTCATTGGTGAACTTCTCAAGTGGGGCCACCCGAATAATGTTACCACTACGGTCCTGCGCTAAACCGTTGATCTTGAGGATCACGTCCAACGCTTGATCCCATGGGACATCCGTCATACGGGTCGTAATTTTGCCCTGGACATCGCCACCGGCGATGATATTTACCTTGCCGACCTCAGCAATCAGACGCAAGATGTCGTTGATATCGGCATCTTGAAAGTCTAGCGAGATTTTCTCTCCCCTGAATGCCGGCGGCTCAGTGACACTGCCCCCAGATGGGAGCCCCTCGTTCTGAGACACTGGCGCACTGCTTTCTGCGCCTGGTGCCGGGACTGGGACTGCTCCCCTGCGCACAATAGGACTAATCTGCACCAGGCGTGGAACCGTCGCAGCAACTAAGGGTGCCGCGGGCGTCACCGGGCGTGGGGCTGGAGAGGGCGCTGGCCACGTCGCAGCCGTAGGCGACTGCAAGGTCGCCGTGGCTCTGGCTGCCGTAGGGCTAGGGGACAACGACTGTAGGGCAAGACGTATAGCATTGTTGTCCTGGTGCACGTCAAACGATGCTGCAGTACGCAAATAGACCACGACTTTGACCGCCTCCTCCTGAGCGTCCGCGACTTTGACCGCCTCAAGATGCGACACAATGCTGTCGAGATCATGGACTATCATGGCTTTTTCTTGCATGGGACTGAGTCGGGCCGGCTTGATGTCGAGCGCTAAACGGGGCGGGTTTTGTTGTTGTTTGACTTGCACTTGCGGCAGTGCACCAGCCGTCTGGAAGGACACAATCGAGCTAGCGGCACGCGTGTCAAACGTGATGGCAGTGATCATCGCGCTGGGGAGCTTCGCAGGTCCCAGCCCAAGTGGGCTCGTCAGCACAGACGCGGCTCTGTCGCCTGCCGCCGCCGTTTCTGTGGCGGCGGCAGGTAGCATCTCTGCACTACGGGTCCCAGCATCAGCCAGGGTAATCAGAAGCTGACGGCCCTGTATCTCAACGACGTGCGTGGTCATCTGCTGCAGAGAGACTACAAAGCGTACGGCACGTTCTTCCGGCACCTGCAAGATTTCAATACTGCGGACGACCCCGGCCACAGGAAACGGTCGTGGCAGGTCACCGAGCGTTGCCCCAGGGAAAGTGAGCACCAGGCGCGGGGGATTGGGTAACGTGAACGCCGTATACTCAATAGCCTCAGTGCTCTGGACGGTAATGCGGACGTTCTCCCCCAACGTCTCTGTGGTAATCCCCGTGATCGTGGCACGCCCTGGTGCACCTTGACTCTCAGCCGGTGGTGGCGACCCCGCCGGCCGCGTAACGCTACAGCCCCCACACCACAGGGCAATAATGAGGATGCCGATGAACACACCGGAAAGGCGGTGGGAGAGGTTCACGTGCTTATCCTTCCTTCTTGTCCTTGCGCCGAAGCGGGAGCGTAAGCGTCTTGGGGATGAGCTTATCTTCTATATTCAGATACTGTTCCTCGATGACGAGGTGGTCATTCTCGATTGCGATGACTTTGCCACTGTACTTTCCCATATATGTTTCAAGGGTAGCAAAGTAACTCTTGCCATCAGGCGCCTTAATGAGCGCCTTCCGACCAAGCTCACCCCAAACGATTCCCACAAGTTTCAAGGCAGAAAGATCGAAGCGTTCGAGAGGCCCAAACGGTCGTTCAGGCAGGCGTGGCTTGGGACGCAGCACATCAGGCGGTGCTTCCTTCAGCAACGGCTCTAAGGGATCACGTCGTTCCTGCACACGATACCGGTAGTCCTCTGCCGATTCCTGTGGCTTCGGGACCGGTGGCGCAGGGGTATTCGGGCGCGCTCGCCTGATGCCGGGTTGTTCTTGACTGTGTATACTCTCCACCTGCACACGTAGCAGCAGGCTCAAGAGCAGCACAACGCCAATACACCATGGACTGAGGGACCTCAGCCCCCCCAGTTCACTTTTTTCCAGCCTTCTTTGCAGATGCAGCCGCTTCATTCGCCTCGGCCTCGTCAAGAAAACGGAACGTAGTAGCCAGGCACTGCGTTTCCTGGCTCGTCGCCTCTATCTGAATCCCATTCACACTAATAATCCGTTCCAGATGGGCCAAGTCGTCAAAAAAGCGTCCAACCGCATGATACTGCCCTTTCACGCGCACCTGAATGGGGATCTCGGCGTAAAACTCCTTGCGCTGTTCAGGCTGGGGCTTGATGAGACTAATCTGGAGCCCGGTCCGTACTCCTACATCGGAAATCTGCCGTATCATGCCAGGAATTTCACGGCTTTCGGGCAATTCCCGTAACAGAATATGCAGCTTGGCTTCCAAATCGCTCACCTGCTCCTTAAACGTCTCGAGTTTGGCAGCAATCCGCTTATGCTTTTCCACTGTTTGCCGTTTGGCAGTGATTTTCTCTTGCAGCGCCTCCATGTCTTCAATGTATGGCTGGTACAGAAAATACCAGTAGAGCGCCGCTATAAGCACCACACAGCCAGGGATGGCTAACCAGCGATATAATGACGGGATACCTCCAAGTCGCTCCATGAACTCCATCGTACTCCTCCGGTGTCCTACGACGTCGCTTCTTTTTTCTTCGACACCGCGATGCGTGCCACAACCGTAAAAGCGACCACCTGCCGGCCCTGCATGAGTTCGGTCTTTGACTCAATAAGTTCAACAGTCCCGAACGACGGCGAACGCTCCAGGTTTTCCATAAAGGCTGCAATGCCAACGTTATCAAAGGATTTCCCACTGATCTGCAGGGCCCCGCCGGTGTCCTTAACTGAACTCAGCCACATCTGGTCAGGGATACTGTGACTGATGTCCTCGAGCAAACGCGCCGGACGGTTCTGTTTGAGCTTGAGATCTTCAATCGCTCCGACTTTTTTCTCCATTTGAGTCTTTTTCGTCTCAAACTTCTGGACCTCTTTGATGATCTCTTCGAGGCGTTTGATCTCCTCCTCCACCCCAACGAGATCTTGCTGACGTGCAGCCAGTTCGCTATTTTGGATGGTATAGGCCCACACGCTTCCACCGACAACCGCTAGCACTACTACAATGGCGGCTTGGAGCTGATGGCGCAGTTCAACCCGACGCCTGGCTTCACGGGCTGGGAGAAGATTAATTCGAATCATCGGTCATGCATCCTTCGCAAGGCCAGTCCAACGCTCACTGCTGCCACCGGAGCCATATCCTGGAGATATGCAGGATCAAAAAACTTGTCGCTGTAGTACAGGCCCCGGAATGGATCCGCCACGCTGACTGGCAAGCCTAAACGATTGCTTAAAAAGCGATCTAAACCCTCGATCTTCGCACATCCCCCACTGATGACCATACGGTCAATCACTTCATCCGCCGCCGTGGTACGGAAAAACTCGAACGAGCGCTGAATCTCCTCGCTAATTTCTTCGCTGACTCCAGCCATGATGGACAAGAGGTCTTCTTGATGACGCTTATCGGTCACCCCGACGCCTAGCTTCAACGCTTCCGCCTGGTCGTAGCCCACATGCAATTCTTTCTGAATAGTGCTCGTGTAGCGGTTGCCACCAATGGCGATATCGCGCTGAAACATCGTGTAACCAGCTTTCAAGATATTGATGTTCATAGTCGTCGCCCCGATATCGACGAGCGCCACGACGCCGACATCGTCCGCAGAGGTCATCTCATACTCATTTTCAAGCGCAAAAACGTCGATATCCACGACCACGGGGTTGAGTCCTGCATTCGTCAAGAGCGTGGTGTAGTCTCGAATTTTGGCTTTCTTGGCAGCGACAAGGAGCACGTCCATCTGATTATCCGCACGCTCGTCCTCCTCGCGTACCGTCGGCAAAATCTGAAAGTCAATGTTGACATCAGAAATTTCGAAAGGAATATGTTGCTCCGCTTCTCCCTGAATCGCCTCGGTGAGCTCTTGCTCCGTCATCTGTGGGACACGGATCCGTTTGACGATCACCGACTGCCCAGAGACCGCTGTCGCGACCTCTTTGGTTTTGATTTTTTCCATCCGTATAAGATTGCGGATGGCCTCAACGATAGCTTCAGCCTCGGAAATGTTGCCGTCGACAATGGCTTCTGGGCGCAGTGGCATGATACCAAAGTTGAGCAATTGGTAACCTTTCCCCTTTTGCTTGAGGCGCACCACTTTGATCGAGTGCGTGCCAATATCGACACCTACCAGAAGCTTTTTGCGCATCGCAAACATAAAAAAATTCCTTTATTTAAAGTCTGTATATATTGCACAAATGTTACCAAAACTTCAAGCTTTTTCTGCAAAATCGCCATGCTCTCTGAGGGGTTCAGTGTCATGGAGCCAGCGCTAGTTGTAGGCCTGCCCTCTGGCCAGGTCGTGTGCGAAGACTCGGCCTGCCGAAAGACTGCTTAGGGTCCAAAAATGCTCAGCACTTGTATCATATCATACCCAATCTTTTCTAGAGATAGCATGTATTTCCTGGGCTACTCCCCTGTGGCTTTGCAACTGCCGAACTGCCTGCTACAATCTTCGGCACGTTTCTTGGACAACGTGAGAAGGGTCCAGCTTTTATGAAGATCATGGCCTTTGGCGATATCCATGAATACCTCCATCCCTTAGCCGTGCTGGCAGAACCACTCCAGCAAGCCGATGTGGTCCTGGTCACGGGGGATATGACGCGCTGGCGTGGCCCAGAGACTGCCACCAAGGTTTTGCAAGCGATTATGTTCTATAATCCCAACGTCCTGGCACAGGTAGGCAACACGGATAGCTGGGACATCCATCATCATCTCACTGATCGCGGTATGAATTTGCACGGCCAGGGCCATCGTTTCGGCGAGGTCGGCATTTTTGGGGTCGGCGGCTCGAACGCTACGCCATTTTATACGCCAGTGGAGTTCAGCGAGGAGGAAATTGCCGATTACCTCCTCGCTGGCTATGACATGATCAAAGAGGCGCGCTACAAAATTCTCGTCGCGCACTGTCCACCGTATCAGACGGCGATTGACCGTATATACTCCGGCTTGCATGTGGGCAGTCACAGTGTGCGTAGCTTTGTCGAAACCTATCAGCCGGACCTCTGCATCTCTGGCCATATTCATGAGGCGCCGGGTGAAGACACCATTGGCCGCACACACCTTATCAATCCTGGGATGCTGGCCCAGGGTGGGTATGTGACAGTGACCTGCACCCCTGAAACCCTGGCAGCACACCGTGTGCCAGGGCACGACACCCGACATTACAGTACGAGCCCTTTCATGCCATCATCACTGTGAGCGCTGGGTCACAGCAAGGCAAGTGACGCTGACTATGGACAGAGGCCTCCTGCTGAGCAAAATGTTTTGGAATCTGCAGGCTAACTGGCACTTACGTCACCGCCCCGACGCCCCGACGCTCTCGGTGCAGGATACGGTTAAAGGGCTCCAACACCTGCTTCTGACCGAGCAGGGGGCGCTGTTACAGCACACACTGCAGCGGGCATCCGCGCGCTGCGTGTCACTCGAGGTGCTCAGTCGCTTGGATATTGCTCTGTATCAAGAAGGCATCGATCAACGGGTGTGGCGCGCCCAGGCTACCCTTATGGATGGCACAACGCAATGCTTTGGGATCATTGTAGCGCGCGCTCCAGGCACGAGCAGCCTCTTGACACAAGGCGATTTTGCGCACTTGCAAACCCTCCATGCACAGCAGGCACGCTACTGTGTGACCCCCTACGTATGTGGCACAGCACCAGTGGCCGGAGGGGTGGCAGCCTACACGGTCGAGTGGCTGGAGGACTACAAGGAACTGGTCTTCGAGATCACGCTGGACGGGGGTGTCTTTCTGATCAATGCCCACGGTGCCCACCGCCGTTTCAGCCCGCCGGCATCACGCCAGATCTGGCGGCGCCTTGTCGAGATCCTCTGGTGGTATCCGCAGCTACGCGGCGTCAACATTCAGGCGGGAGATTTTGTCGGCCGGGCGCAGGCCGATGGGCAGGTCGAACTCAAACTCACGACGGCACGGGCCTTGGCTCCAGAGGCTACGCCGGTGGAGCAGATACACGCCATACTCGGCTGCCTGATTACCGCGAGTGGTTACCTGAGTGATGGCCAGCAACCGTTTCAGCGCCAGATGCCACGCGAGGCGTTCCTATCCCGCATGCAGGCGGTGCTGCGGCGGCGTTTTGGGGACCGGGCGTCTGCACTGGCGCAGCGGCAGTGGGCGTTGTGGCAAAGCGGTGCGTTCGCCCAGCAAGAAGATTGGCTCAAAGAAGACTGTCTGCTGGCAACCTACGACCGCTGGTGTACTGACTACCCAGCACGGCTCGCCTGGCAGAAGACGTGTCAGTACTGGCTCGATTACGCCGCAGCCGTACAGGCCGGCCGGCTGCCGGCGTCATGGTGGTTCCCAGCCGCAGAGATTGCCCCAGGGCTCGACCGTCTGGCGCCTCAGGGTGTGCCACCGTCCACTGGAAGAAGGGCTCAGCCATGAGTTATGCAAAGATCCTCCTCGATATCCGTGATGGCATCGCGACGATCACGCTCAATCGCCCTGAGGCCTATAACGCCCTCGACATGCAACTGGCCACCGAACTCCACGATGCGGTCGTCACCTGCAGCGAGGATACAGCGGTGCGGGTCGTCGTGGTCACCGGCAGCGGGCGAGCCTTCTGCGCTGGGGGCGACGTGAAGGGTTTTGTCGAGCAACTCGACACCATCGGGAAGCACGTCAAACTGCTCACACTGGCCCTGCATGCGGCGGTCTCACGCCTGGTGCGCATGCCCAAACCGACGATTACGGCGGTGAACGGAGTGGCCGCTGGGGGTGGGATGAGCCTGTCGCTGGCGGGGGATCTCATTGTCGCGACGGAGTCGGCACGTTTTACTATGGCCTACACCCAGATCGGTGCCTCGCCTGACGGCAGTTCGACCTTTTTCCTGCCGCGGCTCGTGGGGGTGAAACGCGCGCTGGAACTGACGTTCTTGAACCGTGTACTCAGTGCCCGTGAAGCTATGGAATGGGGCATTGTGCATCAGGTCTTCGCCGATGACCAGTTCCAGGCCGGGGTCCAGAGTCTTGCCGCACAACTGGCGCACGGACCGACGCAGGCCTATGGACGAGCGAAAACCCTGTTCTACAATAGCGCCAGCGAGACGCTGGAAACCCAAATGGAGCACGAGGCCCAGCTCATTGCCGCCAGTGGCCACACGGCAGATTTCCGCGAGGGAGTTACAGCATTTGTCGCGAAGCGCACACCGGTCTTTCAGGGACGCTAGAGGGTGTTAGGCACTTTCCTGATGACGTGCAAGAGACCGCTAGCCATGCTTAAGATCGCCCTTGACATTGGTGGCACGTTTACCGAACCCTTCACACGCGCTGAGACACTATGGCCACTGAACCACGCCTCCTGACCTCTGACGTTCTTGCTGCGCTCGAATACGTACGTCGGAGCGTGCTGCGCCTGCTTATCGTGTTTGCCGTGGCTAGTGCCGTGGCATACCCTCTGGCGCCTCAGCTCCTGCACTTCCTCGCACGACCATTGAGGCCCCATGATCTCATCATGTATGCGCCGTTGGAAGGCTTTATGGGGTACGTGACGGTGTCGATGACCACCAGCCTCTGTCTGCTGGCTCCACTGCTCCTGTACGAGGTCAATCGCCTCCTCCGCGCCGTGTGTGGTCTGCCGCCACGTCTGGCTCTGTGGAGCACGGTGGCTGCCGGAAGCTTATTCGCGCTGGGTGCCGGCTTTTGTTACGTGCTCATCCTGCCAGTCACCTTGCGCTTCTTGCTGAGTTTTGGTGGGGAGAACGTGGAGGCAGGCATCTCAGTGAGCCGGTATCTCTCCATGACCCTGGGTCTGTCGGCGGCCTGTGGGGTCACGTTCGAACTGCCCCTGGTGACGCTTATCCTGCACCGCCTGGGGTTCATCTCCGTGTCCTTCCTGAGCGAGCATCGGCGCTATGCTGTCCTCCTTGGAGCCATCTTCACAGCCATTATCACGCCCACACCCGACGCCTTCACGATGAGCACCTTGTTGCTGCCGTTGCTGGCCTTATACGAAATGAGCATCGTGCTCATGCGCATTGCCGAGCGGCGCCAGAAGGCCCGCGTGACGCCTGTCGTGCGCAGGTAAGCCCACGGCAGTGGTGCACGCTGTCGCCTCCTGGTCCCCTCGCCTTAGACCCCTCTTGCCGGCTGTATGCGACGGGTTTTCCGCACCTCAAGTTCGTGATAGTGCTGCAAAGCCTGCGTGATTTCCTGGTGTCCCTTGTGGTCCAGCTTGCCAATGTGCCACGACTCTTCTGCGGTGCGCTCAAGCAACTGCTGTAACGACACAATACGCCACTTCGATTCTTCTAAGCACTTTATGGTCTCGCGGGACACGCCCAGTATGGCCATATCCGCGACCAGGTCACCTCGTGCGATGCCTTCGGCAATGGCGCTTTGCCGTATATGCTCGGCCAGTTGCGCCACGGTGTTGCGCGTGTGCAGACGCGCATAACGAGATTTATTTTGCCGAATAAACGCGACGGCTTCTGCAGGGTTGCGCGCGTAGAGTTGGAAGACTTCTTGGCGAAACGCGGTGAAATCAGGCACACGCACTTCTGTGCGGGGATCGAAAGGCGTGACAAAGCCGACCTCGAAGTTAATCTCCGCGTACATCTCATACGTGTAGGATTCCACGCGGTACTCGTCATGCCTGAGATAGGCACG
>Ga0137409_10007470_pt1 | contig 11238 bp, 11 predicted proteins | sample CZODoug1_16funga_FD_122059 | JGI IMG/M metagenome (GOLD analysis project Ga0137409, IMG submission 122059) | Vadose zone soil fungal communities from Angelo Coast Range Reserve, California, USA - CZODoug1_16fungal (Hybrid Assembly) | ecosystem: Environmental > Terrestrial > Soil > Vadose zone... | reverse complement strand
ATGCCGCTGATCGGTTGTGCCGATAGTGCAATTCCCGTGATCAAAACGGCGGTTATCCGGGTTCGTGTAACCTTGAAAGTTGAGCCGGCTGCCGGCGTCAGAGGTACCCCACGGATCGCTGATGCAATGGGACCATGTGTAGTTGGCATTGACCGTCATGCCGCGCGTCGCGCGACGCTGGACGGAAACGAGAAGGGCATTGTAGCTGGCGGTCCCACCGGTGTCGGTCTTAATGACCGATCCGAAATATTTCCCCGTCTGGGGATTCTCCAGACTTAGGCGCCGGCGGGCGTCTGTGTTGGCCGTCGAAGAGCATGTCGTATAGCTGATGCCATTGAGCGTACACGGACCCAGTCCGAGAAAAACCGGCGGATTCAGGTTTTGTGCGGTCCACAAATGAGAAGTTGCGTTTCCGAGGTAACTCGCGGATAGCAGCCAATCGGCCCCGACTTGTCGTTGGAGACTCAGGTTCCACTGGGCGACTTTCATCGTCGGGGAGTCATAATCGAACTGGTTGACGACGGCATACTGCGGCCATGATGCATCATTGCGGCCCACAGATCGTCCATATGGCACTGGGAATGGATCTCGTGCGTGAGCAGATACGGCTCGCCCAGGGAGAGCCGCTCTCGCTCGGGCAAGAGGAGATTCTCCCGCGCGGAGCCTCGATCGAGTTCCGGATCTACGCCGAGGATCCCGAGGGGGGATTTCTTCCCCAGGCGGGAACGGTGCGACGGCTCTCCCTGCCCCAGGGCCCCGGCGTGCGATGCGACGTGGGGATCCGGTCCGGCGGCCAGGTGCCCATCCACTACGACCCTCTGATGGGGAAAATCATCGTATGGGGAGACTCGCGCGAGGCCGCGCTGGCCCGCGCCGCGCGGGCGCTGGACGAATGCGTGCTCTCGGGGATCCCGAACACACTCCGGTTCCACCGCTGGCTTCTCGAGCAGAAGGCGTTTCTCTCCGGCGCCTACGACACCGCCTTCGTCGCGCAGGAGTACAAGGGCCAGGGGCCGTCCGAGTCTCCCCAAGAGCACGAGGACGCCGCGATCCTGGCGGCGCTCCATCTCCACCATGCTTCGCGTGGGCCGCGCTTCGCCGATTCCGGGGATCCGGCGCGAAACGGCGACGTGGAACCGAGCCGCTGGCGCCTGGCGCAGCAGGGTCTTCGCGCGCCGTGGAGGCCTCGGTGAGATACCTCCTGACGCAGGACGGACGGGATCTGGAGGTCCAGGTCGAGCCCGACGGCGCGGGTTACTCCGTCGCGCTCGAGGGCCGAACCCGTCACGTCGACGCCACCACCGCCATCGGAGAGACGGTTCGCGCCCGCATCGACACGAGACCGGTCGAGGGCTGGGTGAGCCGGCGCGGCGATACGCTCGAGGTCGAGCTGCGCGGGTGCGTGTACCGGTTCCGCGTACGCGATCCTCGAGCGCCCAAGCTGGCGCGCCGCAAGTCCCAGGAGGACGCCTCCCGCGGCGAGCTCCACGCGCCGATGCCGGGGCTCGTCGTGCAGGTGCTGGCGCACGAGGGAGAGGAGGTCGAGGCCGGCCATCCGGTCGTGGTGGTCGAGGCGATGAAGATGCAGAACGCGCTGGTCGCGCCGCTCAAGGGACGCGTCATCTCGATTCCCGTGACGCCCGGGACCGCGGTGGAGAGCGGTCAGCTCCTGCTCACGATCGCGCCCGAGGAATCCTGAGCCGTGTCGCGCTCCGATCTGGTGCGGGTGAAGGCAGCCCCCGATCGCCCCGGAGAGCCTCCCTACCTTCGCGGCATCCACCCCACCATGTATCGCTCGCGCCTCTGGACCATGCGCCAGTACGCGGGCTTCGGCGACGCAACCTCCTCCAATCGCCGGTATCACTACCTTCTCTCGCTCGGCCAGACCGGACTCTCCGTGGCCTTCGATCTTCCGACCCAGATGGGCTACGACGCCGACCACCCCCGGGCGCGAGGCGAGGTCGGACGCTCGGGGGTCGCCATCTCCACGATCGAGGACATGGAGCGGCTCCTCCAGGGAATCCCGCTCGATCGCGTGAGCCTCTCGATGACGATCAACGCCACGGCGATGATTCTTCTCTCGCTCGTGATCGCCGTCGCGGACCGGCGCGGCATCCCGCGCGCGAAGCTCTCCGGCACCGTTCAGAACGACGTGCTGAAGGAGTATATTGCGCGCGGCACGTACATCTATCCGCCCGCGGCGTCGCTCAAGATCGCCACGGACCTGATCGAATTCGGTGCCGAGGAGACGCCGCAATGGAATCCCATCTCGGTGAGCGGGTACCACATCCGCGAGGCGGGCTCGACGGCGGTCCAGGAGGTCGCCTTCACGCTCGCGAACGGGCTCGAGTACGTGCGCGCGGCCGTGGGCCGCGGGATGCCGGTGGACCGCTTCCTGCCGCGGCTCTCTTTCTTCTTCAACGCGCACAACGACCTCCTCGAGGAGATCGCGAAGTTCCGCGCGGCGCGCCGGCTCTGGGCGCGCCTTCTCGAAGAGCGCTTTCACCCGCGCGACCCCCATTCCCTCAAGCTGCGCTTCCACGCGCAGACCGCGGGCTCGACCCTGACCGCGCAGCAGCCCCACAACAACATCGCCCGGGTCGCGATCCAGGCGCTGGGAGCGGTGCTGGGGGGGTGCCAGTCGCTCCACACGAACTCCTTCGATGAGGCGCTCTCCCTCCCCAGCGAGGAGGCGGCCACGGTGGCGCTCCGCACGCAGCAGCTCATCGCGTACGAGAGCGGCGTTCCCATGACGGTGGATCCGGTGGGCGGTGCCTGGGCGCTCGAGCAGATGACGGACCGGATCGAGACCGAGGCGCGGGCGCTGATCGAGGGGATCGACGCCCTGGGCGGCGCCGTGCGAGCCATCGAATCCGGATTTCAGACCCGCGCCATCGAGCAGAGCGCCTACGAGCACCAGACCGCGGTGGAGCGCGGGGAGCGCGTGATCGTGGGCGTGAACCGTTTCGTGGATCCGGACGAGGAGACGGCTCCCGTCTTCACGCTCGACCCCGAGCTGGAGCGGGCCCAGTTCGAGCGCGTCCGCGCCTTCAAGGCCTCGCGCGAGGAGTCCCTCGCGCGCCATTCGCTCGAGCGGCTGGAGGAGATCGCGCGGCGCGACATGAACCTGACTCCGGGCGTGATCGACGCCGTCAAGGCGAACGCGACCCTGGGCGAGATCTCCGACGTGCTGCGGAAGGTCTACGGAGCCCATGACCCCCATGCGTGAGGACGCGCGTTGACGATCCTCCAGGCGGCGATCCTCGGCGCGGTCGAAGGGCTCACCGAGTTCCTGCCGATCTCCTCGACCGGGCACCTGATCCTGGCCGCGCACGCCATGGGCCTCGTCGGCGGGGTGATGAACGCGTTCGAGATCGTGATCCAGGCGGGGGCGCTCCTGGCCGTGGTCTGGCTCTATCGCGCGCGCGTGCTGCAAGTACTGGCCGGGGTGACGAGGCCGCGCTCCGGGGGCGGGCGACTCCTCCTCAAGCTTCTCATCGCGTTCCTGCCCGCCGCGATCCTGGGGCTTTGGCTTCACCACGAGATCGAGGAGCACCTCTTCGGCCCCCGCCCGGTCGCGATCGCGCTTCTGGCAGGAGGCGTCGTCATGGTGCTCTTCGAGCGCTGGCGCCGCTCGCGCGCGCGGTCGCCTCGATTCGAGAGCGTGGACGCGATCCCGCTCTCGGTGGCGCTCTGGATCGGCCTCTTCCAGTGCGCCTCGCTCTGGCCCGGGATGTCCCGCTCCATGGTCACGATCCTGGGGGGGCTGATCCTCGGATGCTCCGCCCTGGCCGCGGCCGAATTCTCGTTCCTCCTGGCGCTCCCGACGCTCGGCGCCGCGACCCTCTTCGACTTCGTGAAGCATCGCGACTCCCTGCTCCACGGGAACGAAGTGGGGACCGCCGCCATCGTGACCGGCCTCGTGGTCGCCGCGGTCGTGGCCGCGATCGCGATCCGGACGTTCTTACGCTATCTGACCCGCCACGGGCTCGCCGTATTCGGCTGGTACCGGATCGCGCTCGGCGTCGTCCTCCTGCTGCTCCTGGGACACCACGCGATGGGGCTCCCGTGAGCCGCGTGATCGGGCTGGCGCACGTGGGGATCGCGGTGCGCTCGCTGGACGAGTCGATTCCGATCTGGGTGCGCGCGTTCGGATTCCGCCATACCGACACGATCGAGTTCGATTCCATGAAGCTTCGTATCGCGTTCCTGCGCGCCGGCGACTCCGAGATGGAGCTCCTGGAGCCGACGGCCGCCGATTCTCCCGTGGGTCGGTTTCTCTCGACGCGCGGCGAAGGAATCCACCACCTGTCCTTTCACGTGAAGGATCTCGAGGAGGCGCTGGAGGCAGCGGAAGCCGCGGGGCTGGAGCTGATCGACCGGTCGCCGCGCGAGGGCAGCCATCACACGAAGATCGCGTTCCTGAGTCCCCGGACCCTGAACGGGGTGCTGGTCGAGCTGTGTCAACGGAGGGAGCCATGAATTCCACGAAGATCTTTCTCGCCGTTCTGTGCGTGGGAATCGCCGCGGCCGCCTGCTCCGCGACGGCGAACAATCCGAAGCTGGACTCGAGGTACGAGTACACGGTCGGGGACGACGTGGCGCAGCGCACCGCGAGCATCTTCCGCGTCACGGCAGGCATCGAGGAGCCGACACTCGTCTACTACGACCGGGACACTCACGACATCGTGGCGGAGATCATCGGAAGCACGGACAACGTGGAGGCGGCGAAGCGCGAGGTGGATGCGCTCGTGGACGTGATCCGGGCGAACGTGGTGGGGTACGCCAAGAAGCGGCACAAGCTCGACCTCACCGACAACGACGTGACCCTGATCTACTACGTGGACAGCGATCAGGGCGTGCCGCTGGAAGTGGTGCGGCGCGAGAAGGGCAAGTACATCGTCCCCGTCGGCGGCGCCGAGAGTGACAGCACCGAGGAGAGGGATTAGTTGAGGCGCGCCGTCCTCGCCGTCCTCGGGCCGCTCGTGCTCGCCGGCTGCGCCGGGTCCGGAGCCACGGGGGTCCGCTCGGCGGCCGGGCCCGGCCTGGGCTTCCTCACGGCCACGCCCGCGATGGTGCGGTCGCTCCGGCCCGAGGTCCGGATCACGCCAATCCTCACGGCAGGAGACACCCTCTTCTCCAACAACCCGGGTGAGCCACCCTTCGTCTTTCCGGGGCGCGCCGGAGGGCTGGGCGCGCGCGATCGCGGAGACGGGAGCGCCGAGCTGTACGTCTCCCACGAGGACGCGTGGCTGGACCATATCGAAGGAGCCGTGGTCACGCGGCTCCTGCTCGATCTCCGGAACGCAGGCGTCTCCTCGGCGGGGTACCTTCTCCGTCCGGAGCGGGGATACCTGGGGTTCGCCCACGCCGCGCTTCTCGACTCACGCGTGGGATTCCTCCGCCCCACGTTCGTCGTGAACGAGCGTGGGCACAGGCTTCGCTCCCCCCTCGTGGCCGCGATCGACGTGGGCACCCAGCAGATCCAGGATCTGCCGTGGCTCGGGGCCCTGCGGCACAAGAGCACGATTTGCGTCCCGGTCGCGGGAAAGACCCTCCTCGTCCTGACCGGGGGCCTGGCGAACCCCGCGGTGGACCAGCTCTACATCTATCTGGCCGATTCTGATTCGGACGTCCTCACGGGGCGAGGGCAGCTCTACGTCCTGTGCGCGGATCCCACCGATCGCGCCGGGGAGACCCAGAGCGCGGCATCCCTGCGACGGGGACTCCCGATCCGGGGCACGTTCGCGCCCGTGAACGACGCGAAGGCCCGATCTCCAGCAACGCTCGGGCCCCTGGTTCAGGCGCTCGGCTGCCTCAATTTCGCCCGCCTCGAGGGAATCGCGATCGATCGCGAGCGGCCCAACGGGTTCTACTTCACCGACCGTCTGGGCTTCGGCACGGCGTCGGGGATCCAGACCACGGCGGGCGGCGGAAGGCTCTACCACGTGACCTTCGATCCCTTCGACCCCACGAAGGTCCAGTCGCTCGAGGTCCTGCTCGACTCGGGCGACGGCGACGACCTCTATCGTCCCACCACCATCGACACCGACGAGCAGAGCGTGATGATCCAGGAGTATCCGGGCGCGCACGGAATCCACGCCTCCCGAATCCTACGTTATGACGTCCGGACGCGCCGCCTCGAGGCGCTCGCGGAGTGCGTGGAGCGCGACACGCGAGGGCGCCTCGTGCCGAACGGCGTGGGTGGAGAGTGGGAGACGAGCGGAATCACCAACGTGAGCGACTTCCTGGGAGAGGATACGTGGCTCTTCACCGTGCAGGCCCACACGGTGGAGATCATCCAGGATACCCGGCACGTGGGAGAGGCCGGGCAGCTCCTCCTGCTACGCGGCGGCCGGAATCCTCAGCGTCAGTAGCCGCTCGGGGGCGGAGGCGGAGGAGGGGGCATCTCGTCGTCCGTGTTGGAGCGCGGGGGCGGGAGATTGTCCTCGGGCGCCGCCGTCTTGTCCCCGGTCGTGCCCGCCACCTTCTTGCTCCCCTCCGTGTCGAACGTCTCGGTCCCGTTCCGCTCGTAGCGCAGCTGAAGCTGGCAGACCACCTTCTTGGGAGTCCGGAGCGAGTACCCGTTATCGAAGAGGAGCACGATCGGCGTCCCGGCCGGCAGATCCTGATCGAGCGTGAGGTTGCCCGAGCGCGGCGACGTCCAGAGCGCTTCCGGCTTCTTGCCGCTCTTCTGCTTCAGCCAGTTGTCGTAATCGGAAGACCGGAAGAGGCGCACGACGATGTCCTTCCGTCCTTGCGTCCTGACGGTGCCGAAGAGATGGACGGCACGGGCCCCTGACTTGGTCGTGGGCAGGTCCAGCGCGAAGAAACTGGCGGGTCCCACGGTATAGGAAGTATCCACGATCTCCGAGACGTAGCCGTCGTTCGAGCCGGTCCCCGGAGCGGGCGTCGTCGAAACGGCGGAATCGCCACCGGTCGTGCTGCCTTCCGGTGGCGCCGCCACGGGGTCCATGGCGTAGGCCAGGCCCCCGGTGGGACGGTGTGTGAGCAGAAGCACGAGCGCCGCGAGGATCAAGGCCAGGAGCCACGCTCCCCGGTGCCATTGCCTAGGATGAATTCCGGATCCGAATTTCATCGCAACCTCCCCTGCGGACGGTTCCCTTTCGGGCTCAGCTCTGCCCCTTGGGCTCGTACTCTCGGAAGAGCTTTCCCCAGTCCGATTCCATGATCTTCTTCTTACGCGGAACCCCGACGAATGGATACCAGTATCCGTCGTGGTAGAGCCGCGACGCGAAATACGACCACGGCACGAGCGGGCTCCGGAGCAGGATCTTCTCCAGAGGCTTGAGCGGGCCGTGGTAGATGAGCTTTTGCCCCTTCGACGCGAACGTGTTCTCGTTCCGGTGGAACTTGAGATTCACGTTCGACACGTCGTCCCCCACGAGATCGATGCAGCGCGGATCCCCGTTCCCCAGCTTCGCCTCGTTGGCGAGCCGGATGAACTTGATCGTCAGCGGATCGAAGCCCATCAGCTTCGCGGCCGTGGCGTCGATCGCCACCTGGTCGCGCGACGCGAGCAGGAGATTCGTGACGTGCGGCCGCATCGCGCGCGGGCCCGGACCATCCCCCGCGATCACGCCGTCCATGACGGCGAAGATGCCGCGGTGGATCTCCTTCTGGATCGTGAGCAGGTCCACGAGCGTCTCGTGGATCACGCTGTGGGTCCAGTGCCGCTTGAGATGGAGCAGCCCCCCGAACGCGTTCTTCATCGCGCCGGTCATCTCGGTGAAGACGTGGGTCTTGAGCGTCGGCAGATGAATGACGTTCGTCCCCATGAGCGTCTTCGGGATCATGAGACCGTCCGGATACACGTCGTTCAGCACGAGCATCCTTCCCCGGGGCACGTACCGTATCCAATCGGCCTCACTCTCCTTGTCATTCAGCCAAATCGACCGAACCCCGTACCGATCCAACACCGGCTCGAGCTTGTTGTTCCGGATGCCCACGTGCGGATCGACCACGACCGTTGAATTTTGCGCGGCAAGGGTCCGCTCCCGTGCGAAACCCGACTTCTGGAGGTGGCGGAGGACGCCCTCCAGCTGCCAGGGGCTCGTCGAGCAGCCCGGGTAGTAGACGTGCCACGAGATGTTCACTTTCAGGAGGGTGGTCGCATCCGGCCGGAGCTCCTCGCGCGCATCCGCGAGCTCCATCAGACGCCCCACGTCCTCGACGACCCGCTCGGGGCTCGTCTTCAGCACGGCGACTTTCGATCTCACGTCGTTCCCTTTCCGTCTTTCGGGTGCAGCACGGAGTTGGCGATCACGATGCGTTGAATCTCCGAGGTTCCTTCATAGAGCTCCGTCACTTTCGCGTCGCGGTAGTAGCGCTCCACCGCGAACTCCTTCGTGTAGCCGTAGCCTCCGTGGATCTGCACGGCGCGATCCGCCGCCATACGCGCCACCGCGGACGCCTTGAGCTTGGCCATCGAGGCGAAGGGCCCGTAGGGCGCGTCCTGGTCCTTCATCCACGCCGCCTGGAGCGTGAGGAGCCGGGCGCCCTCGATCTCGGTACGCATCTCCGCGATCATCCACTGGATCGCCTGGAAATCGCCGATCGGATGTCCGAACTGGTAGCGATCGCGGGCGTATCGCGAGGCGGCATCGAGGGAGGCCTGCGCGATTCCCAGCGCCTGGGCCGCGACCCCGATGCGTCCTCCGTCCAGGGTCTGCATGGCCACGCGGAACCCGCGTCCCTCGTCATGGAGCCGGTTCTTCGCGGGGACGCGGCAGTCCTCGAGGACCAACTCTACCGTGTCCGAGCCGCGAATGCCCATCTTGTCGATGTTCTTCCCGATCTTGAGTCCCGGCGAGGTCCGCTCGACCAGGAACGCGGTGATGCCCCGGTGCTTCTGCTCCTGGCTGGTGCGCGCGAGGAGCACGAACACGTCGGCGTATTTGCCGTTCGTCACGAAGGTCTTCGAGCCGTTCAGCACGTACTCCTCTCCCTTCCGCTCCGCGCGGGTGATCAGCGCGGCGGAGTCGGAGCCGGAGCCGGGCTCGGTGAGCGCAAAGGCTCCGAGCCATTGCTTCGCGAGGCGCGGAAGCCAGCAGGACTTCTGCGCGTCGCTCCCGAACTTGGCGATGGGCCCCGCGGCCACGGAATTGTGCACCGAGATCGTGATCGCCACGGCCGCGGAGGCGCGCGCGATCTCCTCCATCACGATCACGTAGCCCACCGCGTCCACGCCGACGCCGCCGTACTCCTCGGGGATCAGGAGGGCGAAGTAATTGTTGTCCCGGAGCTTCTGGCGGAGGGAATCCGGAATCTGCTCCTCGGCGTCGATCGTGTGGGCGATCGGCGCGATCTCCCCCTCCGCGAACGAGCGGGTCACGGCGCGGAGCATTTCCTGCTGCTCCGTGAGCTGGAAATTCATCGGGGCCTACGAATCGGAGTACTCGTAGAACCCCCGGCCCGATTTGCGGCCCAGCCTGCCTGCCGCCACCATGGCCCGAAGCAAGGGACTCGGCCGGTACTTGTCGTCGCCGAAACCGCGATGCAGGACTTGAAGGATATCGAGGCACACGTCCAGGCCGATCAGATCGGCCAGGGCGAGCGGCCCGATGGGGTGGTTCATGCCCAGCTTCATGACGGTATCGATGCCCTCGCGCGTCGCGACCCGCTCCTCCAGCGCGAACACCGCCTCGTTGATCATCGGCATCAGCACGCGGTTGGAGATGAAACCGGGACGGTCTTCGACCAGAACCGGCGTCTTTCCCAGGGAGCGCGCGGCCTCCAGGGTGGCCTCCACCGTCTGCTCCGACGTCGTGAGCCCGCGCACCACCTCCACCAGCTGCATCACCGGCACCGGATTCATGAAGTGCATTCCGATGACGCGCCCGGGCCGCTGGGTCGCCGCCGCGAGCTCGGTGATCGAGATGGAGGAGGTGTTCGTGGCCAGGATGGCGTCCTCGGGAAGCAGGCGGTCGAGCTCTTGCAGGACGGCCTTCTTGAGATCCGGCCGCTCGGGCACCGCCTCGATCGCGATCGCGCATTCCCGGAGCGAGCCCGCCAGCTGTCCGGCCGCCCCGCGCGCCTCTCCCCGGATCCGGCCCAGCACCTGGTCGCGCGCGGCCGTGTCGAGGGTCCCCTTCTGGATCAGGCGATCGAGGCTCTTCTGGATCGTGGCGATGCCGCGCTTCACGCTGGCCTCGTCCTGATCCCCGAGATAGACCTGCCGGCCCGCGGCCGCGAACACCTGGGCGATGCCGCTCCCCATCGTGCCCGCCCCGATCACGGCGACCGGGCGCGTGGCCGTGGCGACCGCCACTAGACGGCTTCCACGCTGAGCGCCACCGCGTTTCCGCCGCCCAGGCAGAGCGTCGCGAGGCCCGTCTTCGCCTTGCGGTCCCGCATCGCATAGAGGAGCGTGGTCAGGACGCGCGCGCCGCTCGCCCCGATCGGATGGCCCAGCGCGACCGCGCCGCCGTGCACGTTGAGCTTCGAGAAATCCCAGCGCAGCTCGCGGGCGTCCACGATGGCCTGCGCCGCGAAGGCTTCATTGGCCTCGATCAGATCCCAGTCGTTGGGGTTCCGTCCCAGCTTCTCCGCGAGCTTCTTCACCGCGACCACGGGGGCGTAGAAGACCATCTCCGGCGCCGTCCCGCCGGTCGCGTAGCCGGTGACGCGCGCCATGGGCTTGGCACCGGTGCGCTTCACGTAGGCACCCGACATCACGACCAGGGCCGAGGCCCCGTCGTTCAGCCCCGGCGCGTTGGCCGCCGTCACGGTGCCGTCCTTCTCGAACGCGGGCCGGAGCTTCGCCAGGGACTCCATCGTGGAATCCGCGCGAGGGCGCTCGTCCACGCAGAAGCACTTGGGCTCCCCTTTCTTCTGCGGCACGAGCACCGGCACGATCTCTTCCTTGAACTTCCCTTCCTTCTGGGCTTTCACGGCCTTCTGGTGGCTCTCCACCGAGAAGCGGTCCTGATCCTCGCGAGACACCTGGAACTTGCGAGCGATCAGCTCGGCGGCGCTCCCCATGTGGAAATTGTTGAAGGAATCCCAGAGCCCGTCATGGATCACACCATCCACCAGGTCACCGTTTCCGAGCCGGTAGCCGGTGCGCGCCTTCGGCAGATAGTAGGGAGCGTTCGACATGGACTCCATGCCGCCCGCCACGATCACGTCCAGGTCCCCGGCGCGGATGGCCTGCGACGCGAGCATGACCGCCTTCAGCCCCGAGCCGCACACCTTGTTCACGGTCGTGGCGCCCAC
>Ga0137409_10007469_pt1 | contig 11240 bp, 10 predicted proteins | sample CZODoug1_16funga_FD_122059 | JGI IMG/M metagenome (GOLD analysis project Ga0137409, IMG submission 122059) | Vadose zone soil fungal communities from Angelo Coast Range Reserve, California, USA - CZODoug1_16fungal (Hybrid Assembly) | ecosystem: Environmental > Terrestrial > Soil > Vadose zone... | reverse complement strand
TCCAAGTCTGAACTGGCGGCCGTCAATCCTGATAATGCTGTGCTGAATGCCATGGAATTAGTCCTGTGTTACTCAATTAGAAATCTGTTTGACGCCGCTGAAGGGCACGCTGCCCAGCCCGCTGACGTTCAAGGTAAGTCCTGTCTGTCCGGCGCCCATCGTGACGCTCTGAACTGTGCCGTTCACGTAGGTGCTGGCCGCGGTGGCGCCGGTGGCGCCGGCGAACTGCGCGCTCAGGGTGTACTGGCCGGCGGGCGCTTGAGATCCGTCCTGCTGCTTGCCGTCCCAGGAGAAATTCGCCAACCCGGTCGATTGCGCGCCGAGATTGATCTGGCGCACCAGGGCGCCGCTGCTGTCGGAGATATTGACCACCGCCTGCGAGGTGGTCTGCGGCACATCGATGGCGCCGGAAACGGCCCCGCTCGCCGCGAGATTGGCCGTCGTGCTGGCGACCAGCGCCTGGCGGCCGAGCAGCGAGGACGCCTGCAGCGCCTGGCTCGACACCAGCGACGTCGACAGCGCGCCAAATGATGTATTGAGCTGCGTGATTCCCTGCACCGTGCTCAGCGAGGCCAGCTGATTCAAGAACTGGTTGCTGTCGACCGGACTGGTCGGATCCTGGTTCTTGAGTTGCGCCAGCATCAGCGTCAGGAAGTTCGTGCCGCCGAGGGTCGCGGTGCCGGGCGCCGATCCGCTGTCGGAAGCTCCCGTCGAGGAGGCTGCGGCGGCGGGGCCGGTGTAGTTCGGGTTGGGAAATGTCGTGGGAATGGTCATAAATAGTTCCTAAGTGTTTCTCAATGGCCCATCGCGATGGTCTTGAGGAGTAGATCGCGCGCCGTGTTGATGGCCTCGACGTTGGTTGCGAAGGAGCGATTGGCGGAGATCATGTTGGTCATCTCTTCGATCGAGTTGACGTTCGACATGAAGACGTAGCCGTCCTTGTTGGCGAGCGGGTGGTCCGGCTGATAGCGCATGGTCGCCGGCGCCTTGCTTTCCACCACTCCGAGCACCCGCACGCCAACCGCGGCGGCCTGCCCGTCGAATCCGGCTTCGTCCGTGTTCATCATGGTTTGGAATACCGGGTGGCGGGCCCGATAGACCTTGCTTTCATCGCCGTTCACGCTTTCGGCGTTGGCCAGATTGCTGGCCGTGGTATTGAGCCGAATGGTCTCGGCATTGAGGGCGCTGCCGGCGACGTTGAACACATTGAACAAAGACATCTACATTCTCCTTTGAGGCAGGACGCTTACTGACCCGCGCTTATTGACCTGCAATGGCGAATTGCAGCTCGGCGATCTTGCTGTTGATGAACATGAGGCTCGCTTGGTAGCGGACGTTGTTCTCCGAGAAGGCCGCCTGTTCGACCGGCATTTCCACCGTGTTGCCGTCCAGCGAAGCCTGGTACGGGTTGCGGTATTTCAATTGGCCGCCGGAGGACGCGGCATCGTTCATGGCGATGTGCGAAGCTTGCGTGGTGCGCATCGCCAACCCCGCGGAATCGTCGGTTCCCGCGAGCACTTCGCTGAAATCGATGTCGCGCGCCTTGAAATTCGGCGTATCGGCGTTGGCCATGTTGGTGGCCAGCACACCGAGGCGTTGCCCGTGCAGCAGCAGCGCTTGTTCATGAATGCCAAAAATGTTTTCGAACATGTCGTTGATCTCCTCGGGGGAGAGCAAAGCAAGAGCTGTGCCAAGTCCGGAAAACGTGCCGGCGGCGGCCCGGACGGCCCGGTTCTACCCGCGGCGCCGGCGCACGCAGTGTGAGGGCGGCAAGGTCTTGCCGGTCGCGGCAGAGATCGCGGTAAGCGGCAGCGCAAGCGGTACGGCCGGCGGCGTGCCCGGCCACGCAAGCGATGGCACGCGGCTTGCTGGTTATGTCCTATCTTGCGTAGACCGCCAAAATACCGTCGGGCAGCTCTCCTATTGTCAGGCCCTTTGCTCCTTGGGGGCTCCCTGCTCCTAGGACCCCTGTCGCGAGCCGCCGCCGTGGCGCCCGCCGGCGGCCTGCAGGACGTCGGGGATCTGAACGCACTGGCGACCGCCGAAGCGGCTCGTCATCTACCCCCCCTCACGGACAAACAACGCTTCCTGGTCGGACCTATTCCGCCGCACATTCAGCTGGCACGATGTCCGGGCACGCCGAAACCCATTGTCGGACCGGCGCCGCACATGAACGACCGCGTTCTGGTGGAAATTCGCTGCCAGGGGCCGCCGGCATGGCATCTCTATGTGCCGGTGAGAATCGTGGGCACCACCAGCGTGGCCGTCGCGGCGCACGCCATCGTCGCCGGCAGCGTGTTGACGGCCAACGACCTTCGGGTCGAGCAGCATGACATGACGGAGCTGCCGCCGGGGTATTTGGACGACCCCGCCATTGCCGTGGGACGCACCGCCGCCCGGCCCCTCTCGGGGGGTACCATCTTAAGTAACCAGCAGCTCGTAGCATCCAAGGCCGTGCAACGCGGCCAAACCGTGACTTTGGTGGCCGACGGGGGCGGCATGAGCGTACGAATGGCCGGCCGGGCCCTCGGCGACGCAATGGTCAATCAACGGGTCAGGGTGCAAAATCTATCATCGGGGAAGGTCGTCGAGGGAATCGCGCGTTCCGAGCAAGTGGTTGAAATTATTTTTCAATAGCCCCCTTCAGTGAACCGCGTCACAGTCGATAACCAGCTTTATGCGATCAAAGTCGGCGTGGTCGTTAAAGTTCAGCAAAAACCCGACGATATATAGATGGCAGGGCGTATGAGCCCTCTTGAGGAGACTTCGGTGACCAACAAGATCAGTGGATACAAGGCAATGGAGCCCGTAGCCCCCGTCAAGGGCTCGAAAGGCAATGCTGCCGTCGCGGATAAGTCCGGCAGCGATGCCGCCTCCTCGACCGTGCCCACGGCGGCCCCCAAGGGCTCCGACCAAGTAACGCTGACGGACTCCGCGCGCTCCTTGCAGAAGATAGAAGAAGCGATCGCCACGGCGCCGGTAGTCGATACCGCCAAGGTTGCGGCGATCAAGCAGGCGGTGAACGCCGGCACTTATAAGATCGATACGGGTCGTGTTGCCGACAAGCTCCTGCAGTTCGAGCGCGGCCTGAAATGACCCTATGAATCACGACGTACGCCACCGTTTGGAGGATCTGCTCGGCCGTCAAATCGCGGCCGCGCAGAGTCTTGCGCAGACCCTGGCTGCGGAGCGCACCGCATTGACGGGCGATTCACCCGAAGCGGTCAAAGAGAAGGCCGCCGAAAAGGTCGGGCTCCTCAACAGCATCGAGGAATTGGAGGGCGAACGCCGCACCCTGTGGGGCACGTCCGGTGCCGATGGTGCCGCGTTCGGCCACATCGTGACGGAGCGCTGGCGCTCACTGATGGAGCTGATGGCCGGATGCCGGAAAGCCAACGACGTCAATGGCCACATCATCCATATTCGTCAAAACCAGATTCGCCAACTGTTCGACATCGTGCGCGGCGGCGCGCCGACAACTTATGGTCCCCAGGGAAAGACTTTGACCAGAACGCTACGGGCGCTGGCGCAGGCTTGATATATGTTGGTCTTAAGTCGCCGAGCTGACGAATCCATCGTGATCCAACCCGCGGAGGGGGTCGACGGCAACATGACCATGGCGGAACTTTTCGCCAATGGTCCCATCCAGATCACCCTTCTGGGCGGCACCGGACGGCGCATCAAGATGGGCATCGAAGCGCCTGAACAGTTGGCAATCCGCCGCAAAGACGTCCCGACGCCGGTATGATCGATGCCGGTTTGACCGTGTCGGTCTCCTCGGGCGCACGCCTTTTCAGGACCTTTGATCGGCATTGAGCGATCAGGTCAGTGCGATGCGCCGTGAGGAATTCGTGAAGCAGCAATTGCACCAAACATAGGAATCGAGACGCGAGACTACGCCGCCGGCGCTCAAAAATTCCGCGCCGCTCGGAGCTTCGGCTCTCCAACCCACGGATAATGTTCGAAGTTGAACGTAATCCACTGATTTGCTTAACATAACAATAAAAGTCACGGCGAACCCTTCGCTAACCGGAAGGCGATGTGCATAATGGCATTGCGCCAACAATGAACAATGAAAGGATCTCTGCATGGAGCGTCGCCTGCATACCCGTCACCGAGCACGCACGACCGTGTACGTCGTCATGTCGGGACGAAAGAGCCGGATTTGCAAGGCGAAGAATTTGAGCGCGAGCGGCGTATTCGTCGAGACCGAGAATCTCGGGCTGCGCAAGGGTCAACAGGTGCAACTCGCCTTTGCCATCAACCTTGGGTTGGTAACGAAGATCCACCGCCGCATGGCCATCGTGGCCCATGTGACCCGCGGCGGAACCGGACTCATGATGGAACAATTCGCCGGCCGCTGACTCCGCTCTATCACTGACTCGCCTCCACCGCTGAAGCGGATTCGATCCCGCTCCGGCCGGAGTTCGGCGCCTACCTGCGCTGCCCGATCCTTCTGAAGTAAACTAGCGTCAATGCCGCCTCTAGAACCGTCCCGCTCGGATGCCATCCGCATCCGCGGCGCCCGCCAGAACAACCTCAAAGCACTCGATCTCGATCTCCCGCTGAACGAATTGATCGTCGTCACCGGCGTCAGCGGATCGGGCAAGTCGTCGCTGGTCTTTGACACCTTGTATGCCGAAGGGCAACGCCGTTACGTCGAGACATTTTCCCCCTATGCGCGGCAGTTCCTGGATCGCATGGACAAGCCGCTGGTGGACCGGATCGACGGGATCCCGCCCTCGATTGCCATCGATCAAACCAATCCGGTGCGAACATCGCGCTCGACGGTCGGCACGATGACCGAACTGAACGATCACCTGAAGCTGCTGTTCGCGCGAGCCGCGGTGCCGTACTGCCGCGGCTGTGGAAAGCCGGTGCGCCGCGACACGGCCGATACCATTTTCGCCGCCGTCGCGCAGCGCTCCCGGGCCGCCGGCGATCCGCGGCTGCTCATCACGTTCCCGGTTCCCGTGCCCAGGAATTTTTCGGAAGCCGAAATCAAGAACCTGCTGGCGGCCCAGGGCTACACCCGGCTCCTGGAGACGCGCGGCGGCATACTGCAGGTGGTCCAGGATCGCTTCCGCTGGTCGGGCGTCGATCCGGGCCGCGCCGGCGATGCCATCGAGGCGGCGCTCAAGGTGGGGCACGGCCGGCTCGACGTCTACCCGCAAACCGATTCCGGCGAGAGTGCCGCACCTTGGCGCTTCTCCACCGATCTGCACTGCCCTGATTGCGACATCGCCTACAAGGACCCGAATCCGAGTACGTTCAGTTTCAATTCTCCGTTGGGCGCATGCGAAACCTGTCGCGGCTTCGGCAGGATCATCGGCGTCGACTACGACCTGGTCATCCCGGACCACTCGCTGACCTTGCGCGGCGGCGCCATCAAACCCTGGCAAACCGAGTCCTACAAGGAATGCCAGGCGGATCTGGTGAAATTCGCGCGCAAGCGTTCGATTCCGCTCGACACGCCGTGGAGCGATCTCACCGAAGCGGAGCGCCGGTGGGTGCTCGACGGCGAGGGCGAGTGGACCAAGAATGTCTGGTACGGCGTCAAGCGCTTCTTCGCCTGGCTCGAGACCAAGGCGTACAAGATGCACATTCGCGTGCTTCTGTCGCGGTATCGCTCCTATACCGAATGCACCGCATGCCATGGCGCGCGCCTCAAGCCCGAAGCCTTGCTATGGCGGGTCGGCGAGCCCGGGCTCAATATCCGCGAGTTGATGCTGTTGCCCATCGACAAGTGCCGCCATTTCTTCGCGACGCTCACACTGCCCGCGCCGCTGGACGAGGCCGCCGACCTTCTGCTGCGCGAAATCCGTGCGCGGTTGAAATATCTCAGCGACGTCGGCCTGGGCTATTTGGATCTCGATCGACAATCGCGCACCTTGTCGGGCGGCGAGGTGCAGCGGATCAATCTCACGACGGCCCTCGGCACCTCGCTGGTGAGCACTTTATTCGTGCTGGATGAGCCTTCCATCGGCCTGCATTCGCGCGACGTGGGCCGCATCGTCGGCGTGATGCAGCGCCTGCGGGACGCCGGCAACACGCTGGTGGTGGTCGAACACGATCCCAAGGTCATGCAGGCCGCGGACCGCGTGCTCGACATCGGTCCGGGGCCCGGCGAGCACGGCGGAGAGATCGTCTTCTACGGGCCCGTCCGGGACCTCGCTCGCGCCCGCAATTCGCTCACCGCAGATTATCTGTTCCGCCGCAAGGCCGTGGAAATTCCCCCGAGCAAGCACGCGGGGCGCCCGCCCGACAGCGACCGTCCCGCAGCCGCCCTGCGGATCGAAGGCGCCGCTGAGCACAACCTCAAGAACATCGACGTGGATATTCCCTTGCGGCGTCTGGTGTGCGTCACCGGCGTCAGCGGGTCGGGCAAATCCACGCTGATCCATGACGTATTGTTTCCGGCGTTGTTGTGGGACAAGGCGACGCCCACCGAGAACCCGGGCCGGCACCGTGCGCTCAACGGGGCCCAATTCATCGGCAATGTGGTGATGGTCGACCAAAGCCGCATCGGCCGCACCACCCGATCGAATCCGGCGAGCTACGTCGGCGCCTTCGATGCCATCAGGAATCTGTTCGCCAGGCAGCCGCAAGCCATCGAGCGCAAATACACGGCCGGGACCTTCAGTTTCAACGCCGGCAACGGGCGCTGCCCTGCCTGCGGCGGCAATGGCTTCGAGCACGTGGAGATGCAGTTTCTCTCCGATGTTTACCTGCGCTGCCCCGAATGCGATGGCCGGCGTTTCCGGGCGGAAATACTCGAGTGCAAGCTCATCAGAGGCGCCTTCCCGCCGAAGAGCATTGCCGACGTGCTCGACCTCACGGTCTCCGAGGCGTTGGCGTTTTTCACGGACGATGCGGAAGTTTGCGTGCGGCTGGCGCCGCTCGCGGATGTGGGATTGGATTATTTGCGCTTGGGCCAGCCCGTGCCCACCTTGTCCGGCGGCGAAGCGCAGCGCCTCAAGCTCGCGGGCCATCTCGCCGAGAACGCGGTGCGCGAGCGCTCGGGCGGGCCGCGCTCGGCCGGGTCGCGTTCGGCCGGGTCGCGGCCGGCGGGAACGAAGTCGGCCGGCGAATCCGGCTCGCTGTTCCTGTTCGATGAACCCACCACGGGACTGCATTTCGACGACGTCGCAAAGCTGCTGCGAGCGTTCCGGCAATTGATCGACGCCGGACATTCGCTATTGGTGATCGAGCACAATCTCGACGTGGTGCGCGCCGCCGACTGGATCATCGATTTGGGCCCCGAAGGCGGCGATGCGGGCGGCTCCATCGTCTGCGCCGGCACGCCGGCAGAGATCATGCGCGTCGCCGAATCGCATACCGGCCGTGCCCTGGTCGAAGCTCAGAACGAAGCATCGTTCGGTGGTGCGGTCGAGGATTCGGAAAGCCGTTCGCCTCGGGTTGCGCCGCCTACCGTCATCGAAATCCGCGGGGCCAGGGAGCACAATCTCAAAAACATCGACGTCGACCTCGGCCGCAATCGATTCACGGTCATTACCGGCGTTTCCGGCAGCGGCAAGAGCACGCTGGCTTTCGACATTCTCTTCGCCGAGGGACAGCGGCGCTACCTCGAATCCCTGAATGCCTACGCGCGGCAATTCGTGCAGCCCGCATCGCGCCCGGACGTGGATGCCATCTTCGGCATACCTCCCACGGTCGCCATCGAGCAGCGCACCAGCCGCGGCGGCCACAAGAGCACCGTCGCCACCCTGACCGAGATCTATCACTTTCTGCGCCTGATGTACGTGAAGTTGGGCGTGCAGCATTGCCCCGTGTGCGACGCGATCATCGAACCGCAATCGGCGGACGCGATTGCCGCACGCGTGCTCAAGGACTACCGCGGCCAAAGAATCACCGTCCTCGCACCGCTCATCATCGCGCGCAAGGGTCTGTACACGGCGCTCGCGAAGTGGGCCCGCGGCAAGGGATACCAGGCGCTGCGTGTCGACGGATCCCTGCTGCCCACGGCCAAGTGGCCGCGGCTCGATCGCTTCATCGAGCACGACATCGAGCTGCCGGTGGCCACGGTGACCGTGAATGCAGACAGCGAATCCGAACTGCGCGATGCGCTCAATACCGCGCTGGAACACGGCCGCGGCGTGCTGCATGTGGCGAAAGCCGGCGGCGGCAAGGCAAATGGGGGCGCTGCCGGCAACGGCGGCGAGAGGGCGGTCTTTTCGACGAAACGCGCCTGCCCGACCTGCGGCACCGGCTTCCCCGAACTCGATCCGCGGCTGTTCTCCTTCAACTCCCGCCACGGGTGGTGCAAGAGCTGTTTCGGCACCGGCTTGCAGATGACGGAGTTCGATGCGGAACAGAGCGGCGAAGAGTCCAAGTGGCGCGACGCCGATGAAGCCGCGGAGGTCCCCTGCCCGGACTGCGCCGGCGATCGCCTGAATCCGGTCGCGCGTCACGTGCTGTTTCGCGGACTGTCGATCGCGGCATTGACCAATCTACCGGTGCAGGAATTCGCCGCCACCTTGTCGAAGATCAATCTCAAGGGCCGCGAGCGCGACATTGCGCGGGACCTCGTGGCCGAACTGGGCAGCCGCACGGCGTTCCTCTGCGACGTGGGCTTGGGCTACCTGCAGCTCAATCGCGCAGCGCCGACGCTGTCGGGCGGCGAAGCTCAACGCATCCGACTGGCCGCGCAGCTGGGCTCCAATCTACAGGGCGTGTGCTACGTGCTCGATGAGCCCACGATCGGCCTGCATCCGCGCGACAATGTTGCCCTGCTCGACACCTTGGATCGACTGCGGGCCAAGGGCAATACCCTGGTGGTGGTCGAACATGACGAGGATACGATCCGCCGCGCCGACCACGTGGTCGATCTCGGCCCCGGCGCAGGCAAGCGCGGCGGCCGCTTGGTGGCCGAAGGCACGGCAACCGAGCTCGCGCGTCTGGCGAATTCCGCAACCGGCCGCTGTCTTGCGGCGCCCTACCTGCATTCAAGGTCGCACCGCCGCACCGTCGGCCGCGACACGCCGTCGATCACGGTGAACGGCGCCGCTCTGCACAATCTCAAGAAGGTGGACGCACGCATTCCGCTCGGACGATTGACCGTCATCACCGGCGTGTCCGGATCGGGCAAATCGTCCCTGGCGCGCGACGTTCTGCTGGACAATCTAAAACGCCTGTTGGCGCCCCCTTCGCGCTCGAAGAACTCGCGCCGGTCGGAGCGCCCGGACGATCGCGATCGGACCGTCGTGGGCTGCGAATCCATCACCGGCTGGGAAACCATCAGCCGCGTGCTCGAAGTGGATCAGACGCCGATCGGCAAGACACCGCGCTCATGTCCCGCCACGTACATCGGATTTTGGGACTCGATCCGCAGGCTCTATGCGGAAACCACCGATGCCCGGATTCGGGGGTTCACGGCCAGCCGCTTCTCGTTCAACACGGCCGGCGGGCGCTGCGAGGCCTGCGAAGGCCAGGGCATGCAGCGCATCGAGATGAATTTCCTGCCGGACGTGCAGGTGCTGTGCGATGTGTGCGGCGGCAGACGCTTCAATCACGAAACGCTGTCGATTTTATTCAAGGGAAAGAGCATCGGCGAGACGCTCTCCCTGAGCGTCGAGGATGCCGTGGAATTTTTCGCCGCCCAGCGCAGCGTGCAGCATCCGTTGAGCCTGCTGGCCGATGTGGGGTTGGGCTACTTGAGTCTGGGTCAGCCCAGCCCGACCCTGTCGGGCGGCGAGAGCCAGAGAATCAAGCTGGTGACCGAACTCGCGAAGGTTCGCACCGACGCGCTCGGCGTGGATATCGCGCGCCGCGAGCGCCAGCACACGCTGTACGTGCTCGACGAGCCGACCGTGGGCCTGCACATGGCCGACGTCGAAAAGCTGGTGAAAGTCCTGCAGCGTCTGGTGGATGCCGGCAACAGCGTCGTCGTCATCGAGCACAATCTCGACATCATGGCCGAAGCGGACTGGATCATCGACCTGGGTCCGGAAGGCGGCGCGGGCGGCGGCCGCATCGTCGCCCAAGGCATGCCGGATGCGATCACCCGCAAGCCTGGCAAGAGCCACACCGCAGGCATTCTCGGCGGGTTCCTCGCGGAGCGCGAAATCGCCTGAGCGACACCGCGCCCTGACGTCAATCGGGCGTTGATATACTCGGCGATAATGACTCCGACGACCGCCTCCTCCCTGCGCGCGGCTGCGGCCGTGCTCGCTAGCCTGATCATCATTTTCCCCGCAATTTGGGGTGGATTCGCCCTGTGGTATCAGATACCGGGCGGCCAGTTTTTCAAGGGCCTGAGCGTGGCGCTCTGGGGCGCATTCAGTTTCGCGATGTTGATCGCCCTGTGGCAGGGCCGGATCACGCTGGGAGTGATCGCGTTTGCCGTTGCGCTGCTCGGGCTGCTGCTGTGGTGGACGCAGCTGGCGCCCACCAACGATCACGAGTGGGCCGACGACGTGGCGCAGATTTCCACCGGCACGGTGGACGGCACCAGGGTCAGGTTGCACAACGTACGTAACTTCGATTGGCGTAGCGAGACCGACTACACCCCGCGCTGGGAGACGCGCAGCTACGACCTCGATCACCTTCGAACCGTGGACATGATCATGTCGTACTGGCGAGGTCCGGCCATTGCGCATATGTTGATTTCCTTCGGTTTCGACGACGGCGCGCAGGTCGTCTTCTCGGTGGAAGTCCGCCGCCAAAAAAACCAAGCCTTCTCCGAGATCGGCGGCTTTTTCAAGGAGTTTGAACTCAGCATCATCGCCGCCGACGAGCGCGATGTCGTCCGGCTTCGGACCAATGTGCGCGGCGAGGACGACTACTTGTACCGACTGCAACTGCCGCCCCAGGCGATGCGCCTGCTCTTCTTGGGCTACGTCGGCGAAGCCAACAGCCTCGTGGACTCGCCGCGGTTTTACAACACCGTCACGGTGAACTGCACCACGCTGGTCTACCAGATGATGAACCGAATCGTCGGCCGTCTGCCGCTGGACTACCGTCTGTTGTTTTCCGGTTATCTGCCCGGGTACGTATACCGCGTCGGCGGCCTCGACCGCCGCTATTCGCTCGAGGAACTTCGCGAGCGCGGCCGCATCACCGAACGCGCCAGGAAATCGGACCGCAGCGAGAGCTTTTCGGCGGATATCCGCCAGGGAATTCCCAAGGAGCCTGTCTGAGTAACCGCGTAAGCCGCGTTGGCAGGGACCTATATCCGTGCGATGCGGTCGGTCCAGGCCCACGCCATTGGATCCGTGCAC
>Ga0137409_10007468_pt1 | contig 11242 bp, 5 predicted proteins | sample CZODoug1_16funga_FD_122059 | JGI IMG/M metagenome (GOLD analysis project Ga0137409, IMG submission 122059) | Vadose zone soil fungal communities from Angelo Coast Range Reserve, California, USA - CZODoug1_16fungal (Hybrid Assembly) | ecosystem: Environmental > Terrestrial > Soil > Vadose zone... | reverse complement strand
CCCCTGCTCAAGCACCAGCTCAGCGAGTGGCGCTGGATCATTCTCAATCCGCGCGAGAGCCTGCCGAGGGTCAACCGGGAGCGCGAGATGCGCCGGGCGACGGGCGAGACCCAGACACTGCCCCGCCTCAAGACACGGCTCGGGGAACACGGCTAGGCCACTCAAGGCCCTCAATGAGTTCATCCGTGCTGCAGCGCATTGCCAGCGGTGATTCCGCCGCCGTGCGTGAATGCATCGAACAATACGGCTCGCTCGTCTGGAGCTTGGCCCGGCGGCTGTCGCGTTCACCATCGGATGCCGAAGATGCGACCCAGGAAATCTTCCTGGACATCTGGCGCAGCGCCGGACGCTTTGACGCGTCGCAGGGATCCGACAAGCTGTTCATCGCAATGATTGCCAGGCGCCGGTTGATAGACCGCCTGCGCAAGACCACCGCCGAACCCCCGATGGATCCTGTGGAAGCCTTGGAGTCGGTGGCGTGGGCGGACCCCGGCACGGCGTCTGAGACCTCGCTGGAAGCTGAACACGCGAGGCGCGCATTGGCGGAGCTGCGTCCCGAACAGCGGCAGGTATTGGAATTGGGGCTGTTGCAGGGCATGAGCCAGTCCGAGATCGCCACACGGCTGGGTTATTACCCGTCACTGCGCCCGGAGCATATGCCGCCAAATGCGAGCGTTCGTCCGTGGGCAGTCTCCTTCGGCCCAACCTACAACATCGGGATGGTACGCGGCGGCTTCTATCGAGTGCGCGAAGTTGAACTGACTGAAGAGTACACCACTGTATACAACTTCGAAGTGGAAGAGGATCATACTTATGTCGCCAATCAGGTCGTCGTGCATAACTGCTTCGTCCTGCCAGTGCCTGATTCGCTGGAAGGAATAATGGAGCACGCAAAATATTGCGCGCTCATTCATCAGAGCGGAGGAGGAACCGGGATGACTTACGAGCGGCTGCGCCCCGCGGGCACGCCCGTCGGCGAAGGCCGCGGAATGGCTTCGGGCCCGGTCTCGTTCATGCAGATCGTCAACACGATGACCGAGACCGTTAAGCAGGGCGGCGTCCGGCGCGGCGCGAACATGGGCATTCTGTCGGTTCATCACCCCGACATCCTGCGATTCATTCAGGCCAAGACCGATCAAAGGTCGCTGACCAATTTCAACATCTCGGTCACGGTCACGGACAAATTCCTGAAGGCCGTCGAAAACAACGAATGGTTCCAGACCGAGTTCGAAGGCAAGCCCTGGGAGCGCCCGGTCTTCGATCCGCTGGCGACGAACGGTGACGGGGAGCAGGGCGGCGATTACGCCTACAAAGGGCAGCCGCCGCCTAAACCAGGAATGGTCTACGCGCCGGACATCTGGGAGCGCATCATCGCTTCGACTCACCGATGGGCGGAGCCGGGAATCATCTTTATTGACAACGTCAATCGTCACAACCCGCTGCGCAACTCGATGGGTTTGAAGAAGGCGTCCAATCCTTGCGTGACCGGCGAAACGTTGATCTTCACTGGCGACGGCATCTTTACCGCAAAGGAACTGTTCGATTTGCAGAACGATGTGAATGTGGTGATTGACGGACGCTTTGGGTACGAGCAACGCGCGACTCAAGCCTCATCTGTTTTCTGGACAGGTCATAAACCAGTTTTCCGTTTGGTGACCAGAGAAGGCTACAGGCTGCGCGCAACGGGCAACCATCAGATTATGACACCCGGCGGCTGGGTTGAATTGCAAGAGCTACAACCTGGAGATCGTGTTCACATCCTTAATCGCAAAGGCGGATTTGGGAGTGAGGGTTCGCTCGAACTCGGACGCGTGCTTGGCTGGCTCGTTGGTGATGGCACGATGACCGGCCAGAAAGCCGTGCTGTCCTTCTTTGGCGCCGATGCGGAGATCCCCACTCAGTTCGCAAAATATGTAACCGAATTGACCGCTCCGATCACCAAGGCGCCGCGCGCCTACACCAATGAAGTGTCGTGGATCGAAGAGCGGCGCGAAGCCCGAGTACAATCCGAAAGGTTGTACTCGCTGGCGCTGCAGTCAGGTCTCGGCGCAGGCGAAGCCAAATTGAGAGTCCCGACATCGGTACTGCGCGGCGGCGAGGACATGCAGCGCGGTTTTCTACAGGCGCTTTTTTCTTCCGATGGCACACTCCACATTGACGCTGAAAAGGGCAATCACGTCCGCCTGACTTCGATTTCAGAGCAGTTGTTGCGCGAAACCCAACAACTGCTGCTCAACTTCGGCATCGCTTCCACGCTCTATCTGAACCGCCGCGCCGCAGGACCGACGATACTGCCCGACGGTAAAGGTGGGTCGAAGGCGTACTACAGTCAAGCGCGGCATGAGTTGCATTTCTCGAAGGCCAACATCGAAACCTTCGCTAGCGAGATCGGTTTCCTGACTTCCGCGAAGCAGGAGAAACTAGAAACCATTCTCGCCAACCGCAAGCGGACTCCAAATCAGGAACACTTCATCGCCACAGTCGAAGCGGTGATTTCCGAGGGCGAAGAGGAAGTATTCGACCTGACCGAGCCGCTGACGCATTCGTTCATCGCGAACGGCGTAGTCGTCCACAATTGCGCCGAGCAGATGCTCCATGATTACAATGCCTGCAACCTCGGCTCGATTGACGTGGCGAAGTATTATAACGAGAAGACCGACGACATCGACTGGGATCGGTTCTCCAACGACATCTACTGGAGCGTCCGCTTCCTCGACAACGTGATTGACTCCTGCGACTGGCCTTTGCCGCAGATTCAAGACACGGTGCGTCGCACGCGCCCCGTGGGACTGGGCATTATGGGCTTCGCCGATCTCTGCCTGCATAAGCGCATCTCTTACGGCGGGGAAGAGGCAGCCGCATTCGCCGACACAATGATGGACTTCTTCCGCAAAGAGTCGTGGCGGGCGTCGCTCGCGCTCGGCGCCGAGAAAGGCGCGATGCCGGAATTCGAGCCAAACCGAGATCTGTACGAGGAGATGATCTACAAAGAGGTCGGGCTCGACCGCTCGGTCCCGCTCACTCCGCGCAATTACGAAGTGACCACGGTCGCGCCGACGGGAACCATCTCGCTCGTCGCCGAGACCAGTTCGGGCTGCGAGCCGAACTTCTCTTACGCTTACGTGCGCCGCGACACGCTCGGCACTCGCACTTACGCGCACCCGATCGCGGCCGAGGCGCTCGGCATAGAACTCGACAACACTGATTCGGCCTCGATCGAACGCGCGGCCAGTTACATAGTCGAGAACCGCGACAAGCTGCCCGAGTATTTCGTTGACGCGCACACGCTGGTGCCCGACGATCACCTCCGCGTGCTCAAAGCGTTTCAGGATCATGTCGATAACAGTATTTCGAAAACTGTGAACGCGCCGTCGAGTTATTCGCTTGAAGACACCGACCGCGTACATCGACTGGCGTGGAAGATGGGCGTCAAGGCCGTCAGTTATTATCGGGACGGCTCGCGTGACAATCAGGTGCTGACAGCCGTCTCTACCGGGCAGAAGGCCGAACAGGGAGCCCGGGCCGAAGCGCCGGCGATTGCCGCGATTCCTCCGACGATTCAGCCCGCCAGGGTCCAGCCTTCCGGCAAGATCGAGCGCCCGCGCGAACTGACCGGCTCGACGTGGCAGATTTCGTTCGACCACCAGAACCTCTACGTCACGGTCAATCATGATGGCGTCCAAGTGCTCGAAGTCTTCGCCACAGGCGCCGGGCTTTCGGTCTCAGTAGGACTGCTCGCGTCGAAGATGCTGCGCGGAGGATTCGAACCCGAACAGGTTTCCGCCAGCCTCAACAAGGTCATCGGCAACCATTCGGTCTGGTTCAACGAGCGGCTCTGCACATCGCCGGAGCAGGTGGTCGCCGAATGCATTATGCTCACCAAGCGCCGCCTCATGAACCTCCCCGATTCCGCGCGCGCCACGGCCAAACAGTCGATGGCTCAAGCCGAACAGCGGCAGGCCGCGCCACAACCGGCGGCGACGGGCGCCACGGCGATTTCCAACCCGGTCTCCCCAGTCTCTATTGACTCGAAGAAGGTGATCACCACCTGCCCGGAATGCAGCAGCAAGCAGATCGAGTACGCGGGCGGGTGTTATACCTGCCGCGATTGCGGCTTCTCGAAATGCGTGTAGCGCCGTTGATTGCCGTAGCCTGACTCCCGTGCTATCGTTTTTTATGATCGTGTCATTCAAAAATGAGGGCACGGAAGACATTTTCAATGGCGAAAGTACGCGGGCGGCGCGCAAGACATGTCCGGTGTCCTTACCGCATATGTTTTGTATGGACAGACTTGGGCCCTGATAATGTGGAAGTTGTTGATTACCATTAGTCCCTGCAGAAGAGGTGAAATATGATTCGTGTTTCCACGCGCCGTCGCCCAACACATCCCGGCGAAATGCTTTTAGAAGAGTTTTTGACGCCAAGGGGATTGACCCAGCGCGATCTGGCTGATGCGATTCACGTCCCCTATCAACGCATCAACGAGATCATCAATGAACGTCGGGGTGTGACACCCGGCACTGCGTTGCGCCTGGCAAAATTTTTTAGGATGTCGGCGGATTTTTGGATGAATCTGCAAATGCGTTGGGATTTGTATCAGGCTCAGCAAGCCGAGCAAGAGGAGTTGAAAAGTATCCGGCCTCATGCCCCAGTAGCGGGGTAGATCAAGTCAACCATCCAAACATACGGTAATGAACAAAATGATCCTTCTAATTCAGCATATCTTAGGGTGATATGTCGGGCGCCAGAGACATTTCTGCAATCATGCGGAAGGTTCGCGCTAGCGACACGACTCCGGAGATGAAGTTTCGCAAGGCGCTCTGGGCCAAAGGGCTGCGCTACAAGCCCAACTCGGCGAAGCTGCCCGGCAAGCCCGACGTCGTTCTGGCGGCGCATAAGACGATCATCTTTATTGACGGAGATTTCTGGCACGGAGGCCAGTGGCGAAAGCGGCGGCTCTCGGCGCTCGAAGATCAGTTCGAGCGGACGAAGTCGAGGGATTACTGGCTCAAAAAAATTCGGCGCAACATGCGCCGCGATTGCGCCGTCACCGCCGAGCTTCTGTCACAGGGGTGGACGGTGATTCGATTCTGGGAGAGCGACATTCGCAACGATCTGGAAGGGTGTATTGAAACGACCTTGCGAGTTTTGAGCGGCAAGATCAAACCGGACGTCATGTCCGCGGCGCCGCGGAAAACCTTCGCGGAATTTTTCGCCGGGATAGGTCTGGTCAGAATGGGGTTGGAGCGGCAGGGCTGGCCTGTCGCTTTCGCGAACGATGTGGACAAGCGGAAGCGTGAGATGTACGACGCGCATTTCGGCGACGCGGACAAACATTTCAAGCTCGGCGACATTCACGGCCTTTCCGCAAAAGACGTTCCGACCGTGACTCTGGCGACGGCTTCATTCCCCTGCAACGACCTGAGCCTGGCCGGCTCGCGCGACGGGCTTCGCGGCAAACAGTCATCGGCCTTCTGGGGCTTCGTCAGAATTCTCGATGAGATGAAGAAGCGCAGACCGCCTATAGTGTTGATCGAAAACGTCACGGGCTTTCTGACTTCGCACGGCGGCGATGATTTTAAAGAGGCGCTGATGGCGCTGAACAGACTCGGCTACGGAGTCGACGCGTTTATCTTGGACGCGGCGCGTTTCACGCCGCAAAGCAGGCAGCGACTGTTCGTCGTGGGCGTGTTGCGGGAAAAATCGCCGCCGCAAACACCATCTTTCGACAGCGACGAATCAAGACCGGAGGCGCTGGCGCAATTCATCTCGTCACATCCGGAAATCAACTGGAACATACGCGCTCTGCCTGCGCCGCCTGAAACCGCAGTCAGGCTGGAAGAGATTCTCGAAGACCTGACCGATGACGCGACTGAATGGTGGAGCGCCGAGCGCGCGGAGTACCTGCTGAATCAAATGAGTTCGCGTCACCGCGAGACGGCGGAGCGGATGATAGCCGGTTCGAAGTGGAGCTATGGCGCGGTCTTTCGCCGCGTCAGACAGGGCAAGTCGATGGCCGAATTGAGGACCGACGGCATAGCCGGCTGTTTGCGCACGCCGCGCGGCGGCAGCGGCAGGCAGATATTGTTCAAGGCGGGCAAAGGCAAATATTTTGCGCGACTCTTCACGCCGCGCGAATGCGCCCGGTTGATGGGCGCGGATGATTACAAAATTTCCGCGCCGGCAAATCAGGCGCTCTTCGGCTTCGGCGACGCGGTCTGCGTCCCGGTGATCGAATGGATCGCGGAGTATTACCTCGACCCGGTGGTCAACGAGTTGATCCGAGGACGCGCCTTGCGCGCGCCCGCTGTAGCGTCTAAAAAAAGGATTTCAGCCACGAATGAACACGAATGAACACGAATCTTTTTCTTGATCTTGACGGCCCGTCTGCTCTCAATCATCGCCGCCATTCGTGAATATTCGTGTTCATTCGTGGCTGAAATCCGTTATCGAAATTTATAGAAAATGGCTGAACCACGCATCATCTCACTCATCGCCAGCGCCACGGAGATCGTCTGCGCGCTCGGCTTCGAATCGCAAATGGTCGGGCGGTCGCACGAATGCGACTTCCCTGCTTCGGTCAAACGTCTGCCCGTCTGCACCAGCCCGAAGTTCGAAGTCGAGGGCTTGAGCTACGAGATTGATGAGCGCGTCAAAGCGATTTTGCAGGAGGCGCTGAGCGTCTATCGCGTGGACGCCGATCTGCTCGAACGACTTCAGCCCACGCACATCATTACTCAGTCGCAATGCGAGGTCTGCGCGGTCAGCCTCAAGGACGTCGAGCAGGCCGTGTGCCAGTTCACCGGCTCGCAGCCCGTCGTCGTCTCGCTCGAACCGAACGCGCTGGCCGACGTATGGTCGGACATTCGTCGCGTGGCCGTGGCTTTGAACGCGTCCGAACGCGGCGAAGAACTCGTCGCAAAATTGCGGCGGCAAATGGACGAGATCGCGGCGAAGGCGCGAACGGCGCGGTCACGCCCGACTGTGGCCTGCGTCGAATGGATCGAACCGCTGATGGCCGCGGGCAACTGGGCGCCGGAGTTGGTGGAGATGGCCGGCGGCGTGAACCTCTTCGGCGAGGCTGGCAAGCATTCTCCGTGGATGAATTGGGAAGATCTGGTCGCGGCTGATCCTGACGTGATCTTCATCTCGCCCTGCGGCTTCGACATCGCGCGCACAATGGAGGAGACGGATTTGCTGACTGGCAAACCAGAATGGCTGGCGTTGAAAGCGGTAAAAGAGAATCGCGTCTTTGTCGCCGACGGCAATCAGTATTTCAATAGGCCGGGGCCGCGCCTGGTCGAATCGTTGGAGATTCTGGCCGAGATGCTTCATCCCGAACTGTTCCATTTCAGCCACGAAGGAAAGGGCTGGGTAAGATTGGCGCAAGCGTAATTTGAGCTTTCCTAAACGGAAAATTGCATCGGTCATTGGAAATTTGATATCGGCGATTGTTCCGCAGGAAGTCTGGGATTGAACGCTTTCCCTCTGAGAACAATGATCAACATCCAATTACCGATGGCCAATCAGGAAAAGCTTTAGTGGCTTTAATGGCATTTAACAGCAGGGGGCTTGACGCTTATCTCACGTTTAGCTATTTTCATTCTTCAATCAGAAGGGGAGTAGATCGTTCTCGCGCGCAGCGAGGATCTGAATGAGTCGTCAGGACGATCCCTTAGAAAGGCGATCCGGCTCGTCAGTTAGGCCGCTCAAGGCCGAAAGATCAAGACCTTTTGCGGCGCCGTGATTGGCAATTCGCAAAAGGTCTTTTTATTTGGCGCGCATCGCGCCTGAGAGGAGAAGAGAGATATGACTGGGAATCGATTAAAGACTTTGCTTCTGCTCGCCGCGCTCACCGCTCTGGTTCTTTTCATCGGACAGGCGATTGGCGGACGTGGAGGGTTGATGATGGCCATCGCATTTGCCGGCGTGATGAACTTCGTCAGCTACTGGTGGTCGGACAAGATCGTGTTGCGGATGTACCACGCGCAGGAGGTCACTGACGCCGAAGCGCCGGAGTTATACGGCATCGTGCGCCAGTTCGCCCAGCGCGCCAACATCCCGATGCCGCGCGTCTACGTCATTCCGGAAGAGACTCCGAACGCGTTCGCCACGGGGCGCAACCCGCAACACGCGGCGGTGGCCGCCACCGTGGGGCTGCTCAGAATGCTCGACCGGCGCGAGTTGGCCGGCGTGATCGGGCACGAGCTTTCTCACGTGATGAACCGCGACACGTTGATCATGACCGTCGCCGCGGCGCTGGCCGGGGCTTTGGGCTATCTCGCGCAATTCGCGTTCTTCTTCGGCGGCAGATCCGACGATGATGAGGCCCCGAATCCGCTGGTCGCGGTCTTCGGAATGCTGGTCGCCATGATCGCCGCGCCGCTGATCCAGATGGCCATCTCGCGTTCGCGCGAGTATATTGCCGATGAGTCCGGCGCGCGTTTATCCAACGACCCGCTCGCGCTGGCCAGCGCGCTGCGCAAGATCGACGGATGGAGTAAACAGATTCCGATGCATTCCGGCAACCTGGAGACCGCGCACATGTTCATCATCAACCCGTTTTCGGGCGGCGGCATCGCCAACCTCTTCAGCACGCACCCCTCGACCGAGGACCGCGTCGCGCGCCTGGAGGCGTTGGCTAGAGGCGAGGCGCCTCAATCCGCGCGACCCATTTTGACCTAAATCGAACCAACAGATATTGGTACCGCAACCAACCACGGGGAGCACGGGGAGCACGGGGAACGGCAAAAAGATAAGCCCCCGTGCTCCCCGTGCTCCCCGTGGTTGATACAGGAATAATCACCCTCATATGCCAAACGCACCCACACACGACGCTATTACCTACGCGATAATTCCCGTCACCTTTCTCGCCGCGGAGATGTACTGGGGCAATCACACAACCGCGGCCATCGCCACCGTCGCGATGCTCTTTTCGGGGCTGATGTTCGGCCCTGATCTCGATCTCAACAGCAAACCATACCGCCGTTGGGGGCCGCTGAAGTTTTTGTGGAAGCCCTATCAAGTCGCGCTGCCTCATCGTTCTGTGCTCTCGCACGGCCCGGTCCTCGGCACGATCATCCGCATAGTTTATTTTCTGATCGTCTTCTCACTGTTCGCGGCGACCGTGCTCTACTTCAGGCATCGCTACGTCAACGGCGCGCAGACCACGTGGCAGGGCGAATTCAATGGGATCGAGACCGATCTGTTCACGCTCTTCAACGAAACCGACAATCGGTATTTGTGGGGCGGCTTCGGAGGGCTGTGTGTCGGAGCTTTGGCGCACACGACAGCGGACATCGTCTGGTCGGCGATTAAGCGTAAGCGCCGCAGGTAAGAGAGGAAGAGACAGGGCGACGAGGCGACAAGGTGACGCGGCGACCTGAAATCGAAAATCGCCCTGTCGCCCTGTCGCCTCGTCGCTTCAGAAGATCACGTCAAAATCCACTCTGAACCTGCGCTGGTAGTTTCCGAAGTAGGAGCCGAATTCTGGATCGGCGGTGTTGCGGTGGACGTCGAGCGCGTTGAAATGGTTGGTCAGGTTGAAGTTGCTCACCGAGAAGCGGAGCCCGTATTTCGGCGAGACCTGGAAATCTTTCGAGACGCGTGAATCGAACGAGAAGAAGTTCGGGAAGCGTTCTGAATTGACCTCGCCCACATACGCCTGCGAAGAATCGATCATCGAGAAAGGCAATCCGTTGCGGTATTCGATGATCGGCGCAAATCGCATTTTCCATGGCAGGTTGAAGAGTCCCCAGCCCAGGAAACGATTCGGCAAATCGGCCGAGCCGCGCGCGAACTGGTTGAGGCGGACTACCGGGTACGGGAAATTGCCGATGTAGGTGTTGAACTCGTTTACGTCACTGCTCGAACGGCTGTTGACGTATGAGAGGAACAACTGCTGCTTGCCGTCCTGAAACAACATCTTTCCGACCAGCTCGAATTGACGATAGCGCGACTTGCCGCCGCCGCCCAGGACCAGCGCGTCCTGTCCCTGAACTACTTTCGGGTTGATGACGATGATACCGCTGGAGTTGCTGCTCAGATAATTTCCGCGCAGCCGCAGCCACGGGGCGAAGGTGTGTTCAACCTCCACGTTCCATGTTCCGCTGTAAGGAGCGAAGTTGCCGGCGTTCGACCCTCCGCCGATGAACGCGTTCTTGCGAAGCTCGGCCTTGTCAGTGATGTTGAAGAAGCGGCGCGGACCGTCAATCACCGAGCCGTCAGGCGCGAAGGTCGTCATCACCTGGTCGGGATACTTGTCGAAGGAGTAAACGCTCAGCGGCACGCGGTCGTAAAAGATTCCATAGCCCGAGCGCAAGACCGTCTTCCGGTTTTCGAACGGAGACCAGGCCAGGCCGGCTCGCGGCGCGAGGCGGAACGTTTCGGTGATCCCCTGACGCTCGAATCTCAGTCCGTAATCGATGGCGAGTCTCGGCGAGACGACCCAGTGATCCTGCCCGAAGAAGTCGGTCTCCAGATCGGTCCGGTCGAAAGGTTGGCCGCCCAAGAAGTCGATCCGCCGCAGGAGCGTCCCCTGGTTGTCGAGAATGTTCACAGGGCGCGCTATGAATTCGCCGCGATTGCTCGTCCGCGCGATGATCGAGCCGACCTTAAAATTGTGTTCGCCCCCAAACATCCCGGAAGACTGAATCGGTTTGAACGACAGCGTTTCCATCCATTCCGCGCGACGGGCTTCACGATTTTGCCAACTGAAATAGTTTCCGGTGTTCCCGGTAGGAGTCAGATTCATGTCGGCGACGCCCTGCCCGAAGACGTTGACCGTGTAATTCTTAACCGAGATCAGGCTTTCAAGCAGGTTCTGGCCCAGCGTCAGACGATCGATCAACGTGCCCGTATAATCCTTACCTTTCCAGTTTGGCGTGACGGGACGGCGATTGAAGAAATCCAGGCCGACGAAGCTGTCCTTGCGCGGCGCGAGATGGAACGTGCCTGTCAAGGTTTGCGTGCCCGAAACAATGTAATCGAGTTGCGTGAATGAATTGACCGATTCCGTCTTCGTCTCCTTGTCCGGATATGCGAGCGTTTGGACCGGGCTTTGGTGGAGCGCGTATTCCGTGCCTTGAGAGACGTACAAACGATTTTTGATCAGCGGGCCGTTGAAGACCACTCGAGGCGTCGCGTCGCGCAACCCGCGCAAATGGCCGCCGAGAATACGGAATTCGGGAAGCGGGTCGTTCAGTTCGAAGTTCCACTTATCGCCGCCGCGCTTCGTTTCGAC
>Ga0137409_10007464_pt1 | contig 11247 bp, 8 predicted proteins | sample CZODoug1_16funga_FD_122059 | JGI IMG/M metagenome (GOLD analysis project Ga0137409, IMG submission 122059) | Vadose zone soil fungal communities from Angelo Coast Range Reserve, California, USA - CZODoug1_16fungal (Hybrid Assembly) | ecosystem: Environmental > Terrestrial > Soil > Vadose zone... | reverse complement strand
CAACCTTACCAAGACTCACGATGACTGCCGCTCTAGCTCGCGGCCGCCGCTCTTACACCACTACGCGGGACACGATCCGTCCGGCCCGCAAGCTGCAGCCATTTGTGGTCAATAACTTTGCGGGAACAAGCTGGCTGCAATACTCTTGTTGGTCGACCTGCCTTTATGCCACATGGCATGCTCGTCGGGCGAGACACCCGAGCACCCCTGCCTGATGCGAGGCGCGGTTCCTGTTGTAGAGCCGACATCTTGTTGTGCTCCCAGAACTTCGATCGCCGACACTAGACGGGGCGCAGGTGCCTGGAGAAGCGCCCACGTGCGTGTCAACCCGCGCCTTCTAACCGCATTTGGGCGCCGCGAGTAGTACTGCAGGCGGACGCCGGCGGTCGGACCCACGGCAGCTCTGCTCGCTCTTGGCTGCCGCAAGCTCATGGGCCCATCGGACCAAAATCCTCGGCTCGGGCCCGCACGCGCGAAAAGCTCCTGTGGGCTCGTCGCGACCGCTATCGTCTTCCCTCGTGCCCGTGGCGCTAGCTGTTGTCACGACCTCTCGCGAGCCGGAGATCGTCAAAGAGCGCTCTGGCTTCCGCCTTGGCCTTTCGCCTCGCCGTCTCGTAGAAAGCCTGGCGGGCGCCTACCTCACCATGGCGAGATCAGGCTTCGGGACGATTCCTTTTGCGTGTAACCAAGCGGAGACAATTCGACCCGGCCCGTCAACCGAGCTCCACTTGGAGATTCTCTATCAGGGTCCGTGCGTACTGTTCTCTGGCTGCATCGAAATCCATGGCGACATGTTGGGTGATGGTATGGGTGTCGCGGAAGAGACGCTGCAGCGGGTTCCGCTCATAAACCGCGTGTCCGCCGCTGCCGCGGAACAGACGTGCGACAGCCCTGCTGCACAGCTCGGTAATGTACGCGGAGTCGTAGCTGACTCGCGCGATCACGTAATCGATGCGCGCGGCCGGCAAGCCCTCGCAGTCCTCGATCTCTCGCACGTCCCGCCGAAGCGCAGCGAGCGCGAGGTCGACTTCGCCGACGGATTCCCCGAGGCGCAGCAATGTGGACGGCTTCTCCCGGTAGAGTTCGCCGGTATTCGCCGCCTTTCGGGAACGGGTGTACTCACGAAACAAATTGATCGTTTCGAGTGCGCAGCCGATGGCCACGGGGCAGAAGGAGTAGTAGAGAATGGGCTTCCACGTCCGCCGGATCAGCGGCGACCGGCCGATCATACCGCGTGCCGTTCCTTCGTTAACCGCAACCATCGTCTCGCTGCGGTACTCAGGCACCACAACGTTGCTCATCACGAGCGAATGGCTACCCGTCCCTTTCAAGCCGGCAGCGTGCCAATCGTCCAGAATCGTGCAATCGCTGATCGGAACCAGACACGCTCTGCTGCGAACCGGCTCGGAAGGACCCGCCTCGTTCGCGAGCACAAACACCCACTTCGCATGATTGATGCCGCTGCTGAGCGGCCATTTTCCATCGAGTCTAAAATGATCGCCGACCCGGACCGCCGAGCCGAGGGGCGCGATCGACGATGCAACGAGCGCATTTGGGCCGTCGCCCCAGACGTCCCGCTGGGCACGCTCGTCCAACCACTGAATCATGAGCGCGTGAAACGCGAATAACGCCCCGACCCATGCCGTAGAGGCGCAAGCGGCGGCCAGATCGATCAGCGCCTCATGAACCGCCAGCAACTCACGCTCATCCCCACCGAACTGACGCGGCGCGAGCGCGCGGAACAAACCGGCCGCAGCAAGCCCTTCGATGGTCTCCACCGGGACCCGGCGTTCGGATTCGATCCGTGCGGCGCGTTCCCGAATTGCGGGCAGCAAAGGCGAGATTCGTTCCTTGAGAGAGTCCGGAGGACAGGCATCGTAGTCGCCGGCTCGTTCTGCGCTGCTCATCGAGTGTCATCCCTGCTGGAAGTGGCAACCTACGAGGCGATCGGGACCGACCTCCCTGAACCGCGACCCTCTGCCGCGCACTGCGGTCGGCGACGGAACAACGCGACTACGCGCGCCAAGCGCTCGCGGCACTGGAGAGGTGCTGCCGCTTAGCCGCCACTGCTGGTTAATCGGCGCTCGGCACAAGACGAATAGCTCGCGCTGACCACAGGGCGAAGAGCTCAGTCGCAACGGAGGCGGCAACGGGGCCACTGTCGTCACTACAATCCTCAACGAGGTATCGACGCACCGGTCCTGCGTGATGCAACAGTAGGTCGAAAACCACTGGAGACACCGAGGTCGAGGACTCGCCGAAATACTCACCCGCAGTCGTCTCGATGAAATAGCCGCTGCCGTTCGACGTACTTCTACGAACTAATTTGCGGCTCGGGAGCAACTCACAACCCATGTCGAGAAGCGCTGAGTGGTGCGCGACGTCGGCCACCTTTCGAACGAGCCAATCGCCGATGACGACCGCTTGAATTCCCGTCGTCAAGAACGTGGCGACAGCGTCATCGACCGAGTCCACAATCGGCTCGGCATTGTTGTTAAACGACGTGTTCAGCACGATCGGTACTCCGGTACGGCGACCGAACGCTGCTATTAGGGCATGGTAGCGAGGGTTTTGAAGTCGAGAGACGCTTTGCACTCGCGCTGAGCCATCAACGTGCGTGACGGCCGCCAAAAGAGACCGCACCTCCGGTTTCGCCGGCACCGCTACAACCATGTAGGGAAGATTGTCGACCGTCGCGGGCACCTCGAAGAACTCTCGCAGACGCTCCTCGACGATGGACGGCGCGAAAGGTCTATAGTCTTCGCGCTTCTTGATCATCGCGTTAATAGTGCGTTTGTTCTCGGCCGGCCTTGGATCCGCGAGGATCGAACGGTTGCCCAATGCTCTCGGCCCGAACTCCGAGCGTCCCTGTACCCAACCGATCACGAGGCCCTCGGCGAGCAGGCCGGCCGCCGATTCCGGAGCATCGTCTAGCAGTTCAATGTCAATGAGAGGCATCCATCGGCGCAGCCTCATTTCTATGTCGTTCGTCAAACCGATATCGCGGCCGAGAAAGACGTGCGGCATGACATCAAGTGGCCTTGGACGCTTTGCGTCGCGCATCACAGCTAACGCCGCACCGAGCGCGTTTCCCGCATCGTGCGCGGCCGGTTGCACGAAAATCTCGTCAAACAAGCCCGAGCGCAGCACCGTACCATTCATCGCACAGTTGTGCGCAACGCCGCCTGAAAGGCATAGCCGACGGCAGCTCGTCTGTCGCCGAAAATGCTTAATGACATGCATGCACATGTCTTCCAAAGCTTGCTGAAGTGCCGCAGCAAAGTCCTTATGCACTTGTAGGAACGGCTCACCCCTGCGGCGATATTTGTCCGCCAGGCCGGCTTCTTTCATGAGCATCAGCACCTGCACTTCCGATGCCAAGCTAAACCTGCCGTCCGGCTGTAACTGGTACATCTTCTCGAATAGGGGTTTGAAGACCGTGGGATCGCCATACGGGGCAAGGCCCATGACCTTGTACTCGTCGAAACGTTTGTAGCCGATAAAGCTGAGTTGCGCTGTGTAAAAGTTGCCTAAGGAGAGCTGCTCCGGCAGTCGACGCAGGACAGTGAACTCGTTTCCTTCACAGTGCGCGACGAGCCCGGAGGCTCCGTCGCCATCGCCATCGAGACATATGGCTAGGCATTCCGTGAAGCCGGACGGATACCAAGCGCCGAATAGATGCGCGACATGATGAGAACAAAACCGCAATTTCTTGCTCACGTCCATGCCGAATTGACGTTGGAACGTATCTGCGATCAGGTCGCGCGCGCTTTGGCGAACCGCCCGAGGATTACGCGCTGCGTTGCGCAGGATAATGAAATCGTAGAACTCCTCAGAGCTATCCGTGACGATCGCGTCCACGTCCTCGAGCCGGACCCCTGCGGAGTTGAGGCAGAAGTGTATCGCCCGCATTGGGAAGAAGTTGGAGTGCTTCACCCGGTTCAGTCGCTCTTCCTCGGTGGCAGCAACGATTTGTCCGTCTCTGAGCAGCACCGCCGCGCCATCGTGATAAGCGAACCCAGATGCGTCATCGGTTTCCCCCAAACTTGGATGCCCATGCCACCCTAGAATGAGCACTTACTCGTCCTCCGTCTTTCTGAGATCTTTGCCAAAAATCAGGTTCTGAGCTATCCGCTCCGACTCCAGCCGCCTCGATGAGAACCTATGTCCGAATCACGAAACGGATATCCATCGATATCTGCTCGGTCAATAATTCGGCCGAACAACGGCAGACGGCTGCGCCGCGCCTATCTGCGGCAAGCTCGCTCGCGAACAAGGATCTGACAGGATCGTGAGCATTTCGCATGTTCCCGAAAAGGCCGCGCGAGAGTGTGACGTGAACATGTTGTCTAACAGCAAGACCTCCCCTGCACGAAAACTGACACGCGCCTGCTCGTACGCAAGCCCTACACGTCGTATGGTCGCCGCCTCTATCGGTGAGCCATCACCGGGTATTCGTTGGCAACTCCTCGTCAGGCAATTCCAGCATGTTCGCGGAACTCTGGCGGTTCCAAAGCCTGCACGTTGAGAAAGAATGAGTGGCCGAACCAGACGGCCTCACCTGGATTCACTCACTGGGAAACCTCGCCACAGGATCGCGCCAGCCTCGCGAGGAACGTCTATCCACGCCCTTATGATCTGCCGCCCACTTGGCTGGATCTGTCCCACGCGAGGTCGGCTGGACAACCAACGGCAACCGCCGATCTTCGTGAAGCCAAAGCGCATCCACTCCGCATCCCGGCGCGTCAATTACTCGTCGCATCTCTACCTCTCTTGCCCTGGTCGGCACGCCGCCCGGCGAAACATGAGTGGTCCTTTTTTCTCGTAAATGTTCGAGCTCGAAATAGCCGTAGCCCCGCGATTTAGGCCACCGCCGGGAGCGGCAGGTTTTGAAGTACACGGCATCGGACGTCCGTCAGTCAGGGACGCTTGCGGCGCGTATAGACGCGAGCGCAGTACTTGGCCGGTGCCGCCGGGGAATTCGTAGGGGTGCAAGTGACCTCCTAGTACTTTATCGAGCACTCAAGCTTTCGTGCCAATCACGAGCGAGTAATACAGGTGCGCTCGCACCTCGGAGATGTCGACAAATCCTGCAGACTCGAGGAGCGCCGCGAGCTCGGCAAGTGTGTACTGCTTGCCTTCGTTGGTCGTCAGCATTCGCACCGAGAACCCGGCAGTGGTCGGCGGCCCGCCGGTGTCGTCAACCAGCATCTCGTGTACCAGTATCTTGCCGGCCGACGGCAAGACTCCGAAGGCAGAGCGCGCCAGGTGCGCGTTCGTCTCGGCATTCCAGTCGTGAAATACATTCGAGAAGAGGACAGCGTCGTACCCTTCCGGCCAGGGGTCGCGGAACATATCGACGGGCTTCGTGTCGACTCGATCACTGACGCCGCCGTCGAGAATGTAGCCCTGTGCAACCTCGCAGACAGCCGCGAGTTCCATCACCGTGCATCGCATCTTCGGGTGCTGCTGCGCGAGTGCGATCGAGAATACGCCCGAGCCGCCGCCGACGTCGAGCAAACGCCTAACGCTCCCGAACGCGGACATCGCACCGAGCGCAACAGCCGCTGGTAGCGAGTGACAATGCATGATGCGAGAGACGGACGCCGCGAGCTGCGGACTCATCTGACCGAGCGCCCAGGCGCTGGCCGGCCCCGAGATGCTCTTTGTTCCGCGCACGGCCTGGACGAGCTGCCGATGCATGTCCGGGATCACCCCGATCTTGGCAATCAGCGGCCCCCAGTCGAAGGAACTGTCTGGCAAGAGGTAGGTCTCTGAAACTTCGGTTAGTCCGTAAGCGCTGCCGTCCGAACGAACAAGACCAAGGGCGCCCAGCATCGCGAGCACAACCTTGGTGGCTCGCAAATCGAAGCCGCGTCGGGCGGCGAGCTCTGCCGCAGTGAGTGGACCGTCGGCCAAGGTGTGAAAGATCTCGAGCTCATACGCGGCGGACAGCGTCTGAAGTCGGTGCACCGACAGCCAAATGTCCCACAGCGCGCGATCATCAACGGCGGGGGGGCGATAGAGCATCGTGTCCTCCAGCCGATTCCGCGGCGCCGAATTCAAGATCCGCATTCTCGGGCTGCCCGCTGCCGGTCTCGCTGCAGATAACGAGGTTTGTCATAGCGCGCCAAGTGATCACGTTGCACCCGAAGGCTGCCACAGTACGCGTTCTCCCGCGCAGTTCGAAGCGAACCTGGGCGACGCGTTGCATTTCCTTTCAGATGCAGGGGATGATCGATAGGTCCATTGCAGTCTTTAACGGCGGTGCTCAGCGCAGAACACAACAAGCGGCTGACAGAGGTCGGACCAGGCACTCCGATGGGCAACTTGCTGAGGCGCTACTGGCATCCGGTGGCGCCGGTTGCCGAGTTGGAAGACCGTCCGACCAAGCAGGTCCGTTTGCTGGGCGAGGATCTCGTTCTCTACAAGGACAAACGGGGAACCTACGGTCTCCTCGACCAATATTGTCCGCATCGACGAGCCAACCTGTTCCATGGCCTCGTTGAGAACACCGGCCTCCGTTGCAGTTATCACGGCTGGCGCTTCGACGAAGCGGGCATGTGCATCGAGCAGCCGTTCGAGGACGCCCTTCGGACCACCAATAGCTACCGCGGAAAGATACGGACGCGAGCGTACGCCGTGCGCGAGAAAGCTGGCCTTCTGTGGGCGTATCTGGGGCCCGATCCCGCGCCATGTCTGTGGGACTGGGATTTGTACTACGCGCGCGGCTTCAAATACGTGTCGATTGCGCGCGCACCGTGCAACTGGCTGCAGTGTCAAGAGAACAGTGTAGACCCCGTACATTTCGAGTGGCTGCATCAGAACTGGTCGCTACATCGTGCCGGGCAACCGTACGGTCCCAAGCACACCCACATCGCTTTCGACGAGCATGAGTTCGGCATCACGTACCGTCGTATCCTGTCGAACACTAACGAGCAGCATGACCTCTGGCGGATCGGTCGCGTGTGCCTGTGGCCGACCTGCTTATTTGTCGGCAATAGCTTCAACTGGAACGTGCCGATCGACGATGAGACGACGCTGCGAGTGTCCTGGTGGATCCATCCGCTGCGCGGCACACGCCCTTACGAACAAGGTCGAATCCCGTATTGGTATGCGCCCGTCAAGGACGCCAATGGCTACTGGATCATCGACGGCGGCTCGCATCAAGACATCGTGGCGATGATCAGCCAGGGGGCAATAGCGGATCGCTCGCGCGAACACCTGGGCCAGAGCGACCGTGGAATCGTCATGTTGCGTCGGATCTTTGCGAACGATCTCGACCGGGTCGCCGCAGGAGGCGATCCAAAAGGCGTGTTGCGAGATGAGTCGCGCAATCATCGGATCGCTCTACCGTATGTTCCGGCCGAGCTCGCCGCACCGGATGCGATCGTTCCCGCGAGTCGCGTTGGCATGTCCGAACAGCCGCGAGAAATCAGCGACGAGCTAGAGCGCGCGTGGCGCGCGCACGCGGACGATGCATGAACGACCATGCCGCACTGGAGGAGCTCGCTCAACGCATCCTGGCGATGATGAATGGCTACCATCAGACGTGCGTAATCGTCGCTGCATCTCGGCTCGGCATCTTTGAGCATCTAGCGCTCGGCCCACTTGCGGAGGAGGCCCTGGCCGAACGGATCTCTGCCGACCCACGATCGCTCCATCGTTTGCTGCGCGCGTTGCGATCACTTTCGCTCGTGAACGGAGAGCGCGAGGTCGGCTTGACGGAGATAGCACGCTTACTCGTCCCGAACAGATATGGTCTGGCCGAAATGTCGACGCTCATCGGAGCGGAATACCTTCGGAGCTGGGCCGATCTCGATTACAGCGTCAAGACAGGACTGCCTTCATTCGACAAGATCTTTGGAATGACTGCTTGGGAGCATCGCAAGCTGCATCCCGAGCTCGGCGAGGCGTTCAACCGCATGACGTCCGGCCATGCCAACGACGAGGTTCGAACGATCGCGAGCACGTACGACTTCTCGTCGCATCGCCACATTGTCGATGTGGGAGGCGGAAGCGGGTATTTACTGAAAGCGATACTCGAGCGGTATCCCGCGGTACACGCCACGCTGTTCGACCTACCACAAGTCGTGCACGCCCCGCTCGTTGTCGGTGATCGGTGTGCCGTCATCGGCGGATCGTTCATTGAGAGCGTGCCGTCGGGAGGCGACCTTTACATCCTTAAGCACATTCTTCATGACTGGAGCGACGAAGTCTGCATCGCGACCCTTACCAACGTTCGCAACGCCATCGCGCCCCACGGCACCCTCCTCGTTATCGAATCGATCCTGCCGGACCGCAGCATAGACCCTGCCGCGACGCAGGCGATCACGATGCTCGACTTGCACATGATGACCGTCCTCGGCGGGCGCGAGCGCACCCTCTTCGAATACGAGCAACTCCTGACTGCCGGTGGCTTCGAGCTTGCGACGTCTACGGTCGGACGTCCTTGCATGCTGGGTGCGCGACCACTCTGAGACGCGGGCGCAATCGTCCGTACGCTCCACGCACGAGCGCCGCGCGGGCCGGCGTCAAGAGCAGTCATTCCCACACCGCTCCGCCCGCCGCGAATCGGTTTCGTTTGGTACGAAACCCATTCTGGAGAGCGCATGGGGCTCTACGTGAAGGAGTTCTACGCTAAAGCCCTGGCTATCGGTGAGATACACCACGGTAGCGACACCAGGAACGCTCCAAGGCTCCGCTACGCCCTTGAACCCATGCGCCAGCGCGCGATTGTACATGGCGTCGAACGCTCGCTTGTCCGTCGATCCAAATGCGACATTGAGAATTCCCTGATCGCTGAGCATATAACCTGCGGGGCGCGCCCTACCGATCGGAGACGCGTACTGAACGAACTCCAGCGCCACCTCACCCGCTAGCAGTACCAGCGCTCTTCTTCTCGCTCCCGCGAGTCCCCACAGTCGTTCATGGTCTGGTTCGTGCAAAACCATCTCGGTTTCGTCGCACCGCAGGACTTCAATCCAAAACCGGCGGACGACATCGAGATCGCGCACTGAGAGAGTCACACTTGCTACGGCAGGCTCCATACGGTCGTCACCTCTCGCAGCACCGATACCGAGCGGATCGTCCTCCATCAACTCGATCAGCATGCCATCCGGATCCGTTAGGCAGACGCGCCGCCTCCCGCTCTCGCCGACCGGCGCCGTCTTGAGCCCTCCACCGACAGCATCGATCCGCGCCAGCGTTGCGTCGAAGGACGCGACGTGTATACCCAGGGAGGCGTAACCGATATCGCACCGGCGCCAATCGACGGGACGGCATCTCATTCGTGGCCGAGAAAACTCGAACATTTCAAACTGAAAAAATCGCTGTCGTCCCGTAAGACAATGCACGTCGAACGCTGCCTCGGGGAGTCCGGGGACGGCCGCGAACGCTGGTCCCTCTCGGTGGCGCATTTCCCCAGCCGGGAGAAACCCGAGCGCACGCTGGTACCACCAATGGGATCTCGCGAGATCGATCGTGCTCAGCGCGACTTGGCAACATTGCAACCTCGATTGATCATGCATGTTACGTCCCCGGATCCGTGGACAACGCACTTCGCAAGCGCGTCGTCTACGGCCTCAACCCATTGCACACACCATCAGACTCACATTCCGTCATCCAGTCCCAATCGTCTGCCATCGCGTCGTCGAGCAGACAGAAACATGATTACGCTACGCCAACGTGTTGCACAGTACGTATGTGTCTCCGTGAAGAGCGCGTGCGGTTCGGTGGCGTGGGCTGGCCTGGCCCCCTAGACTCCGCCAACCGAGTCGTCTCAGATTCGAATACCGATCCAGCTGTCGAAAAAAAGTCTCGGCGCTGCGCCACAGACCGCAACGGGAGCTTTCGTCGGGGGCGGCCCAAAGAGGTCGTTTTGTTGATGTTGAGCGAGGTTCGGCGTGGGCACTCAAGAATGCGACGGCAGCGCCAAAGGAGCATTGTTCGTGAATACCTTCCTTGGACAGGTGACCGACGCGACAGCTGCGCATGACACTGTGCGCGTTGCGGCTGGCGCGCATGTAGCTCCTCACCTCTCCTTGCCTTCTTACGATCTTAGTGCGTGGCTCGAACGCCTAGGATGCAAGCTCTTCTGGCGCGACCGGCCGCTTATTCAGTACGTAGCGTGGTGCTATGAGCTCGGACTGCTCGATATCCTGAGTGATGGTCCAATTTCCGCGACCGACGTCATATCGCGCACACGACTCAACGAACACGGCGCGGACGCCCTGTTGGGTGTGCTGTCTGCTCTTGGCATCGCCACTCGGGCACCGACCGGCTATTCGCTAAGCAAGGAAGCACGCGAGTTCTTTTCCCCGAGCAGCCCGTTCTTCATTGGCGGCGAGCTCTACGCGCCAGGTGAACGAATCCCGCCGCCGTACCTTGCAAACTCAGTTTTCTCACGAACCTGGGTCAGGCTAATTCATTTGCTGCCATCGATGCGCTGCGGCAGAACCGATCGCCTGACCAATCAACACGCGCGAAACCTGCCGGCATGTATCGCGGCGGCTCGGAGTGGCGCGTTTTCCGGGCTCAAGTGTCTCGTTGATGTAGCCGGCGGGAGCGGAGCCTTTGCAATCCCGCTCGCGCTCGACTATCCGACCACACGCATCGTTCTCGCCGACTTACCGACCAGCGTGAAAAACGTCAAACAGCTCCTGGCGAAGCACGGGTTGGCCGCTCGAATCGAACTCTTTGGTATGAATGCCTTCGAGTATCCGTGGAAGATACCGGCGTGCGACGGAGTCTTCCTCGGCAACTTTCTTCACGGCTTCGACGACGATACGTGCATCAGCGTATGCCGCGAGAGCTTTGAGCGACTGGACCCGGGCGGCAAGATCTTTATCCACGAGATGGTCTGGAACGCCAACCGGGACGGCCCCCTCATCACCGCGTTGTGGAACGCAAGCATGCGCGCAGGCGGCGGAAAGCAGCGAACCACCGAGGAGTTCGGCGAGATGCTCCGTCGCGTTGGGTTCACGTCATCATATTCCGTGGCCACGGCGGGAGCTTTTGCACTCACGGTAGCCACGAAACCGCGGTAAAGAACCGCACTCGGGCCGCGTGCACACCTTCCTTGTCCGATGCGACGGCGTCGCCGAAACCTCTTTCGCAACGAACTGAAGCGCAAGAGCAACCGCGTGGGCAGCGTAGTAGAACTACGATGCCGTAAGCTCCCCCGTCAACCGGACGGTTGAGAACTAGAACTTCTGACGGTTTCTGCATACTCGATCGGCGGCAGAT